>Ga0070741_10006827_pt1 | contig 24190 bp, 23 predicted proteins | sample Coa_R1_4_FD_66440 | JGI IMG/M metagenome (GOLD analysis project Ga0070741, IMG submission 66440) | Surface soil microbial communities from Centralia Pennsylvania, which are recovering from an underground coalmine fire - Coalmine... | ecosystem: Environmental > Terrestrial > Soil > Unclassified ...
TCCCAACAGCCTCTCGTAGAAGGTGCTCACGCGAGTGTCCGTACCCAGCTTCGACCGCCGTGGCAACATACATTGTAGCTGGATAGTTGTTGAAACCAGGCGATTACACTCATCAACTTGTCGAGCAGACTCAAATCACCTGGATGTTGCTGCAACGCCTTGATCGTCGACCGGTTCCTACCCTCGCCTCGCCCTCGCAATCCCTTCGACTAACCCCGGTATCGTGTACTCCCGCGCTTCGATATCGACCGGCAACTCCAATTCGCGCAGAGTCCCTGAGGTTACCGGGCCGATCGACGCCAGCTTGATCCCATCGAGCAATCCCGTATGCCGCAGATGACCCTGATCTCCTCGCCTAGTGCTCTCGAGCAAAGTAACGAAGTTCCGCACGGTCGATGAACTGGTGAACGTGATCACATCGGGCCGCTGCCTGGGATTCTTCAGTGCGGCTGCGAGGCGCGTACGCGAAGAACTGGGCACGACAGTCTCATAGGCTTCGATCACATCCACTTCCGCCCCGGCTTTACGAAGTTCTGTGGGAATCACGTCCCGTGCGACTCTGGCCCGCACCAGCAGGATTCTCTTCCCTGCTACTTGATCCCTGAGACTGGCGACCACCGACTCCGCCACATATTCCTCGGGCACTACATCGACGTTCAGTCCCTGTTTCTCAATCGCCTTTTTCGTCGCAGGACCAATCGCCGCAACGCGCAGGTGATCAAATGCGTTTTTCTTTATCTTAAGTTTCTTGACCCGCTCCCACATGGCCTCGACGCCGTTCACGCTGGTGAGAATCAGCCAGTCGTAGGTCTCCAGGTTGCGCAATGCAGAATCGAGAGCGCGGAAGGATCGCGGTTTGCGGATTTCGATGAATGGGATGGCGAGAACTTCGGCACCGAGTTTCTTGAGTTCCGCGGAAAGGGCGCTCGCCTGGTGACGGGCGCGTCCCACGAGAACGCGGCAGCCCGCAAGGGGGCGAGCGCGGCCGTGCTTTAATTCGCTGGAAGGCAACCCATGACCGGATCTCATTGGGAGATTGAAGTACCTCGGCGGCTGAAGCCGCATTTCAGAAAGTACTACAATGCAGCGCTGAAGCGCTGCTCCACCCTACTCGGTTCAGAAGTTTCTGCCGCCCAACTCGGTCCAGAAATCTCTCGCGAGAATGGTTGCTGCCAATCCGTTAAGCGCACGCTTGAGGCAGTCGACGAACTCACGGCTGTTGGGGCGCGGCAGCGGCCTGCCCATACACCGCTTCGAGAATGGCATCTCCGCCGCGACGCAGCAGCGTATCGCCAACCTGCTCGCCGAGCGCATGGGGATCGACGCCATCGCGGGCCTCGCGCAGCACCTGCGATCCGTCCGGATCGGCGACTACTCCCTGCAGGTACACGCGTCCGTCCCGCACTTCGGCGAACGCTCCGATGGGAACCTGGCAGCCTCCACCGAGTTTATTCAGCAGCGCCCGTTCCGCCGTAGTCGTTTGTCGCGCCGACGAGTCATCCAGAAACGCGAGGTGCTGACGAATGGCGTCGTCGCCCAGCCGGATCTCGATTCCCAGCGCTCCCTGCCCTGCCGCCGGACACATGATCTCCGCCGGAATCACCTGCCTTACCTGTGCCGTCAGTCCGAGTCGGGTTACTCCCGCAGCTGCGAGGATGATCGCGTCATACTCGCCCGACTGGAGCTTGCGCAGTCGCGTATCGACATTCCCGCGTAGCGGATGGATATCCAGGTCCGGCCGCAGCGCCTTCAACTGCGCCTGCCGCCGCAAACTGCTCGTACCCACGCGCGCCCGCCCCGGCAGATTCTCAATCGACGTGAAGTTCACCGAAACAAACACGTCTCGCGGATTCTCTCTCTTGGTGATCGCCGCAATTTCGAATCCCGGCGGCACTTCGGTCGGCAGGTCCTTCAAGCTATGGACCGCGAGGTCGACTCGCGCCTCGGCCAAGGCTTCTTCGATCTCCTTGGTGAACATCCCCTTCGTCCCGACCTTCGCCAGCGCTACGTCCGTGATCTTGTCGCCGGTCGTCTTAATGATCTCGATCTCGACTTCGTGGCCTCGGTCGCGCAGCAGCGCGGAAATATGATTGGCCTGCCAAAGGGCGAGTTGAGAACCTCGCGAACCGATGCGCAGCCGCGCCATCAGCGTTTGCCCCCTGAGCCGGCGGTCGAGTTCGCTTTCGCGTCCTTCTCGCGCAAGTTGAAAAGCCGCCGTACAAGGTCGACCACGGTGGTCGCCTCCGACTCCTTCGCAGCCGTCTTCAGCGTGCTGATCGGGGTGTGCATGATCTTGTTGATGATTCCCTTCGTGAGGGCATCCACCGCTAATTCCTGCTCGGGACTCAGTTCGCCCAGACGGCCGCGGACCCGATCAATCTCCGCCTGGCGAATTGTCTCGAGGTGGTCCTGCAAGCTGACGATCGTCGGCACAACATCCAGCGTCTGCAACCGGGCCTGGAATTTCTGGACTTCGTCGATGACGATTGCTTCCGCCCGCTGCGCCTCTTTCCTGCGATCCGCGACATGCGCAGAAACTGCCTGCTGCAGATCATCGATGTCGTAGACGAAGATGCCGTCGAGCTTATTCATCCCCGGATCGACATCCCGAGGCACCGCAATATCGATAAAGAACATGGGCCGGTTGCGCCGCCGCTTCAGGAACATCTCTCCATGCTCCCGCCGGAAGATGGCGTGCGGCGCGCCCGTGGACGTAATCACGATGTCGGCCCGATCGCAGGTGTCATAAAGCCGATCGAAGGCAATCGCCTGTCCGTTGAACTTCTGCGCAAGCCCGATTGCCCGATCGTAAGTGCGGTTCGCGACGAAGATAGCACCAGCGCCATGCGCGACGAGGTGACGCGCGGCCAGTTCCGTCATCTTGCCCGCGCCGACCAGGTAGACGCTGCGTCCCTGCAGCGATCCGAAAACCTTCTTCGCCAACTCCACGGCAACGGAGGCCACCGATACTGCCGATGATCCCACCGCGGTCTCGCTGCGCACCCGTTTCGCCACCGCAAAAGCGCGTGTCAGAAGCGAATCCAGTTGCGAGTGCACCGATCCGACAGCCCGCGCGACCGCATACGCCTCTTTTACTTGACCGAGGATCTGCGGCTCGCCGACGACCATGGAATCGAGGCTGGAGGTCACGCGGAATACATGGCGCACGGCTTCGTCGGCGCGATATTCATAAAGGTGCTTGTCGAACTCAGCGGGCTGAACGTGGAAGTACTCACCAAGGAAACCACGCAGGTCGGCATGCCCGTTGGTTGTCTTGGCCAGAACTTCTACTCGATTGCAGGTACTCAGCACCATCGCTTCTTCGATCCCGGGATGCTCGAGCAAACGCTTGCAGGCCTCGGGCAAGCGCGACTCGGGAAGCGCGAGCCGCTCCCTCACCTCGACCGGTGCCGTGTTGTGGTTCACGCCGATGAGCTGAAAGTTCATACGAACCTGTGCATCCCGCTGAAGTAATTCGCCGCCCACACGATCACCGCAGCGACAAAGGCGATGGTGGCCATCAGGGCCGCCCGCCGCCCACGCCAGCCTGAACTCCAGCGCGTGTACAACATCACGAGGTAAACCGCCCACATCAGCAGCGACAAATAAATTTTCGGATCAAGATAATTCAGACTGCCGTACGTCGAATCTGCTACCACTACTCCGGCCACCAGGCCCAGCGTCATAAAAGGAAAGCCAAGCAGCAGCGAGCGGTAGCCGATCTCGTCGATCGTCTCAAGCGCCGGGAGCCGCGACAACATGCCGGCGCGCTTAGACTTCAGTGAGCGCTCCTGCACCAGGTACAACAGGCTGGCGCAGAAACTGAGAATCAACGCCGCGTATCCAGTGAAGATCAGAGCGATGTGTGCGAAAAGCCACCCCTTCTTCGCGACATTGGAAGTAAACAGGAAGGGTTGCTGCCCGGTGGCGGCCACGAAGGTCAAAACAAAGACAAGCGGAAAAACAATAATGCCGGGAGAAGTCGTTTTATAGATTGCGTAGATCAGCAGGAACACTGCCATGATAAGGAATGCCAGGAGCGACTCGGAGTTGTGCACCGACGCAACGCTGAGTTGCCCCGCTGTCTGCACCGCTTCCACCAACGAAACAAACTGCAGAACCATGCCCAGGTAGGCAGCATGGAGAGCAACCCGGCTGAGCAGGTCACTGGTCCGCCGAATGGCGACCAGCGCGTAGATCAGACCGACCGCATAACACCCGAGTGCAACTCGCAACCAGAGTAAGGACATGATTCGGTTATCAAGCTGAAGGGGATGTATCCCGTTCAGGTGATTATAGTCTGCCCTCGCCCGCGTTCCCGGGCTGGAAGCTTTGTCACAAGTACATGTGACGTACGTCACAAGGGCGAGGTGGGGCTAGGCTACCCCGAGGCTGGTAAGCAGTTCCTCCAGCGTAGGCGAGTTCAACTCGAGCTTGCGGCCGTCCTCGATCATCTTCTCGACCTCATCGAAACCCTTGAAGAGCCTGAGTTTGACGGCGGCGTATTGCTCGGCATCGGTCAGGGCGCGCCCGTGCTGCATTGCCCAGGACTCCGTCACCTCTCGTGGCAGGAACACACTCACGGCGAACATGGTTTTGCGGTCGGAGGTCACGTCAAAGATGTACTCGGTAGAAGACGGTCCGGACAGGGCCGGACGCCTCCCGACAAAGTAGTACTGGTAAACGTAGCCCTGAGATCCAGTATAGGTTTTGAGTCGGCGAACCGTCATAGGCAGACCAGCACCCCGGCAGGTACCGCACCGGGCGTCGACAACATGTTAGTACAGGGGGGATGGGATTGCAGGCCGCCAGCCCGGGGCTCTGCCCAGGTACCTTGGTTTAGGCCGGCTGGTCGGTGGCGAAGTTCGCTCCTAGCCGCCTCAGCTTGGATCGAAGCGCCTCCACTTTCTGTCGGAAAGCCCGCATTTGTTCACTTGTGAACTCATATCGGCCCGCCAGACGCAACACGGTTTTGTAGGCGTTTCGAGCTTTGGATCCCGCTCGCTCGCGTCTCTGGTGATCGGTTGTGTGCAGGGCGATGTCGGCGAGGGTCGCAGCCGCAGTCAGGTCAGTCAGAAGGAAGGCGACGGCACTCTGGTTGAGGTCGTCGCGAGTATTCCAGAAATCGGCCCGCATTTTGTTCCTGCCAGCCATGAATCTTTGATGAGAGGTTAGTCGCGGGGGTGGCATGCACACCAGACGGACGCCCGGAACTACCCACCAGCTTTGATACGGGTTCAACGATTCTTGAAAAGCAGGGCAGCGGGGCGAAGCCCGACCGCTCAGCCCACATCGATTCCGATCCGCACCTTTTCGCGCCAAGGCTGATCGAAGATCTTGTCGATCTGCTCTTCCATGAGCGGATAACACTCGCACGCGCCGTCAGCCAGCCCGTCGGGATCAACAATCGTCATCTTGCCGTAGCGATAGGAGATGAGTCCCGCTTTCTGCAACATATTCGCCGCCGTCGAGATGGTGGGGCGGTGGACTCCCAGCATTTGCGCCAGAAACTCATGGCGTAGCGGAAACTCGCGGCGTTGAGCGCGGTTGAAGGTCATCGACAGCCACCGGCAGAGGCGTTCGTCGATCGAGTGCAGTCGATTGCATGCCGCTGTGAGCGAGGTCATTACGAGGAACGAATGAACGTAGCCGGCAATCAGGTCATTCAGCGGAGATTTGTTGTCGCGCACCTCGCGAATGAAGTCCTCCGTGCTCATGCGCAAACCGCTGCCGGGTACTTGTACGAAAGTCGTGGCGAGCGTGGACCGCTGTCGCAGCCACACTTGGACTCCCACGAGCCCTTCAATGCCCATGAGGCCGGTTTCGATGGTCGAACCGTCGCTCATTTCCTGGACCGTCGATGTAACCGCGTCGTATGGGAAGTAAAGGTCAGTGATGGGCAGTCCCGGTTGGGTAACCATGTGCCCGACCTCCAGCTTCACCGGTTGTAAGAAGGGGTCGAGGCGGCGTCGTTCAGCGGGCGGTAGCCCAGCCAGCAGCAGGTTCTCGGGTGCTCTTTGGTCGGGCATGCCATTGCTAGGGTATCGGCTTCGCCGCCGGGTCGAATCTGCCAATAAACGTCATGTACTCGACATATGGGTGTTCCTGACGTCCCTTCCGTCCGTCAGAAACGGTCGGCTTTGCGACTGATTTCCCGCCGGGCTGCCGCTAATCTCGCCCTTATGCCGAGAACACCCATGGCTTACCCCGACTCTTTGCAAGTGGGCTTGGAAGAGATGCTCGCACGTATCGAGTGTGTGGTTGCGGCATCGCAGCAGCGCATCGCACGTACGGAAAAGATTGTCTCCTACTCCCGGCGGGTTGTTCAGCTGTGTCGAGAAGAGGGAGCTCTGGCTCGCAGAATAACGTCGCTAAAGGAACCGCTCCATGAATCACCCCGCTCCTGACGACGGTTGGAAAGAAATAGCGAAGGCCTTGCAGCAGGAAACCGATACCGCGAGGATAATCGACCTTGCGCGCAGGCTAGAGGAGGAGCTGCGCAAGCGAGAGGTGCTGGGATCGACCGAGTGTTCGGAAGCGGATGGTTCCCGCTAAGCGGTATACCGCTCTTCGCTAAGGCTTGCTACTGTTATTTGGCGACACGACTCGCCCGTACTCTGAGGCCCGCCCCAACCGATCAAACATCCGGAAAGCCGCTGCCGAAACCGCGGCGATAGCCTCCTCTCCAGCTCTCTCCTCGTGCAGGTACGTAGTCATAACGCAGATCACATATGGACGGTTTTGGGCAAACACGATGGCGACGTCGTTGCGCACGCCCTCCAGTTCCCCAGGTTTGTTGGCGATGCGCACGCCGGCCGGAATATTTCTTGGAATGAAGCTTTCTTTGTGCGTGCTCAACATCTTGAAGAAATCCTCTGTCATTTCCTTGTTGAGCATCTTGCCCCGGTAGAGCGCCTCTAGCAGGGTCATCATCTCGCGTGGAGTAGATATATTCTCCCTGCCTTCCCCTGCGGCTTTGATGTCCATCATCTTGCGGCGCAGCCGGGTATGCGGCAAACCAAGCGAATCCATCAGGGCATTCACGTTGTCCATCCCGACGCGATCAATCAGCACATTCGTGGAGGAGTTGTCGCTGACTGCGACCATCATGGTGGCGAGGTCTCGATTGGTGACCCGCGTGACCCCAGGCGTGAGCCCGCCCATGATGTCGCTGTCGGGAACCAGGTCCGAGGCCTGCATGACATACGGATCGGTGAGCTTCAGCTTGCCCTGCTGCGCCTGGCGATACAGTTCGGCTAGTACGGTCACCTTGATCGAACTGGCCTGCGGAAACACATCGTCGGCGTGAAGAAAGAAAGTTCGCCCGGAGGTGAGATCAAGAATCGCGACCCCGAGAACACCATCGAGTCGGCGGTCTACGTCATCAATCTGCGTGGCCAGCTTTTGCCAGAGCACGTTGGGCTTTTCGTTCGGCGGATGAGCAGGGGCAGTCTGGGCCAACGCGGCCATTGCAAACAACACCACAGTGAGCAGTGGGCGCAAGATGTTCTCCTTGAGTTTTAGTTACGGGTCGATTCGCGCTTCGCGCAAGCGAGCCACTGCGGTCTCCGACGTTACCGGAGAGTAGTACACCTCTTTGAAGGTATACGACTTATTCTTCGACTGCAGGATGGGCATGATCTCGATATGCCAGTGGTAATCCTCATCCAGGGTCTTCCAGTATCCCAGGCTTCCCGACTGGTTCCGGACATTGGGAGAAGTATGGAGCACAAGATGAAAGTCCTCGGTGATGGTGCGAATCCGCCGTAGGGTACGCTTCAGCAGAGTAGCGAGATCTAGGAGAACACCGGGACGGGAGCCTGAGCGCTCAAACGCGGCTTCGTGCGTACGCGGCAGCAGCCATGTTTCATAGGGCACGCGGGGGGCGTAAGGGCAAAGCGCAATGTAGTCGCCACGAGTCTCGAGCACTCGCACATTCTGCCGTTCCTCCTGCGCGAGGATGTCGCAGAACACGCAGCGCTCCTTCTGTTCGTAGTAATCGCGGCCGGCGCGAAGTTCGTAGAGAACGCGGCGCGGAACAAAGGTTGTCGCGGTCAGTTGCGAGTTGGGGTGCGCGAATTCCTGGCCTGCGCTTACACCGTAGTTCTTGAAGATGCTGATGTACTTGAACCGCTGGTCGCGCTTCAGATCCTGGATACGGTTGGCGGCGAGAACGAGGAACTGCTCGATCTCGCGATCGCTCGCAACCCAAATGGGACGATCGTGCTTGGGATTCTCGACCAGGACCTCGTGAGCTCCCACCGAGTGCATACGATCGTATAAGCCGTCGCCGCGCCGCGCGGGCTCGCCTTCGATGTGATACAGCGGTTGCGGATGGACGACCGAGCGCGCCGACCACGGATTGCCGTCAAGCCCGGGGACGGTTGAAATTACCTGCGGCGACACCGGCGAGTCGGCGCAAAATCTGCACAACGGCTCAGCAGGCGCGGCCTCCGGCACATCGTCTCCGGTGATGACCCAGGAGCGGGTAATGGGATCCTTGCGAAGCTCCATGGGCATAAGGAAAACACTTGCATCGTTGGCCGTCAACTGCCGGCCTCGTCGTTGTCGTAGCTCGTCCTTGCAACGCGAGGCTGACGTCTCAACCGTCGACACCGTATCGTCAGTTCGAATCCCAGCCAGTACGTGTGATTTGCAACCCTGATATCCACTACTCTCTTTGTTATAATCCACGAACACTGCGCAGATGACTGAGCCGTCCACGCCGCTGATGCGGCAATATGCCGCCATCAAGAAAGAGCATCCCCAAACGCTCCTGTTCTTCCGGCTGGGTGACTTTTACGAACTGTTTTTCGACGACGCGGTCCTGGCGTCTCGCGAATTGCAAATCACGCTCACCTCGCGCAACAAGGAAAAGGGCATCGACATCCCGATGTGCGGGGTCCCTTACCATGCCGCCGAAAACTACATTTCCAGGCTGATTCGCAAGGGATACAAGGTCGCGATTTGCGACCAGGTGGAAGATCCGAAGGTCGCCAAGAAGCTGGTGCGGCGCGAAGTCACTCGCGTGGTGACGCCCGGCACCGCCGCTGACTCCTCACTCGGCGCCGAAGAAAACAATTTCCTTGCAGCCATCGCGCAGATCGGCAGCAGTGTAGGATTCGCGGCGCTCGATCTATCTACCGGCGAATTTCGCGCGACCGAGTTTCAGGGCAGCGACGCCGAGCGCCGCATCCAGGATGAACTGGAGCAGTTGCGGCCGCGAGAACTGCTGTACGGATCAAAGGCCCCGCTGTTTGATGCAGCAGCGGAGCGCAAGCCAGCCGAAGGACGCCCTCGGCCCTCCATGCATGCATGCAGCGAGACTCCTCTCGACGATTGGGTCTTCGCGCCCGACCATGCCATCCCGCTCCTGGAAAACCAGTTCGGGGTGCTGTCTCTGGAGGGCTTTGGGCTTGCGGGAAAGACGGCGGCCGCCTCCGCAGCCGGAGCCATCCTCCACTACGTCCGCTCCACGCAGCGCGGCAAGCTTGACCATGTTGACCGAATCGGCTTCTACGAGCGCCAGAACTGTCTCGTGCTCGATGCGGTGACGGTTCGCAATCTCGAAGTCATCGAGCCTCTTTTTGCCGGGACCGATGCCGGCGTAACCCTGTTCCGCTGCATGGACTCGACCGTCACTCCGATGGGTAAGCGGCTGCTCCGCGCCTGGATGCTGCGACCCTCGATCGACCTTGCTGAGATCAACGGACGGCTGGATGCGGTTGAGGCCCAGGTAAAAGACACGATTGCCCGCGAAGAGTTGCGGCGCGCCCTCGACGGCATCCTCGACCTTGAGCGCCTCCTTAGCCGCGTCACCCTGGAAACCGCAAATCCTCGAGACGTTCTCGCGCTGGCGGCGTCGCTGGCGAAAATTCCCGCGGCCCGAACTGCACTCCAGTGCCTCTCGTCAGAGCATCTGCGGAGCCTTCACGAGCGAATCGATGAGCTTGCCGATCTGCGCGCGCGAATCGACCACACGATCGTTCCCGAGCCTCCGCTGACGTTTTCTGACGGCGGCGTGATCGCCAGTGGCGTCGACAATGGCCTTGATGAACTGCGCGACCTAAGCCGCAACAGCAAGCAGTACCTCGCGCAAATCGAATTGCGTGAACGCCAGCGTACGGGCATCGCATCACTCAAGGTAAAGTTCAATTCCGTCTTCGGCTATTACATCGAAATCTCGAAAGCGAACCTGCACCTGGCACCATCCGACTACGATCGCAAGCAAACCCTGGTCAATGCCGAACGCTTCACAACTCCGGAGCTGAAAGAGTACGAGTCGAAGATTCTCGATGCGCAGGAGAAGATCGTCGAAATCGAGCGGCGGCTGTTCGCCGACCTCCGCGCGTCCATTGCCGCCGAAGCCAAGCGCATTCGTCATACCGCGCTGGCTCTTGCTGAAGTAGACGTGCTGGCGGCATTTGCTCACCTGGCCGTCGTGCGCAACTACTGCCGTCCCAAATTCGACGAGACCGGCGACATCGAGATCGTCGAAGGCCGCCACCCCGTAATCGAGCAACAAGAATGGGCCGGCGGGAACGAACGCTTCGTTCCCAACGATGTGTTCCTGAACTCGACCACGCACGCCATATTGGTGTTGACGGGACCTAACATGGGGGGCAAATCGACCTACCTTCGCCAGGCAGCGCTCACCGTCATCCTCGCGCAGATGGGATCGTTTGTGCCCGCACGCGCAGTCCGGATGAGCATCGTCGACCGGGTGTTCACGCGCATCGGCGCCAGCGACAATCTCGCCCGTGGGCGATCGACGTTCATGGTCGAAATGACCGAGACCGCCGCGATCCTGCATACAGCTACTCCGCGGTCGCTCATCCTGCTTGATGAAATCGGACGCGGAACTGCCACCTACGACGGCCTCGCCATCGCCTGGGCTGCCATTGAGTACATCCATGCGCGGACGCGGGCCAAGACCCTGTTTGCCACTCACTACTTCGAACTTACCGAACTGGCCGACCGCCTTTCGGGCGTGAAGAACTACCATGTTTCCGTAAAGGAAACCGGCAGCGGCATCGTATTTTTGCGCAAAGTAGAGGCTGGCGCGGCGGATCGCAGTTATGGAATTGAAGTGGCAAAACTCGCTGGGCTACCGCAACCGGTGATCGAGCGCGCCAGAGAGGTTTTACTGGAACATGAAAACGCGGAGCAACGGCTCACGGCCCAGTTGGCGAGCGACGAATCCCAGCCGAGGCCCGCAGCGCAGCTCACAATCTTCACGCCTTTGTCACATCAAGTTGTAGAACGGTTACGGCAGGTGGACCTGAATCGCCTGACCCCGCTCGAAGCTTTGAATCTGCTGGCCGAGTTGAAGAACCAGATTGATTAGTCTGAGCCAGCCTCTGTCCTCCTATACTTTCAGGTACGTCGCACGCATGTGTCGATTCGGCAATTTGTACGGGCAGCCTTGATGACTCGTGACACGCATAACACGGAGCTTCGCAAGCAGGTCGGCCAACTGATCGTCATGGGCTTCGATGGAACCGAAATGTCTTCGCGACTCGAATCGCTGATTACGCGGATCCGTCCGGGAGGAATCGTGCTGTTTGCCCGCAATATCGTCACTCCCCAGCAGACACACGAATTACTAAAGAGTTGTCAGAAACTGGTATCCACGCCGATGTTTCTTTGTGTCGACATGGAGGGTGGCCTGGTCGACAGGCTGAAAAAAGCCATCACGCCCGCGCCATCGCCGGAAGCAGTCTTCCGCGCCGGTGACCGAAAGCTGTTCCGCAAACACGGGCGGCTCATCGGCGCCGAGTGCCGGGCCGTGGGATTCAATGTTGATTTCGCACCCGTATCCGATCTCGCGTTCGAGGCCTCCCGCTCTGTGATGGCTTCCCGCGCCGTATCGGCAAGTCCGAAGGAAACAGTTGTCTACGTGCGAGAGTTTCTCCGCGGGTTGGGCGACGCCGGCGTGCTCGGTTGCGGAAAACACTTCCCCGGGCTGGGCGAGGGTAAGCTCGATTCTCATCATGATCTCCCTGTGATCGAGAAACCGTGGAAGAAACTGTGGGCGGAAGATCTTTATCCGTACCGTGCGCTGCGCCGTGACTACCCTTTTGTCATGGTTTGTCACGCCGCCTATCCCGCGGTGACAAAGAATCGAACACCGGCCTCGATGTCGCCGGACTGGATCACCGGAGTGCTTCGCAACAAAATCGGATATCGTGGACTGGTCATCTCCGACGACCTGGAGATGGGTGGAGTGTTGACCGCCGCCACGATACAAGACGCCGCCGCCGAACATATTGCGGCCGGGGGCGACATCGCACTGATTTGCCATCGCGAGGATTTCATCGTGAATGCCTACGAGACCATGATCCAGCGGGCCGAAACTGACCGGCGATTTGCCCGGCGGGTCAAGGAATCGGCACAACGCGTACTCGCCTTTAAGAAGAAAGCTCGCGGATTGAAGCGATTTCCGCCACCGCCGAAGCCGCAGGCGATTGAGCGGCTGACGCGGCAGTTGTGGGAATTTTCCGAGCAGGTCCGACTCGACGCACTCGGGCAAGAGGAACAGGCGTGATCGTTGCCGGAGTCATGAGCGGAACGTCAGCCGACGGGATCGATGTCGCCCTCGTGCGGGTCTCGGACGCCAAGAAATCAAGAAAGAGTGGACAGAAGTTTCCCCAGTTCGAGTTGCTGGCTCATGCCGAATATCCGTACCCCAAGGATGTTCGGCGATCGATCCTCGCTGCGATGAATTCTTTTCACGCCAGCGTCGCCGACCTGTCGCGCCTGAACTTCCTTCTCGGAGAGCTGTACGCGGAAGCGGTGCTGGCGGCGCAGCAAAAACATAAACTTAAGGTTGAGCTGGTTGGATGCCACGGCCAGACGCTCTACCACCAAGGCGAGTCTGAAAGCTTCCTGGGCCACAAGCTGGCCGTGACCTGGCAGACCGGAGAGGGTGCTGTGATCGCGGCCCGCGTCGGAGTGCCGGTGATCACCGATTTCCGTCCCGCCGACATGGCGGTGGGAGGTAAAGGCGCGCCGCTGGTTCCGTTCCTCGACTACATCCTTTATTGCGATCCGCACATAGGCCGCGTCGTCCAGAACATCGGAGGAATCGCCAATCTCACGGCAATTCCTGCAGGAGCATCGGCGGAAAAGGTGGTGGCATTCGACACGGGGCCGGGCAACATGGTGATCGACGCCGTCATGGACCAACTTTATGGCAAGCCTTACGATCCCGATGGCTACACCGCCGCGACTGGGACCGTGCTGGAGCCGGTGCTCAAGGAGTTGCTGGCCGCCTCCTTTTTCCTGCGTAAACCGCCGAAAACAGCAGGCCGCGAGGAATTTGGACGGGAGTTTGTCGGCGACTTCCTGCGCCGCTGCCGCCGTTCGCGGAAGCAAGACATTGTGGCCACCGCTACGGCCCTCACTGCGCGCTCTATCTCGGACTCGCTGAAGCGGTTCATCCTGAAGAAATCGCGCTCTTATAAGGAGCTGGTAGTCTCCGGAGGCGGCGCGAAGAATCCTACACTGCTCAGCATGATGTCGGCCGAGCTTGCCAAACTCGGGATTCGCCTGCGTCTTTCCGATGAGTTCGGCTTGCCGACCGAGGCCAAGGAAGCCGTCGCCTTTGCGCTGCTCGCCTTCCAGACCTGGAACCGCAATCCCTCCAACATCCCTACTGCGACCGGGGCGCAACGTCCGGCGATCCTGGGCAAGATCTCCTATGCGTAACTCGCAGCGGGTAGTCCTGCTGATGATTTGCGCCTTGATCGCGGGAACAAATCTGTCGTGCTCGCAAAAGCCGGCTCGCGATGAAGTCGTCATGATCATCGAGAGCAGCCCGACGAACCTCGATCCACGCGTCGGAATTGACGCGTATTCCGAGCGCATCGACGGTCTCCTCTTCGATGACCTGCTCACCCGTGACGAGCATTTCAATGTACAGCCGGGTCTCGCACTCAGCTGGGACATTCCTAACGCACTGACATACGTGTTCCACCTCCGGCATGGGGTTCGCTTCCATGATGGGCGCCCGCTTACATCGAAAGACGTGAAGTGGACGCTCGACTCGGTCCTGAGTGGAAAAATCATCACAACGAAGTCGGCCACGTACCGTTTCGTGGATCACATCGAGGCGCGGGACGACTACACGGTTGTTTTCCATATGAAGGAACCTTCGGCCAGCCTGCTATGGAATCTTTCCGATGGCGCCATCGGCATTGTCCCTTACGGAAGCGGAACAGAACAGACGCGGAATCCTATCGGATCAGGACCGTTTCGCTTTGTTAGTGCCCAGCAGGACAAGGAGGTGCTGCTTGAACGCAATGACGAATACTGGGGCGCGAAAGCTCACGTTGAGCGAGTCCGGTTCACGGTAGTCCCCGATGCTACGACGCGAGCGCTCGAACTGCGCAAAGGCAGCGCTGACATCGCCAGTAACGCCTTCGGCGCCGACCCGGTTCTCACGCTTGAACGCGAGCCCAGGCTGGTCGTACAGCGAGCCCCTGGATCAGTCATGACCTATGTTGCACTTAACTGCCGCGATCCTATCCTTCAGGACGTGCGCGTGCGCCGGGCACTGGCCTACGCCATAGACCGACGGCCAATGGTCCAGTACCTGTGGCAAGGCTTTGTGCGGCCGGCTTTCAGTGTGCTCCCGCCGGAGAGTTGGGCCTACAACCCGGACGTGCCGCAATACAACTACGACCCGGCTCGGGCGCGTTCGCTGCTCGACCAGGCCGGATACCCGGCGGTCAATGGCATCCGGTTTCATCTCACGATGAAGACCTCAACTGAAGAGAGCCCGCGCCTGATTGCTTCCGTGCTTCAGCAGCAGCTTCGGGAAGTCGGAATCGTGCTCGACGTCCGGACATTCGAATTCGCGACCTTCTTTGCCGACGTGACGCACGCATCATTTCAGATGTGTTCACTTCGCTGGGTAGGCTCAAACGAAGATCCCGACATCTTCGAATACGTTTTTCATTCCTCGAAGTTTCCTCCCCATGGAGCCAATCGCACGTTTTACTCGAATCCACGGCTCGACACACTGATCGACAAAGCACGAAGCGAGCTAGATCAGAACGCGCGCAAGCAGCTGTATGCGGAAATCCAGATGATCGTGGCCGAGGACGCTCCCTACATCAATCTCTGGTATCTCGATAACGTGGTCGTCCATTCCAAACGAGTCACTGGGATCGCGCTGAATCCCTCCGGCAACTACGACTTCCTGAAGACCGCCGTCCTGGCCGGCAACTGACCGCATCCCAACTAGGGTTCCGAATTCCGGTTGGATTTCTGCAAAACTGGAAGGGAGAAAAAGAAACTCCAAACTGTTCTGCTACCATCGAAGGTGCGCTCATGCGAATCCTCTTCATTGGCGACATCTTCGGACGGCCCGGTCGGACGATCGTCCGCGACCGCCTGAAACAGCTGGCCAGCGATCACCAGATCGACCTAATAATTGCGAACGGTGAAAACGCCGCCGCCGGGTTCGGCATCACGCCGGCTCTGGCCGAAGAGTTGTTCGAGACCGGTATTGAAGTTCTCACCACCGGCAATCACGTCTGGGACAAGCGCGAGATTATCGAGTACTTCGAGTCGGCCGACGGCAACCCATACAGCCCCGCTCGCCGCGTGTTGCGTCCCGCCAACTACCCTGCCGGTATGCCCGGAAGCGGACTGTACGAGGGACGTACGAAGGGCGATGTTCCTTATGCGGTCATGAACCTCCAAGGACGCGTCTTCATGACCAGCAACGACGACCCTTTCCGCAAGGCCGACGAGTTGTTGAAGGAAGTCAAAGCCAAGGTGATCCTCGTCGACATTCACGCGGAGGCCACGTCAGAGAAGGTTTCCATGGGCTGGTACCTCGATGGGCGTGTCAGCGCGGTTTTGGGTACTCACACCCACGTGCCGACGGCGGATGAACGAGTGCTTCCAGGCGGCACGGCCTATCAAACTGACGTCGGGATGACCGGCCCTTACGACAGCGTCATCGGGGTAAGGAAAGAACTGATCATTCAGCGGTTCCTCACCAATATGCCGGCTCGTTTTGAGGCGGCAACCGGGGACGTCCGATTATGTGCTGTCGTCATCGACTGCGACGAAGCCACCGGTCACGCTCGCTCGATCCAGAGAGTGATGCTCAGTTAGACTGTCTGGCGCAAGATTCGCTTCTCATGGCGTTCCAGACAGGTACTTAAGGAATGTGATCTCACCGGCTCGGAACTGGTACAACAAAGTTATCTCAGCGATGCGTTTGCTAACTGTCATATTGCTGATCTCGATGGTATCGGCCAGCGCGGCTGACACCCCGAGCACTCCCGCGCCAACTTTTTGCGCGAGCATGTCGGCTGGAACGGTCGGTTGCACCGCTTCCAAGGAAGATCGCAAAGCCGCCAAGGCAGCGTTCAACAAAGGCATCAAGCTGAGGCAATCAAACCGGCTGGACGAAGCCCTGTCCAACTTTGAAGAAGCCACGCGCCTCATACCTCATGACGCGGAATTCGCCACGGCGCGCGAGATGACCCGCCAACAACTGATCTTCAACCACATTCAACGCGGAAATGCTGCCATGGAAGCCGGCAAACAGGTCGAGGCGCTGGCCGAGTTCCGCAGCGCCTTGAATCTGGATCCCGACAACCAGTTCGCGCAACAAAGGCTCAATGACGCGGCCGAGACGACGGTCCCTGCGACAACCGGTCCAGTGAGGGTGCTGGCCGACGCAGGCGAGGTCCGTCTGGCGCCACAACCGAACCGCGCTGATTTCCACTTCCGCGGGGACACTCGCGAGTTGCTCACCCAGATTGCCCAGGCGTTCGGAGTGTCGGTAACCTTCGACGACTCGGTTGTCTCGCGCCGGGTCAGGTTCGATATTCAGGATGTTGATTTCTACACCGCGATGCAGGCCGCATCCGATGTAACCAAGACTTTCTGGACTCCGATCGACCAAAAGCAGATGCTGATTGCGGCAGACAATCCGCAGAACCACAAGCAGTTCGACCGGATGCTCGCGCGTACGTTTTACTTCCCGGACGCGACCTCGCCCCAAGAATTGAACGATGTGGTCAACGCGCTGCGCTCTGTTTTCGGTATCACCTTTCTGTCGCAGCGTCCTGCCGCAAGCACCATTACGGTTCGCGCGCCGCAGAGGATCGTAAATGCCGCCACCATGTTCATGCAGGACCTGGATTCGTCGCGGCCACAGGTGCTCCTCGATTTCAAGCTCTACCAGGTCAGCAGCACGCTGATTCGCAACATGGGCCTGCAGATTCCCAACCAGTTCAAGATGTTCAATATCCCGGCCAGCGCCTTAACTGCCCTTGGAGGGCAAAACATCCAGGACCTGATTAATCAACTGATCGCCAGCGGCGGCATCAACCAGGCCAATACCACCAGCCTGTCGGCGCTGCTGGCGCAACTACAGAACCAGAATCAGAACTCGATCTTCAGCCAGCCCTTAGCGACATTTGGTAACGGCACGACACTGTTCGGAGTCTCCCTGGGACAGGCTGGCGCAACCTTCTCGTTGAACCAGAGTGAGGTGAAAAGCCTCGAGCATGCGGTTTTACGAGCCGGCCACAGCAACAGCGCAACCTTCCGCGTGGGTCAGCGCTATCCTATTCTGAACGCCAGTTTCGCTCCGATTTTCAATAGTAGCGCGATCGCGCAAGTCATCGGGAACCAAACATTCGTGCCGGCATTCCCGTCGGTGAGTTATGAGGACCTGGGTCTCACCGTCAAAGCCAAGCCGCAGATCCACAGTAGCGGTAACGTCAGCCTGGAACTGGAAATGGCAATTCGGTCGCTTGGCGCAACCTCCCTCAATGGCGTCCCTATCATCAACAACCGCGAGTTTAAGGGCTCGATCACGTTGGTCGACGGCGAGCCTGCAGTTGTAGCCGGTTCACTGACCCGCAATGACACGTTCAGCATGAATGGAATTCCGGGGTTCGGCAGTGTTCCGGGGATAAACAGAATTATGACGAGCAACAGCCAGCAGCACGATGAAGACGAACTGCTCCTGGTCGTAACGCCCCATGTAGAGGCCGCCCGTGCCGCCTCCCAATCTACGGTTTGGATTTCTGGCGGCGGTCAGTAGAGCCTATCTCACCTGTGTGGAATCGCCCGTCTCGTGATCCTCAATCTGGAACTTAAGAAAGTCGTGGATAGCATTCACGGCCTCAGGTCTGGTGGAGCTGATCCTCAACCTGCCGCCATTTTTTAAAGGCTGATACTGGTACGTGATATCTGATCGCAGCCGCTGCATGGTCTCAACTCCAGGAGGGACGCGGCCGTGGGTATGCTCCGATGCCCCGAAGTCTCCAGCTCCAAATTTCTTTTCCTGCATTTTGAGATGGACACCAATCTGCTTGATCGCCGCCTGGTCCCCCGGATCCTTTGCGGAAACCTCAACTGCGCCGCCAGCTTTGCTTAGACGGAAGTGGTGTTCCGTAGTGCGCTGATCAAAACCCATGGCTTCCCCGCCGCGCCGATCCAGTTCGGCCATGTGATGTTGGTGATCGGAGTCGTGAGTTTGGGCGCGAAGCGGCGGATGGCCTTGGGACAATAAGCCTCCCGCAAGAATCACAAGTATCGATTTGGACGCGAGAATGTCCATAACATCGTTCAAGTATTAGACGAGAATTTGCCTAAGGGTTAGCAATGCTGCAAGCCACTCACGTTGATATGTTTTCATCCGAGCGCAGTAGCTCGATCACTTTCCCTGCTGTGCTGCGAAATCCACCAGCTTTTTGAGAATATCCGGCGGGGTATTCTTGATGTCGCTGATCTTCCGGCCATTGATAAACAGCGTCGGCGTTCCGGTGACATCGACCGACTTGCCAAGCGCAAGGGAGTGATCGATCCGGCTCTTGGTGTCCGGCTTGACCGCGCATGCAGCAGTTTCGGCGGCGTTTCCCCCTGAACTGGTTACCAGCGATTTCAGCTTCTCATCCGCGTTAGCAGCCGTTATGTCGGACTGCGCACTGAATACCGCATCTAGAAATTTCCAGAATGCATCTTTATTGCTTCGCCCGAGACAATCGGCGTAGGACCCCGCCTTGAATGCCCAATCGTGCATCGGCAACGGGAATTGCTGGTATACAAATCGGGCATTCGGTTCGTCGGCAACCAGCTTCTCCACGATGGGTTGAGCGTCTTTGCAATGGGGACACTGAAGATCGCTGAACTCCACCAGCAGAACACCTGAGTTGGCAGGTCCACGGGACGGACCGTTCACCCCCTTCTCCAGACGTTCCCGGTCAGCCGCGAATGGCTTTGTCCCGAAAGGAATGATCTGTCCAAGAACAGCATGCTTTTGGTCTTCACTGACGTAAAAAGTCGTGTTCTGTTCGCCTTGTGGATTGACCAGCCGTACGGTCACCTCCGCCAGACCTTGCGCCGGAGATGGCTTGATAGACACAATTTTCCAGCTGGTTTGGGTGTCCCACCCGAACGTTTGCTGGAGAAAGCCGTTCACCGTCTCTTCGGAAGGTAGTCCCGCTGGACTCGGCGCAGTCTGCGATGGGTGGGCCGCGGCCACGGCGTGCTTCGGAGCATTTTGATTCTGTTGAGCAAAAGCAAGCGCCACAGTCAGTGCGACGATCAGCGTGAGGGCAACGTTACGAGCCATGGAGTCCTTTGTTGGGAATTGAATTTGACTCTGAGCCGTCGAGATCATTCCGAGCAAAAACAAGAGTCGCGTCATCCACACCCGGAAGAACGCCAACGGTTATGTCCTTACAAGGTATCACGCGCACCCAGACCGGAATGTCTAGCTCTCGTAACAGGCTGCGATCGGAAAGCGACGTCCGTATCCAAACGCCTTTCCCGATATCTTCAGCCCGGGCGCTGCCTGCTGCCGCTTGTATTCGTTACGATCCACCATCCTGATGACACGTCGAACCAAGTTCAGATCCAGGTTGTGATCGCGCGCGATCTGCTCCGCCGTGTGCATGTCCTCGATGTAATCTTCCAGGATTAGGTCGAGGATTTCGTACGGCGGCAGCGTATCCGTGTCTTTCTGGTCGGGGCGCAGTTCAGCCGAGGGAGGCTTTTCGATTGTAGACTCCGGGATCACCGGCCGGAGCGAGTTTACGTACCGGCTGATGCGGTAGACCATCGTCTTCGGGACATCAGAAATCACCGCGAGTCCGCCAACCATGTCTCCGTAGAGGGTGCAGTAACCGACGCCGAGCTCGCTTTTGTTCCCGGTACTCAGCACGATCGCGCCGAACTTGTTGGCCAGGGCCATAAGCAGAGTTCCGCGCGCGCGGGGCTGGATGTTCTCCTCGGTGACGTCCTGGGGCAAGCCAGCGAACACCCCTGCCAGCACTCTCTCGTAGCTTTCATACACTTCTTTGATCGAGAGCAATTCAAATCGAATACCGAGATTCGTTGCCAGTTGGCGGGCATCTTCGACCGAGCCGGGAGATGAGTACGGGCCCGGCATTCCTACGCCGATTACGTTCTCACGACCAAGTGCATCGACGGCAATGACCGCAGTCAAGGCTGAATCGATGCCGCCGCTCAGACCGATAATCACTCGCGAGAAGCCGCATTTGCGTACGTAGTCGCGTGTCCCCAACACCAGCGCGGCATAGGCCTCAGCTTCTTCTCCTTCGACTTGATCGTGTATTTCTCCGGTGAGAGTTCCGGAGTCAAAGAAAATCAAATCTTCTTGGAACGACTTGCCACGGGCGATGACTTCTCCCGCCGCATTCAGCACCAGGCTCGAACCGTCAAAGATCAGGCTGTCATTGCCGCCGACCTGGTTCACCATGACAACCGGCACGCGATTGTTGGTCGCAATCGAGGCCAACATGCGCCGACGAAAATCACGCTTCCCTACCCAGTATGGCGATGCCGAGATATTCAGGACGAAATTGCCGCCGGCTTTGAGCAGGGCTTCCACCGGATCAAACGTGTACAGGCGGCGGTTCCAGAAGCGTTTGTCATTCCATGCGTCCTCGCAAATCGTCAGCGCCATGCGGTTGCCACAGAAGTCGAGCAGGCTCTGGGAACTGGCCGGGGCGAAGTTGCGCATTTCATCGAAGACATCGTAGGTGGGAAGCAACATCTTCGACTGCACGAAAGCTTGCTTGCCATCCTGGAGAAGCACCGCTGAGTTCATGACGGACTTGCCGGTGCCAGCCTCTGCGGGAGTAACCAGGCCGCAAATCACCGCAATCCCACGAGTCTGCTCGGCGATCTGATTGGCCGACTCCTGGTTGTGCGCGACGAAGCTGGGGCGTTCGACAAGATCCCGCGGAGGGTAGCCGCAGATCGAGAGCTCAGGAAACAGGATCAGCCCCGCACCGGCGCTGCGGGCGCGCTGCGCACAAGCGATGATCTTGGCGGCGTTTCCGGAGAAATCTCCAACCGTTGGATTGATCTGGCCGAGCGCGATCTTCACTTATCCAGTGTAAAGGGGCGGGTCGGAAGAGGCCAAGTTGAGGTGATGATGCGGCTGTGACTTCGATACAGAAAATCCGGCCGCCGAGACTCTCGGACGGGCCGGAATGGCTGGCATTAAGCTGTTTTCTTTCCGAACATTCCTTCAACCCGGTTTTCAATACCCTGGGCTGCGCCACCGGACAGAGCGCTATCGAGATGGCTGGCGATTGGGCCCGGCAAACGTTGCTTGAGGAAATCGATAACCGTTTGCGCCGCCGAATGCGCCTTACTGTCGTCGAGGCCAACCCGCGATTTAAGCTGCTCAATAAGTTCGTTCATAGTGCCTCCTGGACAAGCTCAGATGTGTCCGGGCACGCGCGGGTGGTTCTCGCGATTCACAAGGTTGTGGATCAACTTCGAACCCGGAGATTGTTCAATTCAGTTGTGGGCCATTGCCCCCCGGTGAACCGGTACCTGGCCCCTGCCCAGGCCCCTGGCCGGGACCTTGCGGCGGAGGCATCGGCGGCGAGGCGCCGGATGGAATTGTCTTTGGAGTGGTCGTATCGGGCATAGGTTCGCCTGGTCGTCGCAAAGTCGGGGCATTTGCCGGACGCGGCTGCTCCTCGCCAGCTTTGGCAACACTCTCGGCTGGCTTGATGTCGACCTCTTTTTCGGTTCGTACCAGTTTTTCGCCACCGACCTTCATGGTCTCGACACGCGTAACCTCGTCGCCTACGAAGCGGACGAAATCCACATCCTGCGGCGGATCGCCGTAAATCCACTCTTCGTACTCTGTCTCGCCGTCTTTTTCCCGGAGTTTCTTGGGCGGACGGCCCTTGGCGTAGATCACCATTTCGTGATTCATGCCAACGAGCACGTGATGCGCCTTAATCGCTTCCTGCACTTTGGGCGGGACGGTCTGCAGGTAAGCCTCCAGCGGCGACTTGGAATTGAAGTCGAAAACAGGCCAGAGAAGGGACTTTAACTGTACCGGCGTCAACTCAGGAACTGAGCGGTCGAACATCAACTCAACAAATGATCCTCGCGGATTTGCGCGGTTGTCAGTGGGTGCAACAGGAACGTCGCCTCCGCCGCCCGACACCGTGATTCGCTGATACCACTTCTTCTTCTTGACCGGACCCCCATTGATCTCGAAACGGATGGAGCGGTCTTTGATTTGAATGTCGGTGATTTGTGCCAGGTCGCCAGCCTTGGTTGCCGGCCCGTACGTCGCCATCAGCATGTTCAATTGATCGCCGTTGGGAGACGTTACCCCGTTTCGGAGGGTGATCCCAGTCTTACCCATGGGGAAAGAGGTCCGCACATACACCAACTCCGCGTTAAACGCGTGAATCAGGTCCATCCGCGTCTGCTTGGACATCCCGGGAGCCTTGGCCAATGTTGCCATCGTCTCTTGCGGGGACGGCAGCTTCGGGGCAACAGGCGCGGGAGGAGGCGATTGCTTGTCGTCGGATGCGGCAGAGAGTACAGCAAACAGCACCAACACGAGGAGGGCGAAAGTACGGCTTACCTTCATGGCATACCCGCTGCGGCTTAGATTCATTATAGCGCTGGCAGGATGGCGGTATTGCCCTAAGCGTACGCCTAAGAACCCGCCTTGGGAGACCATGGAGCGGGCGGCGATCCCGTCACTGTCTCGCCTTTTGCAGCTGATTCTGTAGCACATTTCCCATGAACTGGGATTGCAGTTTGTGCGCGCAAAGTTCACCGCATACGTGCAGAGTTCCCTCGGACCGGGCCAGTTCTTCGTTCCATGGGGCGAGGTACAGGACGGGGGTTTTGAACTGGGAGGCCGACGTCCACATCACCCACCAGCCTTCCGAAGAGTGTTTCACCAAACCGCAGTTGGGACCAGCGCAGCGATAAACCGGCATCGATAGCATAGTTAAATGAGTAACGCTTAGACGGTTGCAGGGAGCAAACGGTCGCAGCCTCCCAGGAAACCGCTGCGGATTTGCTACCTTGCATTCGCGAGCTTCCTGCGAGCTGTTGGTGATTGCCAGCTGCTAATTGCTGCCCATTGTACCCGATGATTAAGGATCACCTGTAAATCAGGTATTTGTCACGGAGCTTGATAAAATCCTGCAGGTGGTCCTGCCAATCCTGCGCAATCCGCCGCGGATCCACACCTTGCCCGATGGCATCGAGAACGGTCTGATTCGCAAGTATGTCGATCATCTTTTCGATTTTCCATTGATCGGGATAAAGCTTATGCAGAGCCGACGCTAGCTCAATCCCGAGCTCGGGTGAGTCCAGCACATTGCGGCCAGTAAGAAGAATGTTGACACCTTCGCATCTCTGATCTGAATAAATTCCTGAGCTTGGTGTGAACGACACGGGGACAAATCGGACACCGGCAATTTCGCGGGCGTTCAAATAGGCGGCGAATTCACGTGCCTTCATCCACGGCGCTCCTAAAAGCTCGAACGGAGTATCCGTGCCGCGGCCGACTGAAACATTTGTGCCCTCGACTAACGCGACACCCGGATACAGAGCAGCTTCGGTGACGCTACGCAGATTGGGTGAAGGATTGATCCACGTAAGTCCGGTCGAGTCATACCAATCTCCGCGCAACCAACCCTCCGCTGGAACAACTTTCAGCTTCGCATTGATTCCGCGCTCGGCGTTGAACATCTGGGCCAACTCGCCAAGCGTCATCCCATGGCGAATGGCAACCCGCCAGTAGCTGGTGAAGTTTTCGTGACCGGGCTCGGCCACCGGACCTTGTACAAAAGATCCGGTGATCGGATTCGGCCGATCCAGGACGATCACCTCAATGCCCGCCTTGGCAGCA
>Ga0070741_10006828_pt1 | contig 24189 bp, 22 predicted proteins | sample Coa_R1_4_FD_66440 | JGI IMG/M metagenome (GOLD analysis project Ga0070741, IMG submission 66440) | Surface soil microbial communities from Centralia Pennsylvania, which are recovering from an underground coalmine fire - Coalmine... | ecosystem: Environmental > Terrestrial > Soil > Unclassified ...
GCGATCGGCGCGATGGTGCCGAAGGCGATGAAGGTGGCGGAGAAGCTCGGCCGCGACAACATCTCGGTCGAAGTACTTGACCCGCGCACGCTGATCCCGCTCGATGAAGAAGCGATACTGAAGTCGGTCGCAAAGACGAATCGAATCGTGATCGCCGATGAGGGTCATCTTCGGGGCGGCGCGGCGGCGGATATCGCGGCGATCGTCGCGGAGAAGGCATTTGATTCGCTCGATGCGCCGGTCAAGCGGGTCGCATCGCTCGATGTACCGATTCCGTTCAGCCCTCCGCTGGAGAAGGCGGCGATCGCCGACGAAGGCCGGATCGAAGCGGCGATACGGGAGGTCCTGGGAAACTGAGGGAGAAGAAGACGGACCGTGGCGATAGAAGTGGCGATGCCCAAGTTCGGGCTGACGATGCACGAAGGAACCGTGCAGCGTTACTTCAAGACGGTGGGTGAGCCGGTGGCAGCGGGCGAGCCGCTCTACGAGGTGGAAACCGAAAAAGTTCTCTACGAGGTCGAGGCGCCCGCGGCCGGCACCGTCGCGGCATTGCTGGTCGAGGAAGGCGCCACGGTGGACTGCGGGGTGGCGGTCGCGGTGATCGCCGAACCGGGAGAGGATATGGCGTCCGTCGCGGCGCGCTACGGCGGGCGCGCATCGGCAAACGGCGCCGCATCCGCGCCCGCCCACCCGGGTCGCTCCCGCGAGGCCGCACAAGCGGCGGCATCGGGGGCGCGGCGGCCGATCAGTCCGGTTGCACGGAAGCTCGCGGCCGAACTCAAGGTCGATCTGGAGCGGGTGCAGGGAACCGGACCGGGCGGCAGGATCACGAAAGAGGATGTGGAACGGGCGGCGGGCGCACCGGCAACCCCGCCCGCGCATACGCGGGCCGCGCCCGCGCGGATTCCGATGCGCGGGGCGCGCAAGACGATCGCCGAGCGGATGCATCAGTCGCTGCGCGAGAGCGCCCAGATAACGATCACGACCGAAGCGGACGTGACGGCGGCAACCGAGCTTCGCGAGCGGCTCAAGAAGGAGTTCGATGTAACGTTCACGGACCTGCTGGTGCATGCCGCGTCGCGCGCCCTGCTGCGCCATCCGCGTCTGGCCGCGCGTCTGGAGGGCGCGGAGATCGTAATGCCGGGGGAAATTAATGTCGGAATCGCGGTTGCGTTGGACGACGGATTGATAGTGCCTGTCGTGCGGGATGCGGCGCGAAAGTCGGTGCGGGAGATCGCGCTCGAAGCGAGAGGACTCGGCGAAAAGGCGCATACGGGCCGGCTCAAGCTGGAGGACGTGACCGGGGGGAACTTCACCGTGACCAATCTCGGGACCTACGCAGTGGACGCGTTCACGCCGATCCTGAACCCGGGCGAGACCGCGATACTTGGGGTGGGGAGGATCGTCGAAAAACCCGCCATCTACCGAGGCGAGATCGCGCGGCGCGCGATGATGACGCTGTCGCTCACGTTTGACCATCGCGTGGTCGATGGAGCGCCGGCGGCGGTGTTTCTGCAAACAGTCGTGGAAATCTTCAACTACGGCGAGCGATGAGCAGGGCGCGCCGCCGACTAATGCGATTGGCCGCGCTCTGGTGCATCGCGGCCGCAGTCGTGTCCGCCGCGCCGGCTCATCCCGAGTCCACCCCCTCGGCGCGCCCTTCGCGCGAGGCGGTCGCGGTGAAGGCGCCGCAGCCGAAGCCGATCGACTACGAGAAGCTCAAGCAGGAAGCGACCGAGCTGCTGTCGAAATACATTCAGATCAACACCACGAATCCGCCCGGCAACGAGATCGGAGCGGCGAAATTCCTCAAGGAGAAGTTCCTGGCCGACGGAATACCGGCGACGACATGGGAGCCGGCGCCGGGCCGGGGAATCGTCGCCGCGCGATTGCACGGAATCGGCAAGCATCGCAAGGCCCTGCTCCTGCTGAGCCACATGGACGTGGTGCCGGCCGATCCGAAAGATTGGAAGGTGCCGCCGTTTTCGGGAGAAATCAGGGACGGAGCGGTATGGGGCCGCGGAGCGATCGACGACAAGGGTCCGGGGGTGGTGTTCCTGATGTCGATGCTGGCGATCAAGCGGGCGGGAATCCTGCTCGATCGCGATGTGGTGTTCGTTGCCACCGGCGACGAGGAGGAAGGCGGCCGCTACGGGGCGGGATGGTTCGTGGATCACCAGCAGTCGGTGTATTCGGATACCGGGTACGTGCTTAATGAAGGGGGCGGAATCGGATTCGAAGGCAGCGATCGCAAGGTGTACTACTCCGTTTCCGTCACCGAGAAGACACCGCTGTGGCTTCGGGTCACCGCGACCGGACCCAGCGGACACGCCTCCGCGCCGCCCGCCGAGACGGCGGTTACGCGGCTGGTGGGGGCGCTGCAGCGGCTTTCGGACTATCGTCCGCCGATCCGGATCATCGGCCCGGTCGAAGACGAGTACCGGGCCAAGGCCCAGTTGTCCCACGGACCGAAGCAGTGGCTCGACCTGGTGAGCTCGCTCAAGGACCCGGCCTACCAGAGACAATTCGTGTCGGATCCGCATCAGAACGCCGACGTGCGCGACACGTTTACGCCGACCGTGCTGCAGGCGAGCAACAAGACCAATGTAATCTCCGCGACGGCGTCGGCCGAGATTGATTGCAGGCTGCTGCCGGGAAGCGACCCCAAGTCGGTCCTCGGCACTATCACCAAGGTGCTGAACGACAAGAGTCTCAAGATCGACGTGATCCTGAACTTCCCTCCGGTGTCATCGCCGCAGAAGTCGGAGTTGATGAACGCGATCCAGTCGCTGGCGAAGCATTCGGATCGGGGAGCGCCGGTGGTGCCCACCATGAGCGTGGGATTCACGGACAGCCACTATTTCCGCCAGAAGGGAATCACCGCGTACGGGTTCGTTCCGATCGCGGTGAGCGCCGAGGAAAGAAAAGGCATCCACGGCGTCAACGAACGGATCGGAATCGACGAACTCGGCGCGGGCATCCAGAGGATGGTGGAGCTGCTGAAGATTCTCGGCGGCCGCTAGAGACATAGGCGGTGCAAAAGGATAATCGACAACAGGAACCGGAGCGCATCCTCGGCCGAAACCGCCATTGCCGCGACGACGCGGCAGTATCGGCCTGACGCGGAGCGACGATGATTCGCGGAGGAGTGGGATTTTCCAGCGCGCGCAATCCGCGCACCGCGGCGGCGGAAGCGACGGCGGCCGCAATGCAGCAGGCCGGGCTGACCAGCGCGCAGGGCGCCCTGTGTTTCGCCACCACCGCGTACGGCGCCGCCTTCACGATGATCCTCAGGGCGGTGGCGGCGGAAGCGAAGACCCGGGAGGTCGCGGGATGCTCAAGCATGGGAGTGATCGCCTGCGAGCAGGAAGTCGAGTCGGGTCCCGCGATGGCGGTGATCGTCATCGGAGGGCCTGAGATCAACGCGCGGCGCTTCTTCGTTCCGACGCTTCGCGGGCGCGGAGAAGAGGTCGCGCGGGAGATAGCGGCGGCGGTCCGCCCGTCGCTCGGCAGGGACAACCTGCTCTGCCTGTTCGCCGACACGTACAACATGGATGCCGAAGCGCTGCTGCCTGCGCTGGAACGCGAACTTCCGGACGTGAAGATCACCGGCGGCGGCGCAAGCGAGGACGGCACGGTCGGGGAGACCTTCGTGTTCTGCGGCGACGCGGTGAGCAACAATGCGGCGTCGGGGATGCTGCTGGCGGGAGATTTCGATGTAACCATCGCAAGCTCGCTGGCGTGCGCCCCGATCGGCCCCGCCCATCGCGTGACGGCCGCGCGCGACAACGTGATCCTTGAACTCGATGGACGGCCCGCCTACGAGGTGTTTGCCGAGGCTGCGGGACCGCTGACCTCCGACCTGCGGCGCGCCCTCGCCTTCGTGTTCCTGGCCGTACCGATGACGGCGGGGACCGATAGGATCGAGCGCGGCAGGTTCCTGGTGCGCAACATCGTGGGAGCGAGCCAGGAGCACGGCGCGCTCGCCGTCGCCCATCATCCGAAGCCGGGCGATACGGTGGGGCTGGTGCTTCGAGATGCGGAACGCGCCCGCAACAACCTGAAGGACACGCTGGAGGAGCTGAGCGGCCGGCTGCCCGGGCCGCCGGCCCTGGGCCTGTACTTCGATTGCGTGTCGCGAGGTTCCGGCCTGTACAACATCCCGGGTCACGACTCCGCCTATATCCGCCAATATTTGGGCGAGATACCGGTGGGCGGCTTCTTTACCGGTTTCGAGATTGGCCCGGCAGGCGAGCGGACGGCGCTGTTGCAGTACTCAGGTGTGCTGACGCTCTTGTCCGAGCGCGGGGTTCAAGGCTGACCTTCCCCGAACGGGGCGGGACGAGCTTGCGGATCGCGGCTCGCTTGCACGGCTGAAAGAATTAGTGGTACCTCAAACGTGGATTCGAGCGAATGCCGCCGGATTCCATCGATCTACCACGGAGGACTATCGAAGTTGGACTTCGGATTTTCTGAAGAACAGGAGATGTTGCGGGACGCGGCCAAGCGCTTTCTGGCCGACAATTGCCCGACCAAGTTCGTCCGCCAGATGATGGCGGATGGGACGGCGCACGACCAGGGTTTCTGGAAGAAGATCGTGGAGCTGGGATGGCCGGGGCTGCTCATCCCCGAAAATTACGGCGGCCAGGGCGGAAGTTTCCTCGACATGACGGTGGTCGTGGAGGAAGCGGGCAAGGCTTTGGTTCCGGGACCGTTCTTCACTTCAGCGCTGCTTGGCGCTCCGCTCGTGATCGAGGGCGGCTCCGAGGAGCAGAAGAAGTCGATTCTGCCGAGGATGGCGAACGGCGAGTTCATCGGCACCCTCGCGCTCGCCGAAGCGTCGGGGCGTTTCGATGCGGCCGGGATCCAGTTGAAAGCATCCAAGAGCGGCTCCGACTACGTTTTGAGCGGCGAGAAATTCTTCGTGCCGGATGCGCACGTGGCAACCGGAATGGCGGTAGCGGCTCGAACCGGCGGCAGCGGCGAAAACGGAATCTCGATCTTCCTGGTCCCGTCCAACGCGAAAGGCGTCACGATCACCCAGCTCAAGACGGTGGATATGACCCGCCGCCTCTGCCACGTGAAGTTCGACAACGTGAACGCCGAGGGCATTCTGGGCAAGGTCGACCAGGGATGGCCAATCCTGCGGCGCACCCTCGACATCGCGACCGCCGCGCTGTCCACGGAGATGGTGGGGACGGCGCAGAAGGCGCTGGACCTATCGGTTGACTATGCAAAGACTCGAGTGCAGTTCGGCAAGCCGATCGGGTCCTTCCAGGCCGTCAAGCACAAGTGCGTGGACATGATGGTGGCGGTGGAGAACGCGCGCTCGCTCGTGTACTACGCGTGCTGGACCGTGGATACGCGCAACGACGAGGCGAAGACGGCGGTGCCGATGGCCAAGGCGTACGCGTCGGACATGGCGAAAAACGTCACGTCGGAGGCGATCCAGGTCCACGGCGGAATCGGCTTCACATGGGAGCACGACATGCATCTGTACCATCGACGCGCTCTCGCGGGTGAAGCGAACTTCGGCAACGCTCCGGTTCATCGCGAGACCGTGGCAAAGTCGCTGCTCGACTGAAAATTCCGACAGACACCGACAAAAAGGCGCGGCGAGCGTTCGCCGCGCCTTTTTATTTGGGCGTTCGCCGAAAAGCGGATCGAGGGATGTTCAGTGGTGGTCGGCGCTCGCGACGCCCTGTCCGAGGAGTTTGCGCACGTCGTCCTCGACAACTGTTCCGTCGAAGAAATTGGGATTCATCGCGGTCCAGAACTCGACGGCATTGGTGAAAACAAACTCTTTTAGCTGCTCGGCATCGATCAGGCCGTCTTCGACCAGTTCGTGCGCCTCCTCGGCGCATTCGCTCATGTCGGGGACGTCCCAGTGCCCGATATCCGAGCCGTAAAGCGCCTTGAGCTGCGCGTCGAACGGCGTACCCATCGCGTTCCACGCGAGCGCATTGAGAGGATCATCGCCCTCGCATCCGAAGTAGAAGTTGCGCGTAAAGATGTCGCGGATGTCCTCGGGCGATTTCACGCCTGATTGCGCGAACTCATCGATGAGATCCGGGTCGTAACCCGCACCCATCCTGTTGATCAGAGATTCGACCATCTGCTCCACGCGCCCGGCAACAAGCGGGCCGCCGTAGCGTGTTCCAAAACGGGCGAGCGCATCGCGGTCGATATTGGCGGGATTGTAATGCTGCATCGCCTCGCCATTGCGCTTCTTCCAATGAGAGATCAGGTCGGAATAGAGCGAGCGCGCCCAGCTCATTCCGCCTTCCAGGAAGGCGACCCGCAGCCGCGGGAAGCGATGGGGCACTCCGCCCATGAACAGTCCCCGGCAGACCGCATCGGCGCTGGCGGCGAAGTTGCCGAGATGGTTGTGGACGTAGTTGGAGACGGAGGTTCGGCTGCCCCATCCGTAGCCGACGGAATGAAACGTCGGCCCGACACCCAGTTCCTCGCACTTCGCCCATACGGGGTCGTAGTCATATTCGCTGTCGATGCCGAAGGTGTCGAGCCAGCAGGTGAAGCGCGCCGCATCCGGCCATCGCCTTGCGGCGTAGGGAATTGGCCGGCGCACATAGCTCGCCATCATGGCCGATTTGAGCCCGAGCACGCGCACGGCGTAATCGAGTTCTTCAATGGCCTCGGCCGGCGTATGCATCGGGATGAGCGCGGCGGGGGTGAGGCGATCCTCGAGGCCGCGGAACATCTCCGCCTTCATCGTGTTGAGCGCCCGGGCGCTGGCGCGGCGAAGCTCGTCGTCGGGGAACTCGATCGTAAGCAGACCCATCGTGGGATACACGACCGAAAAATCGATTCCCATCTCCGGCAGCCGCTCGTACATCAGCCTGGGGAAGATGGCGGTGGCGAGATCGGTAGTGTTGCGAGCGGGGATGGCCCACCACGTGGGGCGCAGGTTTCTGCGCTCGCGGCGTTCCTCGATGGTAAAGCGGCTCCATCGCGGATCGGCGAACGAGTCGTGGTAGGCGGTTTGGAAGCCATCCGCGACCCGAGAACCGGCGACTTTCTTCAGATAGTCCACGAAGATCGGTCCGAGTTCGAAGGTGTGGCCATCCGAGTCGATGATCGGATGGTCCAGGCGGGCTCGGATGCGAGCCGATCTTGTTTTCAGAGCGTCGTTCATTGCCGTGCTCCGAGGAGGGAGATTGCGGGTGAGTGACTCACAGATACGACAGGGGCGGGGCAATGACAAACCCGGCGGCCGGGTTGTGCTATTCAACGAAAGCGCGGTTAAATGGCCGCCTCGAAACAAAGCAAGCGGGAGAGTGATGGCGATGGCCGAGATGGGCGTTTATGAAGCGATGAGCACGCTGAGGGCCGTAAGGAAACTCAGGCCCGATCCTGTTCCGGACGAGGTGCTGCGCCGGGTGCTGCAGGCCGCCACATGGGCGCCGACCGGAGGGAACCGCCAGCCATGGCGAATCGTGCTGGTGAAGGATCCCACGGTCAAGCGCCGCCTTGGAGAGTTGTACACGCGAAGCTGGAAGGCCTACGTCGGGCACTATTACGCGGCAATTCCCGCAGGAATTCCCGAGGAGGCCCGCCAGAGAACGCTAAGGACGCTTAACGCGGGCGATTATCTCGCCGAACATTTCGGCGACGTCCCTGCGATCGCGATCTTCTGCTTCAACCCCACGCAGATGGCGATAACCGATGCGGGACAGAATCGGCCGTCGGTGGTCGGCGGCGGTTCCGTCTATACCGCGGTCGAAAATCTCCTGCTCGCGTGCCGCGCCGAAGGATTGGGATGCGTGCTGACGACGCTGCTATGCGAGTCGGAGCCGGAAGTGCGGGAGCTGCTGGCGATTCCCGATCCCTGGTACACGGCCGCGGCGGTGCCGATCGGCTACCCGGTCGGCCGCGGCCATGGTCCCCTGATAAGGGAAAGCGTCGACAAGCTCGTGTTCCTCGACAAGTGGAACGGGAAGCTGTGAGGTGCGGCGGGGGCCTGAGCGGAGGCGGCCGCGGGCAAAGAGTCGTGCGATGTCGACCCTTGCGCCGCGGCCTCGAACGATTTACGGCGCCGCCTTCACCATCGAATCGGGATCGAAGAAGTCGCGGCCGACTGCGCCCATGTTGATGTACCAGCATTCGCGCTCGGGCGTATTGCGGCTTGGCAGGTAGCACATCGCGGTCACGCCGGTCTGCTCATCGGTGGCCGCGGCGCCGACCACGAAGAGCCGTTTGAAAGGATAGATGGCAACGCGGGCGTCGGGCACCGGACGATCGCGATACGCGATCCAATAGATATGGTCCTGCCATAGCTGGCCCTGGCGGTCGTAAGCGTCTTCATAGAGCGGGAACCAGGCTTCATCGTCGATGTACAGAATCGTCCGCGAATGCAGCGCGCCGGAATTGTCGCTGCGCGGGGTCGCTTCGACGATGTACATCCGGCGCATCTCCCAGTTCTCGGGACAGGCGCTGGCTCCTCCATCGGTCGGACAGGTCATCTCGGGAGAATGCGCCGCATTGACGACGCCCAGCATCGGCTTCTCGCCAAGGAAGCGATAGTTGAACTCCTCGACCTTGGCGTTGAAGCCGGAGTAATGGTCGGGGTCGAAGATGACGATGTTGCCGCCACCTTCCTGGACCGCTCCCGAACCCGTGACGGCATCCGTCATCATCGCTTCGTTAAGGCGGCGAAGCCTGCGAGAACCGGTGTTCCACGACCAGACGTCGTCGGGCTTTTTGGGGTCGGCGTAGCGGTATCGGACGAAGCCGGCTCCGCGCATTCCCTGCGGCGCCATGATTGGATAGAGGCCGAAAAGCCAGTAGCGGCCGGTTTTCAGGAAATCCTTGTCGATGGGGACCGGATCGACCTCGGTGCGTCCGACCTCGTTGTAGCCGGCATAGTGTCCGACATCGATCTCATCGAGGACGCGATAGGCGGTGTTGAGGCCGCCACGAACGTTCTCGCACGCAAAATAGCGCAGGTCGTAGTCGTCGGTCTGCAGGGGCCGGAACACGTTGTTCCAGATAATCTTGCTCGCAACGTTGGGATCGTTGGGATCGAGAAAGGGAAACGGTTGACCGGCGACATAGTTGACAACGGTGCGGCCGTCCGGTGAGAGGCGGACCTGCGCCTGATACTTCTCGGTGGCTTCCTTGTAAGGCGGGGGCCAGTCCACGCGGCTGGTGGGCACAATTTTCATCTGCATCCCTTGCCGCACCTTGTAGTAAACGCCCGGAGACACGAGATCCCGGATCTTGTCGGCGTCGTTGGCAGTGATGACATCTCCGGGCCTGACGGCGGCCGGCGCGGGCGCTTGCCACGAAAGCATCACCGCCATGAACAGCGACATCGATACGATGAGCGGAACGCGATAGTTCCCTGCTTCTGACATCTGCAATCCTCCTGATGAAGTTTGCCGACGCGGGATGATCGCGAGCGAATTCAGTGAGGCAGCGCCTTCCGAGGCCGAAATCGCCGCGATTCGACCCGCCCTCGAAAACGCGATGAATGACGGAGCGTGAGGACGTTACGGGCCGTCAGGCTGTGATGGGGCCAGCAAGCGCCTGTGAAAATGGAACTTGGAGGGCCAATCGGAAACCTGCGCTTCCCGGGCGGCCTCGGCGACTCGGGCACCTGAGGATCGGGAGAGACTGGGAGAGGTTCTTCCAAAAAAAGGTGCGGCCGCTTCCAACCCCGAAGGCGCAACCTCGGCCGCACACCGCGAATGATGGTGGTGGCGCGCGGTCGACGAGACGGACGATCGGGTGCGAGGTGGATGGAGCCGCGGAAGGGTCAGAAATATGAGGGCCGCCGGCACGATCGCGCAGCAGCACCGGCGCCACCCGGTTCTTCTCCGGCCTCCCATGCGAAAACCTCTGCATCGAGGCAAGAGCCTGCGTAATCAATTCGAATGCGGCGCTGAAATCGAGTCAAGTTCCCGGCGGGCGGCTCAAGCGGCCTGTGCCGCGAAGGGCGCCACCACCGCGATTAGCCGATCGGGCCGGATCGGCTTTTCGATAAACAGATTCATGCCGGCTTCGCGGCATTCCGCGGCGACTTCGTCGGAGGCGTAGGCGGTCAGCGCGATGATCGGGATGGAGGTGCAGTCGGGGAGCGCGCGAATCCGCCGCGTCGCCGTAATCCCGTCCATCTCGGGCATGTCCACGTCCATCAGGATCAGGTCGTATCTGTTCCGGCTTGCTTCCTCGACGGCCTGGGCGCCGTTGCTCACGACGTCAACCTGATGGCCCGCGCGGGCGAGCACTATCACTCCAAGAGTTCGGTTGACCGGACTGTCATCCGCAAGCAGGACTCTGAGAGCGCGGGAGTGGCGGACCGAAGCGGACGCGGACAGCGCCGGGGCCGGATTGCGAAGAACTTCGAGGAGCTGGTCGCGATGGGCCGGCAGGGGCAGCACCGGGATCTCCTCGTTCATTATCGGGCGCGTCTCCTCGCCCGCACCGGTGCGAAGAAGGAGGACGAAGCGCGGGGGCGGATTGATTGCGGCCGAATTTCTGACCAGCTCGGTTGCGGCTCCAGGATTTTCATTCACGGCAGCATCGGACAGGAGCACGGCGGTGAAGCGGAGATGATTGCGCTCGGAGTCGCCCAGGACCGATGCGGCATCGACGACGCTCGAGACCCGCATCGTCGCGCCGCCGTAGTCTTCTATCTGCGATTGCAGCGACTGGGCCGTAAACCTGCCGCATCCGACGACCATCACCCGAATTCCGGTGAGCAGCGGATCGAGGGGCGTCGTGGGGGAATCTGTCATGGGAATGGTGAACCAGAATCTGGCGCCCGGACCCTGGGAGTCTTCGATGCCGATCCGGCCGCCCATCGCTCCTACCAGGCGCCTGCATATGGCGAGACCGAGCCCGGTTCCGCCGTAACGGCGGGCGACGGAGGAATCGGCCTGCACGAAGGGCTCGAAGATTCGGGCCGCCGCTTCGGGCGCGACTCCTATTCCGGTGTCGGCGACGAGAAAGCGAACGACCCTGCGCCCGGAGTCATCGACCGCCGCGCGAGCCTCGCACCACACGCCGCCGGACGAAGTGAATTTGATTGCGTTGCCGAGCAGGTTGAGCAGGACCTGTCTTAGGCGGCCCTCGTCGATGTTGATGGTCGGCGGTACGTCGGCGGCGACATAGCCGGCAAGCTCGAGACCCTTTGCGTGCGCCCGCGGGGCCATCAGGTCAATCGCACTTTCCATCGTATGGACGAGCGTGACCTCGCTCGGGGCGAGCGAGACCGCGCCGCTTTCGAACTTGGTGAAGTCGAGGATGTCGTTGATTATCGTGAGCAGGGCTTCGCCGGAATCGTGCACGGTGGCGGCATATCTTCGCTGCTGTGAATCGAGCTTCGTCGATAGCAGCAACTCCGACATCCCGATTATTCCATTCAATGGAGATCTCAGTTCATGGCTCATCGTCGCCATGAACTCGGACTTGGCGCGGCTGCCTGCCTCGGCCTGGCGATAGGCGGCGCGCAGCTCCCTGACCAGGGATGAATTTTCATGGCGCAGGCCGATGGTCTCGTAGTGAGAGCGGCTGAGGGTCGATGCCCAAATCATCAAGCTTGCGACGTAGAGAGTCCCGCCAACTCCGGTCGCAAGCCCCACCCGCGTCCCCTGCATCAGGTAGGCGGCGACCAGCGGCGATGCCAGGGTGACGGCGTAAACGTTGTAGGCTGCCGGGTAGAACGAGCGATTGCCGAGCGTCGACGTCACCATCGTAAGAAGCACGAGTCCGATAAAGGTGCTTTCGACGGGAGTCGAAGTCAGCGTGAACCACCATCCGGCGAGCCCCCAGAGCCCGCCACTAACCGCCGAGAGGATGAGGTAGCGGCGGGCCCATCGCGAGCTATCGTCTGCGACCTGGGCAAGAGCCTCGTGGCTTCGGAACAGGCGCCTATAGGCGAAGGTTACGGCGGCGAATCCGGCGACCAGCAGGATCGGCTTCCAGCGCGGAACGAACGGCCAGAAAACGGCGCATACCGCCACCATCCCGGCCAGGGCGGCGTACAGATTGCGCGACCCCAGCCGAAACATCGTCGCGAGCATCTCGGCCCGAATGAGGCGTTCGCGCTCCTCGGCCTCGGGCAGACGCTGGGATTGATCGGCAACTGGCATTACGTTCAGCCCGGGTGCGTACCGAATCCTGCCGCGGTCACGCGGCCGTAGGCCCGGAGCCCAGGAAGTAGGGAACGGATGGTCGGATAGTGTTGACGACTGGGGATGGTCCGACGCTCTTGCGTGGGCGCCATGCTGATGGTTGCGGGGGAAGGATTTGAACCTTCGACCTCCGGGTTATGAGCCCGGCGAGCTACCAGACTGCTCCACCCCGCCCGCGCAGTGTAGCGGTCGGCTGGGAAACCGGTCAACACGCACGGGCCTCGAAGGGGACATCTTTAAGTGTTTATGACCCGGAATGCATGAGGGAGACCTCCTGGGCATAAACATTTGATGATGTCCGCCCTATGGCGTGAGCCGCGCGACGGAACAGGCCGCCGAGGTGCGGCGGCATCAGGGTTTCGAACTCAAATCAGCCTTGCCGGTTTGGAGGTCCACCGGCACGGAGATGTGCTCATGGACGATGAGCCATTTACCGCCGATCTTCCGGTACACGTCGGTAACACGATAGGTCATGTCGAGCTTCGCGCCGCTGGAGGTGATGCAGGACATGTGCTGGATGTTGTGGCCCCACGCGTAGCGGCCGTCTCCCTCCACGGCGAGATCCGACATCTCGAGGGCGGGCGCATCCTTGCATCCGTCGAGCACGCCCTGCCAGTCCGCGCGGTACGCATCCCATCCGACGTACTGCCTCGGCGGCACGAGGTCGAAGACGAACAGCCCGGGGCTCCGCTCGTAGACATCCATCAGACGGTCCACGTTCTTTGCGCGGATCGCGCTGACGTAGGCGGCTTCGAGGTTTTTGATTTCAGCCGCGTCGCGCTCGAAGCTGTCGGCGCAGGCTGCAGATCCGGCGCAGATGACGACCGCGGCAAGAGCCGTCATCAGCGATGCCCGTGCATCCATCTTTTCCTCCACGGCGGCGTGGCCGCCGGGGCGAAATCTATCAGGCCGGGCTACCGGGTCAAAAGCGGATCAGGCCGAGAGGATCCGGATGTTGCAGTTGCGATGGATCTTGCCGAACTCGATGATCTCCTTTTCGATCGGAGTGGCGTTCGGCTTGGCATCGGTCAGCATCAACTGTTTCGCCTGCGCGTTGTCGACGCCGTCAGCTTCCACATCGAGGTTGTGGTCGTCGCAGATGATAAAGGCCATTTGGTCGAGCTCCTTAAACCAACCCACCCTATCCGAACCGCGACGCCGAGTCATCAACCGCGGCGCGAGCGCTGGTCCGGGTTGCGGGACGGCGTGGAACGATCACGCTTCGCGGCGGTTTTGTGATAAGCGATCCGATCGCAAGTCGTACGCGGACAAGGAGCATTGACGATGAGCCTCAAGGGAAAAGCCGCGGCGATCGGGATCGGCGAGCTCAAGCCCCTCAAGGAGCCCGGCAACGCGACGGCGCTGGGGCTGATGGGGAAGGTTGCCGCCGAAGCCATCGCCGACGCCGGACTTGAAAAGAAGGATATCGACGGATTCCTGGTCGGGATGCCGTTTTCCGATCCGGGAATGATCTACCCTGCAAGCGCCGCGGAGGTGTTCGGCTTGCGGCCGCGGATGCTGAACGTTGTGGATATCGGCGGCGCCAGCCCGGCCGGGATGATATGGCGGGCGGCGGCGGCGATAGATGCGGGGATGTGCAACGCGGTGCTGTGCGTGGTCGCCGATCTCAACCGCGCGGGAGACCAGCGGGTGCCGACTGTGTCGGTGCAGCGGGAGTTCGAAGCCCCCTACGGGAACATCGGCGCCAACTGCGGCTACGCGATGATCGCGCATCGCCATATGTTCGAATTCGGCACCAGGGCCGAGCAGATGGCCAAGGTGGCGGTCGATCAGCGCGCCAACGCGCTCAAGAATCCGCTTGCGACCTTCAACGACAAGGCGCTCACGATCGACGACGTGCTCAACTCGCGCATGATCGTCGATCCGCTTCATCTCTTCGAAATCGTAAGCCCGGTGAGCGGGGGCGCGGCGGTGGTGGTCGCCTCGCCCGAAATTGCGCGGCGCGCCAAGCATCCCCCGGTATGGATTCTTGGCGCGGGCGAGTATGCGAACCACGCCACCATCACCTACGCGCCGTCGCTGGTGGAATCGCCGATCAAGCCGGCGGCTGAGGCGGCATTCAAGATGGCGGGTTTGTCGCCGAAGGACATGGATTTCGTCTGCCCCTACGATTGCTACACGATCACCGTCATCGTGACCTTGGAAGACGCGGGCTTCTGCAAGAAAGGCCATGGCGGTCCGTTCGTGGCCGAGCACGATCTCACCTGGAAGGGCGATTTCCCCTGCAATACGCACGGCGGGCAACTCTCCTTCGGACAGCCGGGCCTCGCCGGGGGGATGAGCCATGTCACCGAAGCGGTGCGGCAACTGATGGGCCGCGGCGGAGAGCGCCAAGTCAAGAATGCGCGGCTGGGCTACGTCAACGGCAACGGCGGAATCATGAGCGAACAGGTGAGCCTGATTCTGGAGCGCAGGTCATGAGCGAATACATCAAGCCACTTCCCAAGCCCTCGCCGGTGAGCGCTCCCTTCTGGGAGGCAGCGCGGCGACACGAGTTGAAGCTTCAATACTGCGGGGCGTGCAATGCGTTCATCTACTACCCGAGGGACCGATGCCCCAATTGTTTTTCCGAGGGGATGGAATGGCGGCCGGTAAGCGGACGCGGCAAGGTTTACAGCTACACCGTCGTCCGCCGCGCATCGAGCCGGGCGTTCGCAGACGGCCCCTATGTGCTCGCGATAGTCGAACTCGAAGAAGGGCCGCGGATGACCACCAACATCGTCGCGCCGCCTGAACAGGTGCGCGTGGAGATGCCGGTGACGGTGTGCTTCGACGACGTCACGCCGCAGCATACGCTGGTGAAGTTCAAGCCCGCCTGACGTTTCGAGTTTCGCGAGCGGGCTAGGCGAGCAGCACCGCGACGATTCCGGTAAGGAATATTCCGTCGAAGGTGCCGGCGCCGCCGATCGAGGCCACGGGCGCACCGAGCTCGCGCAGCCGACCCAGGTTCATGAGATCCGCGCCGACCAGCGTGCCCATCACGCCGCTCACATAGGCGACGGCGTCGGCGTGATGCAGCGACGATCCGAGCAGCCATCCGACCACGGCGGCGACGATCGGCGGAATAAGCATCGGAGTGGCGATTCCCAACCCCGGCACCGGGCGGGCGAAGCGGTTCACAACAAACGCCACGATCGCGGTCCCGATGACCGCGGGCATCACGATGCTCGGCCACTTGAGGAGCACGTAGGAGGAGATCGCGAGCGGAACCACCGCGCCGCCCACGTTGATCGCGACCGTAGTGGACCGCTCGGCATAGCGCATCGGCAACCGGTAGCGAATTCCGAAGTGCTGGACGATCTCGACCGGATGAACCCCGCCCGAAGCGATCCTCGTTATCGGGATATTGACGTAACTGCCGATCAGGCTCGCCAGCAGGGCCAGGAAGGCAAGCTGAGGCGAGAGCCCCAGGGCCTGAAAGACGTAGTTGATGATCCCGATCTGGATGAGGGCGAAGAGGAAAGCGAGCCCAAAGAAGAACAGGAGTACGTAGAGGAACAGGAATGGAGCGAAGAACACGCCGGCGATGATACCACAGCCTCGCGCGGGGGCCATGCGTGAAAAATTTTCCCGCTTCCAAGCCGCGTAGTTCGGGCGAAACGCCGCCTTAACAGGTCGAAATTCGGCGGGCTCGGCTCCGGAAGCCCGCCCGACGATCCTTGCAATTCGGATGCTTTTTCATTCGGATCGAACCGTCTTTTCGCCTGGCACGGGTCTGGCAGGGACATCCATGCAAGGTCGCCCGACCTGGAGGTAAAGCATGAAAGCACTGGCAATTGCACTCGGCCTCGCGGCGCTTTCGGGCCTGTTGTCGTTTCCCGCGTTGGCGCAGGATTCGCCATCTTCAGAGGTGGTGGGCGTGGTCAAACACGGCAACACCACGATCGTTTTCGAGCGCAGCAACGCGGACCTGAACCTCGATCAGCTCGGAGCGTTCGCCCAGGTGACCGCGAGCGATCCGTCGGTCGCCAACGCGCTGGCAAAGAACCCTTCGCTGGTGAACAACGACGAGTTCGTATCGAAGCATCCCGCGCTGCAGCAATATCTGGAGAAGTTCCCGAACGCGCGCGAGGATATCGCAGCCAACCCCGGCAATTACGTGACGCCGGTCAGCGGCTCGACATGGAATCACGCGCCTGCCGGTATGAAGGAATAGCCGCGGCGGACGTTTGCGGATACTCCCGCGTATCCGCAAACGTCCAATCGAGCATCCACTGAAAGACGCGCGGCGCCGCCGAAAGCATCGCGATCGATCCTCGCCGAATCGGGCGGAGGCGAGCGGCCGCCATGACGATGCGCGTGGAGAGGGCGTAATGGCGGAATCTGCGGCGGACCTCGCGCTGGTAGGCAAGAAGCGAACGAACGCCGCCTTCGGCGACAGCGTGCGGGAGGATGCGCCCGATCGAGATACCCGCGGCGAGCGCGAGCGAAAGACCCTCGCCGGTGATCGCATCGATATATCCGGCCGCATCTCCCGCCAGCGCGATCCGATCGGATACCAGGGCGCCGACCCGCTGAAGCATCGGACCCGCGCCGCGCGGCTGCGATGCGGGTTGGGCGCCACGGATTCGTGATGCGAGCGCGGGGAATCGGTCCAGGGCTTCGGGAAGCGATGGCGCCGCCTGCGGGCCGCCTCTCCATAGAATCGCAATGCCGACCTCATCCGAAGCGACCGGCGTGACGTAGGCCTCCATCCGGTCGGCCAGATAGACCTCCACGAATTCGCTCCACGGAGAGATTCGAAAATGTTGGCGGGTTCCGAATCTGCGCGGCGGGCGCGCCGGAAGCCTCGGCGATACCATCGCGCGCAGGCGTGAATGGAGCCCGTCGGCCGCGACGATCACGCTCGCGCCTATCTCCCGCCCATCCATCGTGCGCGCTATCGCGCGATCGTCGTGAATCTCGCAGCCCGTGACTGCGCAATTTTCGCGGATTTCGACGCCGAGCGAACGGGCCCGACGCTCGAGCGCGCCGGAAAGCACGAGGCGCCGCACGCCGAGCGCCCCGGGAGCCGGCAGAGGAGCCTCGACCGTTGGGCCGTCGACCTCTAGCAGGCGAACACCGGCGATGCGCCGACAGGCATCGGAGCCGACCAGATCGCGAACGCCGAGGGTCTGCAGCGCGCGCACCGCCGGGGGCATCAGACCTTCCCCGCAGGCCTTGTCCACGGGAAAGGTCCTACGCTCGCACACGACGACGCGCATCCCGTGGATGGCGGCCGCGATCGCCGATGCCATCCCGGCGGGTCCGCCGCCCGCGACCACAACGTCATATTCGGGTTTGGCGCGCTGAGGGGAGCGACTAACCATGACGAAGTCGTGGGAGGAACCTGGGCAGGGTGTGGAACGCGCGCTCGTACCGCGATCCCATCGCGCGCTCTTCAGCGGGAATCCGCACCATCATCAGGATCGCATTTCCGAGGGAAAAGACGATGGCGCTGATCCACGCGCCGCCCATCGCGGGCACCGCGACCATTTCGATCGCAACGGCGAGATAGTTTGGATGACGCATGAAACGGAACGGTCCTTTTACGATTGGTTCGTCGTGGGGAAACACGATAATCCGCGTGTTCCATCGCGGTCCGAGCGTCGCGATCACCCAGTAGCGAAGAGCCTGCGCGAGGATTTCGGCGCCAAGCGCGGCCGCGGCGATTGCGGCAGGCGCTCCGCGCACGCGAACGATCCGCTCGAGCGCGCATCCCGCAAGAAACGCCCCGTGAAATACGACCATCGCGCGGTAGTGGGGCCGTCCGACCTCGATCGCTCCGGCGGCAAACGCGCGCGCCGCGTTGCGACGCGCGATCATCAGCTCCACTCCCCGCTCCAGCGCGATCAGCGCGATTACCGCAAGGTATGCGCGCAGCGAGATCACCATTCGAGCAGCAGCAACTCGATCGAAAAGCCCGGTCCCATGCCAATCATAAGGCCGCGGTCACCCTTTTTCGCCGTTCCCGAACGAAGCAGATCATCAAGAATGAAAAGTACGGAAGCCGACGAAAGGTTCCCCATCTCGGAAAGATTGCGCCACGAGCGCGCAAGCGCTCCTTCGGGCAGCGCGAGCGACTGCTCGATGGCGCATAGGACCTTGGGGCCGCCGGTATGGGCTATCCAATGACGAATCGAGGCGCGTTCGAGTCCGCTGCCTGCCAGGAAAGAGTCAACCTCGCCGCCGATGTTTTGGGCAATCAGGTCGGCCAGCCGCGCCGACAGCACAATCTTGAAGCCGCTGTTCACCAGCTCCCATCCGAGAATGTCCTCGGTGCCGGGAAACACGATGGAGCGCGTGTCCACAATTCGCGGCGCCGGAGCGTCGCCCGGGGCGCCAAGCACCGCCGCGGCGGCGCCGTCTCCGAAGAGTCCGGACGCGATGATATTGGCGACCGAGAGATCATCGCGCTGGAGAGTGAGTGAGCACAATTCGACCGACAGCACGACCGCGATTTGGTCAGGATACGCGCGCACGTAGTCCGCTGCGCGCGCCAGTCCCGCCGCCCCGGCCACGCATCCGAGCCCGAAGATCGGCGTGCGCTTGACGTTCGGACGCATCCCGAGCGCGGAGATGATCCGGGTGTCGATGCTCGGCGTGGCAATGCCCGTCACGGTTACAAAGAAGAGATGGCCGACCTCGGACGGATCGATGGAGGCGTTGCCGAGAGCCGCGGAGACCGCTTTCGCGCCGAGTTCGGGAGCAATCCGCAGCCACGCCTCGTTGCATCGGGCAAACGTGTCGAGCGGCGGATACTCGGACATCGGAAGCGCGAGATAACGCCCCTTGATTCCCAGCGCCTGCTGGATCTGATCGAAGCGGCGCAGATCGGAATGGCGCGCGGCCCACAGATCCCGCAATCGAGCCGTCAGACAACTCTGCTCGACATAGTTTGGGGGGACAACACCCGAGACGCCGAGGATGGCCGGAGAGAAACCTTCGCCTGATGTCACTTGTGCTCCGATTTGCGGGCAGGTTGGTCCGTCGAATCGACAGCCTTGCGGGCCGATTGCGCCGGAAGGTCCGGTGGCCGGTGGACGATTTCGCCGCGGATTGCGCGCACGCTTGTGTCAGTTAACGACCGTAAACCCTTCCGGCGGTCATGGCAACGGCTCTTGTCCGACCGAAAGCTTCGGATAAGATTGCAGCGCCATGAACTCCGCGTTTCGCAGCGAGCTGATCGATATCCTGGTCCGCGAATCATACGTCGAGCGGCCGGTCACGCTGTCATCGGGCAAGACCTCCGACTACTACCTTGATTGCCGGCCGGTAATGTTTCTGCCGCGCGCGGCTTTCATTGTCGGCGAGCTGATGCTGGAGATGGTCGTGTCGGCCGGTGTCCGGCAGGTGGGCGGGATGGCGGTGGCGGCCGTGCCGGTCGTCAGCGCGATCATCGCGGCCGCATACCGCCATAACGTGGACTTGCGCGGATGCTTCGTGCGCAAGGAAACGAAAGGGCACGGCCTGCAGAAGAAGATCGAAGGCGCCTTCCGGCCCGGCCTTAGGACCGCCGTGCTCGACGACGCCATCACCACCGCAGGTTCCACTCTCGAAGCGCTTTCGGCGCTGCGCGACGGAGGCGCGGAGGTGACGGACTGCTTTGCGCTGGTCGATCGCAACGAGGGCGGGCGCGAGGCTCTGGCGGCGGCAGGACTGCGCTATCGATTCGTGATCGACGCCTCCGAGATCCGGGCGGCCGCGCGCGCCCGCAAATAGACGGCTCCCTCGATCGGGCTCCGCTGCCAATGGCATCGCGCCGCCATCCTCCGATCTCCGCAACCACGCGCCTGACGGCGGTGTTCGGCGATCCCGTCGAGCATTCGATGTCGCCGCTGATGCACAACGCGGCCTACGAGGCGCTGGGTCTGGATCGGCGCTATGTGGCATTTCACGTGACGGCGGAGATGCTGATTGGGGCGCTGCGGGGAGTTGCGGCGCTTGGAATCCTCGGGGTCAACCTGACCGTGCCTCACAAGGAGCGAGCGATGCGCGCGATGGACGAAGTCAGTTCGGAGGCGCGGATGCTCGGCGCGATCAATTGCGTAGTCAACCGGCGCGGGCGGCTTGTCGGCGACAACACCGACGCGCGCGGATTCGAGCGCGACCTTCGCGCGCTTAAAGTGCGGGTCTCCGGACGGACGGTGCTGATGGCGGGCGCGGGCGGCGCGGCCGCGGCGGCGGCGCTGGCGATGACGAGGCTTGGGGCGCGAACCGTCGTGATCGCCAATCGAACGCCGGAGCGCGCAAGGCGCCTCGCGCGCAGGATGTCGCGAATCGCGGGCGGCCGCACCGATTTTCGATGGCGCGCCCTCGATGCGCTAATCGATCCCGACCTGCTCGGTCGCATCGCGTGCGTGATCAATGCCACATCGATGGGCCTTACGACCCGGCGATTTGCCCCGCTCGACTACTCCGCCACGCCATACGATTGCGTCTTCTACGACATGCTCTACTCGCGCACGCCGACCCCGTTCATGCAGGGAGCGATTCGGGCGGGCCGGCGAGCCGCCGACGGAGCCGGAATGCTCGCCGAGCAGGGCGACCTCGCCTTCAGGCTGTTCAACGGCGTGGCCGCCCCGCCCGGGTTGATGCGCCGGACGCTGATGCGGGCGCTCGGGCGCGGATAGCGCACTCAGGTTACGCTAAGGCCCCTGCGAGCGTAGGTGTCAACAAGGATCCGCATCACATCCTGCGGAGCATTCCTTGGCGATCCGTCGAACGGAGGCTTCGGGTCGTACTCGATGCCAATCTGGATGGCATGGGCCAGTTTGTCGCCCGCAATCTTGCGCGCGAGATGGAGTCCCATGTCGATTCCCGCGGAAACCCCGGCAGCGGTGATGATTTTGCCCTGCTCTACGAATCGCTCCGAAACCGGGATCGCGCCGAAGCTCGCCAGCGTGCCGAAGGCGGACCAGTGAGTCGTCGCCTTGAGGCCCTTGAGGATTCCGGCCGCGCCGAGGATCAAGGCTCCGGTGCATACGGAAGTCGTCCAGGTGGTGGTCTGATGGATCGCGCGCACCCATTCCAGCATCGCCGGCTTCGCCCGCACCTGCTCTTCTCCAAATCCGCCCGGGATCACGAGGATATCGGCGGAGGCGACGTCGGATATCGCGCGGTCGGCATTGATCGCGAGAGAGCCGGTGTCGGTGCGTTTGAGTCCCGCGGTTTCACCAACGATGGTGATTTCGGCGCCGGGCAGCCGCTGCAAGACTTCATAGGGGCCGACCGCATCGAGGACGGTTATTCCGTCGAAGGCCAGGATAACGATATTCATTGGAGACTCCTCCGTCGTTTGTTCATGCACTTCGTCTGAGCGACTCGGATTCGCAAGAATCGGAACGAAACCGGTTTCGGTATTGGCTGGGCGGAACGCGCAGCGCGCGCAGGAACGCCCTGCGCATCGACTCGCGGGTTCCGAATCCGCACGATGAGACGATCGCGTCGATTCCGTCGTTGGATTCCTCGAGGCGGCGGCGGGCGGCCTCGACCCGCGCCATCTCCACGAACGCGGCCGGCGTCATCCCGGTCTCGCGGCGGAAGACGCGGGCGAAGTTCCGCGGACTCATCGCGGCCCTGCGCGCAAGCCGCGCCACCGAGAGATCATCGGCGAGATGGTCGGCGATCCACGCCTGAAGCTCCCGGATCGGCTCGCGGTCGGCGCTTTGCGCGGAGAGATGGATGGAAAACTGGGATTGGCCGCCCGGCCTGCGCAGGAACATCACGAGTTCCCGCGCGACGCCAAGCGCGACGCGGCGGCCGTGATCCTCTTCGACCAGCGCGAGCGCCAGATCGATTCCCGCGGTGACGCCGGCGGAAGTATAAATGCGCCCGTGCCTGATGAAGATCGGATCGGTTTCCACCGTGATCTTCGGAAATCGCCGCGCAAGCTCGGCGCAGTAGCGCCAATGGGTGGTGGCGGAGCATCCGTCGAGCAGGCCGGCCTCGGCAAGCAGGAAGGTGCCGGTGCATACCGAACACAGTCGGCGCACCCGCGGCCCCATCGCGCGAAGCCACTCGATAAGCCGCCGATCCCGCATAGCGGCGGCGGTGCCGGGACCTCCGGCAACCATCAGCGTGTCGGGCGCGATATCCACATCGCCGATCGATTTTTCGACCACGAACCTGAGTCCGTTGGACATCGCAAGCGGCGCCGATTCGGCCGCGAGCAGGGTGACATCGTAGGAGGGGCGCCGCGCGCCGGCTTCATCGACCATCCATCGCGAGGCGCGCGAGAAGACTTCGAGGGGACCGGCGATATCGAGAATCTGCGCGCCGGGAAATCCGATCATCATGACCGAGCGGGGATGGCGCGGGCGGCGGGCGATGTTTTCAAGGCTTGGCGGCGATGGGCGCTTCATGCGCGCAGGATGGCATCGTGCCGCGATGTCCGCAATGGGACATATGCCACGATTTCTGCCATCGCGGGCGCACCCGCGGACATCGCGATTGATTCGGCGAGAGCGCAGCGCGTTCGAACCTGCCGCGCGGAGTTCGGACTAGCCGAACATCTCCTTGAGCTTGTCCACGAATCCCTTGGAAAGAGGATGGTTGACGGCTTTGCCGTCAAGACGCGCGAACTCCTCGAGCAGTTCGCGCTGGCGCGCGGTCAGACTGCGAGGCGTCTCGACCACCACGCGAATAAGCTGGTCGCCGCGGCCGTAGCCGTGCAGATCCACAATTCCCTTGCCCTTGAGGCGAAGGACCTTCCCCGACTGTGTGCCCGAGGGAATCTTGAGCTTGACCTTGCCGTCGAGCGTCGGAACCTCGATCTCGCATCCGAGCGCCGCCTGCGGGAAGCTGATGGGCACCTCGATGACGATATCGTTGTCCTGGCGCGCGAAGAGCGGATGCTCCTTGACGTGGACGATGACGTAGAGGTCGCCGGAGGCGCCCCCACCGTAGCCGGCCTCGCCCTCCCCGCGCAGCTTAAGACGCGAGCCGTTGTCGACGCCGGCGGGAATCCGCACCGAGAGCGATTCCTGCTTCCTTATGCGCCCCTGCCCCTGACATTTCGGGCAGGGATCGGAGATGATCATGCCTTCGCCGCGGCACTGCCCGCACGTCGTCGAGATCGAGAAGAAACCCTGCTGCGTGCGGACCTGGCCGGTGCCGCGGCAATTCGGGCACTGGCGCGTTCCGGTCGAGCCGCCGCGAGCGCGGGTGCCGTTGCAGGCCTCGCATTGGGTAAGGCGCTGGAAGCGGATGATCTTTTCGGTGCCGCGGGCCGCTTCTTCGAATTCGATTTCGAGGTCATAGCGAAGATCGTCGCCGCGCCGCGAGCGTGAACGCGCGCGGCCGCGCCCGGTTCCGAAGAAATCCCCGAAGATGTCCGAGAAGACTTCCTCGAAGCCCTGGGTGAAGTCGAATCCTCCGAAGGGTCCCTGTCCCTGGGGCCCCTGGAAAGCGGCGTGCCCGAACCGGTCGTATTGGGCGCGCCGGTCGGGATCGGAGAGGACCTGGTAGGCCTCGTTGATTTCCTTGAACCGCTCCTCGGCTTCCTTGTTGCCGGGGTTGCGATCGGGATGGTTTTGGATTGCGAGGCGGCGGTAGGCCTTTTTCAGTTCCTCGTCGCTCGCGCCTCGGGAAACACCCAGGACCTCGTAGTAATCGCGTTTGGTCGCGGAGGGCATCGTGACGGAATCTTAAACGATACGTGAATCGGACGCCATTGCCCATCCTGCGGCGGCGACAATTTCGCCGCCGGACCCGGTTTGGCGGCCGATTACTTCACTTCCTTGAAGTCCGCATCGACGACATCCTCACCGTCACCCTTCTTCTCGCCCGCTGCTCCGTCGCTGGTCCCGGCGCCCGCGGACCCCTGTCCGTCGGAGCCCGCCTGGGCCTGCGCCCGCGTCTTGCTGTACATCGCTTCGGCAAGCTTGTGGGATGCGGCGGCAAGCGCCTCGGCGGCGCGGTTCATTTCGTCCGCGTCCTTGGACTCGAGCTTGGTCCTCGCCTCGGCGAGGGCGTCTTCGACCCCTTTGCGCGAGGCTTCGTCGAGCTGCGAGCCGTACTCCTTGAGGGT
>Ga0070741_10006829_pt1 | contig 24188 bp, 26 predicted proteins | sample Coa_R1_4_FD_66440 | JGI IMG/M metagenome (GOLD analysis project Ga0070741, IMG submission 66440) | Surface soil microbial communities from Centralia Pennsylvania, which are recovering from an underground coalmine fire - Coalmine... | ecosystem: Environmental > Terrestrial > Soil > Unclassified ...
GGTGCTCGAGTTCAACTGCCGGTTCGGGGATCCGGAGACGCAGGCCGTCCTGCCCTGCCTCGACGGCGACCTCCTGCCGCTTCTCGCCGGCGCCTCGGCCGGCCGGCTCGACGGCATTGCGCCGCCGGCAGCGCGCGGCGCGGCGGTCACCGTCGTCGTCGCCGCCGGCACCTATCCGGAAGCCGGCGACACGGGATCGCCGATCGCGGGCGTCGAGGACGCCCGGTCGGACGGGGCGCTCGTCTTCCACGCCGGAACCGCCCATGCGGGCGGCACGTTGGTCACGAACGGCGGGCGGATCCTGAACGTCACCGGCGTCGGAGACACGCTCGCGGACGCGCGCGCGCAGGCGTACGCGGGAGTCGAGCGGATCTCGTTCGCGGGCTCGCGGTATCGTCGGGACGTGGCCGCCGGTGTCTGACTCCCCGCTCGTCGGGATCCTGATCGGCTCGGAGTCCGACCGGGAGCGCATCCAGCCCGCGGTCGACGAGCTCGGCGCGCGCGGGATCGCTTGCGAGCTGGAGGTTCGCTCCGCGCACCGGCAGCCCGACTCCGTGGCGGAGTACGCGCGGTCGGCGCGGGAACGCGGGCTGCGCGTCCTGATCTGCGGAGCGGGGCTGGCGGCGGCGCTGCCGGGCGTCGTCGCGGCGCATACCGACCTGCCCGTGATCGGCGTGCCGCTGCGGTCGTCGATGAGCGTGCTCGACGGACTGGACGCGCTCCTTTCGATCGTGCAGATGCCGCCGGGCGTTCCGGTTGCGTGTGTCGGCGTCGACAATGCGAAGAACGCCGCCGTGCTGGCTGCGCGGATCCTCGGCGCCTAGCGGTCGGTCGCGCGCAGACGCAGTACTGGTCCCGTCCCTAGCCCCCACCCACCCGGGGCTGCAAGCATTTTGGACGGCGAATGCGCGCGTGACTGTGCCGATTCCGTGCCGATTTGGCGGAGGCCGGGCCGACCTCTCGCGCCACTAGACTGGATCCAGTGATTCCGCGCTACTCCCGACCCGAGATGGCCAGGGTCTGGTCCGAGGAGCGCAAGCTGGAGCTCTGGCTCGACGTGGAGCTCGCCGCGCTCGACGCCTGGGCCGAGCTCGGCGTCGTGCCCGCCGCGTCGGCGGCGCGAATTCGTGCTGCGGCGAGTCCGCCGACCCCCGAGCACGTCGCGGACATCGAGCGCCGCACGAACCACGATCTCGCCGCATTCGTCGACGCCGTCGGCGAGGGGCTCGACGAGGAAGGCCGCCGCTGGCTGCACTACGGGCTCACCTCTTCGGACGTGATCGACACCGCGCTCGCGCTGCAGATCCGTGACGCGGGGACGCTGCTTCTCGACGGCATCGACCGGTCGTTCGGAGCCGTCGTGCGGCGCGCCGACGAGCACCGCCTGACGCTGACGATCGGCCGCACGCACGGCGTGCATGCCGAGCCGACAACGTTCGGGCTCAAGCTGGCCGGGTGGGCCTTCGAGCTCGACCGCGGCCGGCGACGCCTCGCCCGCGCGCTCGAGGAGCTTCGCGTCGGGAAGCTCTCCGGAGCCGTCGGGAACTACGCGGCAACCGATCCCGAACTCGAGCGCATCGCGTGCGAACGGCTCGGGCTCGACCCCGCGCCGGTGTCCACGCAGATCCTCCAGCGCGATCGGCACGCCGAGCTACTCGCCGCGCTCGCCGTCCTCGCCTCGTCCCTGGACAAGTTCGCGCTCGAGATCCGACATCTCGCCCGCACCGAGGTGCGCGAGGTCGAGGAGCCGTTCGGCCGCGGCCAGAAGGGGTCGTCGGCGATGCCGCACAAGCGGAACCCCGTCGTCGCCGAGCGGATCTGCGGGCTGGCCCGCGTCGTGCGCGGCTCAGCGCTTGTCGGCTTCGAGAACGTCGCGCTCTGGCACGAGCGGGACATCTCGCACTCGTCCGCCGAGCGGATCGTCTTCCCGGACGCCTTCCTGGCGCTCGACTACATGCTCGACCGGTTCACCTGGCTGGTCGATGGCCTCGTCGTCCGGCCCGAGCGGATGCTCCGGAACCTCGAGGACAGCCACGGGCTCTTCTTCAGCCAGCGGCTGCTGCTCGCGCTCGTCGAGGCCGGCCTCCCGCGCGACGACGCGTACGTCCGCGTGCAGCAGAGCGCCATGCGCGCCTGGGAGGAGGAGCGGCCCTTCCGCGACATCGTCGCCGCGGATCCCGAGATCTCGGGCCGCGTCGATCTCGATGCCGTCTTCGACCTCGGTGCCTACACCCGGCACGTCGACACCGTCTTCGATCGCCTGCACGCCCTCGCCGACAAGGAGACCACGCATGTCTGAAACCGCAGTCCACGTCGCAAGCGGCAAGGTCCGGGAGATCTACGAGGTCGGAACGGACCGGCTCCTGCTCGTCGCGAGCGACCGCATCTCGACATTCGACGTCGTGCTCCCGACCGAGATCCCCGACAAGGGCCGCGTCCTCACCGGCCTGTCCGCGTTCTGGTTCGCTCGCACCCGCGACATCTGCTCGAACCACCTCGTCCGCGTCCGCCCGGACGGGCGATCGACCGAGTGCCGGCGACTCGAGATGCTGCCGCTCGAGTGCGTCGTCCGCGGCTATCTCGCCGGCTCGGGCTGGAAGGACTACCAGCGGAGCGGGCAGACCTCCGGTCACGTCCTTCCCGAGGGGCTGCACGAGTCCGACCGGCTTCCAAAGCCGATCTTCACGCCTTCGACGAAGGCCGTCGAGGGCCACGACGAGAACATCGACGCCGCCGCGGCGAAGGAGCTCGTCGGCGAGGAGCGGTTCAGCGAGGTCGAACGCGTCGCGCTCGACCTCTATGGCTTTGCCTCGGCATACGCGGCGGAGCGCGGGATCCTGATCGCCGACACGAAGTTCGAGTTCGGTCTCGACCCGGACGGGACGCTCGTGCTCGCCGACGAGACGTTCACACCCGACTCGTCGCGCTTCTGGCCCGCCGACGAGTACGAGCCCGGCCGCCCGCAGCCGTCGTTCGACAAGCAATTCGTGCGCGACTACTGCGAGACCCTCGGCTGGGACAAGACCGCCCCCGGCCCCGAGCTTCCCGAGCAGATCGTTGCCGGCACCCGCCGCCGGTATGTCGAGGCGTTCGAGCGGCTCACGGACCTCTCGTTCGATGACTACCTGGCCGACCCGGAGGTCGTGCTGAGGTGAAAGCCACGGTCGCCGTCCGGCCCAAAGAGGGGATCCTCGACCCGCAGGGAGAAGCGGTGCGCGGCTCGCTCCGCCACCTCGGCTTCGACGTCACCGAGACGCGCGTCGGCCGGCTCGTCGAGCTCGAGCTCGCCGCCACCGACGCCGAGGCGGCACGGGCCGAAGTCGAGCGGATGTGCGAGCAACTGCTCGCGAACCCGTTGATCGAGACGTTCGAGATCCAGATCGCGCCGTGACCGCCCGCGCGCCCAGGCCGAGAATCGCAGTCGTCACCTTTCCCGGGTCGAACGACCACCGCGACGCCGTGCATGCGCTCGACCTCCTCGGCGCCGAGGCCGAGCTCGTCTGGCACGCCGAAGAGGAGCTGCCTCGGTTCGATGCCGTCGTCCTGCCCGGAGGGTTCTCGTACGGGGACTACCTGCGCTGCGGCGCGATCGCCCGCTTCGCGCCGGTGATGCGAGCCGTCGCCGAGTTCGCCGCCGACGGCGGCCCGGTGCTCGGTATCTGCAACGGCTTCCAGGTGCTCTGCGAAGCCGGGCTGCTCCCGGGCGTTCTGCGGCCGAACGCCTCGCTTTCTTTCGTCTGCCGCGACGTCGCGCTCCGGGTCGAGAACGTCGACACACCGTTCACATCGCGCTGCGAGCCGGGACAACGTCTGGTCATCCCCGTCAAGCACGGCGAGGGTTGCTGGACGTATCCCGAGGATCAGCTCGCGGAGCTCGAGGCCGCCGGCCAGGTCGTGCTCCGCTACGAGCCGGACGCGAACCCGAACGGCTCCCTCGCCGATGTCGCCGGGGTCGCGAACGCCGACGGAAACGTCATGGGTCTGATGCCTCACCCCGAGCATGCGGTGGACCCGCTGCTCGGCTCGCCCGACGGCTCGCTCATCCTGGGCTCGCTCGTCGACGCGGCCCGCGGGCGCCTGGCCGCCGCGGCCTAGACGCGCCGTTCAGTCGGAACGCCGCGGCCAGCTCGGGATGGTCCGCGAGTTCGTCCAGCAGACGCTCCAGGTCGTCGATCTGCATCGTCACCGGCCCACGCCGGACAGCACCGTTGGCGCCGCTCGAGTAGGCGAGCCTGACGAGGCGCTCGCCGGAGTCGGTCTCGAGCAATTCCACGTGCGCCGCGAACGAGGTGTCGGGCGCCCTCTGCGGCACCGCGACCTCGTCCACGAGGACGGCTTTTCCCCAAGGAGTTGCCTTCTTCGTCGCCATGCAGCGACCGTAGCCGGGAAACCGTCACGTGTCTGTGCCGGATGTGTGACGAAAGCGCGACGCGGGCTACTAGTGCCCGCGCACGCGCGCGACCCGGATCCGGATCGGCACCGAGTAGTCGGCGGCGAAGCTCTCCGGCGTCCAGCCGTTGCGCGAAATCAGCGGCGCGTACTTCTCGACGTACTCCGGAATCTCGTGCGCGGGCGGGTCGTTCGACACCTCCGCCCGGCCGAGCGCGACGACGATGTCGCCGCCGGCCCCGTTGCCGTCGAGGTTCAGGCTCACGCGTGGATTGCGCTCGACCGCGCGGAGCTTCGGCGTGTCCGGACGGCTGAAGACGAGGATGCTGTCCGCGCCGTCCCAGAGGAACCAGACCGGGATCGGCTGCGGGGTCCCGGCCGAGTCCACCGTGGTCAGCCAGCCGAGCTTCTCCTCGTGCAATCGCCGGTCGGCCCGCTTTCCGAACTCGGTCGTCGTGTCGATCGGGCCCATCCGCGCTGACCCTATCCGGACCGCCTCTCCACGTGTAACGATGAGCACGGAGGGAAGCTGTGCACTCGATGGGGTTCGCAATCCTGCTCACGTTCGTCTCCGCCCTGGCGATCAACTGGGCGTGGATCCGCGAGCACGACGCCGCCTCAGGGCTGCCACCGCTCTCCGTGCGCAGGCCGCGCCGCTCGCTGGCGATGCTCCTCGGCAGCCGCGGGTGGATCACGGGCTTCGCCGCCGAGTCGGGCGGCTTCCTCTGCTTCGTCGGCGCGCTGGCGCTGGCGCCGCTGGCGCTCGTGCAGTCGCTCGCAGCCGGCGGGATCGCGATCCTCGCCTTCCTCAGCTCGCGCATCGCCGGCGTCCGTCTGACCCGGCGCGAGCTCGTCGGCGTCGGCTTCGCCGTGGTCGGGCTCGCGTTCCTCGGGATCTCGCTCGCCGGCGCAACCGGTCAGGGCGACGAGGGCGTCTGGGAGTGGATCATCCTCTGGCTCGGCGCGTCGGTCGGTCTCGCGATCTTCGCCGTCCGGATCGGGCCGCGGTTCCTCGGGCAGGCTGCTGCACACGGCGTCGCAGCGGGAATCCTCTTCGCGGCCGGCGACGTAGTCACGAAAGCCGTCGTCACGGGCGGCACGGGCATGCTGTTCATCCCGGCCATGATCCTCGCCTACTCCTTCGGGACGATCGTGCTGCAGCTCGGCTTCCAGAAGGGCGGTGCGCTCACGACGGCCGGGATGACGACGCTGTTGACGAACTCGCTGCCGATCATCGCCGGGACGACCCTCTACGACGAGCCGTTCCCGGGCGGCGAGCTCGGCGTGCTGCGCGGGATCGCCTTTGCCTTCCTCGTCGCCGGAGGTGCGCTGCTCGCGCGGCCGAAGCCGGATTCCGAGGCGACGCGGCGGGAGAGCGAGCTCGAGCTCGCCGGAGCAGCGTGAAGCGGACGCTCGGGGCTGCGGGCGTGGTCGCAGCGGCAGTCGCAGCCGCAATCATCCTGATCGCCGGCTCCGGAGGCGGGAGCTCGTCGACCGCGCCGATAGAGGATCCCGGCCAGGTGATGAAGGCCGTCGTCAGCGACGAGCTCTCGGGCCGGCAGGCACTCACCTACAAGCTGCTCGTCCGGGAGCAGCGCAAGCTCGTGAGCGCGAGGCTCTACAGCAGCTGCCTCCCGGGCCTGACGATGCAGGCGAGCGACGTCTCCGTGGCCATCGTCGCCGTCAAGGACGAGTCGTACAGCGTCCCGGCGCTCGGGCAGACGAACACGAAGGCGGTCAGATACAGGATCGACTTCCACGACGGCGGCGAGCCGATCGTCTCGACCGGCCACCTGATCGCCCAGGACGGGCACTGGCGCTGGACGCTCTCGCCAAAGAGCTTCCACTCGTTCTCGAACGGCTCGTGCCCGTAGGCGCGGCTAGCATGGCCGCGGTCTGACCGCCCGCCCTGTCCTCGCGCTCTCTCTGGCCGGCATCGTCGCAGCCGCATGCGCCTGGAGCGCCGGCGCCGCTCCGCCCGTCCCGACGCCGATCGGCGTCACCCCCGCGTACCGCCTCGGCCCCAACAGCGCCGCAGTCCGCGCGGCGAGACCGGTCGGCTCGCTCACCTGCGCCGCCTCGAGCCCGGTCCGCTTCCGCGTCCACCTCGAGCTGTTCGCGCGGAAGCTCGTGCTGCTCGTACCGGCCGGCGTCGGGGTTGCGCCGCCCCTGCGGGAGGAGCACGGGCTGGTGACGGCCGGACGCTGCTTCTACCCGCTCCGGACGCGCGAGCCGACCGGCGTGATCGAGGTCGGAGGCGCGGGCCAGGCGCGGCTCGGCGACCTCTTCCGAATCTGGGGCCAGCCGCTGACGCCTCGGCGGATTGCCGGCTTCCGGTCGGCGCGACAGCTGCTCGCATTCGTGAACGGCCACCGCTTCAACGGCGACCCGCGCTCGATCCCTCTCCGACGGCACGACGAGATCGTGCTCGAGATCGGCGGCTATGTTCCTCCCCACAGCTCGTATCTCTTCCCGAAGGTGTCCCCGTGACCAGGCTGCTCCTCGTTCTGACCGCCGCCGGCGCCGCACTCGCGCTCGCCGCGTGCGGCTCGTCGTCGCACAACGCGACGCCGACGATCCAGAAGGTGCTCCTCACCCAGGTCGCCGACTTCAAGCCGTCCGGACCTGTCGTGCCGGGCAAGCCGGTCACGGTCTCCTTCCGGATCCTCCAGCCGAACGCGGCCGGGACGAAGCTCGTGACGATGACGAAGTTCCGCCGCGGCGCGGGGCCGCACACGGGCGTGCACATGATCATCGTGCGCGACGACCTCGGCGTGATCATCCACCAGCACCCGCCGGTTCGCCCGGACGGCGTCTTCACGCAGCAGGTCACGTTCCCCAAGCCGGGGCCCTACCGCGTCGTCCTCGACGTCTACCCCGCCTCGGGGCCGCAGACCAACTTCCAGCTGCTCAACGAGCGGATCCACGTCACGGGCCGCTACGAGCCGCAGGCGCTGCCGGCGCCGAGCCGCACCGACGACGTGGACGGATACCACTTCCACATCGTGAAGGTCGTGCCGTCGCCGCTGAAGGCGATTCAGTCGGCGCTGATGTACCTGACGGTCACCGACCGGAAGGGAAAGCCGGTGACCTTCGTTCCCTGGTTCGGGGCGCTCGCGCACGCGATCTTCTTCCACGCGGGCCGCTTCGAGTACTTCCACACGCACGTCTGCAGCCCGGGCGCGGGCGGATGCACGAGCCTGATCGCCGGCAGCAAGGTCGTCGGCAGCTCCGCGACACCGGGGCACATCACGGTCGGCGTGCTCCTGCCGGACTCGGGCACGTGGCAGCTCTTCCTGCAGCTCAAGGCGGGCGGAAAGATCCTGACGGCGCCGTTCACGCTCCGTGTCGGGTTCTAGGGCGTATTCTCAGTCGATGCGTCCGTTGAAGAGCGGGCTGCGGCACGTCCTGCCGGTTCTTCTCTGCGCGCTGGCGGGCCATCTCGCGCTGTACGGCGCTCTGCTGCCCGCGGGCCGCGCGCACGCGTACTTCGCGTGGTACGAACCGCTCGTCGCCGGGCTCTCCGTCGGGGCGCTGGCCGTGCTCGCCGGGCTCCTGGCCGTGGCCGCGTTCGGCGGAGAGGCGCTGCGCCGGCGCGTCGTCCCTGTCCTGCTGCCCGCGGCCGAGCGGCCGCTTCCCGGCACCGTGCGCGCCGTTCGCCTCGGGCTCGCGAGTGTCGGCTTCCTCGTCTGCCAGGAGACGCTCGAGCGGACTCTGAGCGAGGGCCGGCTCGCCGCGGCTGCGTTCTCGCCCTCGCAGGCCTTGGTCGTCCTCGCGGTGATCGGCGCTGCGGCAGCGCTTCTCGCGCTCGTCGAGCGCTCGTGCTCGCAGCTGATCGCGGTCGTCGCTCCGCGGCTCCTGCGCCTGCGGCTGCGCGCCGTCCCCGTTTCGTTCCCGCCCGCGCGGCCCGTGCTCCCCCGCCGCCGTAACCCGCTCGCCGATTTGCGCGGGCTGCGGGCGCCTCCGCTTCCCGCCTGACCCGCGCGCCTGGGGGCGCGTCAAGTCACCGGAAGACGGAGGATTCGTGTTCGTTCGCCTGCTCATAGCGGCCGTTCTCGCGGCTCTCGTGGCGCCGGGCATCGCCCAGGCCCACCACACAGCCGTGCCGGTCGTCGCGCTCGACTACCGCAACCAGGTGGTCCCGACGGCGGCTGAGAAGCCGGGCGTGAGCGTGTCGCTCGTAGATGCCGGCCGGAAGCTGCAGGTGAGCGTCGGCGTGAAGCACTCGCTGTTCGTGCTCGGCTACGAAGGCGAGTACTTCCTCCTGGTGAACTTCGACGGCGTCCAGGTGAACCCGCGCTCGACGACCGCGCGGGGGCTCGGGCTCATCCACGGGACCTATCCGCCGCACGTCGAGTGGGTACCGATCAGCCGCGCCCGGACCTTTGCCTGGGCCGACGCGCGCGTGTGGGCGCCGTCGGCCGCGCTGCACGGCAAGCAGGTCGTGGACTGGTTTGTGCCGGTATTCGTCGACGGCAAGGCGACGAAGATCAGCGGCCGGCTGACTCGCGCGGCGAAGCCGCCGCTCTGGCCGTGGATCCTGCTCGGCATCGCCCCGCTCGGAGCCGCGCTCGCCGCCACTCGCCGGCGGAAGAGGCTATGGCTCGCCGCGACCGGGCTGGCCGGGGTCGCCGGAGCGACGACGCTCGCCAACCTGGGCGGGTTCGCGACCGGCGGCCTGTCGATCAGCGCCGACCGCTGGGTGCTGCTCGCCGTCGAGGTGGCGCTGACGGTGATCGCGATCGGCGTCCTCGGCCGGCCGCGGGCGAGGCTGATCGCCGTCGCGGCGCTGGCCGCGTTCGCCGTCCTGCAGGCGCTGTCCGAACTGGCGGTGTTCCGGCACGGCGTCGTCGTCTCGGGCCTGCCCGCGGCGGTCGTCCGCGCGGCGGCGGCACTCGCGCTCGGCGCCGGGCTCGGAGCCGCCGCGCTCGTCTTCCTGGTGCCCACGCCTCAGACCCGACCGACTCTCTCCTACGTACGGACTTCCCGAAAGGAGCAGGCATGAAGGCAGTTCGCAAGCTCGTCGTCGCAACCTCCGCAGCCGGAGCCACGGCGCTCGTGATCACGGCAACGGCATCGGCGCACGCGATCGTCAGCCCACCGGTCGCGAAGGCGAAGGTGCTGCAGCAGTTCACGCTGTCGGTGCCGACCGAGAAGGAGGGCCTGACGACGACCAAGATCCAGCTGACGGTCCCCACGAATTTCGCCATCGACTCGTTCGAGCCCCCGCCTGCAGGCTGGACGCAGCAGACGAAGTCGACCGGATCCGGTGACAGCACCGTCGTCCAGAGCATCACCTGGAGCGGCGGCCACACGCCGACCGAGCAGGATGCCGTGTTCCGCTTCAACGCCAGCATCCCGAAGTCCGGGACGGTGACGTTCGACGTCCGCCAGACCTACTCCGACGGGTCGGTCGTCGACTGGACAGGCCCGGAGACCTCCGACTCGCCGGCGCCGACGGTGCAGGCGCTGGGCTCGTTCGGCGGCGGAGGCGGCTCGTCGATACTCGGAATCGTCGCGATCATCCTCGGCGCCGCCGCGCTGCTGATCGCCGTGCTCGGCCTGGCAGGGAAGTCGCGGACGCTCGCATGAGGCTTCGGAGGACAGGCGCCGTCGCGCTCGTCGCCCTGGTGGCGGCGCTGGCGGCGCCTGCCTCCGCGTTCGCCCACGCCGCGCTGCTGAAGACGTCCCCGCAGGCGAGCGTCAAGGTGAACCACCCGCCGAAGGAGGTCGACATGACCTTCAGCGAGGCGGTGGAGCCTGTCTTCGCGACGGTGTCCGTGACGAATCCGGCGGCCGAGCAGCAGACGGCAGGCCCGCCGCACCGCTCCCCGACCGACCCGGACACGCTCGTCACGCCGCTCAAGCCCAACCTCGCGGAGGGCTGGTACCTCGTCTACTGGCGCGTGATCTCCGCCGACGGCCATCCGGTCAAGGGCGCGTTCCTGTTCGCGATCGGGCCGAACGAAGGCCCGCAGCCGGCATTCAAGATCCCGTCGCTGACCGAGAGCGCCGCGACGCCGGCCCTGCTGGTCGCTCGCTGGCTGATGTTCCTCTCGGCCATGGCCGCGATCGGCCTGCTCTTGCTGCGCACGCTGGTGACGCGGGACGTGCCGCGGCGCGTCCCCGGCGCGTCGCTTCGCTCGGTCTCGATCGCCTTCGTCGCCTCGATCGTCGTCGCGCTGATCGTGACGCCGGTCTACGACGTGATGTCGACCGCGAAGTTCGCACAGTCGTCGGTCTGGGATCTCGGCACCGTCGTACCGCTCCTCAACACGTCGCACTTCGGGCACTCGCTGCTGATCTTCGAGGTCGTGCTCGCACTGCTCGCCGTCGCCGGCGCGGTCGCGATCTGGCTCGACGTGGCCGAACGCCCGCAGCGGTCGGTTGCGGCGCTGCTCGCGCTGGCAGGCGCGTTCGGCGCGGCGGGTGCGGCGTTGCTCGTCCCCGGGCTTGCGGGGCACGCGGCCCAGACCGACCCGCGCTGGCTCTCGCTCGGGCTCGACTGGCTGCACCTGGCCGCGGGCTCGATCTGGATCGGCGGGCTCGTCGGGCTCCTCGCTCTCGGGGCCGCTCTCGGCGGCCTGCGCGTGCAGGGGCTGACGGTCTGCGTCCCGCGCTTCTCGCGGCTCGCGTTCGTGAGCGTGACGGTGCTCGTGGGCTCGGGGATCGGCTCAGCGCTCCAGCACTTCCCGACCTTCGACTCGCTCTGGGACACGTCGTACGGCAAGTCGCTGGTGCTCAAGCTGATCTTCCTCGGCGGGACGATCGCGATCGCCGCGGTCAACTTCGGCTGGACGGCCCCGAGATACCGGCGCGCCGCTTCCGGCATCGCGGGAGCCGGTGCGTCCGCAACGAGCGTGCTGCGCATCCTCGTCAGCGGAGAGGTGCTGCTCGTCGTCGGCGCGTTCTTCGGCGCTGCGCTGCTCACGAGCCTGCCGCCGCCTCCGAAGCAGCTCGCCAGCCTCGGCGCGATCAACGCCCACGTGCCGACCGGCGGCCAGGTGACGGTCAAGAAGAACGGCTACGAGCTGCACTTCCACTTCACGCCGAACAAGGCGGCGGTACCGAACACGTTCGCCGTCCGGATCACGAAGAACGGCAAGCCGGTGCGCGGCGCCGACGTGACCGCGACGTTCACGATGCTCGACATGGAGATGCAGCAGCAGGCCTACAACCTGCCGGAAGGCTCCCCGGGCGCCTACGTCCGCGCGAACACGCCCGCCCTCGTCATGGTCGGCCGCTGGGGCGTCGGCTTCGACATCCGCCCGCCCGGCGCCGGCGCCCCGCTCGACGTCCTGCTCCTCGACCACGCCGTCGGATGAACCTGAGCCCGGAGAACGTCGTCAGGCTGAAGCTCGCGGCCGCGCTCGTGGCCTTCGCGGCGGGCTTGGGCGCCGTGCTCGCGGTCGTGCTCCTCGCCCACTCGACGCCGAGTGCAGGCTCGACCTCGTCCGGGCCGCAGGCTGCGTCGCCTCCGCCTCCGCCGCCTGCCGCCTCGTCGAGCTTCCCTGCCCCGCCCGCGGGCTCGGTCGTGCTGGCCAAGGAGGACCGCGATCTCGCGGTCGGCCTGGCGGTGACGCCCGCGGGGATCGCAGAGGCATCGGTGGTCGGCCAGGAGGGCCCGGCGTCCGGTTTGTCGGTCGCCGTCGACTCGGCTCCGACGCGCGCCTGCGGCCCGGGGTGCTACAGGGCGCATCTCGGCAACACGATGTCGCGCACCGTGCAGGTCTCGATCCGCGGCCTTCATCGGCCCGAGTCCACGGTCTCCTTCCAGCTACCGCCGGCCGCCCCGTCCGCGACCGGGATCGTCCGCCGGGCCGAACGCACCTGGCGCGGGCTCGAGACGCTCGTCGTCCACGACCACCTGTCGTCCGGGCCGGGATCGGCGATCGACACCGTCTGGCGCTTCAAGGCGCCGCACCGGATGACGTACCAGATCCGGAACGGCCCGGCCGCCGTGTCCATCGGCGCCCGCCGCTGGGACAAGCTCCCCGGCCAGCGCTGGCAGCCTTCGCAGCAGGATCCGATCACCGAGCCGATCCCGCTCTGGGAGTCGGTCTCGGACGCCCACCTGCTCGGCTCGGCCACCGTGCGCGGGCGCGCCGTCTGGGAGGTCAGCTTCTTCGACGCGCAGATCCCCGCCTGGTTCACGATCTGGGTGGACAAGGCCTCGGGGCGTACCCTGGAGCTGAGGATGATCGCCCAGGCCCACTTCATGCACCAGGTCTACGGACCGTTCAACAGGCCCCTGACGATCGTGCCGCCGGTATGAGGCGCACGCTCGTTCTCGCCCTGCTCGCCGCGGCGGTGGCCGTCCCGGCGGCGCGCGCCGACGGCGACCCCGCCAGCGACTTCCTGATCACCGAGCAGGTCTTCTACCCGTACTACTCGAATGTCCCCAAGTCGTCGGTCAAGCAGCTGCAGACGACGGTCGCCGACGCCAACAAGAAGCACTTCACGATCCGCGTGGCGGTGATCACGTCGCCGTACGACCTCGGCTCGCTGTCTGCGCTGTGGCAGAAGCCGCAGCCGTACTGCCGGTTCCTCTCGCTCGAGCTCGCGTTCGCGTACAAGAACCGGCTGCTCGTCGTCACGCCGAACGGCTACGGCTACGTGGACAAGACGAAGCCGGACCCGGCCACGCTTGCGCTCGTCCGCAAGGTGCCGATCGGGAAGGGCGTCGACGGGCTGCTACAGACTGCGGACAGAGCCGTGCGCGTCCTGGCCGCGAAGGCCGGCGTGAAGCTCCCCGTGGTGACCGCGACGAGCGGCGGGGGCTCCGGCTCGAGCATGGACACGGTCGTGATCGCGATCGCCGCCGCCGTCGGGGCCGCGCTGGTGGCAGGCATCGAGATCCTCCGGCGCAGGCGTCGCCAGCGCGGTCGCGGCGAGCCTGAGGGCGCGCACTCCTCGTGATCCTCGGCGTCGCGGTCGGGCACGAGATCGTCCGGGCCCTGTCCTTCACGGGCGGGATGACCTGGGAGATCCTCTGGGCGCTGATCCTCGGGTTCGCGCTGTCCGGGCTCGTCCAGGCCGTCGTCTCGAAGGAGGAGATGCGGCGCCTCCTGCCCGACGATTCGCCGCGCACGCTCGCGACCTCGACCGCGCTCGGCGCCGCGTCGTCGTCGTGCTCCTACGCGTCCGCCGCGCTCGCTCGGTCGCTCTTCCGCAAGGGCGCGAACTTCACGGCGGCGATGGTGTTCGAGATCGCCTCGACGAACCTCGTCTTCGAGCTCGGCATCGTCATGGCTTTGCTGCTCGGCTGGCAGTTCGTGGTCGGAGAGTTCATCGGCGGTCCGCTCATGATCGTGCTGATCGCTCTCGCGTTCCGGGTCTTCCTGCGCCGGCGGCTCGTCGAGGAGGCGCGTGCGCAGGCCGAGAAGGGCCTCCTCGGCTCGATGGAAGGCCATGCGGAAATGGACATGTCCGCTCAGGTCCCAGGCACCTGGTGGCAACGGCTGCGCACCCCGGCCGGCTTCACGGCGACCGCCGACTACTTCGTCATGGACTGGGCGGCGATCGTCCGCGACATCGCGATCGGGCTCTTCGTCGCCGGCGCGCTCGCCGCCTGGGTGCCGGACTCCTTCTGGCGGAGCCTCTTCCTCACGCACCACCCGACCGCCGCGAAGCTCTGGGGGCCGCTGATCGGCCCCGGCGTCGCGATCATCAGCTTCGTCTGCTCGGTCGGCAACGTGCCGCTCGCTGCGGTGCTCTGGAACGGCGGGATCAGCTTCGGCGGCGTGCTCGCGTTCGTCTTCGCCGACCTGATCATCCTCCCGATCCTGAACATCTACCGCCGCTACTACGGCTGGAGGATGGCCGGCTTCCTGCTCGCATCGTTCTACGCGACGATGGTGCTGGCGGGCCTCCTCGTCGAGCTGCTCTTCGAGGGCGCGGGCATCGACCGCCACGCGCGCGACGCCAAGGTCGTCGAGGCGAGCGTCACCTGGAACTACACGACCTACCTGAACATCGTCTTTCTCGCCGTCGCCGGCGTGCTCCTCTGGCGCTACTTCACCGTGGGCGGCGGCTGGAAGATGCTGCGGATGATGGACGAGCCGATGGGCCACGACGATTGCCATCACGAGCACGGCCACGGCGCCCACCACCACGCCTGAGCCGGTTCAGCTGATCCGGATCGGCGCGCAGGACTTCGGGCTGTGCTTCCCCGCCCGGTCGATCGCGACTGCGCAGAACTGCGCGACACCGCCGGGAGCCGTCCGTGCCACGAGCCAGCGCAGCGACTCGACCCGCGCGTAGCTGACGCGCCGCAGCGGCACCTTGGCGTGGGCCAGCACGGCCGTCCCGTGCTCGACAGTCAGCAGCTCCCGGCTCTTGCCGGAGCTGTCCCACGCGCGGAAGCGGAGGTAGGTCGCCGTTCCGCGGGCGACAGCGCCGGGCAGGGCGTCGACGAACGGCCGGCGCGGATCCGCGAACGTGGCGGTGACGTACGTATCGCTGTGGACGGTCACCGAGCAGCGGGCGGTCCCGGAGCAAGGCGCCCCCCAGCCGAGGAAGACCGCGTTGCCGGTCGAGACCGCGAGCAGCGTGACCCTCGTCCCTTTCACGAGCTGCTTCGAGCACACGTGACCGCAGTCGAGTCCCCCGCCGCCGACGTAGCCGGCGCCGTCGCCGAGCCTCTTCACCGTCAGAGCGAACTTCTGGGCCGGCGGAGGCGGCACACCGAACCCGGCGGTGATGGACTTCGAGCCGTTCCCGCCCTGGCCCGTCATCGAGACGTCGCAGGTCGGCGCCGTGCCGGCCGAAGCACAGTCTCCGCCCCAGCCGCTGAACGTCGCCCCGGTATCGGGAGTCGCGGTGAAGGTGACGGTCGTGCCCTGCTTCATCAGCGCGGAGCACGTCCCGGGACAGTCGATCCCGGTGCTCGTCGAGTCCGGCGCGGGGGCGGTGACTCGGCCCGGGCCGGTCACGGCGACCGTCACCTGGTAGTGGAGCGTGCGGGCCGAGGCCGACGCGGCGAGCGCCGCCGCGGCAACGCAGACCACCAGCACGGAAACACCCTTCATTCGCTCATCACGGTAGCCAGGTGCACACGATGCTCACAAAGATCTTTCGTCGTGATCCGAAGGGGTTGTAGGCTTTTCGCAGTCGTGGGGGCGCGGTGAGACGCGGGATCGTGGTTGGCATGGCGATCGCGGCGCTGTGCGCCTGGGTCGTTTCGAACGCGTCCGCGCGCACGGAGCACTACCTGATCACGGTTACGGCCACCGGCCCCGGCGTTGTCACCGGCTCGGGCGACGGCGGCTCGTTCAACTGCTCGAACTCCACGTGCTCCGCCTTGATCAGGCAGAACACGACGATCACCCTCACGGCGACGCCGGACGACGGCGCGCAGTTCACCGGCTGGGGCGGTGCCTGCAGCGACTACGGCACCGACTCGCAGTGCACCCTCGACGTGTCCGGACCGAAGGACGCGACTGCCGGCTTCGGGACGCCGCCGCCGCCACCACCTCCGAAAGACACGCTCACGGTCGTCAAGGCGGGAACGGGCACCGGCTACGTCGGAGGGAACGGCGGCATCGACTGCGGGCCCACCTGCTCCGTCGCCTACTCGCCGAGCTCGCAGGTGAAGCTCCTGGCCGTGCCGGACGACGGCTCGACGTTCGCGGGCTGGAGCGGCGGCGGGTGCTCGGCGGGTGATTCGTGCACGGTCACGGTCACCGCCGACACGCAGGTGACGGCGACGTTCACCCACGTCGACCGGGAGCCGCCGCACGTCCAGACGCTGAGAGCCTCGGGCCAGCCGGGTGCGCTCGTCTCGCTTCGGTTCCGGGCCTACGACGACAGCGGCCAGAGCCGGGAGCTGCTCACGATCTCGCGCGGGAAGGCCACGATCGGCCGCGTGTCCGTGCCGCTCGGAGCGGTCAAGTACCGCCACGTGTATACGGCGCCCTGGCGCGTGCCGAAGACCGCGAAGCGGGGCGACGCGCTCTACTGCGCGGTGGCGGTCGACGCGGCGGGGAACCGCAGCAAGCGCTCCTGCTCGGCGCTCACGATCATCTGATGCGCAACACGCTCCTCTTCGCGCTCGCCGTTGCAGCCCTTGCCGGCCTGACGGTTCCGGCCGCGCGCGCGGACGGCGACCCGGCGAGCGACGTCCTCTACTTCCAGGACGTCTTCCTCCCCTACGCGAAGCCGTCGGCGGGTGCCGCGAAGCAGCTCGAAAGCACCGTTGCCGCGGCGAACAAGGCCGGGTTCCGGATCAAGGTAGCGGTGATCCAGTCGGAGCAGGATCTCGGATCGGTCCCGAGCCTGTTCAACCGGCAGGACATCTACGCGCGCTTTCTCGGCGCCGAGCTGAAGCTCTTCTACACCCAGCGCCTTCTCGTCGTGATGCCCGCGGGCTTCGGCGTCTACGACGACGGCAAGCCGGTCGAACCGGAGAAGGCGGCGCTCGCGGGGGTGCAGATCCCGTCGGGGAGCCCCGACGACCTGACCAGCGCGGCCACGGCTGCGGTGGCCAAGCTGCGCCAGGCGATCGGCACAGGATCGCGGAAGGACTCGACCGCGCCGACGGTCAAGGCGCTCGCCTCGACCGGTGCCAAGGGCAAGAAGGCGACGTTGCGATACTCGGTCTACGACGCGAGCGGCAAGAGCCGGGCAATCGTCCGCGTCTACGGGCCTTCCTACCTCCTCTTCGCGACGATCGCGACCCGGTTTGCGAAGTCGAAGCCGAAGCAGACGGTGGCGGTGACCTGGAACGTGCCTTCCGACCTCACGACGACCAAGCTGCAATTCTGCGTGCTCGCTCAGGACCCGAGCGGCAACCAGAGCAAGACGAGCTGCGCGCCGCTGAAGATCGCCTAGCGGCTCGACGCCGGCATCTTCATGCCCGGCATCTTCATGCCCGGCATCTTCATCCCGTCCATCGCCGGGGCGTGGCGCGTGACGGCCGGAGGCGAATCCGCCGCGTTTCCGGGCAGCGCCGACCAGGCGGCGATCGCCGCGACGAACGTCGCCGCGACGACGGCTCCCGTCGCGAGCGCGATGCGCGGAATCGCCAGGTGCCCGAGATGCAGCGCCGAGTTCATTGCAGAAGCTTCGTCGGGTCCCCTGCGAACGGCCGCGGTAAATCGCCACAGACGGGTTGCGGCCGTCTACGGATCCGGCTAGGCGAACGCGAGCCCGACCGCGTAGGTCAGACCGCCGACGATGACACCCGCGAGCGTCATCTCGAATCCCGAGGCCCACCAGGACCGGAGCGTGAACAGCGACTTGGCCGCGCCGACCGCGAAGTGCGCGATCAGGGACACGACGCCGGCGACGACGATGCCCGCGTCGCCGGTCATCCAGATGAAAGGGATCACGGGGATGATCGCGCCGAGCCCGGTCGAGATCCCGGCTGCGAGGGCGCCCTGAACCGGGTCGCCCGCCGCCTTCGCACCGCCGAGCTCCTCGATCGTCAGCAGCCGCAGCAGCGCCTCCGGGTCCTTCGACTGCTCCTCGGCGAGCTTGTCGGCGGTCGCTTCGTCGAGCCCTTTGAGCTGATAGAAGAGCGACAGCTCCTCGCGCTCCTCGTCTGGGTGCTCGACGATCTCCTGCCGCTCGCGCTCGACGTTCGCGGCAGCGACCTCGAGCTCGGACCGCTCGGCGAGGAACGCGCCCGTCGCCATCGACAGCGCGGAGGCGACGGCTCCGGCAACGCCCGCCGTGAGCACGAAGTGAGAGCCGCCGGTCGCGCCCGAGACGCCGGTGACGATCCCGAAGACGGCCGCCAGCCCGTCGTTCGCGCCGTAGATCGCGCCCGACATCCAGCCGGAGCCCGCGTCGTGCCACTTCTCCCGGCCGAGGATCCGGTCGAGCCGGGCCTGCGCGGGCGGAACCGGCGCGCGGTCGGCCGGCGCCGGCGCCTCGCTCCGCATCTCGTTCACCGCCATCGAGTGCGAGCGCTCGTCCTTGCGGATCTCGCGCAGCAGCGCGTCGGTCTTCGCGTCGCCCGTCGGCCGGAGGTAGAGGTCGTCCACCTCGTCCGACTCGGCCGCCTCTCGCGCCGCCAGCAGCCGGTCGATCGGCGCGAACCTGGCCTGGAGTCGCAGCCAGCGCGAGATCTTCACCGCGCCGGGGTCGGGGACCGGCACGCCGAGCTCGTGCATCCGCTGCTCGAGCCGGCGCCGGTGGCCCGACTCCGCCTCGGCCATCCTGCGCAGGATCTCGGCGCGCTGCGGGTCGCCCTCTCGTCGGGCGATGAGCTCGTAGACGGCACCGGCCCGGATCTCGCCGCGCCACGCCGCGAGCAGGCGGTCGACCGCTTCGCGGGGCGGCTCGGACATGGCTCGGATCGTACGCTCAGGACACGGCCGGGGTCTGACCCCTGACGTGGCGCGAAAGGACAGGTGTGCGGACAGGTCCGCAGCGGCCACGTCCATCGCGTATGCCCTGCATCTGGGCGGGTTCGACCGCCCCGAACGGACATGACAGGGCTCTGGCACCGCAGTTTGGACATGTCTCTTCGGCTGCACGAGCCAATTTCCGCTCTGAGCAGGGGTTTTCCAGCACCAGGGCCACCGCTAGGACACGGGCGCCGCCGGTCGCTCCATCGGCCGTGTCCGGGGTCAGACCCTGGACATGGCGGTTCGGGACTAGGTTCCGTACGGGATCGAGCCGTGGAACTGGCGTAGCCGCCAGCCGTCCGCCGTCTCGACCGCAAGGACGGTCACGCGGATCGGAGCGCGCATTTCGCCGGTCGCGGCCGACACGACGAGGTCGCCGAAGGCCGCGAAGCCGAGCGAGCCGGCCTCGTGATGGAACGGGATCACCTCGCTCCACTCCCAACGAAACAACTCCTGCTGCGTCGCGATCACCGTGAGGTAGTCGACGAGCCCGTGACGGTCGCGGCCGTCGCCCGAGGCGCCGATCAACACCGCGGGCTCGTCGAAGAGCCCGATCAGCGCATCGCGGTCCCGTGCGTCGATCGCCGCCTGCAGTGCCTCGAGAACTGCCCGCGACTCGGCGACCGAGTCGCCGCTCACGAGCGCTCGATCAGCTCGATGCGGTAGTCGTCCGGGTCGCGGACGAAGCAGAGGCGGTTGCCGCCCTCGCGCACCGTGTACGGCGGGCGCTCCGGCTCGATGCCCTGCTCTGCCAACCGCCCGAGCGTGCCGTCGAGGTCCTCGACGCCGATCGCGACGTGCCCATACCCCGTGCCCAGGTCGTACGTGCGCCCGTCGTGGTTGAACGTGAGCTCGAGCACGGACTCCTGTCCGCCGACCGAGAAGAAGTAGTTCGTCGCCTCGCGCTGCCCGTCGCGGACGATGTCGAACTCGCCGGCGAACGTGAAGCCGAGCGCCTCGTAGAACGCCCGGCTCTTCTCCGGGTCCGTGATCCGCACCATGGTGTGCAGGAATTTCGCCATGGCAGGATCCTACGGAACGGCCGTCAGCGCGGGCGCCGGCGCTTCGGCGGACCGCTCGCGGACGCGGGTCTCCATCAGCACCGTCGTCCCTTGCTGCGTCCTGTGGACGTGCATGGCGTCGCTGAGCTCCCGCATGATGTTGAGCCCGTGGCCGCTCGAGTCGACGTGGCCCTCGGTGCGCCACCGGCCGCCGTCGCGAACCCGGGCGAGGAGCGTCCCGTCGGGACGTAGCCGCAGCTCAACCGACGCTTCGCCGCTGTGCTCGCCGTACGCGTGGCGGACCGCGTTCGTGCACCCCTCGGCGCAGGCCTGGATCACGTCGTCGACGAGCCGCTGGTCGAGGCCCTGCTCGACAAGCCAGGACTTCAGCTCGTGGCGCACACGAAGCAGCGACCTCGGAACCGCCGGGAAGCTCCGGCTGAAGACCCGCACGCCGGATTGCTCCCGCCGGAGGCAGAGAAGGACGACGTCGTCCAGGCTGCCGTCGGCGAACTCGGCGACGAGCTCGTCGCACAACCGCTCGGGCTCCTGGGTGCAGCGCGCGGTCACCGCGCTCTTCAGCCGCTCGAGCCCCGTGTCGATCGAGTCGTCCCGCCGCTCGATCAGGCCGTCGGTGTAGAGGATCAGTGTCGAGCCTTCACCTAGCGTGGCCGTGCCTTCCGGACGAGCCGCCTCGTCGCGCTCGGCGATCGAGAGCGGCAGCCCGCTCCCACCCTCGAGGAACTCGGCACGCCCGTCGGGATCGACGACGAGCGGCGGCGGGTGCCCGGCGAGCGAGTAGCGGACGAGCCCGGTGTCCGGCTCGAGCATCACGGCGGCGACGGTGCCGAAGCGGGCCTCCTCGATCTTCTCGGCGAACTGGTCGAGCCGGCGCAGCAGCTCGGGCGTGTCGTCGACCACCAGGCCGAGCGCCCCGAGGGCGCTGCGCAGCTTGCCCATGGCCGTCGCGGCCTGGACACCGTGGCCGACGACGTCGCCCACCGCGACGAGGATGCGGCCGTCGTCCCGCTCGATGACGTCGTACCAGTCGCCGCCGACCTCGAGCTCGGCGCTCCCGGGCAGGTACCGCATGGCGGCGGAGACCGACGCGCTCGTCACCTGCGGCCGGCCGAGAAGGCTGAGCTGAAGCGCCTTCGAGCGCTCCCGCTCGGCTTCGAAGAGCTGCGAGTTCTCGATCGCCATCGCGGCCTTGCGCGTGAGGTCCTTGGCGATCTCGAGCTCCTCCTCTCCGTAGCGCGGGGACGAGCCCGTGCCGACGACGAGGACGCCGAGCGACCTCCGGCCGAGGGCGAGCGGCGACGCGATCAGCGCGCGCGGGGCGAGCTCCTCGCAGAGCCCCGCGCCTTCCCCGCCAAGCCCCAGGTCGCGCCACGTCTCGGGGTTCACGGTCGAGAACAGCTTCGCCCGGGGCGTCTTGAACACCCAGGAGCCGAACGACGACGGCGTGGCCCTGGTCCCGACGAGCTTCCGCAAGGCTTCGCCGTGGTTGCCTCGCGTCGCGACCGCGGCCAGCTCCACGACGCCCTCGGGGTCGAGCAGCTGCACGAAGGCGAAGTCGCCGAGCCCGGGGATGCACGTCTGGGCGAGCTGCGCCGCCCTCCCCTTCACGTCGAGCCGCTGCTCGAGGGCCGCTGCGGCCGAGGCGAGGAACCGGGACCGGCGGTGCCGCTGCTCGGCGGCCTCGCGCTCGATGCGTTCCTGTTCGCGTTCCTGCAGGAGGTCGGCCTGGCGCTCGATCTCGCGCGTCTTGGCGTGGAGCTCAACGAAGACGCCGACCTTCGAGCGCAGGATCGCCGGGTCGATCGGCTTGACGATGTAGTCGACTGCGCCGGCTTCGTAGCCGCGGAACACGTGCTCCGGGCTGGACGAGATCGCGGTCAGGAAGATGATCGGGATCGACCGCGTCCGGTCGCGCCGCCGGATGTACTCGGCCGTCTCGAACCCGTCCATCTCGGGCATCTGGACGTCGAGCAGGATCACCGAGAACTGGTGATCGAGGAGGCGGCGCAGCGCCTCTCGCCCCGACCCGGCCGTGACGACCGGCGCGCCGAGCGGCTCCAGCGCAGCCTCGAGCGCCCGCAGGTTCTCGGGCCGGTCGTCGACGATCAGAACGCCGCCGTCGCTCACCGTCAAGCCGGCACCGCCTCCTGCTCCGCCGGCTGCGAGTACAGCCAGATGCCGATCGTGGCCAGCAACTCGTCCGGGTCGACCGGCTTCTTGATGTACTCGGAGGCCCCGGCGGCGATGCACCGCTCGCGGTCTTCCTTCATCGCCTTCGCCGTGACCGCGACGATCGGCAGCGACGCGAACTCGGGGATCTCGCGGATGGCGGCCATCGTCTGATAGCCGTCCATCTCGGGCATCATCACGTCCATCAGGACGACGTCGATCTCGGGGCTCGCCTTCAGCAGCTCGATCGCCGCCGCCCCGTTCTCGGCGTAGTCCACGTCCATCCCGCGCGCCTCGAGGATGCTCGTCAGCGCGAAGACGTTACGGATGTCGTCGTCGACGATCAGCACGCGCTTGCCGTCGAACGACTCGACGAACGGCCTTGCGTCGCCCGCCGCATGGCCGTTCGGCGACGAGGCGCCCACGGCCCCGAGAAACGCCGACGTCTCGGCGAGCAGCCGCTCCGGCGTCGCGATCGCGACGACGGTGACCCGGCCCGCGAAGGCCTCGAGCCGCCGGCGCTCGGGCGCCGTCAGCGGCTCGCTCTCGTAGACGACGACGGGCATGTCGTCGAGCCTGCCCTGCTCGTCGAGGCGGTCGAGGAGCGTGAACGCGCCGCCGCGCGGCAGCTTCGAGTCGAGCACGATGCACGCGAACGGCGCCGTCTCGAGCGCCGCCAGCGCCGCTTTCGGCGTCCGCACGGACGTGACGTCTGCGTCGCCCAGCGAGTCGAGGATCGTCCGCGCGGCGTCCGCTGCCCCGACTCGCTCGACGACGAGGACCCTCGCCGCCCCCTGGCCGATGCTCTTGCCGATCCGGTCGAAGAGCTCCGTCAGCTGCTCCAGCACCACCGGCTTCTCGAGCGTCGAGTCGGCGGAGAGCTCGGAACCCTCGGGGAGCAGCCCCGAGATGATGTGGACCGGCGTGTCGCGTGTCGCCGGGTGCGTCTTCAGCCGGGCCAGGAGCTGCGAGCCGTCCATGACGGGCAGGCCCATGTCGAGCAGGATCGCGTCCGGGCGAACGGCGTGGGCGAGCGAGAACCCGGTGTCCCCGCGATGCGCGACGACGCCCTTGAAACCGCTCGTGTGCGCCACCTCGAGCAGCATCGCGGCGAACGTCGGGTCGTCCTCGACGATGAGCACGACGCGGTCGCTCGGAGACAGCGAGTCGCGGTCGTCGGCGAACTCAGGATGCATGAGGATCGCGCCTGCAGGGTCGGCGGCGAGCCGCGGCGGCGCGACGGCCGGCGTCTCCGGCTGCGGCTCCCCTTCGCGCGTCGCGAAGTCGACCGGCATGGTCAGCGTGAACACGCTGCCGAGGTCCACCGTCGACTCGACGTGGATCTCCCCGCCGAGCAGCTTCGCGATCTCGGCGCTGATCGACAGGCCGAGCCCGGTGCCGCCGAAGCGCCTGCTCGTCGTGCCGTCGGCCTGCTGGAACGCCTCGAAGATCAGCCCCAGCCGGTCGTTCGGGATGCCGATGCCGGTGTCACGGACGGAGAACGAGAGCGAACCCCCTTCGGCGGCCGTGATCGTGAGGCCGACGCCGCCTTCCTCCGTGAACTTGACCGCGTTCGAGAGCAGGTTCCGGAGGATCTGCTGGAGCCGCTGCTCGTCCGTCTCGATCACCCGCGGCAGGTCGTGGGCGAGCTCGACGTCGAACGTCAGGCCCTTCTGCTCGACCAGCGGCCGGAAGGCGCGGTCGACGTAGTCGACGACCTCCGCGAGCGAGACCTCGCCCGGGTGGACGTCCATGCGGCCGGCCTCGATCTTCGACAGGTCGAGGATGTCGTTGATCAGCTCGAGCAGGTCGTTGCCCGAGGCGAGGATCGTCTTCGCGAACTCGACCTGCTTGTCGCTCAGGTTGTCCTCGGCGTTGTCCGCGAGCAGCTTGGCCAGGATCAGCAGCGAGTTCAGCGGCGTCCGGAGCTCGTGCGAGATGTTCGCCAGGAACTCCGACTTGTACTGCGAGCTGAGCGCAAGCTGCTCGGCCTTCTCCTCGAGCGCCAGGCGGGCCATCTCGATCTCGCGGTTCTTGACCTCGATGCGCTCGTTCTGCTCGGCGAGGAGCGTCGCCTTCTCCGCCAGCTCGGCGTTCGTCTCGCGTAGCTCCTCCTGCTGCTTCTGCAGCTCGGTCGCGAGCGTCTGGGACTGCGAGAGCAACTCCTCGGTGCGCGTGTTCGCCTCGATCGCGTTGATCACGACGCCGATCGTCTCGGTCAGCTGCTCGAGGAACGCCTGGTGGACCGGTGACA
>Ga0070741_10006830_pt1 | contig 24182 bp, 24 predicted proteins | sample Coa_R1_4_FD_66440 | JGI IMG/M metagenome (GOLD analysis project Ga0070741, IMG submission 66440) | Surface soil microbial communities from Centralia Pennsylvania, which are recovering from an underground coalmine fire - Coalmine... | ecosystem: Environmental > Terrestrial > Soil > Unclassified ...
CAAGCCGGTGTAGCTCAGGGGTAGAGCGTTCGCTTCGTAAGCGAAATGTCGTCGGTTCGAATCCGACCTCCGGCTCTTTATATTTCATAATCTTTTGCCCATTTCACACCTTTTTGTTGATTGTTCTTTGTGGCTTCGAGGCGCAACTTCGCCTTAGAGCCAATCGGTACTTCGTCCACTGGAACCAAATATACTTTACCTGTTTCAGGGGAGTACACACCGAAGTAATCAGCCTCCCCCTTATATCCCTTCCTGATATGCGGTTTCCCTCCAACTCTGGCATACGTGATAGCTGTGTTGAACTCAAGGCATCCCCATTCCTCGACATAATGTGCTGTTTTGCACTGGATACGAACGAGCTTTCCATCATCATCAATAGCAATATCATAGCGGTGATCATGTCCCCAGGGTATGAGACATTCATATCCTAACTGCACTAACCGCGCCAGAATCATACTCTCAGTAATTTCGCCTTTTCTCGACGTATTATTCGATCTACTAAATAGTGGCATCTATCTCTTTTCTCTCTCAAAATAGAAGGCTACCCTTTTAGGTAGCCTTCTATCAGCCTAAGCCTCTTGCAGAGTGATAATAGGCAACGCTTCCGTAACCTTTGTCGATTCAGGAATAACAATACTCGTAAAGAAAAACGCAGGATTGTTCTCGCACAAAGCCGTTATCCACCCGAAAACAAATCCCACGTTCCATTGAAAAGTAGCTTGCTGGTCAAACAGGTTATCTTGCACAAAGGTGCAGATTGCTTCACTGGTCAAGGAACGAGGTAGCTGACAGTTCGTGTCGTAATAGTGGAGGTTTCCATTGTAATAGCCACTGGCAAACTCGGTATCTGCTTCAATGGTGTTGTTTCCTACCTCTAGCCTTTCATATTCTGTCATGAAGGTTGCTCGCTTTCTGCTAACTTGGTAGCCTGCCAATATTGCATAATTATGCATTACTACGCTATAATAGTACTATAAAAAGCGTCGTTAGTCAATAGATCGGCGTTATTAATGAGATTAGTGCTAAGAAAAACACAAAATGGTTGCGTAGAGCAGGATATAGGCGTATACTTGCTATATCTACTAATTAATGGAGGTTCGACAAGGTTATGCCAATTATCATTGATAATGAGGAGTTTTATACAGTAGAAGAAGCCTGTAATTACCTGGGCGGCATCACACGCGACACACTTCGCCGAAGGGCTGAAGCTTATGGTATACAGAAGCATACAAGAGGCGTTACAAGGCGAGTATACTATCGCAAGACCGATCTGGATAAGCTTAATCGTCCACGCCCAGCAAACGATAATACACGCTAGATGTTCTTTATCATGGCTCGGTCACAAGAAGAGGGCTGGCTTCCTGATGCGACCAAAGATCAGCCACATCAACAGCGTTAGCTATTTCATTTCCCCATTGTTGCCATCCTGGTCGTAGATGGCGCGCGAAAAGTTCTAAATATGGTCCAGGGCTACATTGCTCAATAATGTGATATAACTCATCAGGTTTCCTGGAGTGCTCTCGTTTCTGGCTGCTAATAATATTTACCTGGCGACGTCCAGGCTCAAGTGTACGTAAAGAGCCACGAACGCCAAAAAGGATTAGTTCTGTGACGTTGCGAAAATAAAAACCAACACCTCTCCCATCAGGCCCACCATCCTTACGGACTTTATACCATACAAGATTAGTTTTATAGGTAAATCCCCATCGCTTCATAACTTCAAGCCCCTCAGCGATGAGCGCATTGGGAACCCACAAGTATAAATGGCTTTGAGGCAAACTTAATTCAGAAATGGGAAGATTCAAAATATCATCAAGGGTTATGGTGGGATAACGCAATAACCGCTTGTGCTCAGGTGCCATCTTGCCAGTACGGTTCGCAAACTGCCAGGGGGGATCGGCTAAAATGGTGCCGAATTGTCTAAGATTACTATGTAATAAGTCCTCGACGGGCGTTAAATCACAACGCTCATTATTCATACATTATGCTCCAGGTACGTATAGTTTGTTTGAAATCCCAAAAACCAATATGGGGCATCCTCCGCCACCTCCACCTTCTATTCGCGGAAGTAGTTTGCTCATGTGGGTTGTTGATGCCCCATAGGAATTGCCTCTACCAAGACTGATGAAGATCTGTTGCAATTCATCATAGCGGGTAACGATCACCCCCTACGCTGATTGTACGAAGTTCAAATAACAAACGAAAGTTGTTAAGATCTCTGTCGAAGAATGGATCTTTATTATTCCATTCGACTTGCAGCAAATCAATACTCACGCTTGTCAATCCTCGTCTTCAAAATTTTCCTCCATTTAGTATACTAGTTCTAAGCTTCAAATTCTATGGGATTTACGTTAAGTACCTCTCTTACAGAAGCTTCCCGGCATGCTCACCTCTATTTGTGAGATGGCGCCATCCCCTAAATTGACGCCACCCCTCAAAATTGTTTACTCTTACAGCAGACCCAAAAACACAATCCTCATTATAGCCGTACTTCTAAATCGTGAGAAAGGTAGTATTCGTCATGGTTGATATCTCCTTGCAAATTGAAGGGCAGGATGGTCTGACATGGACAGGATGGAAACGCTGGACAACGGAGGTTGAGGCGCTGGGATTTGCGGGCCTGTTCCGCTCCGACCACTATACCAACGCCAGGCCGCCCGATAAGAACTCGCTTGAGATGATCGTTTCCCTCACCTATTTCGCAGATCATAGTCAGCGCGCCCACTTCGGCCCCCTCGTATCGCCGCTCTCATTTCGCGAACCGACGCTGCTGGCCCGCCAGGCTGCCGCGCTCGATGATCTGAGCGGCGGACGCATGATCCTGGGCGTTGGCGCAGGCTGGCAGGAGCGCGAACATACCCTCTTCGGGCACGACCTCGGCGATATCCCCACGCGTATGAACCGGCTGGAAGAGGGGCTGGAGGTTATCACCCGCTTACTGCATAGCGATGAGCCAGTTACTTACGAGGGCCACTTCTACCACCTGCGCGACGCGACACTTCTGCCACGCCCACAACGTTCCGGCGGCCCACGTATCATGATCGGGGGCACAGGGGTGAAACGTACCTTGCCGCTGACCGTGCGCTATGCCGATATCTGGAACGCGCCCTTTACGTCTCCCGAAACCTTCCGCGAACGCTCAACTTATCTCGATACGCTGCTGCGCGAGGCCGGACGCGAGCCGAAGAGCGTCAAGCGCACACTGATGGCTCCGATCTTTCTAGGGCGCGATATGAACGAGCTGGACCAGCAATTGCAATGGCGACAGAGCAGGCCGGAACTGGCCGACAAGTCGCTCGACGAGGTCATCACCGCTCTGCATAACAACGGCTTCCTCGTTGGCACGCCAGAGATCATTGTCGAGCAAATCCATACCTACGCCAATGTAGGCGTTGAAGAGATTATGCTCGTACAGCGAGGAGATCCGAGCGAGCAAACCATCGAACAGCTACGCATAATCGCGGAACACATTATCCCCGCCAGCCGCTCTTTTGTGCAGTAGGGACCTCCCACGATGAATCGGAGAGCTACAGCGCGTTCACCCGCTTGAGCGCGTCCTGTTCGATTTTCTTATGTCAACGCAATATAGCTATGAACGTGTAGATAATGCCTAACAGCAGAATCATGCCGTGCAGCGCCATCCAGATCAGATAGAGGCGGACTTTTCGGAGCAGCGGGAACTCTTCCTGCTGCTCCTTTCGCGCCAGTTCCAGCAGCGAGGAGAGCTGCGTCTCTGGATGGAGCTCCTCTAGCTTTTTTCGCATCAAAAATCCCAGGCGTACATGGCGTCTAAAACGCTCGTATAGCTTGATACTGGCAAGCATACCAAACGCTCCCAGGATCATTAACATAATGGTCAGCGGTAATGCGCTTCTATTCAGCCCTATCTGAGTCAAGCCGCCCTGTATTGCTGATGCTACTATCACGACCAGCCCGGTGATATTGGCGCGCTGGTCTTCTGATTGTTTGGCCTGCCCAAACTCTCGATCAGCCGCATTCATAAGGATGTCCGTCGTTTCCGACATAGCTATTAACTCCATGAATAACCATAAGATATTTTTTAAATATACCTGATATCTTAGTAAACGAACAGCTTTAGATGGGATAAAATCGTTTCTGCGGAACGCCTGGATGATAGTTTTAGTGGGGTATATTCGGAAAAGGGGGGAGATATAGACGGCGTGGAGTAAATCAAGATGGCAGCAAATTATGCTTATGATAGGGCCTTTATGGCCCTACCAGGACTATACTTCAAAAGGGGGACAGGTTTCGCGAAATTGCTTAACCAGATGCTCAACCTCCAGCATGGGCTGGTGCATGGCAGAGGGCGTGCTCAAGTTCAGCGTCAAAATTTTGCGATTCAGCTCGCGGAGTGACTGATCGTATTCGGCAACGGCTTTCTCCAGAGCGGCATTGAAGGATCGCTTCTCGTTGGCAAAGGGGGGAACACGGCGGTTGCGCAGCGATTCTCCCCAATGAACAATCCTGCTTAGCTTTGCCTCTGCCCGCTCGCGTTCTTTACGCACCTCGTTGGCAAGCTCGATTTCTGGCGGTGCAAAACCATTATTTTTTAGCATGCGGTAAGCCATCGCTCTGTCACCCGCATAGCTATCGTCTTCGAGATGTAGCGGCTGACCGGTGCCTTTCAGGTTTGTGAACTCCCCTCGCTCCTGAGCTTCATGAATAATCTCGTCAATGTGGTCGTAAAATCTTTTCCCTCGCCACCTGCCCGGGTCGCGTTTCTTCTCGCCTTCGCCCTCGTTCGTTTTGCTCTTCTCTGGTGACTTGCGCCAGTCTACAAAATCCATAGGTCACCTTCTTTGTTATGCTGCACAATGTTATTTATTACATATTATAGCAAGGGAAAACCACAGCTTTCATACACCATATATTTCTTGCCTGCAATAGAGAGCTATCTGGTATATCGACTGACACTTCGAGCTGAAAATGATGCTTGATCCTCGTCGCTCCATTCAATGATCATCGAATAGCGTTTAGGATTGGGCATCATGACGCTCCTTTTGATTTAACAGAGCCTGCACCGCCCGGTTCGCAACCTCATACACCTCCATCAGCGGTATGTCACGTTCCCTGGCGATACGAGAGCAATCCTCATACTCGGGAGCGGCGCTGATGATGCGTGTGCCTAAACGTTTGATTTTGATGGTTATGGGGCCGAGCGATGTGGCGATTTGTTGTTGCGCACGCTGCGCTTTGAGGCGCTGCACCTGCTGTATCCGCACTCCCAACGTGCTTGTTTCGCGCAATAAGAGCATTGCCAGCCGATCACCGTCATCGGGAGGGCAGATTACTGTTACCAGGGTCGCGGGGCGATTCTTCTTCATCTGGATGGGAGTATAGCTCACATCGAGCGCACCTGATGCTAACAGGCGCTCCATCAGCCCACCGAGCAGTTCTCCACTCATATTATCAATATGCGATTCGACCACAGCCACCCAGTCTACATCAGCCTCGGCGGATTCTTGCTGCATAGAGAGCGGATGGCCGTAGCAGAGACGCAGGCAATTGGGCCAGGGGAGTTGCTTACGGCCAAAGCCGTAACTGACGCGCTCAATGCGTATGGGCGGCGTCTCGAAACGGGCCAGCGTCGCCAGGATTGCTGCCCCTGTTGGCGTTACCAGCTCGCCCTCAGCAGGACAGGCTTTCCAAGGAGCCTGCACACGGCGCAGAATTTCCAGGGTTGCCGGAGCCGGCACGGGCAATAGCCCATGAGCAGTCTTGACATGACCGCTCGTCAGCGGCAAAGGCGAGGCATAGAGTTGAACGATCCCTAGTTCCTCAATGCCAAGCGCGGCTCCGGTAATATCAATAATGGCGTCAATCGCACCCACTTCGTGGAAATGCACTGCTTCGATGCTCGTACCATGAACAGCCGCCTCAGCTTCGGCCAGGCAGCGGAAGATCGCCAGCGCGGTATCACGTACACGGAGAGGAAGCGGCGCGGCGTGCAACAGGGCCACAATATCCGAGAGATGCCGCGTCGGATGCTCCTGTTCCGCTACTGTCACAGCAAAACGTACGCCACGTACCCCTTTATCCTGATAAGGCTCAAGCGTCAACTGATAGCCCTCTAGCGGCAACCCTGCCAGTGAGTTGCTGAGGGTATCGAGCGAGAGACCGACATCCAGCAATGCGCCAAGAAACATATCGCCGCTGATGCCAGAGTGGCAATCCAGGTATGCTATCGACTGTTTCATCATGCTCGCCTCTCTTACAACATTTCGCGCGCCAGAATCGCTTCCCAGTCGGCTGCTTGCTCAGCAGAGATGAGCAGGCTGGCTTTCAGGACCTGACGAAAGCCGGGTCGCTGCGTGCTTCCAGGATAACATGCCTGTTCCTCCGCAACCCATAAGCTCGGTTTCGCACGGCTCCCCACCCCTTGCCGTGACTGATCATCTGCCTGAAAATACTCTTGAACGACACTTACTGGTTGCTCCAGAGCTGCCGCTAATCGTTTACATAGCTCATAAGGGATAGTAGCAGGCTCGATCATGCGCTGTTCTAACTGTATCATAATATCCAGGCTCAAGTTAAGTCTATCGGCCAGCTCCTCCAGAGTGAACGAACGCCCGTTCGCTAATGGCAACAAATTGCCACGTTGCTCGGGTTGCAGCCGTGCCCGCGCTTGAAAGCGCCGCAGGACCTCGCGTGAGATATCGGAGAGGGAGGTAGCCGCATCCATTCCGGCAGGTACATACATTTCAACGGCGTGATAGTATGCCACAAAATCGGCAATGGCGCTGGCGTATTGCGGATAGCGCGCCAGGTAGTCGCTCAGGTGGGGTTGTTGCCCAGCCTGCACCTCCGCAACGTAGCGAGCGGTAATTCGTAATAGAGCCTCTTCTTGTTCTCTAGCCATAGAAAGCACATTCTCTTTCAGTCGCCAGCAGATCGCGTAATAGTTTTTTTGCCGCCTGAATGCGATTACGCACCGTGCGGTCGCTAATTCCCAGCACGCGCGCCGCATCCTTCTCTGACCTTCCCTCCCAGAAAATCAGCAACACGACGGCCTTGAGTCTATCGGGAAGGTGCAGCACCAGTTGGAGGAGATCAAAAGACTCAACCGTTTGTAGCATTCTCTGCGCCTGTTCATCTTCAATGTCAAAAGAATGGATGCCGTTATCTGCCTGTTGTACAGGTTGGTCAAGGCTCGCCAGCAGCCCGCGTGGTATGCGTGTCCCTCTCTTCACGCTCAAATCGTGCCAGCGCCCCTCGCGCATCATCAAAGAGCGATAGACATGTTTGCGCTCAAAATACAGGCAATGCAAAAAGTTCTCTTCCCAAAAGAGGCGTTCCGGGTCCATTAATGCGCGAATAACGCTCTCATAAAGATCAGCGCACAAATCGCACATGAGCGCATACCGCTCATCCGCGCGCACTGCCAGATTCTTCAGCACGCTAGCAGCCCAGTATTCGTTCATCGTTTGTATACGCAGGAAAATAATTTCAATGATACGATCTCGCCCCTGAACATCTCCCTGAGCCAGGGCAGAGCGAAAGCAGCGCACCAGCACCTCTAATGGGATATCAGCCATTTGCAGAGTGCGCCAGAACGCGGCAGAGGCGTAGCGGGGAAGAGAGCCATAGATCTGAGCCAGACCAATCCGACGCTTAACAACTTCCTCATCACGTTCACACTCGTCAGTAATCCTACACACACTATCCACAACGCCCTGTACCTCCAAATCAACCATACAACGTCAGCCACTGCCCTTACTATAGATGTTTTTCGTTTGAATGTCAATTTCTGCGTCAAACCGGATTATTTCCCGCTCTTATGGAATGCCAGCGCGTTACGATACACCTCCACGTAACGCAACGCGGAGGCGTGCCAGGAATGATCCGCCTCCATCCCACGTATTTGCAGAGTACGCCAGGCGTCTTCGAAGCGGAAGACAGTCAGAGCGCGTACGATAGCGGCGAACAGCTCCCAGGGATCATAATTGCTAAACGCAAAGCCGTTGCCCGTGTTGGTATGGGGATCGTATTCCTGAACCGTATCGGCCAGTCCGCCAACGCTACGCACAATAGGCACACAGCCATAGCGCATGGCAATCAACTGGCTCAAGCCACAGGGTTCAAAACGCGAGGGCATCAGGAACATATCGCTGCCTGCATAGATGCGCTGGGCCAGTTCCGCATTAAAGGTCAGGAATATAGCAACCTGTTCGGGATAGCGGGACGCCAGATTCTGGAACAGCTCGTGATAGTGCTGATCGCCAATACCAAGCACCACAAACTGTATCCCCTGCGTGATCAATGGTTGTATGACCTGCGAGAGCAGATCAAAGCCTTTCTGATCGGTCAGGCGCGAGATCATCGCCAGCAGCGGCGCATCGGCACGTACCGGCAGGTGCGCGAACTGCTGCAAGTCATGCTTATTCTCGGCTCGCTTCTCCAGAGAATGCACGTCAAACTGGGTATGGATATAGCGATCAGTGGAGGGATTAATTTCCTGGTAATCGATGCCATTGAGGATGCCGAAGAGGCGGTCGCGTCGAGAGCGCAGGAGGTGATCGAGTTTCTCGCCAAAGGTCGGCGTTAAAATCTCCTGGGCGTAGCGTTCGCTCACCGTCGTCACAGCATCGGCAAAGAGAATGCCGCGCCCCATAATATCGACAACATTAGCCAGCTCTGCAATCTGGGGATACAGGAAGCCGTTAGCGGCCACCCCTGCCACCTCAAGGATGCGATAGCCAAAGATGCCTTGATAGGCCAGGTTATGGATCGTATAGACCGTGGCAGTATCGCTAAAAAAGGGATCGTCCTGGTAGACTGTGTGCATCCAGTTGGGCACGATGCCTGTGTGCCAATCGTTACAATGCACGATATCCGGTGACCAGTCAAGCGCCCTGGCTAACTCTAGAGCGGCGCGACAGAACAAAATAAAACGCTCTCCATCATCGATATAGCCATAGATGTTTTCGCGATCAAAGAAGCGTGGCGCATCAATCATATAGACGGGGATGTGATCGCCGATCTCTCCCTGGCACACACTGGTCTGAAGCTGAAAATCGCCTACTTGCACGCTAAGCGTATCGAGCACAGTATTTAGATGGAACCGCCCGGGATCGACCTGGCGGTAGCGCGGCATCGCCAGGCGAACGTCGTGTCCCAGAGCATGTAGCGCCTTTGGTAAGGCTCCCACGACGTCAGCCAGACCGCCAACTTTCGCAAATGGCACAATCTCTGCAGCGAGAATCAACACCCGGAGAGGCTGTTCATACTGCATGGATATTCCCTCCCACTCTCAAAGAATACTCCACATTATAACACGCAAAAATAGAGAGGTGACAGAAGGCAGTCGTTTTTTTATGCTGTCACCTCTCCAGGTCTTTTGCGTTGTATGATCAGACCTTATAGCGGTTTCGTGTCAGGAAGTAGAACTGAATGGCCGCCAGAATCCCCATCACAAACAGCAACACAACCGCATCGACAGCAGGTATCGGCGGTGGCTGATTAGGACCTGGCGGTGGCGGTGGTACGGCCAGGCCGGAGATGAAGGGAATATTCGGCTCCGTCTCCGTGAATAGCGGGATCGAGAAGAAGGCAAACGCTGCCAGGTAGACAAACAAACAGGTGCCTACGACCAGCCATTGACCCAGACAGCCCAGATTGTTTTCGCCCACAATCGCGAACTCGCGGCGAGCAACGCTCGTCCAGATCACTGCCAGGAGCAGCATGGCCGCGCAAAGGATCATCGCAAACAGGATCTGATCTGGTGACGTGTGTACCAGCAGAGTCGCCGCCGCGATTGCCCCTATCGTCACGATGCTCGCGACCGCCACCAGGGTACGATTCGACTTCCAGACCCAGACCGCGGCCAGCATCAGGACAAAGAAGTTGGTCGTGACGATAGCATCAATGAGATAGCCAGCCTGTGGCGAGAACGAGCAGCTTGCAGGAATGGCCGTTTTGCGGGCGCAAATGAGAAAATAATCATTGAGGCCGATAAACGTCCACGTATGCATCCAGGCGACCAGCGGATAGAGCACAAACCACACAACGAGGAAAATCGCTCCTGTCTGAGCCAGGCCCAGAGCACCCACGGCATAGAGGGCAGGCATCGCCTTTTTGCGCATCGGGCGCATCAGATAGTGCAAACGCAGCAGCAGAGCACCCAGAGCCAGGAACATCGAGATCCCGAGAATGATAGCGGCAAACAGATCGACCAATTTCAGGCCAAAGAACGGATTTTGTGGGAAGAGCAGTTGCGCAAGACCCGCATCATTGACGTACGCATAAGCAATGATAAACAGGACCAGCAGAATCGAGCTGCCAACAATCATCCAGCGGATCGCGGGCGTGGTTCCCAGGTCGCGCAGGTCTGGATTACGCTGCTCGCGAATAGCTAGCTGGCTATAGAAAATCCAGGCCACGCCAACGCCGAGCAGACCAATACCAATCATCACAAAGTCTACTGCGTTGGGCTGGAACCAGAGCACCTTGCCGCCCAATAGCGGGTTCCAGACTGTTGCTGCCGTCGGGAAAAACTGGTTGCACGTCTGTTGATTGGGAGCACAGCCTGTAATAGAGGCCAGGACCGCAATAGCAAGGCCGACCACCGCAAAGATTGCCCCCAGACCGGTGAAAATGATGGGGGGCACAACCGGTTTAGGATCGAAGAGCATCACTATCGCCTGAATCACCGCAAAAGTGCCCAGGAAGGCCACAGCGAGCCCCAGCGAGCCCTGCTCCAATCCGGCGAGGGATGCAGCCGTCATTTGCAAGTAAATGTATCCAGGGAGCTGCCCGATCAGGATCGCGGCGATGAAGAAGAAGCCGACGGCGAAAACCAGCGCCCTCGCCCACGATATTCGTTCTGGCAACTCTTGTTGTTGTACGTGTTGCATGGATCGCAATCCCTTTCAGCGATCTAAAATAGTAAAACGCCGCTGCGCCCCGTAGAGAGGCGCGGCGATACAGCATTTATGGTACTATTGTCAGCTCAGCCAGCATACCAGGATGGATCTGACAATAGTAGATGAGCACATGATCAGGGTTGGCATTATAGGCAGCCTGAGTCACCGTATAAGTAAACTTGCCATTGGTCTGAATAAAGTTAGTCATGCCCGAGTCAAAAATGTCCGACGCGGGCTTGGGAGCAGCGGTATTCTTTCCCTGGAGCGCGGTAACAGTATGTGGCAGCTCAGTCTTGTTGATCCAGGTAATGACCGTACCCACCTTCACCTTCGCGTTAAGCACCTCAAAGCACGAAGGAGTGCATTGAGCTCCCGCGAACGGCTGCACGATATTAATGGTGATGGCCTTTTGCTTCGTCATATCGACGACTTTGCCGAACTGATCGGAGCTACCGAGAGAAACTGCCGCCTGATAGAGCGCGGGAGAGTTGGCTTGCAGGTAGTCCGGTAACTGATTGAAGCCATTCTCGGTCGGATCGAAGCCCTTGCTTTTTAAATATTGCGGGCTGGCGGAACGGATAAACTGAAACAGGTAATCTACATCGTTGCTGAGCAATGCCCCACCGTAGCGATCACTTCTGGGGATGGCATTGGGATTAGCCGGTGGCGGAGCAGCAGGATTATAGATGCCTGCGCTGATAATGCGCGTGAGATCATCGTCGCTCATCTGATTCAGAGCATCAACGGTATAGCCGTTGAACTTGGCATTGACAACCTTGCCGCCTTGTATGCCAAAGCAATTATCAGTGCAGTACTGGGCATAGAGTGCCAGGCCGCGCTGTATAGCCAGGGTATGCTGCTGGGCCTGCGCTGTCGTCTCGTTGCCGCTCTCCACAATCCAGAAGAGCGGGATCATGAGCGAGACGACGGCCAGCATAATGAGAGAGCCATACCCCGTCTTCTCGATGGCATTCGTGCGCGAGTAGAATATATATAGCAAGCCGCCTATCACTATTAACACCAGGATAAGACCTACAGCAGCTTGTCCAAAATTTACCATAACACACAACCTTTATCTGCTTGATAGCTCTCACCGCTGAGAGCAAGATCGCCTGATTGCCCCTTATACCAACAGGATACTGCCTCCTCAAGATATGCCATCTTTAGAGACAGTAGCCGTCAGCGTGCCATGCTATGATGATGGCATATTTCAAGCAGCAGACAGGGCGTCAGGATGCGCTGCACGCGATAGTTGGTTTAGGAATCAAACGCGTGGTGTCATCGGGATGGAGTACCGTATTATCGATGAAACCGGTATTCACCACGACGTCATCGCCATTGAAGGACATCTGGAAGCGATCTAGGCTTCTGGGAGCGGGACCATCCAGATATTCGCCGTCAACGTTATAGTGCGACCCATGACAGGGACACTTGAAGCTTGCGCAGTCATCGCGGAACGGCACCGTACAGCCCAGGTGGACGCAGCGCTGGTAGAGCGCGATCCAGTATGAGCCATCCTTGTCTTGCACCCACTGTTCCGAGCTTAGCTGATCGCTCAATTCTATACCAGTCAGCAAAAACTTGCCTTTGGTGTCAGCCGCCATGTGAACCACGTACGTTCTGGCAACCGGCTTATGGAATACGCCCGCGGCATCAATTTTGAACTGGCCCAGACTCGCTGCCGGGAACTCCGCTTTTTTCCCCACCACCTGCTCAGAACCAAACTGACCGGACAGGGTGGGATAAAGCAGATAGAGCGCGCCCGCGACGCTGGCGGTGGTTGATACGCCCCACACGGCCAGCATGGAGCGGCGCAGGAAGCGCCGACGTGATAGACGCTGCTTTGCGATCTCCGCAGCTTCAGCACCACCACCATGAAGAACTTCGTATTGTTGTGGGGTAATGGGTGGTGTATCTATACTCATAGTTATTCTCTTGGCCTTTCCCTTGCCTATAAGTCAAAGTAGATATGTTGCCAGGGCCATACCCAGAGCCAGCCTGGTCCACGGAAAAAGCTACCGGCCAGCGTAATCACGGCCCAGAACACGACAAACATCGTGAAGGTCACAATCGCTACTTTCCGGTCAGCGTAGGCACGGCTGGGATTGCGGTCCACATAGGGCAGCACAGCCAGGGCCGCCAGCACAAACCCCGGCACCAGCACGCCCGCGGTAGTCGGCGGGAAGTAGTGCAGCAGTTCTTGCAGTCCCAGAAAATACCAGGGAGCCTTCGCGGGGTTTGGAGTCACGCTCGGGTTGGCGGGCTCGCGCAATGGCGCATTCACCACAATTGACAGCAGCGTCACCATCACCGTCACGGCAGTGGCGGCGAAAAACTCGCGCACCAGCAGATGGGGCCACACAAAGACCGAGTCCTCAAGAGGCTTCTCAACGCGCGTGATCGCCTCCTGCTTCACTACAGCCAGCGTGCGGTAGCGTCGCTGGGTGGCCGATGCCTGGGTCTGTACTTTTTCCCTCTGTTCAATTGACATGTCGATATCCTCTCATAGCGTTGTTGCACGCCATACAGAACAGATAACCCTCATTTATGAATGAGTAGCACCAACCGCCGCACGCTCTTCACGGGCCTGAGCTTCCAATTCGCGACGAGAGGGTGGTGGTGGACCAGCCGCGCCGCCATCCTTACGGATGCGCCAGAAGTGTACCGCCATCAACAACGCCGCAGCCAATGGAAGCAGGATCACATGACCAACGTAGAAGCGGATCAACGTCGCCTGACCTACCGCGCCACCGCCGACCAGCACCTTATAGACGGGATCGCCCAGGAGCGGCGTATAAGGGGCCAGGTTCGTACCTACCGTAATAGCCCAGATCGCGATCTGGTCCCAGGGAAGCAGATAGCCGGTAAAACTCAGGAATAAGGTCACGAAAAATAGCATCACGCCAACCACCCAGTTGAACTCCCTTGGGGGTTTGTAAGCGCCATGATAGAACACGCGAATCATATGCAAAGTCACTGAGACCACCATCAGGTGAGCGGCCCAGCGGTGCATATTGCGCGTCAGCAGACCAAAAGATACCGCACTATTCAACTGGTTAATATTTTGATAAGCCACATCAGTGCTGGGGATGTAGTAGAACATCAAAAAGACGCCAGTGATCGTCAGCAACAGGAAAAGGAAGAAAGATATGCCACCCATACACCAGGTATAGGTAATCTTCATCGCCTGTCGGCTCACTTTGACGGGGTGCAGGTGCAGAAATACGTTGCTCATCATCACCAGAGACTGGTTCAGAGGCGTGTCGGGATAGCCATGACGAAAAATAGAGCGCCAGAGCTGGCTCTCCATCGTCTTCTGCATTGCAATGTCAAGTAAGCTTTTGCCATTGTTATTAGCAGTAGAGCTCACAATGCCTCCTCAAAAGGATCAAGACTTGACCATGTTTTGGAAAGATTTTATCGCAAAAGTCCTTGTAGTGTGGCAAATTATATCACACTTGAGTACACACGGGTACCCCTCTCGCCAAAGCTAGAAAAACTTTTTTCGTTGAGAGGTGAGAACTCTTGCCCCACAATCCTGGGACCATCTTTACCCTAAATTATAATAAATTATGCGAGCCTAAGGGAAGGGCATCTGACCTTAGGCCCTCCACAAAGCCATTCTTACAAGATAAGCATACCCTCGCCCTCGGCGCTTGCCATCAGGTAGATACCTGATTTTTCCCTACGATGTACCTGATTACCTCTCGTAGGGGCAGTGCCTTGCGCCTGCCCTTGAATGACAGGATGGGTTTGCTGGGCAGGCGCAAGGCACTGCCAGGGCTTCTCAAACGTTGTCTTTTCATCCAGAACGGCTCGCAAGCGAGCCGCGGAGAGGAAGGTGCTGGCTGTGGGCGCAGCCCACAGCCAGCACCTTCCTCCCCCTCTGAGCGCCTTTGGCGCGAGCAGTCAGCGCGTGCAGCGACTTTTGAGAAGCCCTGAAGGCACTGCCCCTACAGTTTGACAGCCTCCACCAATTACCGATACAATTACAACAGACGAACAAATAAAGAAAGAGTACATTCCAACCGAGCACTCATATGAGTAACGCCAGCACAAATTACGAGGATGCATTGCGCAGCAACAGGCTGATCAGGCCCCTGCTCGCCCTCCCGGTATTCTATAAAGTACTGATTGCCAATAGCCTGATAATTTTTGTCGGTGCAACTGGAGGGACATGGCTCGCCTCCAGACTCAACCAGATTCCCTCTGGAGCGGCCTTCCTCGGCATTTTCATTGCCGTTGGCTGGCTGGTGAGCGTGATCCTCAATTTCGTCGTGCTGCAAATCGCCTTTCGCCCCCTGATGGACCTCGGCAAGGTGATGAACCGCGTCCAGGCTGGCGAACGCAGCCTGCGCGCACCGCTCACCGGGCTGGACCGGCAGGCTGATCAGCTTGCACGCACATTCAATATGATGCTGGAAGCTATCGACGAAGCCAACCGCCAGCGCGCCGCGCACATTATCAACGCGCAAGAGCAAGAGCGCAAACGTATTGCCCGCGAGCTGCATGATGAGACCTCGCAGGTGCTGACTTCGTTATTGATCAGCCTGGCAGTGCTCGAAGAGTCAGTCACGACGCCCGAAGCTCAGCAGCGGATCGCTGAAACGCGCATGCTGGCCCACCAGACGCTGCGCGCCATTCGCAATCTCAGCGTTGATCTGCGTCCAAGCGCGCTCGATGATCTGGGCCTGCTGCCGGCGCTGCGCTGGTACCTGAAGGAGTATCAGCAGAAGACTTCGATCTCTGTCGATTTTCAGGTTGATTGTTTAGAAGAGCGATTACCCGCCGAAATGGAGACGGCGCTCTATAGAATAGTGCAGGAATCGCTCACCAATATTGCCAAGCACGCACATGCGAAGAACGTGACAGTGACGCTCAAAGGAGATTATGAGTCTGTACACGCGACTATCACCGATGACGGGCGCGGCTTCGATATTGAAAAATTGCAAAAGATGCCTGGACAGGAACGTGGCGGCTGGGGATTGGTGGGCATGTATGAACGAGCGCACCTGTTGGATGGCACGCTGACCATTAACTCCAGGCCAGGGCGCGGAACGACCGTTCATGCCTGTATTCCCCATCATTCAACAGGCTTCAAAGGAAAAGAGGTAATGTTTGCCGTATGAGCTCATCAATTCCCACATCTACACCTTCCACCGACGATCAAGAGACATTGCAGAAGAAAATACGTATTTTGTTAGCCGATGACCATACCATTTTACGAGCCGGGCTTAAAATGATGTTGAACGCCCAACCGGACATGGAAATCGTCGGCGAGGCGCAGGATGGTCGCCAGGCCATCAATGAAGCCCAGAGGCTACAACCTGATATCGTGCTGATGGATATTACGATGCCAGAGATTAACGGGATCGAGGCCACCAGACAGATCAAAAAGCTCCTGCCCGAGACCCGCATACTGGTGCTCACTATGCATGAACACGATGAATATGTCTTCCAGGCTCTGCGGGCCGGCGCATCGGGTTACATGCTGAAAGAGGCTGTCCCGACCGAGTTGATTACAGCACTGCGGGTCATACAAAGCGGGCAATTCTATCTGTCACCAACAGCTCAATCGGTGATGGTTGGAGATTACCTGCAAAGGGTACGAGCAGGCGAAGAGAAGGATAGCTACAGCAGCCTCACCGAGCGCGAACGCGAAATTCTCAAGCTGGTCGCCGAGGGCTACACCAATAACCAGATAGCCGAACGGCTCGTCATTAGCCCCAAAACCGTAGATACCCATCGTACGCACATTATGGATAAACTGAATCTGCACAGCCGCGCCGAACTCGTCAAGTACGCGATGCGACGCGGCCTCTTAGAAAATTGAGGGGGGACAGAGACATGGCAATGGTGCAGAGGAGCCAGACAACACCTACTCGTTATCAAAGTCCAGGTTGTCGCTACTCTCTTCTGCAAAGTACTCATCACTATAGAAACCGACATCCTTGCCCACGTAGACGCTTACCAGAAAGTCGTCACGCGGCATATCTGCGGAAAGCACAAGGTCTTCATCAATCTGCTCGATCAACTTGGTCAGATCAGCCTCTTCCAGCTCCCGTTCCAGAATCAGCGTTCCATGCACTGCGGTGGTGGTAAAGTGAATATCTACGGTCCCCAGCCGATTATTACTCTGCAGGCTACTCCCCTGCATGATGTAGTAGCCCTCCGAGTAAGGCGTGCGAAAATGCCGTTCGAAGTGAATGTCATCCATAGGTTCTGGTTTCTGCGTAGCCAGCGTTGGTACTGCTACACGCTCCTTTCTCTGTGATCTCCGTCTATCGCCATGTACACATGTACATACCCTCAAAACCTTCCGCGTTCCAACGCTGCCGGACGCGATTCTAGGGCAGGGGCGAGCCCTGCCCCTACGGGACGCGGCGTCGAAGTACATGGTACATTGGTTAAACTGCTCTGTTTTTGCATAATAGTGTACATCTAAATAAAGCTGCAAGGTTTCGCGCCCATTATACCATAACATGAGACGAACACCATCGTTTTCCCACGCCAATTCATCTGCATGGTAGGATGTTATAGCAGCCTTTTCAGGTAGTTGAAAATACGAATGGAGCAACCTATGGATTTTGAACTTGGCCCGGAGAACAAAGCTATCCGCGATACAGTGCAGCGTTTCGCCCGCGATGAGATTCGCCCCCATGTTAATGAATGGGAGCGCGATGAGATTTTTCCTCGTTCGATCTATGAACGCATGGGTGAGCTGGGCTTCCTGGGAGCAACGTTCCCAGAGGAGTACGGCGGGAGCGCCCTGGGCTTCTTGAATTTTGCCATTATCGCGGAAGAGATCAGCCGCGCCCACGAGGCGCTAGGGGCAGCCTTCAACATGAACGCGATGACCTGCCCCTTCACCGTCCTGAACTGGGGCACGGACGCGCAACGCCAGCAATATATCGCTCCCTGGATTCTGGGGCAGAAAATCGGCTTTTTCGGGCTGACCGAAGCAGGAGGGGGAACCGACGTCCTCGGCGGGATGCATACAAGGGCCGAACGCCGCGATACTTCTTATGTCATTAACGGCGCCAAGCAGTTTATCACACTGGGGACCGTGGCTGATATCGGTATCCTTTTCTGCAAGACCGATCCCAACGCGGGTCATCGCGGCGTCTCCTGCTTTATCGTCGATACGTCATTGCCCGGCTTCTCCACCAGCCTGGTGCGCACACGCGTGCTGGGCGAGTGCTGGCCCACCAGCACTATCCAGCTCGATGATGTGAAGCTTCCCCTTGCAAACCTGGTTGGACAGGAAGGGCAGGGCTTCCAGATTGCGATGAACGCCCTCGATTATGGACGCTTGACGGTCGCGGCCCGCTGTATTGGCATTGCGCATGCTGCGCTCGATGATATGGTGGAATATGCTAAAGTCCGTACCGCGTTCGGTCAGCCGATTGGCCGTTTTCAACAGATCCAGGCGCATATCGCCAATACAGTGGTGGAACTCGATGCCGCTCGCTTCCTCGTCTATCGCCTGGGCTGGATGCTTGATGTAACCGGAACAAGTCAGCCGCGTTTAAGCGCGCAGGCCAAATACTATGCCGCCGAAGTCGCGTATCATGCAGCCGAGCGCGCCTACGAAGTCTTCGGCGGCTATGGCGTGACCGACGAATACCCGGCTGCCCGCCATCTCAACACCGCTGCCTTCCTCCGTACAGGCGAAGGATCGGCCAACTTGCTCCGCATCCTGATCGCCGAGGATGCGTTGGACTATCGTCACGCCAACGATCATCAGATTCCGCAACGTTTCCCGTTTAAATGATGGCATTCCATAGGTACAAATCCCTTGTCATAGGGTGAGCCCCGTTCTGTAGAGGCAATCCCTTGCGGTTGCCCCCATTGGTCACATCCCTGTTCAGATGGGGCAGGGCTGGGGCCAGCCCTGCCCCTACAGCTCCGGTCCCAGCTCCTCTTCCTCCTCAAAATATACTTCGCGGTCATGGGGATGTTCCGCGTAAACAATCCATTCCTCAGGGTCAAATAATCGTTCAATATCGGCGTTGGTATCGAAGGCCGCATTGATCGCGAGCCGCATGCGCTCTTTGGCAATACAAAGGGTGAGCACTTCATCGCCGTAGAGCACCGAGCCGGTGAAGATAGAGCGCTCGCCATCCCATGTCAATCCAGGGGTCATGGTCATCTTCAGACCATCATGTTTAATCGAAGCCAGCATGAGCGATTCTCCTTTGGTTGAATTTGCAGAGCAACCTCCACAGTTTTTTTGCTACTTTTTCTATTCTATTTCCAGGCAAGAAAAGCGGTTGGGCGCGCTCAATTTCGATTTTGCAGGCGCTTATGAAAGCAGCAGGGAGGCACGTAATGGGGCAAAAATGGTGGTTTCTTCCTCAGGATATACCGTTTGCTGAGCCTGTTGTAGCAGAGTGACGATGTGATCGCCGCGCATAGTGACAAAGAGAGTTGCGGTATAGTTAGCGCCGCTCTGTTGCATAGTCCCCTGTATCTGCTGCCATGTAGCACCCGCGAAGGTAACAGGCGCGCCGGGTTTCGCTCCCGTCATTGCTAGCCGGGTCACCTGCTGCTGCATATACTGGTTTAGATCGCCGCCATTGGTGATGGTAAGCGTAACCTGAGCAGTACTGCTGCTATCAACAACGTAGAGGGTAGATTTGCTGCGATCTACTTTTGCAGTCCAGCCGCCAGGATAGAGCAATGAGACGCCAAGCGCGGCATCCTTAAAGCTCTGTTGCGGTTGCGTAACAGGGGCAATGCTAAAGGGTTGGTATAAATATATCCATGTGCCCACGCCTATACCCACCAACACGAGCAACAACACGGAAACTATCGTAAACGGCAACCGTCGCTGTGAGCGACCGGGCAGAACCGCCGGACTGCTTTGCGGGACAGGAGACCCGGACAAAACTGGCTGTCCTCCTGGAGGAACTGGTTGCGGCTGTACCGGCACTGGAAGCGTAAATTTTGCAGGAACTTGCGCGGCGGGCAGGTGCAGCGTATCCAGACGCTCTAGCTCATTAAGATAACTCTCATGCATACTTTGAGCTGGTATCATCGGAGACGCAGCCTCAGGCGAGATGGGAGGGAGTGGCGTTGCCTGGCGCAAAGACGGTGTTTCAAGGGCTGAGCTATGTGGGCGGGGCGTTGATTCTTTTGATGGCTCTATCACGCTTGTGTTAGTAGAAGGCGGCACTGCCATCAATCGGGTTGGGCGATCCTCAATATCCTCTTCCTCGTCCTGCGCTTCTATGGCTTGCTCCGGGAATGGCGTCGATAACTGGGCAGTCGGGAACTTCTCAATGGCCTCTTCATCTAACAGTGATGGCTCTTTAGCCAGCGCAGGCGTTTCTGGAACAGCTATCATCGAGATGGTTTCTTTTTGCTCCCATACCTTCACCCGTAATTCGTGCATGGTGGAGAGAGCTTTCTCTACATGCTCTGTTCCCATAGCCCTGGTGGGGAGATCAGACGGTCTGGGCGCATCATACTGTTCTTTTTCAGATTTGCTGACCCAATCGGGTAGCTCATGCACCGGACGAACAGGAGGCTGCTGGGCTATCTGTTCCCGTATGATCGGCCTTTGTTTTTCTATAGGCTTTTCCTCCTCTACTGCTGCCGGGACAGGCAATGGCAGGGGAGGTGCGGAGTCAGAAGGATTCTTCCTGGCAGCCAATGACTGGGGGCTAAATGGATGTGAAGCAACCAGCGTCCCACAATTATTGCAATAGCGAGAATCTTCCTTTGAAAGAGCCGCACCACAGTGCGAACAGAGTATCGCCACAAGAACATCTCCTACAGGTAGAGCCTACTGACGTCCCTTACAATATCTTAGAAGCCCTCTTCAGTCAAGTAATAAATCGTGCAATAGTACATCTAGTCATTTTTATGCGGCATCAAAACCCGATCAGTTCTGATGAAAAACAGGCTTTTGTGAGCGAATATACTCACAAAAGCCCGCTTTATTTCAAGGTGAGTAGAGCTTCACGTTCCGCAGGCGATTGAAAGACCTGCTGGTTTTTCACAATATCAACGAGCTTCTTGCGCCCTTTCGGGCTGCCGATCATCAGCACACCGACAAGCTTATTGTCGCGGAAGAAGAGCTTGCGGTAGTTCTCGTTGCCCTTCTCGCCGGGCTCGCGCCGGGCAATACTTTCCAGTTCGGGATTATTCGACTCAGCCGTGCCAACAACCGCAATATTGACATCGAATAGAGGGCTGGTATAGGTGGGAACATCCAGATAAGGTTCATGACCACCAGCCATATTGAGCGCGACCAGGCGCCCATGAGCCATCGCATTATCCCAGGTTCCCATCGTATGATGGCGGTCAATCGTTGGATCAAAAAACTCGGCCACATCGCCCGCCGCATAAACGCCTGGAACATTGGTCTCCAGATATTCGTTCACCACCACGCCATCGCGCACCACCACCGGCGTCCCCTCCAGAATCTGCGTATTGAGCGTGATGCCCAGGCCTACCCCCAGCATATCGGTCTGGATTTCGCGCCCCTTCTTCGTTTTTACGGCACACATCAGCCCATTTCTGGTCACAACAGATTCGATCTCATCGCCATGAATGACCTCGACGCCAAACTTCTTAGCGATGTTGTCTACCACCTCACCGCCCTCAGGGTCCAGAGAGCTGCGTAACCAGTAGGGGCCGCGCATCAACCAGGTGGTGTTGAGTTTGCGCATAGCAAAGCCATCGCAAAGCTCGTACGAGATAAAGCTCCCACCGTAGGCCAGGGCGCTGCGAGACTCGAGCATCTTGGCAATGATTGTTTTGGTATCGTCTAAGGTGACGAAGTTGTAAATATTTGCAGCTTCCGCCGCCCCCGGCACCCGTAACGGGTTGGCCCATCCGCCGCTCGCAACCAGCAGCGCATCGTAGGGAAAATGTCGTCCCGTATTGGTCGTAACTACCCGTTCGTCAGTATCAATACCTGTGATCAGGGTTTCCGTAATGAGCTTGATATTGCGCTGCTCGTGCCATGCAAAGTCACGAATCATTACTTTCTGCTCAGGCAGCACACCTTGCAGGAAACGCGGCAGCGAAACACGGTTATAGAGCGGATACGGCTCGTTTGTGAGCAGAACAATACTGCAATTGGGATCATTCTTGCGCAAAGTCTCCGCCGCACTTGTACCCGCAATTCCATTCCCGATGATCACATAGCTTCTCTCATGCGTTGCCAAATGAAAACCTCTCCTTTTGAGTTTAGCCAATCTTAGCACAGTTTTGGCCAGAACGCTATACATTCTGCCCGGTCAAAAATTGTATGCAAGCTGCTCTGCTGGCTGCTCTAGCGGTTGCAAAGCGAAAAATACACGGACCTGTACACTAGAATCATGGATGAGATTCTCTGCCCATCTCTCTATCAAACAATCAGGATACAGTTTCTCATCCTTTTGCACATACCTTTGACCATTATCTCTTAGAGTGTGTCCGATTCCGAGTGTTTTCGCCCTTTCGTTGCAGCGTTTGTGCGGCTTCGCCGCGCAAGGGATGGAGGAGGTGGGGAAACATGCGCTTCGCGCATGTTTCCCCACCTCCTCCATCCAGCGAGCGCCGCAAGCGTGAGCGGACGCTCATGCTGAGAATCAGACATACACTTAATTCAATGGGATAAAGAAAGGATCTTCTATGAAAAAAAGCAGCAGCGTATTGCTCAGCGCTCCATTGGCGTTGGCGCTCCTGGTCACGGTTCTTGTAGGACCGCTACAGGCCAGCGCGGCGTCAATCACAGCCACAGGCGTTCATCAGGGATGGGCGAAGTCGGCGCATCGGGTTCGACCTCACGCCAACAATCTGCTGTATCATGGCGGACCGGTGATGGGGGGAACTGCGCACGCCTACGCCATCTTCTGGGAGCCAAATGGCTGGTACGTCAGCCCCACCTACAATAGCCTGATCACACGCTACTTCAACGACATCAGTGGCTCTCAACTTTATCACAACAACATTCAGTATCATGATTCCAGCGGGAATTTTGCCAGCAATGTCGTGCTCTCCGGCACCTATGTAGACAAGACACCTTATCCCTCCAACCCGATCTCGGACGCACAGGTGCAGGCGGAAGTCACTCATGCCAGAGCCGTTAATGGCTGGGCCACAAGTACTTACAATGTCTTTTTCGTTTTCACTGCCAAAAATGAAAGTATTTGCATCAGTCCCTTCGTCTGCAGCTTTACTACTTTCTGCGGCTATCACGGCTTCTATGGCACTGGGACAATCTATGCTGCGATACCTTATACAGGTACCAGCCTGGGGGGCTGTGGCGTACCGGCCAGCCCCAACCATGACATTGACGCCGATAGCACCATCAACGTCACCTCCCATGAGCAGAACGAGGCTGCGACCGATCCATTCCTTGATGCCTGGTTTGATACATCGGGCAATGAAATCGGCGACAAATGCGACTTCAACTTCGGTCCCACCCTCCTCAGCGGCGGCGATGTGGTCTTTAACGGCCATCCCTACGAGGTTCAGAAAGAATGGGATAACCTTAAAGGTCGTTGTGTCCTCTCTGGGCCGTAAAAACCAGGAGTTTCGCAACTCAGCAGGGACGATCAGGCCGGTGGAGCTAGAACAATTCCGCCGGCTTTTCGTTTGTGGAAATATTCAACCATAGAAATGTTGTTATATTATTACAGGGATATCGTTTCGTTAATCATATATTTTGTGTGTCGAAGTGATGGTATGGGATGCCTGCATACAGGCTTATAGATTGCTCTCTACCACAAGAGCCTTCTCGAATGAAAGGGAACGTATGAAACCTTCGCGTATTTCATCTTCCGAACTAGCATCAAATGATCTTACGTTGCAAGAGGCCTCTGCGACAAAAAAGGCACAGGCGCATGCGGAAGGCTATCAGTGGACAGCTCTCTCTGTTACTACAGTGGGTGCGCTCCTTGCCTCCATTCAGGGATCAGCGTTATTGATCGTGCTTCCTGACATTATGCAACAGCTACAAGTGTCTTTTTTCGTGATTATGTGGGTGCTGCTCTCGTATCTGCTGATTTTAACAGTGTTAACACCAGTGATCGGACGACTGGCCGACATATGGGGGCGCAAGCCGCTCTATAATAGCGGCTTTGTGGTATTTACGCTTGGCTCGCTCGTTGGCGGTCTTGCACAACCACAGCTCCACGGGCTCGATATCATCGGTGGGCGCGTGCTTCAGGGCATTGGCGGCGCGCTGATGGTGACAAATAGTACTGCGATTGTCACCGACGCTTTCCGTAAAGGTCAGGTCGGTCTCGGACTCGGGGTTAATCAAATTGCCGGCGCCGCTGGCTTTCTTCTCGGTCCCAT
>Ga0070741_10006831_pt1 | contig 24181 bp, 9 predicted proteins | sample Coa_R1_4_FD_66440 | JGI IMG/M metagenome (GOLD analysis project Ga0070741, IMG submission 66440) | Surface soil microbial communities from Centralia Pennsylvania, which are recovering from an underground coalmine fire - Coalmine... | ecosystem: Environmental > Terrestrial > Soil > Unclassified ...
CTGCTGGCCCGGCTCCAGCACGCGCTCTCCCTCGTCGATCCGCGGTCGCCCGAAGCGCTGCGGCTCCGGGTCAGGCTGGCGGGTGAGAAGGACTACCGTAATGGTTCGCACGTGGCGATCTTGTCCGCCCTCGACGAGGCCACCCGCGCGGACGATCCCGTGGCCCGGGCGGCGGCGCTCAGCCTGGCGCATCATTGCGTCCTCGGCCCGGACCACGGCGGGCTGCGGCGACGGCTGGCCGGGGAGCTGATCGCGGAGAGCTTCCGCACGCGCGGCCGCGGTGACCTGCTGATGGGCACGTACTGGCGGACGGTCGACATGTTCCTCGACGCCGACCCGCATGCCGAACGCAGCCTCGGTGAGGTGCGCGACCTGCTGGCCGAACGCGACCACCTCGCCGTCGGGTTCGGCGTCAGCGCGATCGATGTCATGCTCGCCATCAGGGCGGGCCGCCTCGCGGACGCCGAGACGCTGATGGCCGCGTGCGCGCAGCGCGGCGTGGCGGCCGGCGACATCGACGCGGAGGGATGGCGGGGCGGCCAGCTCGTCGCAATCCGCTGGTACCAGGGGAGGCTGGCCGAACTGCTGCCGATGCTCGAGCAGATGGCGCATTCGCCGTCCCTCAGCGCGGTCGACAGCTCGTACTTCGCCGCGCTGGCGGTGGCGGCGGCGGTGGCGGGAGAGCGCGGCAAGGCCGCGAGCGCGCTGGCCCGGCTGGCCGGTCGTGATCTGGCGGAGCTGCCGCGGTCGAGCACCTGGCTGGTGACGATGAACGGCGTGGTGGAGGCCGCTTACCTGCTGGGCGACGCGGACACCGCCGCCAGGGCGTACGAACTGCTCAGCCCGTTCGGCCACCTGCCGATGATGGCGAGCCTCGGTATCGCCTGCTTCGGTTCGGTGCAGCACGCGCTCGGCACGGCGTTCCTGACCACCGGCGACGTTGACCGGGCGGCCGAGCATCTGCGGACGGCCATCGACCGCAACCTCGCGATCGGGCACTGGCCCGCGGTCACGATGTCCAGGCAGCGGTACGCCGAAGCGCTCGCGCGGCGCGTCGAGCCTGGCGCGGCGATGGAATGCCGCAGGCAGGGCCGCGGCTGGCGGGTCGCGCTCGGCGGCCGGAGCGTGCTGGTCGAGCACTGCATCGGCCTGCTGCACCTGGCGGTGCTGATCGCGAACCCGAAGCAGGACATTCCCGCGATCGACCTCGTGGCGGGCGTGGAGGCCGTCGTCAAGGACAGCGGTTCCAGCCAGCCGGTGCTGGACCAGACCGCCATCAGGGAGTACCGGCGCCGCCTGTCCCAGCTCCGCACGGACATCGACGAGCTGACGGCACGCGGCGACACGCGGCGGGTCGCCGAGGCCCGCGCCGAGCAGGACTGGCTGATCGCCGCGCTGTCCGGCGCCAGTGGCCTCGGCGACCGCGTCCGCCGCTTCACCGACGACCCGGAGCGGGCGCGGATCGCGGTCGGCAAGGCGATCCGGCGGGCCATCGACCGGATCGCCGAGGCGGACGCGGTCATCGGCGAGAACCTGCGCGGGCGCGTCCGCACCGGCGTCCGCTGCTCGTACTGGCCCGCCTAGCGGCATCAGGCCGCGAGCCCGGCGAGATAGCGGGCCACGGCGCGGGCGATGGGCTGGCCGGTGTGACCCTCGTAGTAGGTGTAACCCGGGCATGGGTTGGCCTCGAAGCAGACGGCGCGACCGTCGGTCGTGATGCGGAGGTCGATGCCGCTGAACCGCAGTCCGAGCCGCTCGGTCAGGTCGACGCAGCGCTGCTCGATGACCTCGGACAGGCGGGCCGGTTCCAGCCGGGCCGGGATGCCGCTGTCCCTGGCGGCATACCGGTAGTCCGTCACCCCGGAGCTGACCTGGGTCGCGAAGACCTGGCGGCCGATCACGTGCACCCGGACGTCGATGCCGTCGACATAGGCCTGGAACTGCACGGGGCACCACCGGATGTCGTGCAGCCGCGCGAGCGCGTCGTCGTCCACCTCCCGGACGATCGACCTGGTGCCGCTGACCGACTTGTAGATGACCCGGCCGTGCTCGGCCACGAAGTCGCGCACCAGGTCCGGTTCGTTGGTGACGAGGGTCTCCGGCACGTCGAAGCCGACCGCCCTGATCGCCTGGGCCTGGTAGGGCTTGGAGCTGTTGGAGGCCATGGCACTTATCCGGTTCACCACCCGTCCCTGCGTCAGTTCCAGCCAGGTCATCACGGTGTCGTGCAGGCGCCGGCAGGCCGCGCGCTCGGCGGCATCCGCGGGCAGTCCCCGCAGCTCAGGCAGGAAACGGTCGTCCATAAGCCGGGTGTAAACCGCGTCCACGTCCTCGAGGCGAAGCGTCTGTCCGTCCACGCGGAGTGTGCCCCGCACGCCGTCGCCGTCGATCTGGAAGCGGCAGGCGTTGCCGGCGGCCTGCCGCTGGTCGAACCACGCGACGGGCGCGTTCAGCCCGGCCAGCTCGGCAGCCATCCGGGCAAGCGGGGGCTCGGTCCGGATCCCGGCTAGCAAGATCATGACAAACCCGCAGGCTTCAGAACGGCTCGCCGAGGCAGCGCGGCAAGCACTGCCCGGACGCAGGCTTGCCCGTACCGCCGCAGCGCTGGCAGAAACGAGACGCCGGATACGGCACCGCCGGGACCGAAGCAGACCTCGACGATGTCGAGGCCGCAGGCGCGCTGAAGGGCGACCAGCCGATCATCGTGCGGGGTGGCCGGGGAGCCGATCACCCGGCCGTCGACGACCAGAACAGTCCGGCCGGCCTCGTGGGGGCCGTCGTCGGGGTGGTCGCTGTCGTAGGGCACGACCGGCAGGCCGACCGAGCTGGCCAGCGCGCGCCAGTGGGCGGATGTCCGCCACGAGCCGTCGAGGCTGAAGCCGGCGGGCTGGTTGAGCACCCGCGGGCCCATGCTCTCCAGCCAGCTCATGCCCAGGGCAAACAGCTCGCTGCTGGCGTAGTCGCGATCGCGGCGCGGCGCGCCCTCGAACCCCTCGGCGGTCAGCCAGCTGAGCCGGTTCAGCACGCCGTCTACCTCGCCACAGTCGATCACCGTCCCGCTACCCAGGGCGAGCCGGGACGCGGTGACCGTGGTACCGATCCGGTGCTCCCAGCGGCAGTCGTGCACCAGCTCCCCGGCCTCGATCAGCTCGACCCGCCGGTTCGCCCGGGCGCGTAGCCGGCCGGCCAGCCACCGGGCGTCTGCGTCACCGTCTTGCGCGACGATCAGCCACATCGTCACACCACCGGTGCGGCGTTCTGGGGCCGCAACTCGTCGGCGAGCTCGGCGGCGTCGCGGCCGCGGAGGTCGGGTTCGTGCAGCAACGCGGCCGCGGACATGGTGGGCCGCAGCTCGGCCGCGATGAAGTGGCGGACCTGCTCGGCGGACCGCCGCGGCTCGATGAAGGCCGCGGACGTGCCCGGGCCGAGCGGGATGCCAGGCCGCACGCGATCATCGATGGGCGCCTTGTCATGCAGGTCCTTGTGTGTCCCGTCCTTCGTGTCCTTGTTCTCGTCCTTGTTGTCCTTGCTGTCCTTACCCTCGTCCTTGCCGTCCTTGTGGTCCTTGCTCTCGTCCTTGCCCGGGGCCAGGTGCCCCACGAGGGCCACCAGATCGGGGCGCGAGCCGATCGGATGGTCCGCGGCCGGTCCGTCCGGTCCATCCTGCTGAGGTGACCCCGTCTGCCGCAGCAGGCCGCGTACGTCGCCCGGCGTCAGCGGCGGGTTTTTCGCCCGCGCGAGCTGGAGCCCTTGCAGGGTGGCGACCACCCCGGCCACCATGGCGGCCGCCCCCGACGTGCCGCCGAAGGTCGCCGTGTACCAGACGTCCTCGCTGTCGCCGCCCTGGAGGTCGCCATAGCCCAGCGTGGCGATGCCGGCCCCCCAGCCCTGCACGTCGATCGAGGCGCCGGTGTTGGAGAACGGCAGCCGGGACCGGTCGGGCACGGTGCTGTTCGCGCCGGGCGGCGGGGCGCCGGCCCCGACGAGGATCGCGCCGCAGTCCGCGTTGGCCCGGTTGAACGGGTTGCGCCAGGTCACCGGGAAGCCGGGGGCGGGCGTGTTGTACAGCGGGTCGTCCAGCGAGACCGATCCGTTGCCCGCGGGCTCGATGACGATCATGCCCTTCCCGGTGGCGTACGCGATCGCCGCGAAGTCGTCCGGCCACCACTCCAGCGGCAGGAAGCCCGCCGAGCCGACGCCGGTCGCCGCCGGGCCCGGCCGCTGCCACTCGATGAGGATGATGCCGCCCCGCTGCTGGAGCGTGTCGGCGGCGAGCCTGATCGCCGCGGCCGTGCCGAGACCGAACGTCGCCACTTGGTTGACCAGGCAGCCGGGCGCGATCCCGGTCATGCCGAACGCGTTCTGCGTGGCCCGGACGACGCCGAGCACGGCAGTGCCGTGGTTGCGGAAGCTGACCGCGTCGATTGGCTGGCCGCCGACGACGCCGCCGACGTTGCCCGCGAGGTCCTCGTGGGTGAGCCGCCAGGCCCCGCCGACGTTGATCAGCTGGATGCCGCCGCCGGTGCCGCCTGGTTGGGCGCGCACGCTGTTCGCCCCGATGCCGCCCGGCGCGTTCAGCAGGTAGCCCTGGTGCCCGGTCAGGTCGGCGGTGGCCGCGGCCGGGGACGCCGCCGGGCTCGCGAGGCCGGGTGTCGTCCGCGCGTCGATCGCGGGCGGCGGCTTGACGAAGGCGCCGGCGACGGCCGGGACCTCGGCGAGCCTGGCCGCCACGGCGTGGTGATCGCCGGTTACCGCCGCGTGGTAGTAGACGGACAAGTCCGGCAGGTCCCACGCGGAGGCGCGCCGCGCGGCGAGGATGTGCTCCTCGTCCGGCCCGAACATCGGCGTCAGCTCGGTGCCGGTCTCGGCCAGCGCCTTCTCCAGCTCCGCGGCCCCGTCGGCCGCGGAGCGGACCCGGGCACCGTTCATCCGCAGCCGCGCGTCCGCGTGCGCGACGACGACGAGCTCTGGGGGAAGGGTCATTGTGTTCAGCTCCATGAGTTGTCTCGATTCGGGTCAGGAGCGGATGGCGGCGTCCGCCGCGGTGGCGGCGGAATCCCACGCACCGGCTTCGATCCCGTCCTGGAATCCGCCGAGGACGACCGCGACGTAGCGGAACGTGTCCGCGGCCACGGTGCGGTTGACGATCGCGCAGTCGTGGATACCCACCCGGTTCGTGCGGGGTTGCGCATTGCCGATGCCGATCTTCGAGCTGATCGTGTCGCCGTGGGCGAGCCCGATCGCGTTGCCGAAGAAGGTGTCGGTGCCTGGGCCACCCGAGATGTTCGGGCCGTCCCGGACGATGGTGGGGGTCCGGGTGACGATCCAGTCCTTCTGCATCAGCAGGATCATCTCGTCGCAGAGTGCCTTGCGGGTGGCAGCGTCGCCCGCGAGCAGCTGGCCCGTCGCGGCCAGGGCGAGCAGCTGCGCGACCTGGCGCGCATTGGCCACGAAGTTCGTGGTGCTCTTGTAGTGCTGCGTTCCGCGATCGCTCAGCGTCATCACGTCGGTGCCCGGCTGCCAGTCCGCGCTCGCGTAGTTCCCGGAGATCCAGAGACCGCGCTGGGTTTTCTGGTCGTAGAAGCCGCCCGCCCGCAGCAGGCCGTTGATGTACGGGTACTGGATCTTGCTGATCGTCCGGCCCGCCGCGGCGTCGTCGGACCAGAGGATCATGCCCCTCATCCAGTCCAGGAACAACGTGCCCGCTACCGGCGCCCCCCGCGCGGCGGCGAAGGCCTCCGGGGTGACCGGACCCTTGATGAAGCTGACCGTGCCGTCCGCGCCGATCGTGAACATGTCCTTCAGCGCCGGGAACCGGCCCGGATTCCGCACGTCAAGTTTGGGAAAGTCGGGGAAGACGCGGCAGACCAGGGGACCCCAGACGTCGCGGATCACCTGGAAGACCGTCAGCGGATCCGGGGTCAGCCCGGCCGCCCTGACCTTGCCCATCACCTGCTGGATCCGGGACTTGAGTTCATAGGCCGCGTACATCGGCATGATCTTCGCCAGGCTCGCCGCGTAGAACGTGTCGTCGTCCCGGAACCCGGCGTACGCCGGTGCCGCCCCGGCCAGGTTCACCACCGCCGCCGTCAGCGTGTCGGCGTCGTGCGCGCCCAGCCTGGCTGCCTGGAGGATGACGCTGTTCATCGTGCGCGAGAGATTGGTCTTGAGGTCGTTGCTCGTGTCGCTGACGGGCGGATAGACGGTGGCCGGGAACGGCGGGACCGACGCGACGATCAGGGCGAGCGGATCGACGGCACCGGCCAGTCCGGCGGTCGCCTGGGCCACCTGCGCGCGCCGGTACGCCGCCGACACCAGGGCGGGCAGCCGGAACCTGGCCGCCCAGTCCGAGCTGAACGTGACCGCGCCCTGCGCGTCGGTCGTGGCGCCGAAGAAGTCCCGCAGCGTCGCGGCGTCCGGCACGGTGCTGCTGCCGTCGGAGCCGATGATCCGGAACTGGAACGCGGGCCCGCCGGCCGGCCCGGGCCGCACGTCGAGGTTGTGCACGGCGAAGAACAGGTCGAACTCGTCCGGCGCGGCGTTCTTGTAGGCGAACAGCAGGGCCGGCAGCCCGGTGCCGTCCGTGGCGCCCCAGTGGTCCAGACCGGCTGTCACCAGGTCGCCGCCGCGTGCCCGGACGCTGTCGAGGCGCCCGCCCGACGGGCGGCCGTCGAGCAGGACGAGCAGCGAGGGCATATCGGGATTCGCCGCCGGATTGAGGTTGGCGGCGTCCGCCTTGAGATACGCATGCAGGTCCACCTGGCCGGCGAACGCCGGCCCGGTGTACCGCACGCCGTCCAGCCGTTCCGGCTCCGACGGACCGACAGCCACGTCGCGGCCGAGGACGAGCCGGTGGATACCGCCCAGCTGGCCGGCGGTCTCCGGCACATCCTGGGGGACGACCGGGGTCCCGCCGGGCCGGAGCGCGTTGGCGAGGCTGGTCCTGGCCTGCCCGAGCAGCGTCGGATCGGCGCCCGGCGGGGAAGTGCTGAGCAGCGCGGCGAACCGGCGTAGCAGCCCGTTGCCGGCGGTGGTCGCGGCCAGCACGGACAGCTGGTCGGGAGTCGTGCCGGTGACCGCGGCCAGCACCCCGGTCGCCGCCTGGCCCGGCACGCCCGGCCCCCCGCCGATGCCGTCGAGGACGCGCAGCACCGCCAGGAACTCCAGCACCTGCTGCGACGGGTTGCGCATCGACTCGGTCAGCAACTGCTGTACCAGTGGGGCCGCCGCGGCGCCCTTGACCAGCGAGGCGGCGCCGGCCTCGATGTCGAGTGCGTCGGGCACGGGCAGGGCACCGGGCGGGGTCGACAGCCGCTTTCGCCAGCCGGCGTTGAACGTCAGCGCCAGCGTCCGGACGATGCTGGCGTCGATGACCCAGGCTTTGCTGCCCGGGTCGATCTCGATCGGCAGCGGCAGCAGCACACCCACCGTGTGGAACTGCCATCCCTTGTCCGCCGCCAGGTAGTCCTTGGCGTAGCCGACGATGGCACGCGCCAGCTCGTCGCGGGTCAGCGCCGCGGGCGCGCCGTTGATGCTCGCCATCGCGTACAGCGGCAGCAACGTATCGGCGATACCGGCGAAGGTGGCGCCTGGGCCCAGGACCGCCAGCACTCGCTGCGGCGGGCTGCCGCCGCCCGGCGGGCCCGCGCTGTCGTGCAGCGCCGCGCCGAACCGGGTAGCGGGCGGGCTGGCCGGGATCAGGACGATGTTGCGCTCCGGCGAAATCAGCGGCTTGACCGCCGCCAGCGGCAGCAGGTCGACGATCTGGTCGAGGAAGCTCATCAGGATGTCTCCGGTTCCGGGTGCAGGGTCAGCCAGCCTTCCTCCGCCTCGACCACGTCGGTGGTGAGCAGGGCGCTGCCAGCGGCGTTCACGACCGGCTGGGCGGCCCAGTCCGATACGTCGGCGCGGTGGTTCCAGGTCCAGGTGCCGCCCAGGTCGGTCGGGAGCGGCATCCGGATCGTGCGGGGGTCGACGAGCACCGGCCCGAACCGGAAGGTAGGGGCGATCTTCGCCAGGGCGTCGGCCACCCACTGCCGGCGCACGCCGATGTCCTTACGGGGCAGCAGGCCCGAGGTGGCGTGCGCCACCGCGTGCGGTACGACGAGCAGGGTGAGCGGGACGGCCTGCTCCGGCCACACCGGGATCGTGGCGTCCGCCGCGACGTACGGATGGGTCACCGGGGTGGCGGGCCGCTGGCCCGGTCGCAGGTCGGCGGCGAACGACTGGTGATACGCCGCGAGCTGCCCGGCCGGCCCCAGATAGCCCTGTCCTGGGCCAACCGGGCGGGCGAGGGCCGCGGCACCGGTCCCGGATGGGTGCACCTGAGTCAGGTCGTCCCCGACGTAGAAGCCGAGCAGGCCGTCTTGCCACTGAGCCAGCGCGCCGAGCCGGACCGGCACCGGCGTGCTGAGGATGTCCTGCGGGCCCAGCGGATCGTTGACGTCCAGCCGGAGCATGGCCCGCAGCACGACGATCGGATGGCCGGTGAGCAGCGACATGTGCTCGTCGCCGGCATGGCCGAACGGGTCGGTGCTCCACAGCGTGGAGTCGATCAGGCGCAGCAGGGCGGCCAGCGCGCTCTCGCCCGTGTCCTGGCCGGCGTCGTGCTCGCCCCAGCGCACCAGGCCGTCGGCGACGGCAGCCAGGGTCGGGTCGGCGATCGTCGCCGACGGCGGCTGGCCGGCGCCGGTGGCCTGCCCGGGTGGCCGCTCCCACACCGCCCGGCCGCTGCCGTCGGGTGCCGGGCGCAGGGTGCCGAGCGCCGTGCCCGTGGCATCGAACACCTCCAGCGCGCCGTCGAGGTGATCGGGCAGCAGGTACCCGCACACCGGACGGACTGACTCGTCGGTTCCGGCCAGGTCCGCGGGCGGCTGAGCGCCACCGGTCGCGTCGGTGAAACGCAGCAGCACCCGGGCCGGGGCGGCGTAGCGAGGGTTGAGCGCGACCGCGCCGGGCACGCCGGGCGCCGCCACCAGGCGGGAAGCAAGGGCGGCGGTGCCGTCGGCCGGCCGCGCCGCGCTCGACCCGAGCAGGTCGACGACCTGGCCGAAGGTGTCCACCAGGCGCATCCGCACGGGCCGGAGCAGCCCGGAGATCAGACCCGGTGCGTCCGGGGACGGCGCCGGGGCGGGCGGCGGCGACGCGCCCACCCACTGGCCGATCGGCTCGTTCCGGAGCCGTGCGTGGATCCCGTCCAGCGTCCCGCCCATGACGTCCATGCCGCGCAGGGCCGCGATCAGCGCTTGGGCGATCGTCTCGGTGCCGCTGTTCAGCGCCTGGCCGCCAGCCGCCGCGCCGTCGTCGGCGAGCACGAAGATGTCGCTGCTGTCCTGGCCGAGGCCGGACGAGCCGCCCACGCTGGCCAGCTCGATCGCGGCCTCGCCGGCCTGCGCGGCCCGCTGGGCGATCCCGCCGGTCAGCAGCGTCCGGCCGGACACGACGGTCCCGTGCCCGAGCGTGGTGTCCACCCCCGCGGCGTTGTCGGGGGAGAAGTCGAGGTCGCCCAGCGTCCACCCGGACAGCGGAGTACGGAAGATCTCCACCGCCCAGTCGAGGTGCCGTGGCGCCCAGGCCGCGGCCGGCGGCGTGACGGCGAGCGGTGAGGGCAGCGTGCCGGCGATGCCGGAGTGGGCGAGCAGCGCGGCCGCGTTCACCAGCGGGTCGCGCAGCGCCCACCATACGGTCTGCTCGGCCATGAAGTTCAGGGTCAGGGCGTCCGCGGTGGTGGCGCCGCCCAGTGCGGGCAGGGTCAGCAGTGCCGCGGCACTGGCCGAACCCGGATCGAGCAGTACCGTCTCGCCGACTAGGTCGGCGCAGTCGGCGGGCAGGTCGGGAACGCCGGCGAACGGCGCGTCGAGCACCTGGCCGGCGGTCACCTCCGCCCGCTGCGTGCCGTTCCCTACCTGCGCACTGAGCGAGGTGACGGTGAATCCGCTCAGCCGGCAGACCAGCGTGCCGTCCTGGCTGAAGCGCCCGTCACCGCCGTGCTTGAGCGACCGGCGCAGCCCCTGGATGACAACGGCGGGCTCACCGGGCGTGAAGAACCTGGGCTGCGAACGCTGGACCGGGTCGGCGTCGCCGGTCAGCTGGCTCGCCTGCTGGCCGGCTGCTATCGCCTGGAAGCCGTCGGCGTGCAGCCTGGAATCCAGCCGGACGCGCCCGTCGGGCTGGTCGATCTCGTTCAGCACGCCGAGCTGGAACGCCTCCAGCATCCGGTCCTCGGTCTGCGCGATGTCATCCGGCACGCCCTCGGCGGCGGCGAGGAAGCCGACCATGAGCGCGCCGAGCGCGTCGGTCATCGTCGCGCCGAACGCCACGCGGGTCTGCGCCGGATCCGGCGGCCCGCCCTGGCCGATGCCGAGCAGGCCGTCCTCGGTGCCAGGAAAGTCCGCGCCGGGCCAGCCGATGCCCACCACCGACCCGTGCAGCAGCATGCCTTGCGGCCACCACGAGCCGTCGGTCACTATCGGGCCGCGGCCGGCGGCGCGCGCCGCCAGGACGTCTTCCTCCAGTTCGCCCGGCGGGAGCGACCAGCCCAGATCGGCCAGCTTGGCGTAGAAGCCGGCCACCGAGGTGATCGCCGGGCCGGCCAGCGGGTCGAGTCCGCTGTCGGCGAACCAGCCGCACACGAGGTAGCCGAGCGGCCCCTGGGCGCCGTCGTCGAGCGGGTCGTAGAAGCCGAGCCGGTCCACGACGTTGTCGTAGTACGCCGCCCAGGCCAGGTCGCCGCCGCCCAGCGCGGTGAGCTCGCGGCCGGGCGCCGCGCGGGTGCCAGATTCGTGCCAGGATGCCAGGTCGCTCACCACCGGCTGCGGGCCGCCGCTTTCCAGCACCCAGGCGCGCACCTGCCGGTGATCCGGCGTGCTGCCGAGCGCGAGGCGGACGACCAGCCAGCGGTCGGGGATCGGCGGCAGGTCGGCCACCGGCGCGGTGCCGTCGGCGGCGGGCGGCTGCGTCGGCTGCCCGCGGGTGAGCGCGTCGGGCACCGCCCAGTGCAGGTACACGCCGCGCGGCCGTGGCGCGGCCAGGTCGGTGAACGGCGCGGGCAGCAGGTCCTGGAGGCCGCCCGCGGGATCCGGTTCGGACATCCGGCAGTCCGCGAAGCCGGCCTGGTCCGCCCGCAGTACCAGCCCGTCGAGTTCTACCGGGACCAGGACCCGCGGGATGCGCCCGAGCGACGGGTCGATGTCGACGGTCATGACGGCTCTCCGATCAGCACACGCGCCCGGGCCGGCTCCGCCACGGCCGGGGTGGCGGCCTGGTCGGCGAAGATCTCTTTCCAGGGCGGCCGCATCAGCTCGATGGCCAGCTCGGCGCTGCCGGTCTGCGGGGGGAGCGCGGGGTCGGCGCGGGCGATGATCTCCTGGCGCAGCGCGGCGATCTCCAGCACCCGCAGCCCGGGGTCGGTGGCGCGGACCGCGACCTGGAACGACGTGCCGGATGCCGTGCCGTCCGGTCGCCGCGCGTCGACGGTGAGCATGCCGGTGCCGTCGTCGAGCACGCCGAGCTGCATCCCGTGATGCGGCTCCTCCAGCTCGACCCGGTCGGGGACGCCGGCGAACAGCGCGATCAGCACGCCAGCGGAGAGCCGCTCGAGGCGGAGCAGGGTCAGCTTGACCGAGTTCCGGAAGGCCCGCACTTCCATCTGCGGCCAGCCGGAGACCAGCGCGGAGCGCAGCAGGAACCCGGTGATGGCCGGGTCCGCGGGCGCGGCCGGCTGGACGGGCGGGAGGCCGCGCTGCGCCGGGCGGACGGTCGGCTCGAGCGAGTCGAGCAGCGCGGCGAGCGCCGGCCCGGCGGCGTGGTGGTGGGCCTGCTCGCGCGAACCCACCTCGCCGACCGTCAGCACCCCGTCGACCAGCCGGTCGGTCCAGGACCGGTCGACGTGGAAGAAGCGGATGGACTCCTCGGGCAGCATCGCGGCGTCCGGTATCAGGTACTGAAACGGCACGCCGGTGAGCAGCCGCAGGTGCGCCAGGAACGACGTGGCGTACGGCGGCAGCGCCGCCTGCGGCTCGTCCGCGGTCACCTGGACGGGGTTGGACATCCGCTCGCGCAGCGCGTCCGGCTCTGAGATCCACGGATCCCTCATCGTGCCTCCTTCTCCGGGGCGGTCAGCAGCCGTTCGGCGTCGCCGGGGCTGAGGTTCCACGCCGCGGCCAGCGACCGCGGGGTGAGGCCCGGGGCGGCACTGACCGCCTGGGCAAGGGTGAGGTCGGCGGACTGGCCGGCGCCGGCTCCCGCGCGTTCGACCATGGTGAGCGCCACCGGGCCGGTCATCCCGGTGGCCACCGCGGCCGCCGGCGGGGTGGTGATGGCGGGCACGTCGTTCCACACCGTGTCCGCCACGCTCTGCCGCGCCGCGGCCTGGTAGGCCTCGCGCCGCCATCCCATGAGCTCCTGGGCGAGCCGGCCGTCGGCCGCACCGAGGAGCCGGCCCACCTCGAAGGCGGCGGCGTAGGAGATATCTGTGGCGCCGGTCTCCGGGATGACCGTCAGCGCCTGGTCCGCCGCGTGGTACGGCCCGAGCGGGTCGCGGACCGTCGGCGTGGCGGTCATCGGGCCGCGGTACTCGGTCTGCTGGTCGTTGCCGGTGCGGTCGTGCAGCGTCACCGGCCGGTGTCCGGTGCCGGTGATACCGGGGACGCCGACACCTAGCAGGCCGGGGTTGAGCGCACCGGCCAGCTCGCGGAACGTCCCCCCGGCCAGCGCGGCGGTGAACGTCCAGCTGTACAGCAGCACCAGCCGCTGCGGCGCCGATACCGGCAACTGCTGCCTGTTCTGCGGGCCGGCGGGGAAGATCACGTCCGACCGCTGTTCCAGGCTCACCAGGCAGGCGCGGTGCCGCAGCCCGGGCACGGGCAGGCGGTTGGCCTGCACGACCGCGAACCAGCCGTCGCTGTCGCCGGCCGCGAGTTCCCGGTCGTCGAGGTTGACCTGGCGGACGTGGCTGAGCAGGCGCACCTCGTCCTTGCTGGGCGCCACCTGCCGCAGCAGCGGCGCGTCGACCTCGATGGCGCGCACCGCCGGGTCGGTGCCGTCGAGTCCCATCTGGCCGCGGATCGAATCGGGCACCACGCTGCTCAGCGGGACCGGATCGGGCAGCACCGTCACCTCGCGGCGGGCCGGGTCGTCGACGAACAGCAGCAACCCGAGCCACGGCACGCCGGTCGGTGACAGCGGCAGGGGGTCCGGCACCGGCGCGATGACATGGCCTGGGTCGAGGTCGCGCTCCCACGGCAGCGTCCGGCGGCCGAGCACGATCTGCGGCAGCACATCGGCGAACGCACCCTGGGCGTCCGCCGGGGGGTACACGCCCGCCACGTCGCTGGCCGGCAGCGCGAAGCGCGGACCGTCCACGAGGAAGTACCCGTCCACGCTGCTCACGGCGAAGTCGGGGCGGCTGAGCGTCGTCGAGGCGGTCAGCCGGTACAGGCCGTCCGGCAGCGCGGGCCGCACCTCGTCGTACAGCCGCATCTGGCCTGGGGCCACGGTCTGGTCGGTCATGACGGCCCTCCGCAGTTCGTCGGGATCTGGTGTCGGATGGTCACCTGGCCGTGCGGGGATACGGGCCCTTCGGGCACCAGGTGCCGGCGCTCGCCGAGCACGGGAACCCATTGGTCCTCGCTCCCCGGCAGGCCAAGCACCCCGGCCAGTTCGGCGTCCGGGCCTGCCGCGACCCGCACGCGGATCAGCTCGCGGCCTGGCTCCCTGGCGATGACCGGGTACAGCAGGTTCAAGCGCTGGCCGTTCGGGATCAACACCGGTTCGCCCACCGTGGCATCGGTCACGCTCACCTCGGGCCTCGGCCCGTCCACGACGACGAGGATCAGGCCGGCCGACGCGGGCAGGCACGTGGTGCTCGACGGCTGGCCCGCCAGCGCGGTCGCCGCGAGGATCAGGGCCTGGCTGGTCCGCCGTCCGTTCCGCCGGGTGACCAGCGGCGCGGCCAGGTGCACGGTCGCGCCGCGGGCCAGCAGGGCCGCGGGTGCCACCTGGGCGAGCGCGGTGCCGGACTGCCAGCCGCACACCGGGGACCGGCCGGGCGGTGCCGCCCGCAGCGAGACGGCACCCGGCGCTGGCTCGAACCGAAGGGCGTCCGCCGGCCGTCCCAGCGCGCCGACGACGACGCGCGCGGCGCCGGACGGCGCGGTCACCGTCGCTCCGTCGCCGGGCGCGATCTCGTGATCGAGCAGCGGATGGCCGGCCCGGTCGAGGAAGACGACCCGCGCCGCGCCCGCTCCCGACACCAGCCACTGGCCGCGGTCCGCGGCGGCGGGCAGGTCCCAGACCCGCAGGACGCCCGGCGCCAGCTCGATGCCGGCGGCGAGGTCGCCGTCCGTTCCGGCGCCGTTCCGGACGTGGCCGGTGTAGGCGGCCTTCGTCGGCGGCGTTCCGGGGCGGTCGGCGTGATGCGGGGTGTGCAGGACGGCGAGCGGGCGCGGCACCGGTGCCGGGACCGGCGCCGGAACCGGTGCCACGGCCGCGGCGGGAGCAGGCGCCGGAGCGGCCGCAGGGGCGGGCGCGACCGCTCCGGCCGCTGAGGCGGGCGGCGTGAGCAGCCCGATCGGCACCGGGTTCGGGTTGACGTCGGTGACTTCGAGCGAAATCGGCGGCCTGCCACCGTCACTGGCGACCGCTGGGCTGCCGGTGATGGTGAGCCCGGTCAGCACCGGGATGACCGCGGCCGACGCGGCCTGCCCGTCGGTGATCTGCCACACCGCGGCCGGCACGTGACCGACCACCGGCTCGACGTCGAGCCGGGACATGTCGGCTGGCTGGGAGTTCGCGACCAAGTGCAGGCTCAGGTCGTGCACGGCGGAGACGTGGGCCACGTTCATCGGGGCGAGGTCGAGCGCGGCAGGCACCGGATGAACACCGTCGGTCAGCAGGAACGGGACGGGCGCACCGTTCACCGAGAACGCGGTGGCCGCGGCGCGTGTCTCGGTGCGCAGGGCGAAGGTCCCGGTGAGGCGCCATGGGTTGCCCGGGGAGCCGGGTGCGCCCTGCGGCTGGATGGCGGCCACCGGAACCGCGTCCGGCGGGATCAGGCCGATGCTGGCGTGCACGGACAACGCGCTGCCGTCGGGGGCACCGGACACCACGTACTTGTCGCGGAACGCGGCCCAGTCGAGGAAGGGCAGCGGCGCGTGCGGGCTTGGTCCGAATCCGATCGTGACGCTGGCCACCTCGAGGTCGACGGTGACCTGGCCGTGCAGCGGCGGCCCGAGCAAATGGACCGAGGCGCCTATCGTCACCGAGACGTCGATGGTGACGCAGACGAAGAAGCACACCCGCAGCCGGAACCCGGCGGTCACCGAGACGCCCACCATGACGTCGTAGTGGAACGGATCCCAGGCGATGAGGAAGTCGGCGTAGGCGGTGAACGAGGCGTAGATCCCCGCCTTGTTGTAGGAGACCTCGAGCCGGCCGCCGGCCATGACGCAGCCGCTGGTCAGCGCGAAGTACGTCTCGCCCTTGACCACGATGGCGTCGCTGACCGCCCAGTGGAAGCCGAGCCGCGGGACCACCGGGAACTGCGGCGGCCGGACGAACGCCGGGTGGTAGCCGCCAAGCGTCAGCACGAACTGGTCCTGGTGGAACCACATGAAGAACGCGAACCCGCCGGTGAGCTGGCAGTCGCGACTGAGCAGCCAGGAGTTGTCGGTGAGCTGCGACTGGACGGACAGCACGCCGTCCGTGGTGGAGAACCGCGCCTTGAGCGCCAGCTCGACCGAGGCCAGCTCGAGCGAGCCCGGGCCGGCGTCCGGCGGCGGGATCGCCGCCCGGGACACGCCCAGCAGGCCGATCTCGGCGCCCCGGTCGAGGGACGCGTACGCGACCGCGACCGAGTGGACGAAGGCGAACGAGGTGAACCGGATGCCCGCCGCCAGCCAGTAGCCGCCCCGCTGCGGGACCATCGCGTCGCCGAGCAGCTCGAGTGTCCCCATCGGGTCCCCGTTGTTCCCTTGGTCGATGGCGGTGACCAAAGGGAACTGCTCGACGTCGGTGACCTGGGCGGGCGGCACGAGGCGACGGTCGTACCCGCCGCCGGCGCCGAGTCCGGTGACGAACATGTACGGCGGGCCGCCGAGCACCGTGGGCAGGCCGGCGAAGACGAACAGCGAGGTGAAGCCGCCCTGCTGATCGGCGGGGCGAGAGTAAGCGCCGACCGCGGTGAACGTCCGGCCCGCTACCTCGACGGTGAGCGTGCCGGCGTAGTCGACCGGCGGTCCGTCGCGCTTGACCAGGCCGCCGGCCAGCGACACCGAGTCGCTGCTGAACGCCACCGCGAGGCCGGCCAGGTCCAGCGGCCACGCGCCCGGCTGGTCGAGTTCGCCGAGCGGGATCGAGACGCCGAGTTCGTTCGCCGCGATGGACAACGGCCCGACCTGGACGCCGCCGTCGAGGAAGATATCCGCGGTGCCCGGCTGACCGCTGCCTGCCGGTGCCGGTAGGTACGCGACGCCGATCTGGCCGACGCTGAGCGGGCCGAAGGCGCGGTTCACCGGGAGCCACAGCGGGTCGGCGGTGAACGGCACCCAGGTGTCGCCGTCCCGGCGCAGCAGCGCGAAGTCGCTGCCCGGGCGGCGGGCGGCGACCAGCGACACGCCGGGCAGCACCCCCTGCTGGTCGCCTCCGCTAGCCTGCCCTGAGTCGAGCAGGCTCCCCGCGACCGGGTTGGCCGCGCCGTTCCCGCTGGTCACGGCCCCGAGCGGGAGACCCAGATCGTCGACGTCGAGGGCGCCGCCGATGTCGCTCATGGTGAACCCGCCGTCCAGGTCCATCGTCGCCCACAGATAGCCGGTCACCGCGCCCAGGTGCACGTCCGTGGTGTCCAGCAGATCCCCGCCGGTACCGCCGAGACGGATGCCGAGCGGCGCCAGGCGCAGTTCCGGCCGCAGCTGCCAGGTACCGTTCTCGACCAGCAGCAGGCGCAGCGCCGGCGCGGGATCGGGCAGCCAGGTCGGCGCGGGCTCGCCGGCCCGCAGTGACACGTCGATGTCGCCGTCGGCCAGCGTGGCGGTGCCGGTCAGGCCGAGGCCGAACCGCGACTGGTCGGTGAGCAGCTGGAGGGCGAGGCCGGCGCCGACGGGCACGGTCACGCCCGTCGCGGCGAGCGCGGCAAGCAGCCGGGCGGCGAGCTGGCCGGCGGGCGGGAGCGGGACCACCAGGCGGGGTGCGCTCGCGTCGAGGATCCCGGCGGAACGCAGCACGTCGGCCACCGTGGGGCCGCCCGCGAACAGTGCGGTGGCCAGATCGAGATGGTCGACGCTCACCTGGGCGGCCAGCGGCATGATGAGCTGCTCGAGCAACGCCGCGATCCCGCCCGTGCCCAGCGTCAGCCCGGGAGCGGGCAGCAGGCCGGCCTGGATGAGGCCGGCACCGGCGGTGCCGAGCGGCAGCGCGGTCACCGTGAGCCCGGCGTCCGCCTCGATCCGCAACGCCGGGGCCAGGTGCAGGCCGAGCAGCTGTTCCGCGGCGGACGGCAGCGCGACGGCGGCGGTCAGCTGGCCGGTGACCGTCGCGCCGGACACACCGGCTCCGCTGGCGACCCCGACCACGAGCGGGTCGAACGAGATCGGCCCGGCGGCGAGCCCGTCGATCCGCAGCCGCACCGCGGGCGTGGCCCCCCAATCCGCCTCGACCGTGGCCGTGACCGGTCCGGCGCTGGCCTGGACGGTCACGCCGTCCGTGGCCTGGGTCACCGTGCCGGGCAGCCCGGCGACCTGCCAGAGCTGCGCGACGGCGGCGGGCAGGCCGGTGGCGGCCAGCGCCGCGAGCCCGCCGGACCCGGCGAGTACCCGGAGCTGGTCGGTGTGCGCGGCGAACGAAGGATCGCCGGAGCCGCCGTGGACGCCGATCGCGTCCGCGACCGCGAGCACCGCCACGGCCAGCTGCGGCGGCGGTTCGGGCTGGCGCGCCGCGAGCGCGTCGAGCACTGCGGGCAGCAGGGCCGCGGCTGCGTCGGCGGCCAGCGGGCCGAGGCCGCCGAACCTGGGCAGCAGCACGATCGGGGCCAGCGCTGCCCCTGCCGCCGAGGTCGGCGAGATGGCAAGGGACAGCGTTCCGTCGGCGTACCCCATGGCCAGCGAGATCGCGCCCCACGTGCCGCCGAGCGGCACGGTGAGGTTGACGGCGGCGGACACGTCGGGAGCACCCGAGGTGCTGCCCAGCGCGACGTCGAGTTCCGCGGCGAGCGAGCCGGACGGCCCGCCCCCGTCGGCACCGCCGACCCCGCCAGCACTGCTGCCGGGCACCACGAACGGCGACCCGGTCCGCAGCGACAGCTGCCCCGGGTGGCCGGCCGCGCTCAGCACCAGCCCGCCGGGCAGGGCAAGGCCGGTCCCGGCAGCTGGCGCGGCGCCGAGCAGCCCGGACACCGCCTGGAGCAGGCCGCCGATCCGGTCGCCGTCGAGCAGCGGACCCAGCACCCGGCCGGGGTGGGTGAGCAGTTCGGCCAGCGGGCCGAGCGTCCAGCCGGGTCCGAGCCGGTCGCCGAGCGCGGCGGCACCCACCGAGGTGAGCATGAGCTCGAGCAGCAGCGGCGCGAGGCGGCCCGCCAGCGCCGCGGTGCTGGATTGGCCTGGGCCTCCGGCCGCGGCGCCCGGCGCGGGCAGCAGGGTCACCGGGTCGCCGAGATCTGTGCTCAGCACGAGTGTCCCGGTGGCGGGGTCGAACCGCAGCGCGGCGGTGCCCGTGGTCAGGGCCAGCGTCCGCTGGGCCGTGCCGTTGCCGAACAGGCGGACGATACCGGTGCTGAGCTGGGCGCCGGCCAGGTCAAGCTCGGTCAGCTGAACGGTCAGCCGGTCGGTGGCCAGCTCGAACGTTAGCGGCGCCGTCGGGTTGACGGCCGTCCACGGTCCGCCGGGCGGCCCCTGGAGACCCAGCTGGCCGGGCGTGCTGTCCAGTGCGGTGCGCAGCCGGGGGCCGAGGTAGCCGCCCGGGTCGGTGCGCAGCCGCTGCACGGCGTCGGCCAGCACGACCGCGGTGTCCGAGCCGTCCTGAGCCGCCACGCCGAGCGCAAGCAGGGCGTCCACGACGGCCGTGCCGCCGGGTCCGGCCGTGCTCAGCGCGCCGGCCACGGCGGACAGCAGCCGGTCGGCGCCGGTGTCGCCCAGGGTGAGCACGGCAGCGGTGGGGGAGTCGATGCCGGCGTCGAAGAACGTCGCGTCCGCGCTGACCGGCTGGGCGCCCGAGCCGGACTCGACCGTGACGCCCAGCTCCGCGCGCCGCAGCCGGACCCCTTGCCCGTCGGGCGGGTCGACCAGCCAGCCGTCGCGGCGGTCCACCCGGATCTCGACCCGGGTCCGCGTGGCCAGGTCAGGGAGCGGGGCGGGCGGCGCGCTGAGCGGCACCCTGGTCACGTCGACCCGCAGGCCGGCGTCGACCGACACGTCGCCGGGGTTGGCGGCCGCGGCGGCCAGGCCGACGCGCAGGCCGACCCCGAGGTGCCCGTCGGCACCGCCGACCCCGCTAGCACTGGGCGGCGGCGCGGAGCCGTCGGCGGGGGTGAGGACGGCCGTCAGCGCGGCGCCCAGCACGGTGGCGGGGTCGTCCGCGAGCAGGCCGGCGATGGCCAGGGCGGGCACCCCACCGGTGTCGTGACTCGTGTCGCCGGTGAAGCGCTCCCGCGGAAAGCTCACCCGCGTGGGCAGCGTGCCGGTCCCCTGCCATCCCTCGGCGACCGCCAGGAGCAGATCGGCCACGTCCCGCATGGGCGCGGTGGCCTGTGCGGCGTCGAGCAGCCGGGCGGCCAGGCGGACCGCGTCGGTCTGTGTCGCGTCGTCGAGCACGGTGAGGTCCGCGACGCCGTGCGGGGTGCCGATCGTGATCAGGCCGGCCACCTGGGCGGGATTGGCCGCGGCGAAGGCACGCGCGGCAAGGCCGGCCGTCGAGTGGGCAACCAGCACCACGGGAGCGCCGGCGCGAAGCTGCCGGATGCGGCCGACCACGGCGGCGACCTGGTCGACGACGGCGCCGAGGTCGCCGCCCGGGTCGGCCAGATCCGCGGTGTACCAGTTCGCCGCGACGGTGACCGAGGTCAAGTCCGCCAGGTCGGGCCGGGGCGGGGTGCGCAGGTCGAAGTGCGCCGCGTCCGACGTCGAGCCGGGCTGCGCCGCCTCGGCGGCGGCCAGCAGCGGCTGCCAGGATGCCTGGCCGGCGAACGGCGGGCCGATGAGCAGCACGGACCGCTCCGGCCCGGGAACCCAGGTGTCGAGCTGGGCCAGCGTCTGCGCGACCGCGTCCGGGTGCTCGGGCAGGCGCTGGTGCGCGGCGTCGACGGACGTGCCGGCCAGCGTCCAGGCCGGGTCGTCGGGGAACTGCGCGCGGAACGGCAGCACGCCGTCGCCGTCCGAGCAGCGGCGCAGCATCGCGGCCAGTGCGTCGGTCAGCCGGTCCGGTGCCGACGTCCCCTGCGGACCCCCGAACAGCCCGCGCAGCGCGGGAACCTGCTGGCCGATGTTGCTCATCGCGGCGAGCAGCAGCTCCGGCGTGCCCTGGTAGATCGCCTGCTGCGCGCCGCTGGCCGCCCAGCCGGCGGTCGGCCCGTCCGGCTCCAGCCACACCAGCAGCTGGGCGGCACCGGGCGAGCCGCCCGGCCCGCCGAGATCCACCCGCCACGGCTCGGCATAGCTGCCCGCGCCTTCCAGGCCGGTGTCGTCGCCGCCTGCGTCGGCGCTGGCGCTGGTCAGGCGGCGCAGCTGGGTGAGCGCGGTGACGACGAACGGAACGCCGTCGTCCTGCGACACGGTCAAGGTGACCTGGCCGAGCCAGTCACGCAACGCACCGAGCGGGTCGGCCAGCAATCCGCCGAGGCCGCCGGGTCCAAGTTCGGGCACCGGCCAGTCCGACGGCAGGCCGGCAAGCCCGTCGTGCAGCCCGAGCAGCGCGCTGGCCGCGAACGCGTCGTCACCCGCCGCCGACCACCACAGCCGGGCCAGCAGCGCGCGGGCCACCCGGTCGAGCACGGCGGCGTCGACCCCGAGTCCGAGGTCGGGCTGGCCCGCGTCGAAGCCGGCGCCGGGCGGCACCTGGAGCGCGGGAATCGTCACGTCGGTACCGTCCGCGTGCAGGGTGAGTCCGGTCAGCTCGACCATCGGCGTCAGCGGCTGACCGGCGCTCCAGTCGAACCCGGCGTCGAGACCCTGGAGCGACAGGCCGATGCCCTGGACGGGAGCCAGGGTGAACGGACCGGTCACCGAGAGGTGCGCCGATTGCTGCCCGAGCAGCTTGCTGGTCACCGGGCCCGAGTCCGGGAAGGTGAGCCGGACGACCTCGCAAAGACCGGTGGCCGCGATCGTGGCCGGGCCGGCTGTGGCGCCCGCGGTGACGCGCAGGCCGAGATGCAGCACCGGCCCCGCGTCGGTCCACGCGGCCAGCTCGAGGGCGAGCGGCGCGGCCTGCGCGACCGCGACATGCCACGGGTCAGCCGGCGTGCCGCTGCCAGCCACCGTGCCGGGCAGGCCCAGCAGGCCGGCCAGTTCGCCGAGCATGGCCGCCCAGGAGTGCGCGGGATCAAGCAGCCGTGCCCGGTGCACCCGGGCCAGTTCCCTGGTCGGCGCCGACAGCAGGGCGACCAGGTCGGCCACCGGTGCGCCGTCCTCCCCGGCCGGCGGGGCCAGCCCGGCGAGCACGGAAAGGTGCCCGCCCGGTCCGTCCGCGCCGATGGCGGCGACGATCGCGTCCCGGGCGGCTTGCGCCGCCGCGGCCCGCACGCTGTCCACGTTGGACAGGTCGATCAGGTCGTGCGCGGAGCCCTCGAACACCACCTGGCCCAACTCGAGGACCGGCCGCAGCGTGGCGCCGTCCCAGGTCAGGCCCGCCTGCGCGAACCCCACTCGCAGCTCGTCGCCGTCGACCAGCGTGGCGGCGGGGTCACCGGGCGCGCGGATCACGACGGTCGCGGACGGCACCGCCCGCGCGGTGCCCGGCCCGCTCAGCGGCAGCGCGATCAGCACCGCGCGCGCGTCGAGGGCGATCCCGGCGGGGCCGGTCAGGTGCAGGGCGAACCCGGCCAGCACCTCGCGGCCGGCTGCCGTGGTGCGGGTGCCGAGGGTCAGCTCGATGCCGCCGTCGTCATCCAGGGCGGCCAGCGGTATCCGCCACGGATCCGCCTCGGTGCCCGTGCCGGACGGCGCGGCGCCCGAGCCGAGCAGCCCGGCCAGGTGACCAAGCCACCCCGCGGGCGCGTCGAGCACGGCCGCGAACCAGTCGGCGACCACGGACTTGTCGATGCCGATCCGCTCGACCGGCAGCCGCGGGACGTCGCTGCCGAGCCCGGCCAGCGGCAGCAGGTGGTCGGCCAGCGCGCTCAGCTGAGCTGGTGTGTCCGGATCGAGCGCGACCGGCCGCAGCCGGTCTTGCAGGAGGTTCTGAATCAGCGGCACGACGTCGCGGCCCAGCTGCCCCGGATCGAGGAACATGGTGTCGAGCACCTGGTCGCCGACGCGCAGGTTGTGCACGCCGATCCGGAGCGTGACCGGGTCGGTGGCATCGGCCGGTGCGAGATCGGCCTCGATCACCAGGCCGTCGAAACCGGCACCCGCGGCGGGATCGACGGCAACGTCAGCGCGCACGCGCACCGGGCTGTCGTGCGAGCCGACGACGGAGTGCAGGCCGTCGTCGTCGGCTTGGACCAGGCCGAGAGCAAGGGTGAGCGCGACACCCGGCGCCGCCGTGCCGCCCCGCACCGCCAGGCCCAGGGCGAGCCCGCCGCCGGCCACCGCGCGGCGGGTGAGGAAAACCTCGTGCGCCGTCCCCGCGCCGGCCAGCGAGTGCCAGGTTTCTGTGCCGTCCGACTCTGCCTGATCGGCCGGCGCCAGCAGATCGATCAGGTCGCTCAGCGCCGCGCGCCGGGCCGGATCGCGGAACAGCGCGCCGGACTGCCCGAGCGGGTCAGCGAACCAGGCGGTGTGCAGGCTGCCGTCCGCGTCGAGGAGGCCGATGGCGACCGCGAGATCGTGCAGCTCCGGGCCGAGGTCGCTGAGGATCATGAATTCCCGCCTTTCAGGTCGCTTGACCCTCACCGCGTTCCAACCCGTTCCATGGAACGGAATGTCACGCCCCAGCGGTATGACTCAGCGACTGCGGATCGACTCCGGCGGGCGGCTGCGCGGCCCGGCGAGCATCAGCTACAACAGCCCGTTCCCGTGCCCGAACGGGACGGCGGGCGCCATGTCGGTGCCGAAGGGCATCATGGGCGTCGTTATGCACACCATGGTGGGCAACCTGCCGGGCACCATCGCCGCCTTCAACGATCCCGGCTTCCAGGCATCGGCGCACTTCGGGATCGACCAGGGCGGCCACATCCACCAGTTCGGCCCGGTCAACGGCTGGATGGCGTGGGCCGAAGCGGAAGGCAACCCGAACTGGTACTCCATCGAGCACGCGGACAGCGGCGACCCGGACATCCCGCTGACCGACGCCCAGCTCACCGCGTCGGCTCAGGTGGTCGACGCACTCGCCGCCTTCGGCGACTTCCCGCTCCAGGTGAGCGACGGCCCCGGCCAGGAAGGTTACGGCGTGCACTCCATGGGCGGCGCGGCCTGGGGCGGTCACTCGTGCCCCGACGTCCCGCCCCGCCATGTCCGGTCCAGCCAGCGGGCCGAGATCTTGCGGCGCGCGGTGGCCATCCGCGCGGCGGCGGCGACGGGTTCCGCGGTCACCGACGGGACCACAAGCCTGGCCACGTTCGCCGCCCGTCATGGCACCAGCCCGGCCCCGGTGCTGCGGGCGACCGCCGAGGCCAGCGCCAACGGCCAGTTCGTCCCCGCGCTCGCCGCCTATGTCAACACGGTCTTCGCCGCCGACAACGTGCCCATGCCGGACGACATGGTGCTGCACTACCAGCGCAAGGACGCGGACGGCCACTGGCACACGCTGTCCTGGCAGACCGGGCACGCGCATCACGCGGCGGACCCGGAACCGCTGCACGCGCTCGCGGCGCGGCTGGGCACCGACAGCGAGTCGATCATCAGGCTGACCGCAGAGCACAACGACGGCGAGGTCTTCAGCGGCACCGAATTCAACTACATCAACGGCGTGTTCACGCGCAGCCCCGTCCTGCTGCCGCGAGCCCTCACCCTCCGCCTCGGCTGACCGGCCGGCGCTTGCGCGCAACCAGTGTTACTAGACGGGCTGAAAGGGCAGGAGCGCAGAACTCCCGCGTTGTTAA
>Ga0070741_10006832_pt1 | contig 24178 bp, 34 predicted proteins | sample Coa_R1_4_FD_66440 | JGI IMG/M metagenome (GOLD analysis project Ga0070741, IMG submission 66440) | Surface soil microbial communities from Centralia Pennsylvania, which are recovering from an underground coalmine fire - Coalmine... | ecosystem: Environmental > Terrestrial > Soil > Unclassified ...
GATCGAGGAGCTCGGCGACTGGCGCGGCGAGCTGCTCGCCCGGCTGCGCTCCGTCGTCCTGTCGGCCGATCCCGAGATCGTCGAGGAGTGGAAGTGGGCGAAGGCGACGTCGCCGGGGGTTCCGGTGTGGTCGCGCGACGGGATCATCTGCACGGGCGAGACCTACAAGAACGTCGTGAAGATGACCTTCGCCAAGGGCGCGTCGCTTGAGGATCCTTCCGGGCTCTTCAACTCCAGCCTCGAGGGCAACACGAGACGCGCGATCGACTTCCACGAGGGCGACGAGGTCGACGAGAAGGCGCTGCAGGCGCTCGTTCGCGCCGCCGTGGCGCTGAACACCTCCAGGGCGCGCTGAGCGTCAACTCTCGACGCGGTACTCGACGACGGTGTCCGGGGTCGCGACCGCGACCGAGCCGTAGAGCGGTCAGCGGCGCTTGAACGTGTCGACGAGCTGCCCGGCCTCCTCGTCGGTCATCCCCTGGAAGAAGAACGTCAGCGTGGCCGAGTCGAGCACCGGCGGCTGCGACGGCGACGACGGGTCACGCGTGCCTTCCATCTCGGCGCGGATCGGCCCGAGCGAGCGTCCCTCGGAACGCGCGATCCGCTCGAGCATCAGGACGGCGCAGCTGACGACGCCGCCGAGGAAGAGCTCCAGGGATCCCGGCGCTTCACCCGGGCCCTGGTAGTAGCTCGCAGGCTCCGACGGGTCGTCCGTGACGATGTGGTTGCCGCGGATCTGGACGACGGCGCGGCCCGGCGTCGCACTCGAGTAGCAGGCGGCGCTGCCGGTGATCACGTCATTCGCCACGACGGCGGGATCCTTGCACTTCTTGGCCGGCGGCGGCGAATCCCTAACCCTCGGCTGGCACGGGCCTAACCCGCGGCCCAATAGAACCAGGGGCATGAACGCCAAGCTGACATTCACAAAGCGGCAGGCACTTGCACTCGCCGCCGCGCTCACGCTCGCTGTCGGAACTGCCACAGCCGCGGTCGCCGGGCTCGCGCATACGCCCTCTCCCGTTGCCGCTCGCCCGGCGATCGCGGCACCCGTCATCTCGGTCGCTTCGCCGGCCCGGGAGGTGGACGACTGATGCGCCGCATCTGGGCAACGGTCGTCTCCGTCTGGGCGGTGCTCGCGATCGTCGCCGTGCTCGCCTGGTCGCGGCCGGCCACGCCGTCGGCGCAACCCGCCGCGACGCCGACAGTCCTCGTCGTCAAGGGCAAGAACGGGACGCAGCACCTGGTCGTCGTGAACACGGCGGGCGCGGCGCCTCACGCGACGACCCAGACCTCTCCGCCGCCGCGATGATCGGCCGCTTCGAACGGCGCGCGTTCCGCGCGATGGGCACGAGCTGCATGGTGGGCGTCACCGTCCGGCCGGGGCAGCGGCTCGTCGCGCGGAAGGCGCTCACCGCCGGCGAGGTCGAGGTCGCCGCGTGCGAGTCCGTGCTCTCCCGATTCGATCCGCGCAGCGACCTCTCGCGGGTGAACGCCGCCTCCGGGGAATGGGTTGCCGTCGACGAGCGCCTGGTCACGGCCGTGCGGGCCGCCGTGCTGGCCCGAGAGGACACCGACGGCCGCTTCGACCCGACGATCCTTCCCGCCCTCGTCGCCGCCGGATACGACCGAACCTTCGACGAGCTCGCCGTGCGACCCGGCCGACGGGCCGCCGGCTGGCGCGCCGGCGCCCAGCTCGAGGCAGACCTGGAACGCTCCTCGGTCCGTGTCGAGCGCGGCGCGGCTCTCGACCTGGGAGGAATCGGCAAGGGCTTCTCGGCGGCGCGCGCGCTCGACGCGATGACCCGTGCCGCACCGGAGCTCGACGGCGGCCTCGTCGACCTCGGCGGCGACATCGCCGTCCAGGGCTCGCCTCCCGACGGGACGCTGTGGCGGGTCGCAGTCGCCGACCCTCGCCGGCCGGGCGAGACGCTGGGCACGCTCGGCCTCCTCGACGGAGGCGTCGCGACGTCCGGCCGCGACCGCCGGCGCTTCGGCCCCGGTCGCTCGCTGCACCACCTGATCGACCCGGCGACGGGCTCGCCCGCCGAGGAGGGGCCGCTCGCCGTCACGCTTGTCGGGCCGGATCCCACGCGGGTCGAAGCACATGCCACCGCGCTTGCGATCTCTAGCCTCGAGGACGCGCGCGAGCACCTCACGAGCTTTCCCGAGCTTGCCGCGCTGTACGTGCCGACCACCGGCGAGCCCGTGCCGTTCGGCCGCCTCGCCTTCGCCCCGCTCGTCGACTCCGTGCATCTGTGAACGGCCTCCTTTCGCACGCCCCGGTCGCCTGGTACGTCGCGCGCGCCGCGGGCCTCGTCGCGTTCGGGCTCCTGACGCTGTCCGTCTGGCTCGGGCTCGGCATGAGCACGCGCCTGGCGACGAGGTTCCAGAAGCGCCTCTTCGGCTGGCACCAGACGCTTGCGTGGACCGGGCTGTCGATGCTCGGGCTGCACGCGGGCGCGCTGCTGTTCGACCCGACGCTCCACTTCAGGCTGCCCGCCGTGCTGGTTCCGTTCGCCTCGCCGTGGCATCCCGGAGCCGTCGCCGCCGGCGTCGTCGCGGGCTGGCTGACGCTGATGCTCGCGATCTCCTTCCGGCTGCGGAAGTGGATCGGCCAGAAGGGCTGGCGGCGGCTGCACTATGCGAGCTTCGCGGCCTTCGTCCTCGCGCTCGGACACGCCCTGACGGCGGGGAGCGACCTGAAGGGCGTCAGCGGGCCGGTGCTCGCGGCGCTGGCCGCCGGGCCCGTCGTCTGGCTCACGTTCTACAAGGCGCTGGCGCCGCGGGCCAAACCCGCACGGGACCTGCGGCCTTCTGCCGATTCGCCCGCCCCTGTGCCGTCCTAGCGTTCGGCACATGAAAGTCCTGATCGTCGAGGACGAGGACGCGATCGCGGAACCGCTCGCCGAGGGACTGGGACGCGAAGGCTTCACCGTCGAGCGCGCCCAGACCGGCAGGGCCGCGCTCGAGGCGACCGGCGCGGACATCGTCCTGCTCGACGTGGGGCTCCCGGATCTGGACGGGTTCTCGGTCTGCCGGGAGCTCCGCAGCCGTTCGGACGTCCCGATCATCATGGTCACGGCGAAAGGCGAGGAGGTCGACCGGGTCGTCGGCCTCGAGCTCGGCGCCGACGACTACATCGTCAAGCCGTTCGGCTTCCGCGAGCTCCTGGCGCGGATCAGGGCGGTCACCCGCCGCACGAGCGAACGTGCTCCGACTCGCGCGACGCGCGTGGGCACGCTCGAGCTCGACGTCCGTGGCCGTCGAGCGCGCGTCGACGGTCGCGAGCTCGACCTGACGCCGAAGGAGTTCGACCTCCTGGCCCTGCTCGCGCGGGAGCCGGGTGCGGTCGTCTCGCGTGCCGAGATCCTGCAGGAGGTGTGGCAGACGACCTGGTACGGCAGCGCCAAGACGATCGACGTCCACGTCGCGGCCCTGCGGAAGAAGCTCGGCGACCCGTCGTGGATCGAGACCGTCCGCGGGGTCGGCCTGCGCCTGCACGTGCCGGAATGAGCGTAGGCTCGACGGAGCTCATCAATGAGCGGAGGTGCCGGCTTCGCCGGCGCCGGGAGCGGGAATGAGCCGACGGCTACTCGCCACCTACATCACGCTCACCCTCGTCGTGCTCGCCGCGCTCGAGATTCCGCTCGGGATCCAGTACGGCCGCAGCGAGAAGCGCGACCTCACGAACGGGATCAAGACCGACGCCCTCGTGATGGCCGCGCTGGCGGAGGACCCGCTCGAGCACGGCAGCCGCGTCCCCTCGGCGCAGCTTCTCGGCGTCGCCCGGAACTACACGTCGAGCCCCGGCGGCCGCGTCGTCGTGGTGAACCGGCGCGGCGTCTCGATCCTGGACACCGAGTCGGCGCCCGGACGCAGCTTCGCGTCCCGGCCCGAGTTCGCCGCAGCGCTCGCCGCACATCCGTCCATCGCCACCGGAACCCGACACTCGAACACGCTCCGCACCGACCTGATCTACGTCGCCGTGCCGATCACCGCCCCGCGCGGCGCGGTCGTCGGGGCGCTCCGCATCACCTATCCGACCTCCGCGCTCGACTCCCGCGTGAACCGGTACTGGCTGCTGCTGGCGGCGATCGGCGGCGTCGTGCTCGCAGCCGCGACCCTCGTGGGGCTGCGGTTCGCGCGAACGCTCACCCGGCCGCTTTCGGAGCTCGAGCGGACGGCCGCAGCCGTCGGTGCCGGCGACCTGACGGTTCGCGCTCCTGCCGACTCTGGGCCTCCCGAGCTGCAGTCGCTGGCGACGCAGTTCAACGAGATGGTGTCCCGACTCGACGCGCTGCTCGACTCGCAGCAGGAGTTCGTCGCGGACGCTTCGCACCAGCTCCGAACGCCGCTGGCGGCGCTGCGCCTGCGGCTCGAGAACCTCGAGCGGGACGTGGCGCCGGACGGACGCGCCGACCTCACGGCCGCGCTGGCCGAGGTCGAGCGCCTGGGCCGGCTCGTGGACGGACTGCTGGCGCTCGCGCGCGCGGATGCCGCGAAGCCCGAGCCGGTGCCGGTCGAGCTCTCCGCGCTCGTCGAAGGGCGCTTCGAGCACTGGCGCCCGGCGGCGGCGCAGCGTGGGGTGGAGCTGCACGCGGCGGTCGAGCCGGGGACGCGCGTGCTGGCCACGGCGGGCGCCCTCGAGCAGGTGCTCGACAACCTGCTGTCGAACGCGCTGGCCGTCTCGGCGGCGGGATCGTCCGTGTCCGTCACGGCCCGTGAGCTCGGCGAGTCGGTCGAGCTGCACGTCACGGACGAGGGGCCCGGAATGACCGCCGAGCAGCGGCGGCGCGCATTCGACCGCTTCTGGCGAGCGGGAAAGCCCGGAGCCGGAACGGGGCTCGGCCTCGCGATCGTCCACCGCCTCGTCACCGCCGACGGAGGAACGGTCGAGCTCCTGGAAGGCCCCGCCGGCGGCCTCGACGCGGCGATCCGGCTCGCCCGCGACCTGAACGCGCCGCGCCCGAAACCTAACCCTCGCCTGGTGCGCGCTTAACCGGGCGGCTCCTACCTTCGGAGCATCGACCGAAGGAGGAGCCAGGTGTCCAAGACAGCAGTCGTCATCGTCGCTCTCTCGCTCGCATTCGCGGCCGTGACCGGGACGATCGCGTTGACCCGGACGGTCCATCTCGGCCAGGCCGCGACGAAGCCCAGGGCCTCGCGCGGCCTGATCGCGAAGCGAACGGCGCAGCTGAACCGCTTCGAGGCGTCGCTCCGGGCCGAGCTCGCGAAGAAGCCTCCGGCTGTTCCGAAGGTCCCGCCCGCACCCGCTGTTTCACCCGCGCCCGCAGCGACCCCTGCCTCGGCACCGCTCGTCTCGTCGCAGCGCGTCATCTACCGGCGCCCGGCGCCGATCGTCATCCACAAGCACCGGCCCGGCGGCGAGCACGAAGGCGCCGACCACGGCGACGGTGGTGGAGGCGGCCTCGATGACTAGCCACACCGGGAGGCTGTACGCCGTCGCCGCCGCCCTCGTCGCGTTCTTCGTCGCCTGGGCGACGATCGCCGCCCATCCGTGGTCGAGCGTCAAGGCGGCGCGAGACCCCCGGGTCGCCGCGCTGGTGCTCCGCGAGCAACGCCTCCGGGCGGACGCCCGGCTCGTCCAGCGGGTCGTCGTCCGCCGCTTCTCGGATTACAGGCGCCGGTTCGCCGCCTACAAGGCCGCGCTGGCCAGGCAGCAGGCGCAGCTTGCGGCCGCCAGATCCGCGGCGGCCGCCCCGGCCCCCGCGTCGTACTCGGGAGGCGGCGGCGCCGTCCGCGTCGTCAACCTCCCGCCGCTCGTGATCACGAGGACGTCGTGAAGGCCGATCCGACCTTCTGGCTCCTCGCGCGGGCAAGCGGGATCACCGCGTACGCGCTGCTGACCGCGTCCGTGCTCGCGGGGCTCGTGCTCAAGGCGCGGCCGTTTCGCGGGCTGAAGCCGGCAGCGGTCACCGACACGCACCGTTTTCTGGCGCTGCTCGGGCTGGGCGCGATCGCGCTCCACGGGGCGACGCTGCTCCTGGACCGCACGATCCACCTGGCTCCGGTCGCGCTGCTCGTTCCCGGTGCCTCGCCCTATCGGCCCGTCCCTGTCGGAATCGGCGTCGCGGCCGCCGAGCTGATGCTGCTCGTCTACGCCTCGTTCTCGCTCCGCAAGCGGATCGGGCCGAGGAACTGGCGCCGGCTGCACTGGGCGACATACGCAATCTTCCTCGCGGCGACCGTGCACGGGCTCGCAGCCGGCACGGATTCCGCACAACCGTGGGCGCTCGCCCTCTACCTCGCGGCGGTCGGCTCCGTCGCCGCCGCCGTCGCCTGGCGGGCGCTCACTCCCCCACTCACACCAAGGAGGACACCGGCATGACCGTCTACCGAATCGAGATCGACCGCTCGCTCTGCTCAGGGTTCGGCGCCTGCGTGGACGAGGCCGGCGATGCGTTCCGCATCGAGGACGGCGTCGCAGTCGCCGTCGCCACGAGCTCCGACCCGCGCGTGCTCGATGCCGCGGCCGCCTGCCCGATGGGCGCCATCACCGTCGTGGAAGAGCAGGCCGCGTGATGGACGACACCGTGTTGATCGTCGGCGCCGGCCTGGCCGGCTCGCGCTGCGCCGAGGCGCTTCGCGCCGGCGGGTACGACGGCCGCGTCGTGCTCGCCGGCGAGGAACCTCGCCCTCCCTACGAGCGGCCGGCGCTCTCGAAGGGCTTGCTCGTCGGCGAGAAGTCGCCGGAGGAGCTCGCGTTGCGCCCCGACGGCCACTGGCAGGACCTGGCGGTCGACGTCCTCCTCGGCACGCGGATCGAGCGGGTCGACGCGCGCTCGCGCACCGCAGTCACGACAGACGGCCGCATCCTTCCGTGGCGCAGCCTCGTGCTCGCCACGGGAGCTCGGGCGCGGACGCTCGCCGACCTTCCCCCCGGCGTCAACGTCCTGCGCACGCTCGCCGACGCGCTCGCGCTCCGTGGCGAGCTCCGGCCCGGACGCCGTCTGGCAGTCGTCGGCGCCGGGTTCGTCGGCGGCGAGGTGGCGACGTCGGCGTCCGCTCTCGGCGCCGACGTCGCCGTCGTCGAGGCCGCGGCGGTCCCGCTCGAGCGCGTGCTCGGTGCGGAGGTCGGGCGGCTGATCGCGGACCGCTACGCGGAGCAGGGAATCGACCTCCGCCTCGGCGCCGGCCTCGCCGGCTTCCGGCGCGGCCCGGAGGGCAGGGTGCGCGGCGTCCTGCTCGCGGACGGCGGCGAGATTGCCTGCGACGCCGTCCTGCTCGGCATCGGCGCCGACCCGGTCGCACCCGTGGGAACGCCCGCGGGACGCGGCGGGATCCCGACCGACGCCTGCGGGCGCACGGCCCTGCCCGGCGTCTACGCCTGCGGCGACGTCGCGTCGACCTACCGGCCGAGCCTCGAGCGCCGAATTCGCGTCGAGCACTGGACGAGCGCGGCCGCCCAGGGTGCGGCCGTCGCTCGAGCGATCCTCGGCCGCGAGGAGCCACACGACGACCCACCGTACTTCTGGTCGGACCAGCTCGGTCTGCGGCTCCAGTACGTCGGCCACGGTGAGGAGTGGTCCCGCGTCGAGATCGACGGCGATCCGGCCTGCTTCAGCGCCCGGTACCTCTCCACGGACGGAGCGCTCGTCGCCGGGCTGCTTGCCAACAGGCCCTCGGAGGTCGCGCCGCTGCGAAGGGAGCTCGCGGCGTGAGCGCCGTCCGGATCGCGATCGTGCTCGCTGTAGCCGCGGCGGCGACGATCGTGGCGAACGTCGTCCTGCTCGGCGTCGCGGCCGGTCCTCAGGACACCGTCGGCCGGCTGAGCCCGCCTGCTGCCGCGGCTCCCCCCGCGCCCCTCAGGGCGTCCGCGCCCCGCCCGCCCGTGCCCGTCCTCCGCGGACATGAGCGGGAGCGCCGCGACGACTAACCCGCCGGCGCAGCTCGGCTGCCCTCCGGCGCTGCGCCCCGCTCTCGGCCGTCTCCTCGAAGCGGGTGTCGAGATAGGCTGCGATCGAGTCCTCGCCGGCGACCGTCCACCCGTCCTCGGTCAGGAGCACCGGGATGGTGCTCACGCCCGTCGCCGCCAGGAGAGCGGCCCGGTCTCCCCGCTCGACCGGGACCTGCCGGGCGACGAAGTCGACGCCGAGCTCGGTCAGCCGCTGTCGGACGCGGCGGGAGGCCGGGCACCACTCGGTCTGGTACAGCTCCAGCATCGGCTAGGTGAAGACGATCTCCGCGCCGGCGGCCAGCTCGTAGAACTCGCCGACCGTGAGCACGCCCTTCACCTGTGGGACGAAGTCGGCCTCGGTCAGGCCGAACATCTCGACGCTCGCCTTGCAGGCGTAGAGATTCGCGCCGGAGTCCGCGACCAGCTCGACGAACTCGCGGATCGGCGGGATGTCGAGCTTCTCCATCTGGCGCTTCATCATCCAGGTGGCGAGCGCGGACATGCCCGGCAGCGCGCCGAGCAGTGTCGGCATGTGCATGCCCGGGTTGCCGACGGTCGCGACCTTGATCGAGTCGATGCGGTCGGTGCGGATCGCGTCCAGCCCGAAGAACGTGAAGAAGACGTCGGCCTCGATGCCCTCCATCCGCGCGCCGTTGGCCATGATCAGCCCGGGGTAGATGCCCTCCAGTGACCCCTTGGAGATGACGATTGCAACCTTCTCGATCGTCTTCGGCGGCGCTTCCAAGAGCCGCGGCTCGTCGAGTGTCAGTGTCATGTCGTTCGGCCTCCTCTAGATGCATCCACGCGGCTTGGGGATCCCGCCGATCTTCGCGGCGAGCTTCGCAGGCCCCTTGGGAAAGAGCTCGTAGAGCTCCTTGACGGGGACGCCGGAGACCTTGCCCAGCGTCCGGATCGTCGGCGCTGCGCCGGTCGCGAGGTACGTATCGCGCATGAACCGGACGACCAGCCAGTGCCGCTCGGTCAGGTGGTCGATACCGTTCGCGCGGGCGATCTCCTCGGCGAGCGGCTCGGTCCACTCCTCCGGCCTCGTCAGGAAGCCCTCCGCGTCGACGTCGACGTCGGCGTAGGTGGTTGTGGGTGTCGCGGTGAGCGTCATGGCTCCTCCTTTTCTTCAGACTGCCGCCGGCCGCTTCTTGCCGGCCATCGTCATCGTCGGGCCGACGCCCGGGATCTCCCGGCCGGGCAGAAGCCCGTGCCAGTAGAACCACTGGAACATGAGCTTCCCGAGGTGGTTGAGACGGGACTCGCGCAGGAGCGGAAGCGGCCCGGCCGGGGTGGGGAAGCGTCCCGGGAGAGGCTCGACGTCGTAGTTGAAGTCGATCAGCAGAGCCCGGTGGAAGCCGGTCTCGATGAAGCAGTTCGCATGCCCGTCGTAGCAGGCGTCGAGCTCCTCGCCGGCGAGGAAGCGGGCAATGTTCTCGGTCAGCACCTCGCCCTCGAAGTGCGTTACCGAGCCCGCCTTCGAGGTCGGGACGTCGGTCGCGTCGCCCAGGGCGAACACATTCGGCTTGACGAGCGACTGCAGCGTCGCCTTGTCGGTGCGCACGAAGCCGAGCGGGTCGCCGAGCCCCGGCGAACGATCGACATAGGCGGCGCCGCCGTGCATCGGAACCGTGACCAGGAGATCGAAGTCGAGCTCGCGACCGTCGAATGCCGTGAGCCGACCGTTCGCGCCGTCGACCTCCCCGACGTTGAACTCGGTGACCAGCTCGACGCCTTTGTCGTCGAGCAGGAATCCGAGCCGCGAAGAGCAGACAGGCTTCGTGAACGCGCTGTCGAGCGGTGTCGCGTACACGAGCTCGACGCGGTCTCGGATTCCACGCTCGTGGAAGTACCAGTCGGCGAGGAACGCGAACTCGAGCGGCGCGACGGGGCACTTGATCGGCATGTCGACGAGGTTGACCACGAGGCGCCCGCCGTCGAACCCTTCGAGCGCACCGTGGAGCCGATCGGCGCCGTCGACGTCGTAGAAGGTGAAGACCCGGTCGAGCCAGCCCGGGCCGAGCATGCCCTCCGTCTCCTCGGGCTGGAGGCGAACGCCGGTCGCGACGACGAGGACGTCGTAGTCGAGCACGGTGCCGTTGTCGAGCCGGACCGTGTCGTCGTCGAGCGAGACCGCGTCCACGAGCGCCTCGTGGAACCGGATGCCGTTCCGCAGCTGGCGCGCGCGCGGCCGCACGATCTCGGCGGCCTGGGCAAGCCCGAACGGCACGAAGAGCAGCCCGGGCTGGTAGACGTGCAGCCCGTCCCGGTCGACGACGTCGATCGAGAGCTCGTCCTCCGAGAACCGCCGCCGCAGGCGGTTCGCGGTCATCGTGCCGCCGGTCCCGCCTCCGAGGATGACGATCTTCCTGGGCATGCTCGTCGCCTGCTCAGTGCGCGATCGGGGTGGGCTTGGGGCCGAGCTTCGGCCAGACGAGGTCGGGCCGCACGTCGCCGACCAGCAGGTAGGCGGCGGCGAGCACGAGCATGATCCCCGGGATCACGAAGAACCACGGGAAGAAGCCCATCGCGGGGAGCTCGTCGACCGACTTGTAGTTGTTGACGTTCGCCTGCATCGTGCGGACGAGCGGCTGGTACCAGTCGAGCCCGGGCGGGACGCGCTTCATCACCTGGACGGCCTGGGGAAGCGACTGCATCAGCTTCGCGAACGACGGAAACTGCGTCGCCAGCATCTGCTGCACCTGCGCGGGTGTCTTGTGGAAGGCCTGCGCGAGCGCGGGGATCAGCTTCCGGGCGTCCTGCCGGACGCCCGGCATCAGCAGCGCCATCGGGCGCAGCTTCGTGAAGACGTTGTCGTAGTAGTCCGCCGTCGTCGCGACGTGAGCCGGCTGCATGAGCGGACGGAAGCCGTTGACCATCTTCTCGCCGTTCGACGCGCGGCTGAACATGCCCATCGCCAGCGGCACGACGATCAGTCCGACGCCGATCGCCAGGAACAGGCTCAAGGTCAAGCGCCGCATCGGTGACACCTCTCTTTCTGGGTCTGTCGTGTTCATCGCTCCGAACTCTCGACTCGGCTCCGCTGCGCGCCATCCGTGAGGAGGCTGAAAGGGGCTGCGGCTTTCTACTACTGCACAACTGCATAGTTGTGGTTATTCTCGACGCATGCCGCTTTCGCACCCGCTTCCCGATCCCGTCGTCGAGCTCGTCGCCCGGCGCTTTCGCGCGCTCGGCGACCCGCTGCGGATCCGGCTCGTGGAACGGCTGATGGAAGGCGAGGCGACCGTCCAGCAGCTCGTGGCGGCGAGCGGCGGCGGACAGCAGAACGTGTCCAAGCACCTCGCCGTCCTCGCCCACGCCGGCGTGGTCGCCCGCCGGAAGGAAGGGACGTTCGTCTACTACCGGATTGCGGACGAGGTCGTCTACTCGCTCTGCGAGCAGGTCTGCGCGAGCCTCGAGCGCGAGCACGCGGAGCTCGGCGAGCAGCTCGCCGCGAGTCGCGGCTGATCTCCCGATCCTTTGCGGCAAAGCACCGATGCGTTGAGCCCAAGCCGGGCGGAGACTCCCGCCATGTCCCACAACCGACACTTCTCCGGACACAACCGGAAGCGGCCGGCTCCACCCAGGGTGATGCGGCGCGGCAAGACGAAGCGCGACCACGCCTCCGGCGCGTGGGCGAACCACCGCCGGAACAAGGACTGGCGCCGGCACGAGAACGACCCGGCGTTCGTCTAGCAGATCCGCGGCAGCGGGTCGCCGACGAGCATGTCCACGATCCGGCTGCCGCCGAGCGCCGTGCCGAGCAGCACGAGCCCGGACGGCTCGGCGCGCACCGCACCGACGATCGCGGCGTCGGCGCCGAGCGGGTCGGCGCGGAGAGCCGCCAGCGCGGCCGGCGCGGACTCGGGTGACACGACCGCGATCAGCTTCCCTTCGTTGGCCACGTAGAGCGGGTCGATCCCGAGGATCTCGCAGGCGCCCGCGACCTCCTGCCGGACCGGCAGCGCGGCTTCCTCGAGCTCGACGGCGAGCCCCGCGTCCCGAGCCAGCTCGTTGAGCGCAGTTGCCAGCCCGCCGCGCGTCGGATCGCGCATCCAGCGGACGCCGCCGACGTCGAGCAGCGCCGCCGTCAGCCCGTGCAGCGGCGCCGTGTCGCTGTGCAGGTCGGCCTCCAGGTCGAGGTCGCCGCGGGCGAGCAGCACCGCCATGCCGTGGTCCCCGAGCGTGCCCGACACGAGAACGCGGTCGCCGGGCCGGACGAGGTGCGGCCCGAGCTCGACTCCCCGCGGCACGACGCCGACTCCCGCCGACGTGATGTACAGGCCGTCTCCCTTGCCGTGCTCGACGACCTTCGTGTCGCCGGCCGCGACGGAGACGCCGGCCCGCTCGGCGGCGCGCGCGAGGTCCGCCGCGACGCGCCGCAGGTCGTCCACCGGGTAGCCCTCCTCGACGACGAAGCCTGCCGACAGCGCGAGCGGCCGCGCGCCGGCGACGGCGAGGTCGTTGACCGTCCCGTTGACGGCGAGGTCGCCGATCGAGCCGCCGGGAAAGAAGATGGGCCGCACGACGTACGAGTCGGTCGTGAACGCGAGGCGGCTGCCGTTCACGTCGAAGAGCGCCGAGTCGCCGAGCGGCTCGAGCAGCGGGTTCCCGAGCTCGGGGAGGAAGAGCTTCTCGACGAGGTTGCGAGTGGCCTTTCCGCCGGCGCCGTGCGCGAGGGTGATCAGGCCGCCGCCGGACACTTCTGCCCTCCGTACTGGTAGGCCGCGGCGCAGGCGCCCTCGCTCGAGACCATGCACGCGCCGAGGGGCCGCTCGGGCGTGCACCCGGTCCCGAAGACCTTGCAGTCCCAGGGCTGAATCGCCCCGACGAGGACCTCGCCGCACCTGCACGCCTTGCGGTCCCGGACGCGCGCCGCCGGGAGCTCGAACAGCGCTTCGGCATCCCAGGTGGCGAACGCGGGCCGCAGCCGCAGCGCGCTCCGCTCGATCCGACCGAGCCCGCGCCACTCGAACGTCTCGCGAAGCTCCATCGTCGCGGCCATCGCGACGATTGCCTGCGGGTTCCCTTCGGGCCGGACGACGCGTGTGTACTGGTTCTCGACCTCGCAGCGGCCCTCGCGGCGCTGGCGGAGGATCATCACGACCGCGTGCAGGATGTCCACGGGCTCGAAGGCCGTGACGACGACCGGGCGGCCGTACTCGCGCGCGATGAACTCGTACGGCCGCGAGCCGACGACGGTCGAGACGTGGCCGGGCGCGATGAAGGCGTCGATCCGGACGTCCGGCATGTCGAGAATGGCGCGCAGCGGCGGCGCGATCGTGACGTGGTTGCAGAAGACGGAGAAGTTGGCGATCCCCTCCTCGCGGGCGCGCAGCAGCGTGACCGCGGTCGCCGGCGCCGTCGTCTCGAAGCCGATCGCCAGGAAGACGACGCGGCGGTCCGGGTTGCGGCGCGCGAGTTCGAGCGCGTCGAGCGGCGAGTAGACCATGCGGACGTCCGCGCCGCGCGCGCGGGCGTCCAGGAGCGACCCGCGCCGGCCGGGCACTCGCATCATGTCCCCGAACGTCGCGAGCAGGACGTCCGGCTGCTCCGCGAGCCAGATCGCGTCGTCGACGCGGCCCATCGAGATGACGCAGACGGGGCAGCCCGGACCGTGCAGGAACTCGACCTCCGGCGGGACGAGCTGCTGGAGCCCGTGCCGGTAGATCGTGTGCGTGTGCCCGCCGCAGACCTCCATGATCCGCACGGGCACGCCCGGGTCGACGAGCGCCGCGATCTCGGCCGAGACCCGCTTGGCGAGCTTGCCGGAGCGGAACTCGTCGACGAACTTCACGCCGCGCTCGCCTTCAGCTCGCGCAGCTCCTGCTCGTAGGACTCGCCCATCTGCTCGAGCAGGGCGATCGTCTCGCGAGCCTGCTGCTCGTCGATCGTGGCGAGCGCGAAGCCGACGTGGACGAGCACCCAGTCGCCGACTCGGGCCTCCGGGCAGAGCGCCGTCGAGATGTTCCGCCGGACGCCCGAGATCTCGGCCCTGGCGATCATCGACTCGAGGTCGACGATCTCGACGATCTGCGCTGGGATGCCGAGGCACATGCAGTCAGGCTCGCGGCCGGGAGCCGAGATCACAACCGCAAATCGCCCGCGGCCTTCTGCGGCAAATCCGCATCGCAAACGGGCGCAGCACCGATGGCGGCCCCGGGGCGCCGGGGCGATGCTCGTCGTGAGATGGCAGCCGTCCTCGACGCCTACGCGGTCGACGCGCTCGTCGCCACGCTCTGGGCGCGCGGGTTTCGCGTGCTCGGCCCGACCGTGCGCGACGGCGCGGTCGTCTACGACGAGCTGCAGTCGGCGGACGAGCTGCCGGTGGGCTGGACCGACGTCCAGGAGGCGGGCGCCTACCAGCTCGTCCGGCGAACCGACAACGCCATGTTCGGCTTCGCCGTCGGCCCGCACTCGTGGAAGCAGTTTCTCTTCCCGCCGCGGGTCAGCCTCTGGCAAGCGCACCGGCATGACGGTGGGTTCGAGGTCGAGGAGCCGGCCAACGGGGAGCGGCCGCTGGCGCTGATCGGCGTGCGCTCCTGCGAGCTGCGCGCGATCGCCGTCCAGGACCGTGTCTTTCTCGAAGGCCGTTACGGCGACGCGGATTACGCAGCCCGGCGGCGCGACCTGTTCGTGGTCGCCGTCAACTGCATCGAGCCGGCCGGCACGTGCTTCTGCGCGTCCACGGGCACAGGCCCGGAGGTCGAGGGCGATTTCGACCTGGTCCTGACGGAGATCCTCGACGGCGAGCATCGCTTCCTCGTCGAGAGCGGGTCGGAGCGCGGCGAGGACGTGCTGCGCGAGCTGCCGTCGCGGCAAGCGACCGAGGCCGACCTCGAAGCAGCCGGCCGGGCCGTCGCCGCGGCCGCGGAGCAGATGGGCCGCTCGCTGGACACTACGGACCTCCGCGGACTGCTCGCGCGCAGCCTCGAGCACCCGAGGTGGGACGACGTCGCGTCGCGCTGCCTGAGCTGCACGAACTGCACCCTCGTCTGCCCCACCTGCTTCTGCTCGTCGGTGCAGGACGCGACCGACCTCGCGGGCGACCGGGCGGAGCGCATCCGCACCTGGGACTCGTGCTTCTCGCTCGAGCACTCCTACATCCACGGCGGCAGCATCCGGCCCTCCGGGCGGTCGCGCTACCGGCAGTGGCTGACGCACAAGTTCGGCACGTGGCACGACCAGTTTGGTACCTCCGGCTGCGTCGGCTGCGGCCGCTGCATCACGTGGTGCCCCGCCGCCATCGACGTCACCGAGGAGCTGGCCGCGCTGCGCGCCGGCGGAGAGGAAAGCGATGCAAACGATTGACGAGCTGATCGGGGAGGGACTCGTCTTCCGCGGCATGTCGCCGGAGGCTCTGGAGCTTCTGTGCGGCTGCGGCTCCAATGTCCGGTTCACCGACGGCGAGCGACTGCTGCGTGAAGGAGAGGAGGCGAATGTCTTCTACGTGATTCGCCACGGCCGTGTCTCCCTCGAGGCATTCGACTCGGCCCGCGGCGCCGTCTCGATCGAGACCATCGGCGAAGGCGAGGTGCTCGGCTGGTCGTGGCTCTTCCCGCCCTACCGGTGGCACCTCGACGCCCGCGCGATCGGGCTCGTGCGTGCGACCAGATTCGACGCCGCCTGCCTGCGCGAGAAGTGCGAGCAGGACCCAACATTCGGCTACGACCTGATGTCCCGGTTCGCGCAGGTACTGATCGAGCGCCTCGAGTCGACGCAGCTCCGGCTTCTGGACGTCTATGGAAACGGTCGCTGAGCCGATTGCGCCCAGTCGCGGGCCGATGGCGCCGCGGCCCTTCCACGTCGTGCGGCGCAGGCGCGAGACCGCGGACACCTGGACGCTCGAGCTCGAGCCGGCGGAGGGTGAACCGCTCGATGTCGCGCCCGGCCAGTTCACGATGCTCTACGCCTTTGGGATCGGGGAGGTGCCGATCTCGGTCTCCGGCGACCCGGCCGGCCCGCTCGTGCACACGGTTCGGGCCGTCGGCGCGGTGACGGCCGCGGTCTGCGCCTCGCGTCCGGGCGACGTGCTCGGCGTGCGCGGGCCGTTCGGCAACGCCTGGCCCGTCGAGGCGGCCGAGGGGAGCGACGTCGTGATCGTCGCCGGCGGGATCGGTCTCGCGCCGCTGCGGCCGGCGCTGTACGAGGTGCTCCGGAGACGAGAGGAGTTCGGCGAGGTCGTGGTCCTGTACGGCAGCCGCACGCCGGGCGACCTGCTCTTCCGGCGGGAGCTCGAGCGCTGGCGTGGGCGGTTCGACCTCCAGGTCGCCGTCACGGTCGACCGCGGGCTCGACGGCTGGCGCGGCGAGGTCGGCGTGGTGCCGAAGCTCGTCGCCGACGCGCGTTTCGACCCGGACTCCGCGGTCGCGATGGTCTGCGGGCCGGAGATCATGATGCGGTTCGCCGCCGATGCCCTGCTCCGCCGCGGACTGCCGGCCGCGCAAGTCCACGTCTCGATGGAGCGCAACATGCGCTGCGGGCTCGGCCACTGCGGGCACTGCCAGCTCGGACCGACGCTGATCTGCCGCGACGGGCCGGTCTACACGTGGGACGCGGTCGAGCCGCGGCTGGCGGTGAGGGAGCTGTGAAGCCCAAGCTCGCCGTCTGGAAGTTCGCCTCCTGCGACGGGTGCCAGCTTTCCCTGCTCGACTGCGAGGACGAGTTGCTCGCGCTCGCCGGTGAGGTCGAGATCGCCTACTTCCTCGAGGCGAGCCGCGCGACGGTGAAAGGGCCGTACGACCTGTCGCTCGTCGAAGGTTCCGTGACGACCGCGCACGACGCGGAGCGGATCAAGGCCGTCCGCCGGGTATCGCGCCACCTGGTCACGATCGGCGCCTGCGCGACGGCCGGCGGGATCCAGGCACTGAAGAACTTCGGCGACGTCGAGCAGTTCCTGTCGGTGGTCTACGCGACCCCGGCCTACGTCTCCACGCTCGCCACGTCGACGCCGATCTCCGCCCACGTGCCCGTCGACTTCGAGCTGCGCGGCTGCCCGATCGACAAGCGCCAGCTGCTCGAGGTGATCACGGCGTTCCTGCACGGCCGCAAGCCCGGAATCCCGGCGACGAGCGTCTGCGCCGAGTGCAAGCGGCGCGGCACGGTCTGCGTCACCGTCGCGCACGGCACGCCGTGCCTCGGCCCGGTCACGCACGCGGGCTGCGGAGCGCTGTGCCCGGCATACAACCGCGGCTGCTTCGGCTGCTTCGGGCCGATGGAGACGCCGAACATCGCCTCGCTCACCAGGCGCCTGCAGCTCCTGGGCATGGACGAGGCCGGCGTCGACCGGGTCTTCCGCACCTTCAACGTGGCGTCGTTCGAGGAGGCCCGGAATGGCTGAGCGCCGCACGATCAAGACCGATTACCTGGCCCGCGTCGAGGGCGAGGGCGGCATGACCGTGAAGATCGAGAACGGGCGCGTCGCCGACGTGAAGCTGCGGATCTACGAGCCGCCGCGGTTCTTCGAGGCGTTCCTGCGCGGCCGCGCGTTCACGGAGGCGCCCGACATCACGGCCCGGATCTGCGGGATCTGCCCCGTCGCGTACCAGATGAGCTCCGTCCGGGCGATGGAGCGGATCTGCGGCGTCGAGGTCGACGGCCAGCTTCGTGCGCTGCGGAGGCTCCTCTACTGCGGCGAGTGGATCGAGAGCCACGCCCTCCACGTCTTCATGCTCCACGCCCCCGACTTCCTCGGCTACGACAGCGCCGTCCACATGGCCCGCGACCACCCCGAGCTGGTCGGCAAGGCACTCGAGCTGAAGAAGACCGGCAACGAGGTGATGACCGTCGTCGGCGGGCGCGAGGTGCACCCGATCAACGTGCGGGTGGGCGGCTGGTATCGCGTGCCGCGCGGGCGCGAGCTTGCCCCGCTCGTCGGAAAGCTCGAGCGGGCGCGCGAGATCGCGCTCGAGGCGGTGCGCGTCACATCGGGCTTCGACTTTCCCGACTACGCCTGCGACTACGAGCTCGTCGCCCTCGACGAGCCGGGCGAGTATCCGATCGACCGCGGCCGGATCGTCTCGAACCGCGGGCTCGACATCGACGTCTCCGAGTACGACGACCACTTCGTCGAGGAGCACGTCGCCTGGTCGAACGCGTTGCACTCGCGGCTGCGCGACCGCGGCTCCTATCTCTGCGGGCCGCTGGCACGCTTTGCGCTCTTTTCCGGCCGGCTCTCGCCGCTCGCCCGCGAGGCGGCGGACGAGGCAGGGCTCTCCCCGGAAGAGCGCAACCCGTTCCGCAGCATCGTCGTGCGGTCGGTGGAGCTCGTCTACGCCGCCGACGAGGCGCTGCGGCTGATCGCCGAGTACGAGGAGCCGGACGTGCCGGCCGTCGACGTCGCGCCGCGGGCCGGAATCGGCTACGGGTGCACGGAGGCGCCGCGCGGAATCCTCTACCACCGTTACGAGCTCGACGAGGAGGGGACGATCCTGGACGCGAAGATCGTCCCTCCGACCTCGCAGAACCAGCGGACGATCGAGGAGGACCTCCGCGGCGTGGTCGAGCGCTCGCTCGACGTGCCCGACGGACAGCTCGCCCACCTCTGCGAGCAGGCGATCCGGAACTACGACCCGTGCATCTCCTGCGCCACGCACTTCCTCGACCTGCAGGTCGAGCGATGCTGACCGTGATCGGCGTCGGGAACCCGTGGCGGCGCGACGACGCGGCCGGGCTGGCGGTCGCGCGGCGGCTGCGCGGCACGCTCCCGGGCGCGACCGTGCTCGAGCGCGAGGGGGAGCCCGCCGGGCTGATCGACGCCTGGGACGGGGCCGATCGGCTCTGGCTCGTCGACGCGGTTTCGTCGGAGGCGGCTCCCGGGACCGTCCACCGGATCGACATCGCGTCGGAAGAGCTGCCGGCGGACCTCTTCCAGGCCTCGACGCACCATCTCGGGCTCGCGGAGGCCGTGGAGCTCGCGCGGGCGCTCGGCCGGCTGCCGGCGCACGCGGTCTTCTACGGGATCGAGGGCGAGAGCTTCGACGCGGGCGAGGGCTTGTCCGAGGACGTCGAGCAAGCGGTCGAGACGGTCGCGCAGGCGATCGGCGAGGAGGTGGAACGGTGCACGAGCGCAAGCTGATGGACGACCTGACGCGCGAGATCGAGCGTCAGGCGCGGACCGCGGGCGCCGAGCGCGTGACGCGCGTCAGGGTCCGGCTCGGCGCGCTCTCGCACTTCACCGAAGCGCACTTCCGAGAGCACTTCGTCGATGCAGCCCGTGGCGGACCGGCCGAGGGCGCGGAGATCGACGCGGAGCTGCGGGACGACCCCACCGAGGCCGAGGCGCAGGGCGTGGTGCTGGAGTCGATCGAGGTCGAGCTCCCGGGCTGACCGGCGCCGCGGCGGCCGGCGCCGCCGCCCAGGGCCAGCTTCGCCGCCTGATCGCCGCTGCGACCTCGGCAACCTCTTCGTAGATGTGCTCCGACTCGCGGAGATCGCGGAGCGCCACACGCAGGGCCGCGCGGTAGGCGAGCAGCGCGTCGTCGCGACGCTGCCGCTCGGGGTAGAAGACTCGCTCCGGGTGCCGGATGCCGTGCCAGCGGGGATGGGCGGCGACGATGTCCCGCGCACGCTCGGCGTCCGGAGGCAGGGCGCGGGCATGCTCGATCGCCGGCAGCATGTCCCGCGCCGAGTAGCGCCGCGGCGGAAACGGGATCAGCTCGGGGTGGTGGACGCCGTGCCAGCGCGGGTGGGCCGCAACCAGGGCCGCTCGCTGTTGCCGGCGCCGGTCCGCTGCCGACTCGGCGCCCATCTCATGCCGATCGGACGAGACCGCGCGCCGGGCGGTCGCGCTCGACCATGGCGAGCCTGACGATCGGGCCGAGCACGTCGGCCAGCGTCGGCTTGCCGATCTCCTGCAGCTCGTAGCGCGCGTGGCGAATCGGGTGTCGGCAGTCGATCAGCCGCCCGAGGTCGATCGGGGTCCCCGTCACGACCACGTCGCAGTCCGTCGCGTTGATCGTCGCCTCGAGCTCCGCAAGCTGCTCGTCGCCGTAGCCCATCGCCGGAAGCACCGCGCCGATGTGCGGATAGTCCTCGTAGACCTCCGCCAGCGACCCCACTGCCGTCGCGCGCGGGTCGACGCGGATCCGCGCCCCCTCGCGCTCCGCGGCGATCGTCGCTGCACCGTACGGCATCCCGCCGTGCGTGAGCGTGGGCCCGTCCTCGACGCAGAGGACGCACTTGCCGTGTAGCGGCGGGCCCGGGTCGAGCGTCACCGGCGAGGCGGCGCGGACGACCGTCGCCTCCGGGTTGGCCAGCGAGACGTCGGCGAGCACGCGCTCGAGGGCTCCGGCTCCTGCGCTGTCCAGCTTGTTGACGACGACGACGTCGGCCATCCGCAGGTTGGCCTCCCCCGGGTGGTAGTGGAGCTCCTGCCCGGCGCGCAGCGGATCGACGACCACGATGGTCAGGTCGGGCCGGAAGAAGGGAAGGTCGTTGTTGCCTCCGTCCCACAGGATCGCGTCCGCTTCGCTTTCGGCCCGGTCGAGGACGGCTGCGTAGTCGACGCCGGAGTAGACCACCATCCCCGCCTCCACGGGCGCCTCGTATTCCTCCCGTTCCTCGAGCGTCGGGTGTGCGGCGTCGATGTCCGCCAGTGTCGCGAAGCGCCTGACGTCGGCCGAAAGCTCGCCGTACGGCATCGGGTGCCGGACGAGTGCCACGCGCAGCCCCGCGTCGAGCAGGATGCGGCCGATACGGCGGCTCGTCTGGCTCTTGCCCGAGCCCGTGCGGACCGCGCAGACGGCGACCACCGGCTTCGTCGACTCGAGCATCGTCGCCCGCGGGCCGAGCAGCCTGAAGTCCGCGCCGGCCGCGAGCGCGACCGACGCCTTGTGCATCACCGAGTCGTGCGAGAGGTCGGAGTACGCGAGCACGACCTCGTCGACGTCGTGCGCGGCGATCAGCTCGGACAGCTCGGACTCGGGGCGGATGGGAATCCCGTCGGGATAGAGCGGGCCGGCGAGCGACGCCGGATAGCGCCGGTGGTCGATCCCCGGGATCTGCGCCGCGGTGAACGCCACGACGCGCGTCTCGGGGTCGTCGCGGAAGACGACGTTGAAGTCGTGGAAGTCGCGCCCGCCGGCGCCCATGATGACGACGTTCATCACCGGCTCGCGGCGTGTTCCGGACGCGGGGTCTCGGCGTCCAGGGCGGGGAAAGGCGCGACCGGTTCGAAGCGCCCCAGGAAGAAGCGGAGGCGCTCGGGCTCGTACGTGAAGGCGAGGCCCGGGATCCCGGGGGCCCGGCGGCACACCGACTCGACGACGTCCGCGACGTAGGCCAGGTGCTCCTGGGTGTAGACGCGACGCGGCAGGGTCAGCCGGACGAGCTCGAGCCCGTCGTACGGCTCGCTGCCGTGCTGGCCGGAGACGATCCCGCGCTCCATCGACCGCACGCCGCCGGCCAGGTAGAGCGCCGCGGCCAGCGCCTGGGCAGGGAACTGGTCGTGCGGCACGTGGGGCAGGATCCGCTTCGCGTCGAGGAAGACCGCGTGGGCGCCGACGGGGACGACGATGGGCACGCCCCGCTCGATCAGGAGACGACCGAGATAGGCGGCCTGAGCGACCACGTGCCTCACCATCTCCTCGTCGGCGGCCTCGCGGATTCCCTGGGCCAGCGCCTCCATGTCGTGGCCGGCCATGCCTCCGTAGTGCGCGAAGCCCTCGTAGACGACCAGCACCTCGCGCGCCCGCTCGGCGAGCGCGTCGTCGTTCAGCGCCAGGAAGCCGCCGATCGGCACGAAGTGGTCCTTCTTCGAGGAGAAGACCGCGCCGTCGGACAGGCTGCAGAGCTCGAGCAGGAGGTCGGGAACCGACAGGTCGGCCTGGCCGGGCTCCCCGTCTTTGACGAAGAGCGCGTTCTCGGACAGCCGCGTCGCGTCCAGGATCAGCGGAACGCCGTACTCGCGCGTCAGCGCGCGGACGCCGCGCAGGTTGTCGAGCGAGAAAGGCTGCCCGCCGGCCATGTTCAGGCACGCCTCCTGGCGGACGAACGCGATGCGGTCGCGGCCCGCGCCGTAGAGCACCCGCTCCAGCGCGACGAGGTCGATGTTCCCTTTGAACGGGAACGTGGACTCCGGGTCGGACGCCTCCGGAATCGACACGTCCTGCCAGATGCCTCCCGCCAGCTCGACGTGCACCCGCGAGGTCGTGAAGTAGAGGTTCGACGGGACGATCGAGCCCGGCTGGACGAGGACCTTTGCGAGCAAGTGCTCCGCGCCGCGGCCCTGGTGCGTCGGGATCAGGTGCCGGTACCCGTAGACGTCGTGCATCGCCTGCTCGAGGCGGAAGAAGCTGCGCGAGCCGGCGTAGGACTCGTCGCCGAGCTCCATCGCAGCGCGCTGCTCCTGTGAGAGCGCCGAGGTGCCGCTGTCCGTGAGCAGGTCGACGAAGACGTCGTCGGAACGGAGCAAGAACGTGTTCCAGCCGGCTTCCTCGATCGCAGCACGCCGCCGCTCGGCGTCGGGCAGGTGGATCGGCTCGACGACCTTGATCTTCCACGGCGGCACCGTCATGGCCCAATCGTCGACCCCGGCCGGCCTCGAGGCATCGGTACTTCTCCGCCGTCCGGGCGCGGGAGGCTTCGGATGCGTTCGCGCGCGGCCGTGCCGATTCTCGTGCCATGACCGCGCACGAGATCGACGACGCGGCAAAGCGGCTCGGCGAGCTGAAGAGCGCGACGGTCGAGGACGCCGCGCTCGCAGCCGTGGCGTTCGGCCTCGCGCTTGCGGCGGCGTGGTACGGCCACCCTCTCGCTGCGCCCCTGGCGCTCGGCGCGATGGCGATGACCTTCCTGGCCGTGCGGGCATTCGTCAAGAGGTTCGTGCTCGTCGACGAACTCGCCGCAGACGAGGATGCGTACCGCATTCCGGCCGTGCGCGACTTCGGCACCCGCGCGGCGTCGCTCCAGCATCGCCGCGTGCTCGCCGCCAATGTCCGCGCAAGCCTCGCGGGAGACGACCGCCTGGAGCCGGCACGCCCGGATCTCGAGCAGCTCGTCCGGGCGCTCGAGGTCGGGTCGACCCGCTGGGAGCCGCAGGCCGTCGTCCGGCTCGAGCACTGGCTCCAGGACCCGCACGGGTCGTTTCGCGATCCAGAGCTGCCGGCGGTCGAGCTCCGGTCGCACGTGCGCAGCGTGCTCGCCTCTCTCGGTCCTCAGGAGATTCAGGCAGCCCGCGGGCTGTGATCTCTCGGATGCCGCTTCGCAGCCGGTCAGATTCCGACCGGCCCGAAGGGCGACACAAGGGCGACACCGGCGCGACCGGCCCGGCCGGAGTGGTCGCGGCCCTGTCCGTTCTCAGCCAGACCGCCCACGTTGGGGTGCTGAGCTCGGGCTCGGTGTCGGTGAAGGTTCCGTCCGGAACACAGCCGTTCACGGTGACCGCCAGCTGGGGCCCGCTGACCGGCCAGTGGGGCGGGTACATCTCGATCGCACCGCTCGAGAGCGGGGGCAAGATCGTCGGATACCAGGCCACGGGTTACAACAGCGACGCGGCGAGCTCGCACAACTTCACGCTGTACGTCGCCTACGGCTAGCGGTCCAAGCACCGAATCGAGAGGGGAGCTTCGGCTCCCTTTCTCGTTCCGTACTTGTCCGCACGGCGGTCGGTGGTCAACGCTGATGCCGCTGCTCATCCCCGGGCCGAAGATCGAGCCATGCAAGCTCCGCTCCGGATCGACAGCTCCGACCCCGTGTCCTTCCGGCATGCGCGGGTCGGAGACGTGATGACGGAGGGGCTGATCAGCTGCGCGCCGGCGACGCCGCTCCGCGGTGTGGCGCGGTTGATGGCCACGCACCGCGTGCACTCGGTCTTCGTGTTCGACTACGGACAGGAAGACGACGAGAACGTCGAGCTCTGGGGGCTCGTCTCCGACCTCGACCTCGTCGCGGCCGCCTGGGTCGACGTCGACCGCCAGACCGCAGGCGACAGCGCCGTGACCCCGCTCGTATACGTGTCCCGCGACGACGACCTGCGCCACGCGGCACAGCTCATGGCCGAGAGCGGCGTCTCGCACCTGGCCGTGGTCGATCCCCTCACGCAGCGGCCGGTGGGCGTCGTGTCCACGCTCGACATCGCCAGGGCCGTCGCGAGCTAGGTCCGGTGGGCGCCGCGCTGTTCGAGGAGCTGCGCCCGCCGCTCTGCCACGCAGAGGCGCTGCTGGAGGCGGACCGCTGCCTCGAGTGCGGCGGGCCGAACGCTCCCGCTCCCTGTGTCGTCGGGTGCCCGGCGGACGTGGACGTCCCGTGGTTCGTCGC
>Ga0070741_10006833_pt1 | contig 24177 bp, 12 predicted proteins | sample Coa_R1_4_FD_66440 | JGI IMG/M metagenome (GOLD analysis project Ga0070741, IMG submission 66440) | Surface soil microbial communities from Centralia Pennsylvania, which are recovering from an underground coalmine fire - Coalmine... | ecosystem: Environmental > Terrestrial > Soil > Unclassified ...
CGCAAGCGATCGTCGAGCTTTGCGCCCTCCTTCAGCCGCACGAACAGGACGACACGTACGTCGTTGTCCCAGTCCTGGCCGATGCAGATCGCCTCCAGCACCTCGGGAATCTGCTCGACCTGGGCGTAGATTTCCGCGGTGCCGATGCGCACGCCGCCCGGATTGAGCGTGGCGTCGGAACGGCCGTGGATGACGATGCCGCCGTGCGCGGTCCATTCGGCGAAGTCGCCGTGGCACCACACGTTGGGGAAGCGCTCGAAATAGGCGGCGTGATATTTTTTTCCCGCCGGATCGTTCCAGAACATGATCGGCATCGACGGGAACGGCTTGACGCAGACCAGTTCACCCTTTTCCTGGCGCACCGGCTTGCCCTCCTCCGACCAGACGTCGACCGCCATGCCTAAGCCCGGCGCCTGGATCTCGCCGCGCCACACCGGCGAGGTCGGATCGCCCAGCACGAAGCACGACACGATATCGGTGCCGCCGGAGATCGAAGCGAGATGCACGTCGGCCTTGATGTCGGAGTAGACGTAATCGAAGCTCTCGGGAGCGAGCGGCGAGCCGGTCGAGGTGATCAGCCGCACGCTTGAAAGATCGTGCGTCTTGATCGGCGACAGCCCCGCTTTCTTGCAGGCGTCGATATATTTGGCCGAGGTGCCGAACACGTTGATGCGTTCGGCTTGCGCGAAATCCCACAACACCGACTGCGGCGCAAAGGGCGAACCGTCATAGAGCAGTAGCGTCGCGCCCGAGCCGATGCCGGAGGCAAGCCAGTTCCACATCATCCAGCCGCAGGTGGTGAAGTAGAACAGACGCTCGCCGGTGCGCAGGTCGCATTGCAGGCGGTGCTCCTTCATGTGCTGGAGCAGCGTGCCGCCGGCGCCGTGGACGATGCATTTGGGCACGCCCGTGGTGCCGGACGAGTAGAGAATATAGACCGGATGGTTGAAGGGCAGCCGCTCGAAGGTGAGCGGCTTTGCCGTGTAGGGCTTGAGGAAGTCCTCGAGCGTGCTGCCGCGCGGTACTTGCGCGGCGACTTTGGCGGCCTCGCCGAGATAGGGCACGATGACGACGGTCGCCGCCGAGGTGAGCTGCCTGGCGACCGCCGCAAGCTTGTCGGCGATGGCGATCGGCTTGCCGTTGTACCAATAGCCGTCGACCGAGACGAATAGCTTCGGCTCGATCTGGCCGAAGCGGTCGAGCACGCCGCGCTCGCCGAAATCCGGCGAGCAGGAGGAGAAGATGGCGCCGATCGAGGTCACCGCCAGCATCAGCGCAATGGCTTCCGGCAGGTTCGGCAGCATCGCCGCGACCCGATCGCCGCGGCCGACGCCGGCGCCGCGCAACGCCTGCTGCAGGCGCGACACCAGCGCGCGCAGCTCGTCCCAGGTCAGCCGGTACGATACCTTGTCCTCGCCGCGGAACACCAACGCGTCGCCTTGGCCCTCGCCGCGCAACAGGTTCTCGGCGAAATTCAGCTTGGCATCGGGAAAAAATTGCGCGCCCGGCATCTTGCCGCCGTCGATCAGGCGCCGCGCGCCCTTGTCGCCAATGACGCCGCAGTAATCCCAGATCAGGTCCCAGAAGGCCGCGCTGTCGGCAACCGACCAGGCATGCAGGTCACGGTAGGTCTTCAAGCCGAGGCCGTGGCGCTTGTTCGCCTCGGCGATCACGGCCATGACCTGCGCCTTGGCCGCGCGTTCGGGGCTCGGGCGCCACAGCGGCGCATCTTCTCGTCGTGCTGACATGACACTCACCCGCCCCGGCCCCGACTAGCAAATAACATCCGCACCTGCCGAAGCAAGCCTAGCGCGGCGGCGCGGCCGCCGGCGGCGTCACGTCGGTGATCGGATTTCGCGGCGGCGTGATGTCGGTAATCGGGTTGCGGGGGCGGACGGGGGCGGCGGCAGGCGCGGCTGGAGCGGCCGTAGCGGCAGGCTTGTCGCCGCCAAGCCGCGTCGGCAGCGGCAGGTGGTGCGGGTAATAGGTCCAGAACACGAAGGCGACCGCAAACAGCACCGCCGACAGGATCGCCCCCATCAGCCGGTGGCTGAGCGACAGAAGCTCGCCGAGGATGCTGCACAGGAACACGAATACCGCGAGAACCGCGACATAGAGCCAGTCGACATTGAGCCAGTCGATCGGGATATCCGGCATCGTTTTCACCCTCGGCAATAACCTAGCCCAACCCTGCAATGCGGGCCACCGGCCGGATGTTTCGCAGCCGCGGATTTCCATTTATACCTCCTGTCCCCATGCCGAAAGTCCTCATTCTCACCGAAGTCCAGGAAGCGATGCGGGCCCGTTACAAGGCCATGCTGCTCGAACGCTTCCCGCAGCTCACCATCGACGTCGTCGGCCACCACAACGACGTCGGGCCCTACATCGCCGACATCGACGTGCTGTTGTGCTTCTCGCCGCCGATGGCCGACCACGTCGTGCGCGACGCGCCGAAGCTGAAATGGATCCAGGCGCTCGGCACCGGCGTCGACAACATCGTCGACCTGCCCTCGCTCGGCAAAGAGGTGCTGGTGACCAACGTGCGCGGCATTCACGGGCCGCCGGTGTCGGAGGCCACCCTCGCCTACATGCTGTCGCTGGCGCGCGATCTGCCGCGCGCGACGCGGGCGCAGGACAAGCGCCAGTGGGAGCGCTGGCCGGCGCAACTGCTCGCCGGCAAGACCGTCGGCATCCTCGGCGTCGGGCTGATCGCGGAGTATCTGGCGCCGATCTGCAAGGCGCTGCAAATGACGGTGATCGGCATCACCGGGGCGCCGCGCGACACCACGGGCTTCGACCGCATGGTCAAGCGCGACGCCCTCGTCGAGGTCGCGCCCGAGCTCGATTTCCTGGTGGTGCTTTTGCCGATGAGCGCGGCGACGCGCAACATCGTCGGCGCAACGGTGCTCGCCGCCATGAAGCCCACCGCCTATCTGATCAACGTGGCGCGCGGCGGCGTGGTCGACGAGGCGGCGCTGATCAAGGCGCTGGAGGGCGGCGTCATCGCCGGCGCCGCGCTCGACGTCTACGCCCAGGAGCCGCTGCCGGCCACGAGCCCGCTGTGGACGGCCAAGAATGTGACCATGTTTTCCCATCTCGGCGGCTACTCGCACGGCTACGAGGACCGCGCCATGCCCACCATCGCCGGCAACATGGCGAAGTTTCTCGCCGGCGATCTCAAGTCTATGATCAACATCGTGCGCAAGCCCGCCTCGTGGGGCGCGTGATTTCGGGAGAACGACATGGCCCTGTCCGAACGGCTGAACGCGCCGATCTCGACCGCCGAGCTGGAGCGGCGCTGGAAGGCGGTGCGCGCCGCGATGGCGCGCGACAAGATCGACGTGCTGCTGATGCAGAACAACAACGACCACATGGGCGGCTATGTGCGCTATTTCACCGACATGCCGGCGACCAACGGCTATCCCAACACCGTGGTGTTCCCGCGCGACGACGAGATGACGGTGGTGTGCCAGGGCCCGTTCGGCGGCGGCGAGACCACGGCGCAGGGCGACGTCAACTGGCGCGGCGTCAAGCAGATCTACACGACGCCGAGCTATGCCTCGGCGCATTACACCAAGGACTACGACCCGGAGCTCGCCGCCAGGGCGCTCAAGCCTTACGCCGGCGGCACCATCGGCTATGTCGGCACCTACCAGATGTCGTTTGCGATGCTCGACTACATCAGGCGCGCCTTCCCCAATGCGCGCTTTGTCGACGCCTCCGACATGGTCGACCGCATCAAGGTGATCAAGAGCGCCGAGGAGATGGAACTCGTCAAGCGCGCCGCCGCCATGCAGGACGGCGCCATGCGCGCCGCCTTCGCCGCGGTCAAGCCCGGCATGCGCGACACCGAGGTGGCGGCGATTGCGCAGGCCTACAGCGTCGCGCACGGCAGCGAGAACGGCATCTATCTCTGCGCTTCGATGCCGCTCGGCAGTCCGTCGAAATTCGCCAACAAGCATTTGCAGAACCGCGTCATCCAGAAGGGCGATCAGATCGCGCTCTTGGTCGAGGACAACGGGCCGGGCGGCATGTACACCGAGCTTGGCCGCTCCTGCGTGGTCGGCGTCAAGGTGCCGCAGGCCATGAAGGACGAGCTCGAATTCTGCAAGGCGTCGCGCCGCGTCACGCTCGATCTGCTCAAGCCCGGCACGCCGTGCAAGGAGGTGTGGGACGGCTTCAACGCCTTCATGCGCAAGAACGGCCGGCCCGAGGAGGCGCGGCTCTATTGCCACGGCCAGGGCTACGATCTGGTCGAGCGGCCGCTGGTGCGCCACGACGAGCCGATGACCATCGAGAAGGACATGAACATCGTCGTGCACCCGACCTACATCCACGCCGGTTTCTTGAACTGGCTATGCGACAATTACCTGATCGGCGGCAACGGCCCCGGCGACCGGCTGCACCGGTTTCCCGAGGAAGTCGTCGAAGTGGGCTAGAGTCATTCCGGGACGGCACAAAGCGCCGGACCCGGAATCCAGGGCCAACAGGTGTGTCGCTCTGGATTCCGGGTTCACGCGCTGCGCGCGTGCCCCGGAATGACAAGGACACATAGGGAGTTCCACCATGGCCGACATCAAGATCATCAACCCCGATACGCTCGGCAAGCCGCTCGGGCAGTATTCACAGATGACGCGGGTCAAGGCGTCGGAATTTCTGTTCATCGCCGGCCAGGTCGGCGTCTTCAAGGACGGCAAGCTCGCCGGCGAGGATTTCGAGGCGCAATGCGGCCAGGCCTTCGCCAATATCGCGGCGGCGCTGAAGAGTCAGGGCGCCGGCTGGGGCAATGTCGTCGAGTTCACGACCTACCTCGTGCACTCGCAGGACATCGCGAAATTCATGACGTGGCGGCTCGCCAACTTTCCCAAGATGTTTGTCAACGGCGCCTATCCGCCCAACACGCTGTTGATGATCGACCGGCTGGTGCAGGAGCCGCTGCTGATCGAGGTCTCGGCGGTGGCGGCGCTGTGATGCTTCCCTCTCCCCGCATTGCGGGGAGAGGTAAGGGTGACCAACGCACCGTTTATTCCAGAAAAACGCCGCTCCGCCGTTCCGCCGCATATTTGACCAGCGCCAGGAAGCGGTAGAGGCCGTGCACGAACTTGCCGTAGGGCAGGCTCACGAACAGCGCCAGGACGGCGCCGAGATGGATGGCGAGCAAGAGCCCCATCGCGCCGGTGTCGCGCAGCACCAGCAGCAACAGGCCGGTGAGGCTGGTCAGGACCAGCATGGCGAGGAAGGCTGTGTCCATACCGCGGTGCGCCGGATCGGTGAGCTTTGCCTCGCGCCGCCGCGACAGCAGGAACAGGCCGGCGGGACCGATCAATAGGCCGATGCCGCCGAGGCTGCCGAGCATCACCGGCAGGCTGAGCACCGCATAAGGCGCGCGCCAGCCGAACCAATAATGATAGACGGTGGCGACGCAGGTCGCGGCAAAGCAGAGCAGGAAGCCGTAGAACGTGACGTGGTGATAGAGCCGCCGCCGCGTCGAGGGCTGCTCGTTCTCGGACGTGCAGCCGCCGCCCCCGCCGCCGAGATAACGCAGCGTCATGGTATCGGCAGCCGCCCGCCACAAGCCGAGAAAGCCGGCGCGCGGGCCGCCGCCGTTCACGTCGCGCCAGAACGCGCGCAGGCTCAGCGCATGCGCGGCGACGGCGTAAAGAAACGCGGCGCCGAACAACCCGACCATGGCGCGGTGCGGCATCACCTTGTAGAAATCGCCGGCATTTTGCGACCACAGCGCGGCCGGGTCGGCCAGGGCGACAAAGCCTGCGATAAAGGCGGCGACGCTCGCCGCGCACAGCACAGCGACCAGCAGGCCGTTGCGGGCAAAAACGCCGGCCAAAAACCCCGGCCAGACATAGGCCGCATAGCTGTCGTTGCGCAGCCGCGCCAGCGCCGCCGGCACGTTGACGTCGAACTGGTGCGGCGGCGAATACTGACAATCCGGAAAGCAGGCGCCGCACTGATGGCAGAGGTTGGCGAGATAAGTGAGATCGCCGGCGGCAAAGGTGCGCCGCATCTCCATCGCCGGGAACACCGCGCAAAGCCCTTCGCAATAGCGGCAGGCATTGCAGATCGTCATCAGCCGTTCGGCTTCGCGCAAATTATCGGTCGCGAGCATGCCTTTACTCCGTTCGTTCCCGCGCAAGCGGGAACCCAGCGGGCAAAGCCGCAGCGCCGGAAATAGCCGCCCCTTCGTCCCCGCTTCCGCGGGGACGAACGGTCAGAGTGGCCAACTCAGTTGCGACCATGCTTGGCGGCCCCCTCGCCGGCGATGCGGCCGAACACGGCGCCGATGGTCATGCCGATGCCGGCAAGATAGCCCTTGCCGAGCACGTTGCCGGCCATGATCTCGCCGGCCGCGAACATGTTGCCGGCGCCCTTGCCGTCCTTCATCAGCATGCGCGACTCTTCATTCACGCGCGTGCCGAGATAGGTGAAGGTGATGCCGGGACGCAGCGGATAGCCGTAATAAGGCGGCGTATCGAGCTTGCGCGCCCAATGCGATTTCGGGATGGCAAGGCCCGCGGTCGCGCAGTCGTCGAGCACGGTGTGGTCGAACGTGCCGGGGCGCACCGCGGCGTTGAACTCCTCGACCGTCCTGGTCAGCGCCGCCGGATCGAGCGACAGCTTCACCGCCAGTTCGCCGATGCTCGGCGCTTCCACCGCCGGAAAGATCGACGGCATGAACAGCCTGATCGACTTGGCGTCGACGATCGAATAGGCGATCTGCCCCGGCTGCTGCGCCACCAGCCGGCCCCAGATGGCGTAGCGTTTCGGCCAGGTGTCCTCGCCCTCGTCGTAGAAGCGCACGCCGTCGCGGTTGACCATGATGCCGAACACCACGCTGTCGAGCCGCGTGGCGATGCCGCCGTCGAATTTCGGCGCCCGCGCGTCGATCGCCACGGCGTGGCACTGCGTCGGGTCGCCGACGGAAGCGACGCCGGCGTCGAGCAGCATTTTCAGCACGTCGCCTTTGTTGTAGGGCGTGCCGCGGATGAGGAAATTATCGGCGGCCTCGCCCCAATATTGCTTGAGCCAGTCGACATTGGCCTCGAAGCCGCCGCTCGCCGCCACCAGCGCGCGGCCGCGCACGCTCTGCGCCCGGTTCTGGTGCCTGACCGTCGCCGCCATGAAGTAGCCGTTGTCGATCGTCAGCCCCGTCACCGGGGTGTCGTAGAGACAGACGACGCCGAGCGCCTGGGCGCGGCGGTACAGCGAATTGAGCATGCCGCGGCCGCCGCCGAGGAAGAAGGCGTTGGTCTTGCCGAGCGACAGCGTGCCGCCGAGCGGCGGCTGGAAGCGCACGCCCTGCTCGTCCAGCCACGGCAGGAGCTCGCTCGAGCGGCCGATGGCAAGCTCGGCGAGCGTCTTGTCGGTGTCGCCGCCGGTGACGCGATACAGATCGTCGAGAAACTCGGCCTTGTCGTAAGGCCCGGTCATGGTCGGCGCCGTGCCGTCGTGCGCGAGCCGCAGGTTGCGCGTGTGCCGCGTGTTGCCGCCGCGATAGAATTGCGGCGCGCCCTCCAGCACGACGACGCGGGCTCCGGCGCGCGCCGCCGTGATCGCCGCGCACAGCGCCGCATTGCCGCCGCCGACCACCACGACATCGAAGGGCTGCGTGAAATCCATGGGCCCGATCAATGCCTTGCTTCGCCGCACGTGGCAATGGCATGGTCCAAGCGCCGTTCAACGCCGGGACCCGCCGAATGAAATTCGCCCATTTCTCGCATATCTGGGCCAAGCCGAAGCTGACGCCGCACCAGCGCTACGAGGAGCTGTGGCGCGAACTGCAGTTATGCGACGAGCTCGGCTATGACTATGCGTTTTGTGTCGAACATCATTTTCGACCAGATGAAAGCTGGATCTCGTCGCCGAGCCTGTTCGCCGTCGGCGCCGGCGCCCGCACCAAGCGGCTGCGCATCGGGCCGATGGGCTACATCGTGCCGCTCTATCATCCCTTGAGGCTCGCCGAGGAGATCGCCATCGTCGACCAGATGCTGGGCGGGCGCATGGAATGCGGCCTGGTGCCCGGCATCAATGCCGACTACTTCCGGCCCTTCGGCCTCGACTACGACCTGCGCAAGACGCCGACGCTGGAATTCGTCGCCTATATGCGCGCGGCCTACGGCGAAACGCAGCCCTTCAGCTTCAGCGGCGACAATTTCCACACCGCCGAGCCGACCAGGCTCGCGGTGCAGCCGGTGCAGCAGCCGCACCCGCCGCTGTGGATGATGAGCCGCGACCCGCGCACGCTCGAATTCTGCGCCGCCAACGGCATCAATCCCGGCTATTTCCTGGTCTATCCGCGGGCCGACGCCGCGCCGCGCTACCGCGTGTTCCTGGACAACTGGCAGAAGGCCGGCTGGAAGCAGAAGCCGCAGATCGCCTATTGCACCATCGTCTATGTCGACGACAGCGACGACAAGGCGATTGCGGTCGCGCTCAAGCGCGCCGCGCGCGCCTATGAGGGCTTCCTGCCGCCGCCCAAGCCCGGCGAGACCTTCGAGGAGCGCGTGCGCGAGCATTCCAAGAAATTCATCGGCCGCGGCGAGCCGGGCGCCTCGGAAATCATGCGCAATCTGTTCGACGCCGATTACCTGATGCAGCACGACCTGATGTTCATCGGTTCGCCGGACACCGTGACGCGCAAGATCCGCGCCGCCGCCGAGGCCGGGCTGTTCAACGTGTTTCTCGGCGAGTTCAATTTCGCCGACCTGCCCGCCGACGATGTGATGCGCTCGATCCGGCTGTTCGGCGAGCGCGTGATGCCGGCGCTGCGCGGCTACGAGCCGTTTTAGTCGGCGCGCAACGTGTTGATAACACGGAATAATCCGTCGCGGACCGGCGGCGGCCCGGCCACGCCGGCGGACCCTTGATTTCGACGCGCCGGCACAGCCGGCGCCATTGTGATTGACGTCACGGCAACGCATTATCGCGCCACCATCGGGTCCACCAACCATGCCGGCTGCCGAAAGCAGGACGCTCGACAAAGCCCGCCGCATGCTCGGTGAGTGCGTGTTGTTCCGCGGACTGAGCCCGAAGGAGCGCAACGAACTGGCGGCGCGCGCCCGCATGCGCAATTTCGCCGCCGGCGAAACCATTTTCCTGATGGGCGCCTCCGGCGACAGCATGATGGCGGTGCTCGAGGGCAGCGTGCGCATCAGCGTGCCCTCGCCCGAGGGCAAGGAAATCGTGCTGGCGATCATTCAGCCGGGCGACGTGTTCGGCGAGATCGCCGTGCTCGACGGTAAGGAACGTACCGCGGAAGCGACCGCGATGACCGACTGCACGCTCGCCGTGCTCGAGCGGCGCGACGTCCTCGGTTTCCTCGAGAGCAACCCGACCGGCTGGCCGCGGCTGGTCGACCTGCTCTGCGCCCGCCTGCGCCACAGCGACCGTCAGATCGCCGAGATGGCCTTTTTGCAATTGCCGGTGCGGCTCGCCAAGGCGCTGCTGCGCATGGCCGACATGGCGGCGGGGCTGGCCGGCGCCCGCGCCGGCGCCCGCATCCGCCTGACCCAGCGCGAGCTCGGCAACATCGTCGGCATGACGCGCGAAAGCGTCAACAAGTGCCTGCGCGAATGGCAGCGCAAGGGCATCATCCGCATCGAGGACAACGCCATCACCATCGTCAAGCGCGAGCAGCTCGAAGACGTCGCGCAGTCAGACTGACGCCGGCGACGGTCCCGGACGAATCACAACTCGACGATCATTCCTTCGCGCGCGACCAGGGTGCCGGGGCGGGCCTCGTCGGCCGCGGCGGCCATGGCGTCCATAAATGCATCGTCGTGGTCGGGATCGTGGTGGAACAGGCACAGTTTCCCGACCGCGGCCTCGTTGGCGAAGCGCACCACCTGCTGCCAGGTCGAATGGCCCCAGCCTTGGTGCTGCGGCATTTCCTTGTCGGTATAGGTCGAATCGACGATCAGCGCGCCGGCGCCTTTCGCCAGCACCATGGCGCCTTCGTCGAAGGGACCCTCGCCCAGTTCGATATCGGTGATGTAGGCGACCGAGCGCCCGCCGTACTCGACGCGATAGCCGGTGGCGCCGCCGGGATGGCTGAGCGGCATGGTGCGCACGACGATGCCGGGGCGCGGCGTCAGCTTGTCGCCGGCGGTGAAGTCGTGAAACTGCAGATGCGCGCGGAACGTCTCGACGTCGATCGGGAACAGCGGAAAGCTCATGACCTTGCGCACCGCTTCCTCGATGCCCGAATGCCCCTCCAGATGACCGCCCCAGAGGTGGACGCGGTTGCCGGCCGTGAACAGCGGCGCATAGAACGGCAGGCCGATGACATGATCGAGATGGCAATGGCTGAAGAAGATGTCGGTGTCGGCGGCCATGCCGGCATTGATCAGCGTCTGGCCGAGCGCACGGATGCCGGTGCCGGCGTCGAAGATCAGAACGCGGTCGCCGCAGCGCACTTCGACACACGGCGTATTGCCGCCGTAGCGCACGGTGTCCGGCCCCGGACACGGAATGCTGCCGCGCACGCCCCAAAAGCGGATCCGCATTGCCGCCGACATTCGACCCCCGCCCCTGCGCGGCACCAGACGCCGCTTCAGCCCCTATTCCACACGTTTTTGCTGTGATTTCTACTTGCTTTGCAAGGCAAACGCACCATTCCAGTCGGCCGGCGGCGGGTTGACCCGGAACTCGCGAATCCGCTCGCAATAAAGTTCCATGACCCCGCCGAGGCCGAAATGATCGGCCGCCGTGCGGGCGGCTTCTATGATGGCCATCACAGAATCCCACTCCCGCCTGCGGTAGCGTTCCAGCATTTTAACGCTGAGCTCGTAGAGCTCGCCGTATTCGCTGGAGGCGGCGACGTCGCGGCGGCCGAGCACGGTGTAGATCAGTTCCGGTTCGGTCTTGCCCTTGACCGTGACGAAATCGACCTCGAGCAGCGCGAACTTGTCCTTGACGGCCTCCGCGGTGCGCGCCCCGATCAGGATCGGCACGGCATAGGACTTGGTCTGGCTTTCCAGCCGCGAGGCCAGATTGACGGTATCGCCGAGCACCGAATAGTCGAAGCGCAGGTCCGAGCCCATGTTGCCGACCACACAGGGGCCGCTGTTGAGGCCGATGCCGACATTGAGCTTGACGTAGCGCGCCCCGGTCGCCTTGGCCTCCTCCTCGCGCAGACGATTGAGCACCTTGACGCGCTCCTGCATGTCGAGGGCGGCCTCGCAGGCGTTGATCTCGTGGATCGGATCGTCGAGCGGCGCGTTCCAGAACGCCATGATGGCGTCGCCGATGTATTTGTCGATGGTGCCCTTGCGGTCGAGAATGGCGTTGGTCAGCGGCGTGAGAAAGCTGTTCATCAGCTTGGTCAGCCCCTGCGGATCGTGCTTGTACATCTCGGAAATGGTGGTGAAGCCGCGCACGTCCGAGAACAGGATGGTCATGTTGCGCTCTTCGCCGCCGAGCACGAGCTTTTCCGGCGAATGGGCGAGCTGCTCGACCAGCGCCGGCGACAGGTACTGGCCGAAGGCCGAACGGATGCGCCGGCGCTGGGCCTGCTCGCTCATGTAGTTGGCGAACATCAGCGTGAGATAGACCAGGGCGCTCGACAACAGCGGATAGGTGAAGTCGATCAGCAGCCGGTCCTGGACGTACAGGGACCACGAGGCGCCGACGCTCAGGGCGATGATCACGGCGCCGAACACCAGCAGCCAGGCCGGCCCGAGAATGGGCGCGAGCCAGACGATGACGATGCCGATGACGATCGCCGCCAGCAGCTCGGCGCCGACCGCGTAGTTCGGCGCCGACAGCACCGATTGCGACAGCACGCTCTCCAGGACCTGCGCGTGCACCTCGACGCCGGGCAGCACCGGATCGAGCGGCGTGGTCTTGACGTCGAGCAATCCGACCGCCGAGGTGCCGATCAGGACGAGGCGCTGGCGGACGCGGTCCGGCGGCATGGTGTCGTCGAGCACGTCGGCGGCGGAGACGTAGCGCGCCTGGTCGTGCGGCGCGAAGTGGACCCAAAGCTGGCCGTTGCGGTCGGTCGGGATGACGAAGCCGGGCACGGCGACGCTCTGGATGCCGGCCGGGTCGACGCGCAGCAGCAGCGTGCTCGCCCCGCTCACCACGCGCAGCATCTCCAGCGTCAGCGAGGGCACGATGGCGCCCTGCGCCATCATCACCATCGGCACCCGCCGCACGATGCCGTCGCGCTCGGTGTGGATGGTGAACAGGCCGCGTCCGCTCGCCGCCTGCTCCAGCGCCGGGACGTTGCGGATCAGGCCCGGAAAATCGACCAGATAGGGCCGCGCATTGCCGCCGAGGGTGGCGATGCCGACCGGAGGCGGCGTGCCCGGCGGCTGCGCCTGCGGCGTCGGCAGGCCGGATTCGCCGAGCACGACGCGGGAGCGGCGCAGCGCCTCGGCGAGAACCTCGTCGTTGCTCGGCAGCGCGCGCAGCTTGGCGAGCGTCGCCTCGTCGAGATTGCGGAAGGCCTCGGCGGCGGTCGCCGGCGAGGTGCGGTCCGGCTCGGGGAAGAAAACGTCGAAGCCGATGACCAGGGCGCCCCTCTGCGTCAGCTTGGTCACCAGGTCGGCGATGCGCGTGCGCGGCCACGGCCATTGCCCGAAGGTCTTGAGGCTCTTCTCGTCGATGTCGACGATGACCACCGGGCGCTGCTCGGCGTCGCGCGGGCGCAACACCTGGTAGAGGTCGAAGACGCGGACGCGCAGTTCCTGGATCGGCGCCGGGTCGGCGATGCGCAGCGCGGCGAGCGCGACGAGCAGCGCCAGCGCCAGGCCGCGCGCCAGGCCGAAGCGCCGCGCCAGGCGCGAGAGCCAAGTCATGACCACCATCCCCCGCCGGTCATCCGCGCTTATTTTTCGCGGAATGCCCGCATGAATTGATCTTGTAGCGGCTTGATCAGGTAGGACAAGACGGTGCGGTCGCCGGTCTGCACGAAGGCCTCGACCGGCATGCCGGGGATGAGCTTGACATCGCCGAGGCGGGCGATCTCGCCCTGCGTCATGGCGATGCGCGTGGTGTAATAGCTCTGCCCGCTGCGCTGATCGGTGGAGGTGTCGGCCGATACCCGCATGACGGTGCCGTTGATCTCCGGCGTGGTGCGCTGATTGAAGGCGGAGAAACGCAGCACGGCGGCCTGCCCGACCTGCACCTGATCGATGTCGTGCGGGTTGATCTTGGCCTCGACCTGGAGCTTGTCGCTTTCCGGCACGATTTCCATGATGGTGTCGCCGGCGGTGACGACGCCGCCGACGGTGTGCACCTTGGATTCGAGCACGATGCCGTCCTGCGGGGCGCGGATGTCGATGCGCTTGAGCTGATCTTCGGCGGTGACCTTGCGCTCGACGAACTCGCCATATTTGGCGTCGACCTCGCGCATGTCCTTCGCGACCTCGCTGCTAAGGTCTTGATCGATCTGGATAATCTGAAGCTCGGTCTCGGAGGTCTTGCCCTTGGCCTGGGCCACCGAGGCCATCAATTGCCCGCGCTCGCCCTCGATCTTGGTGGCGTCGCGCTCGAGCGAATTGACGCGGGTCAGCGGCACCAGGTTCTTGGTGTAGAGATCGCGGACGCCTTCGAGCTCCTTGTTGATCAGGGCGGTTTCCTGCGCTTTCGCCGCCAATTGCGCGGTCAGACCGGTGATTTCGTCCTTGAGCTGGCCGATGCGCTGCTGCAATTGCGCCTTCTGGCCGGCGCGCGCGGAACGGCGCAATTCGAACAGCTTGCGTTCGTTGGCGATGGCATTGGCGACCGAGGGATCGTTCTGCCGCGCCAGCAGGTCGGGCGGAAAGGTGATGGCCTGGGCGCCGTCGCGCTCGGCTTCGAGCCTCGCCTTGCGGGCGGCGAGTTCGTCGAGCCCCTTGGTGACGATGGCGAGATTGGCGCGCGTCACGGTGTCGTCGAGCTGCACCAGGATCTGGCCCTCTTTGACGCGGTCGCCGTCCTGCACGAAGACCTTGCCGACGACGCCGCCGGTCGGGTGCTGCACCTTCTTGATGTTGGAGTCGACGACGATCTGGCCCTGCGCGATCAGCGCGCCGGCGATCTCGGTGGTCGCGGCCCAGCCGCCGACGCCGAAGGCCAGCACCAGCACGATGGCGCCGCCGGCGATCAGATGGCGGCGGATCGATTCCCGCGCGCTGCCGGCGGGGCCGGCCGGGGCATATTGCTCGATGGTGTTGCTGATCCGCTCGCCGAGGCCGGCGAGATAGTCGAGCAGCTTCATCAGGCGCCTCCCCCGCTGCCGGGCACGACCTTGAGCGGCTGCGGCGCCGACGGACGCTGCAGGAATTTCGACAGCACCTCGTCCTTCGGGCCGATCGCCTGCGCCTTGCCCTGACTCATGACCAGGATCTGGTCGACGCCGGCGATCGCGCTCGGCCGGTGCGCGATGACGACGACGATGCCCTTGCGTTCGCGCACGCCGAGGATGGCGCGGGTCAAGGCCTCGTCGCCTTCGGCGTCGAGGTGCGAATTGGGCTCGTCCAGCACCACCAGGAACGGATTGCGATAGACCGCGCGGGCGAGCGCCACGCGCTGCGCCTGGCCGGCCGACAGCGCCGAGCCGTATTCGCCGACCGGGGTGTCATAGCCCGACGGCAGCCGCACGATCATGTCGTGCACGCCGACCGCCTTGGCGGCGGCGATCACCGCCTCGTTGTCGGGCTCCGGCTCGAAGCGGGCGATGTTCTGCGCCACCGTGCCGGTCAGCAATTCGACGTCCTGCGGCAGGTAGCCGATGTGCGGCCCGAGCACGTCGGGCGACCACTGGTCGAGCGCGGCGCCGTCGAGCCGCACATGGCCGCGCAGCGGCTGCCAGACCCCGACCAAGAGCCGCGCCAGCGACGACTTGCCGGAGCCGCTCGGGCCGATGATGCCGAGCCCCTGCCCGGCTTCGAGCTTGAAGGCGATGTCCTGCACGATGACCTTCTGGATGCCGGGCGGCGCGCCGCTGATATTTTCCACGGCGAGGCGGTGGGTGGGCGCCTGCAACGGCATCGGCGCCGCCCGTGCCGGCAGTGCCAGCAAGAGCTTGGTGAGGCGCCCCCAGGCCGAGCGCGCGGCGGTGAAGCCCTTCCAGTTGGCGATGGCGAGGTCGACCGGCGCCAGCGCCCGCGCCGACAGGATCGAGCTGGCGATGATGATGCCGCCGCTCGCCTCCTGATTGATCACCAGGAATGCGCCGACCGCGAGCACAAAAGACTGCAGCATCATGCGCAGTACCTTGGAGGCCGAGCCGAGCCCGCCCGAGACGTCGCTGACGCGGCCCTGGCTCGCCATGTACTGGCGGTTGGCGTCGCCCCAGCGCTTGGCCATGCGCCCGACCATGCCCAAGGCGGTGATGACCTCGGCGTTGCGGCGGCTCGACTCGGCGAGGCTGTTGCGGGCGATCGCGGCTTCCGTCGCCGCCTTGTTGGGGGCGCGCAGCAGCACTTCGGTCACCAGCGTGAGCGCGACCAGAACGATGGCGCCGGCCAGCGCGGTGACGCCGATGAGCGGATGGAAGGCGAAGCAGATGCCGAGATAGAGCGGCATCCACGGCAGGTCGAACAGCGCCACCGGCCCGAGGCTGGACAGATAGGCGCGCACCGCGTCGAGGTCGCGCAGCGGCTGATTGCCCTCGCTGCGGCCGCCGATGCGCAGCGGCAATTGCACCAGGGTGTCGTAGACGCGGCCGGAGAGCTGCTCGTCGAGGGCGGCGCCGATGCGCGCCAGGATGCGGCTGCGCACCGCGTCGAGCACGCCGAGCGCGGCGAACAGGCCGCCCGCCAGCACCAGGAGGCCGATCAGCGTCGGCACGCTGCGGCTCGGCAGCACGCGGTCGTAGACCTCGAGCATGAAGAACGAGCCGGTGAGCTGCAGGATATTGCTCATGCCGCTGATCGCCGCGGTGCCGATGAAGGCGCCGCGGCAGGCGGCGAGCGCGGCGGCAAGCTCGGACTTCGGAGCGGGCGTGTGGCTATGGCCAAGCGCGCGGCTAATCATTGCAGTAATGGCTCCCCCCGGGTGACACCGGCCGGTCCCGAAGCACGGATCATGAACGGCCATTGTGCCATTGCTGGGGCAGATTGTCGCCTGCGTTCATCGCGGAAACGTTAACGGGGGCAATACTTTGCGGGCAGACGGCGGCTTCAGGCGCAGGCGTCAGGCGATGATGATGTGCGACTGGTGCTGCACCAGCTGCGCCGTGGTCACGTTGTCGAGCGTGACGGTGTTGTGCGCATCCACCGTGATGACGGTATTGGCGGCGTTGTTCGGATCGGCCTGGGCCGCGGCCAGCACGTCGGAGATGTGGGCAAACGTGGTGTGGTCGAAGCTCAGGAAGTCCTCGTCGACGTTGAAGTCGGAGACCACGTCGTTGTGCTGGGTCTGCGGCGAGAAGTTGCGGAATACGAAGGTGTCGGCGCCGGCGCCGCCGGTCAGCGTGTCGGTGGTGCCGCCGGGGTTGTTGCCGACGCTGGTGTTGTAGATCACGTCCTTGCCGCTGGTACCGCTCAGGCTGATGTCGCCGTTGCCGTCGGTCTGGCCGGCGACGTTGAAGATGAAGTTGACGCTGTCGATGCCGCCGTGGCCGTCGTCGATGGTCACCGAGATTTTGTCGTTGTCGGGCAGCGACGCATTCGGCGTGTACACCACGCCGTCGGCGAGCATCTGGTTGATGGCATCGAGGGTACCGGATGCGGCGAGCGTGCCCGCCGGGGCGTTTGGATCGGGCGTCAGGTCCGGCTCGCTCTGCGCCAGCGCCATCGTGCCGTGGTCGGCGGAAGCCGTGATGGTCAGCGGATCGCTGCCGGCATCGACGTCGGAGAGCGTCAGTCCGAAAGATTTCACGGACTGTAGAGTGTCGGCGGTGAAGGCGTGCAAGACATTGCTATTGTCGCCATACGTCCCGATCACTTCGCCGGAATCGTTTATTTTATAGAGCAACGTTCCCGAGATGCCGGTTCCGGCCGGATCGTCGATGGTGGTGAAAGTCCCGTTATCATATAGGAAGCCGTGCGTTACATGGCTGCTGTCGATATATTCGCCAACCACCTCGCCCAAATCGTTGACGCCGTGCGCCTCTGTCGCGATTGCATTCGGCACGTCAATGTCTGTAAAACTGCTGCCATCGTCATAGGTAATGAAACCGTGATGGACACTGTTGCTGTCTGCATACCATCCGACTATCCAGCCGGCGTCGTTGACGTCTTCGGCGATGGTTCGCGTCGCAGCCGCATCATGCGTGAATATTGCAATTGAGCTACCGTTATCAATAAACGCAGACTCGTGATCGGTAGTATTCCAGGCCATTCCGACGATCACGCCAGCATCGTTGATGCCTTCGGCAGAGGCAGACGTGAAGGTGGGGACAGCGATCGTGCTGAACGAACCGCCGTTGTCGATAAAGGCATGCGTACCACTCAGGTCGTAATTGCCAACGATAATTCTGGAATCGTTGATGTCGTTTGCGACTGTGAAGTTGGCGCCCGGGTACGACACCGCGCTGAAGGTCGTCCCCTGCAATTCCCACCCCAATTGCCCGACGAGATCGCCCAAATTGTTGATGCCGAGCCCCCACGCTGTCGTCGTTCCCGTTGGCGTGATGGTCGCGAAGTTGGAAGCGGAGTCATCCGGGGTCGTTGACACAGCGCTGGGGTCGATCACCGGCGGGTCGTTGACGGCGCCGACGTCGAAGGTCACGGTCGCGGTGTTCGAGACGACGCCGCCGGCGTCCTTCACGGTGTAGGTGAAGCTGTCGGTGCCGTTGTAGTTCGCCGCCGAGTGGTAGAGCACATTGCCGTCGGCGAGCAGCGTCACCGTGCCGCCGTGGGCGCTGGTCGCATCGACCGAGTTGATCGACAGCGTGTCGCCTACGTCGGCGTCGGTGTCGTTGGCGAGCAGGAACGCCGAGGGGATGACGGAATCGGTATCCTCGGTGATGCCGACCTCGACGGCGTACCATTGCGGATTGGCGCCGTCGGTGTCGTTCCAGGTTCCGTCGGCGGGGCCGTCGAGGCCCCACATCATGGCGTAATTCTCGTTGCCGCCGGCATTGTTGGGCTCGCCGCCGTTCCAGTTGGCATAGGCGTTGGCGGCCGCCTGGCCGTCGGCCGCGCCCTGCCAGAACTGCTGGCCGGCCTCCGGACCGGCGGTCCAGATCCAGTTGCCCTCCGTGGTGCCCTGCGCGGCGTCGTCGGAGGCGCCGAGCCAGACGGTGTTGACGCCGGCCGCGGAGGCCAGATTGAACAGGAACTGGTTTTCGCCGGACGAGGTGATCGTCGGCAGATAGCCGCCGGCGGCGTCGGCGGCCGCGGCCGCGTCGGTCCAGGTCTGGAGATCGTTGACGACCTGGTACCAGTGGCCGTTGGCGTTGTCGTAGCTGAAGCCGGCGATGTCGCCGGTGAGCGTCTCGTTATTGGCCACCGGCGCATGATCGAAGCGAATGTCGGTGCCGGAGCCGCCGTCGTTGACCAGGCCGAAACTGTCGACCGTGTAGCTGCCGGAGAAGGTGAGGCTGGCGAGCGCGGTGTGCGAGCCGTCGTAGAGCGTCAGCGTGCCGCCGGTGCCGGAGCCGTTGTCGACATAGCTCTTCTCCTGCACGACGGACAGGTCGACATTGGCGAGGTCGACGGTGTCGCCTGCGGCGAAGCCGGACAGCGTGGCGTTGACGTGCAGAGCGTCGTCGAGCGCCAGGCTGTCGGCGCCCGCCGACTGGAAGGTGACGCCGCTGTTGTCGACCTCGCCGCCGAACGTGAGCTGGCCGCCGTCGATGAAGAAGTTGCCGGCGCCGCCGCTGGTGCCGCCGATAAAGATCGAGCCGGTATCGTGGACGTCGACGCCGAGGTTGGCGGTGGCGTTGACGTTCAGGGTGCCGGAATTGTCCAGAACGGCGGCGGAGCCCGCGATGCTGAGCGTGAACGCCTCGATCGTGCCCTCGTTGGCGAAGCTGCCGCCGACCGCGCCGATCGAGACGCTGGCTTCGCCGGCGGCGATAGAGCCGGAATTGTCGAAATTGCCGCTGACGTCGCCGATCGACAGCTGATTGCCGGCGCTGATCGTGCCGGTATTGACGAAGTCGCCCGGCAGCGGCGGCGCATCATCGTCGGTGAGCACGACGTTGTCGAGATGCCAGTAGCCCGGATCGTTGCGGGCATCGAATTCCAGCGTCGACAGGTCGGCCGCGCCGGTCAATCCGGTGATCGTATATTGCTGCAGTTCGCCAGCCGGCGCATCGAGGAGGCTAAAGCCGACACTCAGCCCGTTCCAAAGGACGGAGAAATCATTATGCAAGTCCTCCGACACGTTTGGATCGACGTCATTGCTGAGCCAGAAGCTCAGCGTATAGCTGTGGTCGGCTTGCGTCGTGATGGTTTGACTCAACGCCGAGTCGCCGCCGACTTCGCCGAGGAAGGCGGCATAGTTTCCGATGAAGGGGGTAGTCCCGTTGGACGCAAAATCCGACACCGGATCAATATCGCTCCACCCGCTCAGATCGCCGGTTTCGAAGCCGCCATTGACGATCAGATTGGCGGGGTGGATGGGCGAAGCGCCGACCGTGCCGATCGTCAGCGTAGCGGAGGCATCGATCGTGCCGTCATTGGAGAAGGTGCCGCCGACATTGCCAAAGGTAATGTCGGAGCCGGCCTGTAGCGCGCCGTCGGCGTCGCTGTGGAAGTCGCCGCCGATGCCGTCAATGGCGATCTTGCCGCCGGCAATGATGGAGGCATCGACGGTCCCGACCGTGCCGGTTGCCAGCGTGAAGTCCTGGGCGACATGGCCGATCTTGACGTCGCCGTCGCTCACGTCGATCGAGGCGAGCGCCTGGCTAAAGTTGTTGGCGGCGGTCGCCGACAGCACGAAGCTGCCGCCGATCGTGCCGATGCTGAGATCGGGGCCGGACGCCTGAATTTCGGCGGTGGCCGACCCGCACGCGCTATCGGCCAAGAGCTGGAAGTCGCTGCCGATGTCGCCAAGCGCAATGGCGCCCGAGGCCGATTCGATTTGCGCCGTGCCGTTATCGCTGGCCGCCAGGGTAACGGCGCCGCCGACGCCGTAGAGCGTCAGGTCGCCGTTGGTGCTGATGTCGGCGGTGGCGCCCTGCTGCGCGCTGAGGCTGAGGTCGCCCGTGACCGCAGCCGAGCCCGCATTGTCGCCGATGGTCATGGCGCCGAAAGCGCGCAGGCGCGCCTCGCTGCCGAAGTCGTTTGCTGTCAGCGTGAGATTGCCGCCGATGTCGCCGATACCGACATCGCCGCCCGACCCGCGCAACATGGCGAAGGCGGCTCCGCCGTCGGCGGACAGCGCGAGATCGGCGCCAACATCGCCGATCGTGACGGCATCGAAGTCGATTTCGGCTTCGCCGCTGCTGCTCGCGCCGACCGTGACGCCGCCGCCAATGTCGCCGGTGGCCAATGCGCCGCCGGCCAAGGCCGTGGAGGTCACCAGCGCGGTGCCGGAACTGTCCGCCAGGACCTTGAGGTCGTGCCCAATTCCGTAAATCGTGACGTTCGAATTCGAATCCAGTGTCGCCGTGCCGCCGTTGGTCGCGATCACCGCCACATCGACGCCGACCGCCGGATCAGGCATGCCGAATTGGCCGATCTGCAGCGGACCGCCCGAGGCGGTGCCAATCTCGCTGTCGCCGTAGCTGTCGGCCGACACGGTGAGGCTGCCGCCGACCGAGGCGATATCGACATTGGAGGCGTTGTTGCTGGTGCCGAGGAACGCCTTGTTGCCGTCGCCGACCGCCGACACTGTGACATCCTGGCCGACATTGCCGATGTGTAGCTCGTCGGTGTCCTCGAAATCGGCCAGGCTGCCGGGGCCGCCGGCGTTGCCGCCGTAGTTATTGGTGTCGCTGGTGGTCGCCGACAGCCTGAGCGAGCCCGTGATGTCGCCGACCGAGCCGGAGGTCGACACTTGGGCGACGCCGTCATTGTCCGCCGTGACGCTGACATCGCCGCCGACCGGGCCGAGGCTGCTGGTGACGAGATCGAACTCGCCGTCGCGCAGGGCGACGACGGAGACGTTGCCGTCGACATTGGTGCTCTGCAACGCCTGGAGGTCGGCGACATAATCGTCGAAAGCGTCGAGAACCAGATTGCCGCCGACCGTGAGGCTCAAAACGGCGGCGTTCGAATTGGCGAGCTCAAAATTGGCAAAGGTCGTGACATCGGCCGCGTTCAGGAACGCATTGTTGCTCATGTAGAGCGAGTTGACGGAGACCGACGTTCCGGTGGCGTCGGCGACCGCGTTGGCGAAGGCCGTGCCGTCGGCGTTGAGGCCGATGAAGGCGTCGCTGAAGCCGCCCGGCGGATAATCGGTCCAGTTGTTGTAATAGCTCCAGTTGTTGGAACTGGCCTCGGTCCAATAGTCCGCCACACCTTGCACGGTAAGGGTGACGGTCGCCGTCGACAGCCCGCCGCCGCCGTCCGCGATCGTGTAGGTGAAGCTGTCGCTGCCGGCGAAATTCTCCGGGGCGACATAGGTGATGGTGTTGTCGTTGTTCAGCGTGACAAAGCCGCCGTTGCCGCTATCCGACGACACACTGACGATGAACGGGGCGTTGCCGCTGTCGTTGCCCGTCAGCGCGCCGGTGCTGAACGTGGTCGAGCCGTTGGCGTGGAACACCGGGCTGAAGGTGTCGCCGCCCCACTCTTCGACATAGCCAGCAAGCCAATCCGGGGTCGTCGGTACGTCATTCCACGTGCCGCCCGACTGGATTTGTAGACCCGCAACGCTGGCGCCAAATCCGCCGTTCGGCTCGCCAGCGTTCTGTGCATCGCCATTGTCGTTCCAGTTCGTGTACGAGAACAGCGTGCCCGCTTCGGGTCCCTCGACCCAATGCCAGGTGCTTGAATTGCTCGGCTGCCCATCCGGCGAATCGTCCGTGGTTTCGCCGCCGGCCCACGCGGCACCGCTATTTGCCACGAGTTGCGTGACGAAATTGTTTTCCTGCGCGCTGGTGATGGTCGCGAGGTAGGCGCCGTCCGCTTGTGCCGCGCTATTGGCGTCGTCCCAGTCAGTCGGTGTCGTGACCAACCGGTAGTAGTGGCCGTTCTCCGGATTGAGCACCCAGCCGTCGCCCGACGGTGCGGCAGGGATGGTGTCGTCAACCGCGTGCAGTCCGGGCTCGTTCGCCGGCGTGATGTCGATGGTCGCGGTGGCCTGCGCCGTCAGGTCGCCGCCGCCGCTGTTGCCGTTGTCGTCGACGGTCAGGGTCAGCGTGGTCGAGGCGCTCGGCGCGCCGGCATTGTCGTTATAGGCGATGGTGCTGCCCGACGTGCCGGCGAGGAAATCGTTGAGCTCGTCGATGGTGCCCGAGACCTTCAGCGCGCCGCTGCCGTTGCCGCTGTCGATCGACACGCCCGAAGTGCCGGCGTCGGCGGTGACGATGCCCTCGCCGACCGCGAGCGTGATCGTCTCGACGCCAGTGCCGCCGTCGACGTCGGACACCGACAGCCCGGTGCCCTGCAACGCGATATCGATGCCATCGGTCGCGGCGTAATGCGCCGTCGGCGCGGTCGCCACCGGCGCGTCGTTGACCGCGGTGACGTCGATGCCGATCGACTGCGTGCCGGTCTGCGCCGAGCCGCCGCTGTGGCCCTGGTCGTCGGCGGTGACGGTGAGCGTATCGCTGCCGTTGACATTGGCGTCGGGCGTATAGACCACGCCGCTCTTGAGCGCGACGTCGATCGCGGTCTGCGAGCCGAACAGATGGATGGTGGCGCCGTCATTGGTCGAGCCGGCATCGAGCCCGCTTTCGTCGACGCTCAGCGTGCCTTTGCCGACCGCGAGCGTGACCTCGATCTGGGAATTGCCGGCGTCGGCATCGGTGACGGTGATGCCGTTGAAGGTCAGCGGATGGTCTTCCGCCGTCGTCGCCGTGCCGCCGCCAATGGCGTCGCTCTCGAGGTACCAGCCTTGCGGGTTGCTGCCGGAATTCCAGTCGCCGGCGATGTAGAGATAGGTTCCATCGGTGGTGATGGCGTTGGCACTGTCGTATTGCGACCAGCCGAGCGCCGGCAGCGTGCCGATGACGCTGCCGTCGGCCGGATTGATCTCCATCAGCACGCCGTCGGTGTCGCCGCCGGCGGTGGTCGTGGTGCCGACGGCGAACAGGTGGCCGTCGAGCGCGACGACGCCGGTCAGCGTATCGGCGCCGCTGCCGCCGCCGGTGACGCTCCAGACCACGTCGCCCGAGGTGTCGTATTTGGCGATGATGTAGTCGCCGCCGTTGCTGCTGACGTTGCCGACCGCATAAAGGTTGTTGCCGAGCACGGCGGCGCCGTAGAAGTCGCCGGACTGGCCGCCGACCGTATCCTCGTGGGTGGTGACGGAGCTCAGGTCATAGCTCGCCTGCCACACCGTCGGGACGTTGGTCGACTCGCCCAAGCTGCTGTGCCAGGAGCCGCCGACCGCCCAGATGCCGCCGTTGAACTCGACCGCGTCGCGGGCGATGGAAAACCCGGGGACCGGCAGCGAGTCGACCGCGGAATGCAGCAGGTTTCCGTTGCTGTCGTACTCGGCGATGACATAGGCGCCGTAGCTCGCCGGCTGGCCGCCGCCGACCGCATAGAGAATCGTGCCGCCGTTTTGCGTGGTGGCCAGGACGTTCTGGAAGGCTTCGACGCCGTTGTAGCTGAAGAAATTGTTGCTGGTGGTGCCGATCGCAGGATCCGGATCGTTGCCCGGGGTGCCGTCGGCATTGAAGCGCACCAGGATCGACTTCTCTTCGACGCCGCCGACCGTGTCCTGCGTCAGACCGGTGCCCGGATTGCTGGCGCCGACCGCGTAGATTTTGTTGGCGTCGGCGGCGACGCCGGACAGATTGCCGTAGTGCCAGGCATCCGAGACGTCGATCGTCTGCCCGGCCGGAGTGACAGTAAACTGAACGACGTTGCCGCGGTCGGACGTCGTTTGCGTCACCGGCAACCAATTGTCGATGACGTAGACGTGGCCGTCGGCATAGGCGACATCGGGCGCCGTCGACGCATTGGGCACATGTGTAATCGGGTCGGCAACGCCATAGAAGCCGAGCGTAACCGGCTGCATGATGCTGACCACGGGCGCGGCATTGCCGGTGCCGGCCGCCGCGACGTCGACGGTGACCGTGGCGCTGTCCGACAGCGCGCTGCCCGAGCCGTCGTGGCCGCCGTCCGAGAACGACACCGTCACGGTGCGGTCGGGATTCTGACC
>Ga0070741_10006834_pt1 | contig 24173 bp, 31 predicted proteins | sample Coa_R1_4_FD_66440 | JGI IMG/M metagenome (GOLD analysis project Ga0070741, IMG submission 66440) | Surface soil microbial communities from Centralia Pennsylvania, which are recovering from an underground coalmine fire - Coalmine... | ecosystem: Environmental > Terrestrial > Soil > Unclassified ...
CTGCGCGAGCCGTACCAGTTCAGCCTCATCATGGGAGTGCTCGGCGGCATCCCGGGGACGACGCGGCACCTGGTCGACCAGGTCGACTCGCTCCCGGCGGGGTCGCACTGGCAGGTGATCGGGATCGGCCTCCAGCAGTGGCCGCTGGTCGCCGCCGCGATCACGCTGGGCGGCAACGTGCGGGTCGGGCTCGAGGACAACTTCTACCTGGAGGAGGGAAAGATGGCGAAGACCAACGGGGACCTGGTGGCGAAGGCCGTGCGGCTGGTCCGCGAGCTCGGCGGCGACGTCGCCACGCCGGCCGAGGCACGCCGCCAGCTGGGGCTCGCGTCGTGACCGAGGTCAAGGCGGAGCTGGTCGGCAACGTCTGGAAGATCACCTCGAAGCCGGGCGACGAGGTGGCCGAGGACGACGTCCTGATGATCCTCGAGTCGATGAAGATGGAGATCCCGGTGACCGCGCCGCGGTCGGGCCGCGTCGCCGAGATAAAGGTCAAGGAGACCGACGTCGTCAAGGAGGGCCAGGTCCTGGTGGTCCTCGAATGAGCGACCTGCCGATCAAGGTCAAGGTCCAGGAGAGCGCCAACCAGGTCGTCTACACCGACGCGGTCCTCATCAACGGCAATCCGCTCGGATTCGTCCTCAACTTCGGCCAGTGGGCGCCCGAAGAGCCGGGCCTGGTGCGCGTCTACACGCGCGTGGGCATGAGCCCGAACCACCTGAAGCTCCTCGCGCAGTTGCTCGCGCAGAACGTGGCCGCGTACGAGGAGAAGTTCGGCGAGATGGTGGTCGCGCACGACCGCGCCGCCGACGCCCACCGCATCGGCTTCGACACGGTGCCTCCAGAACCCAGGCGCAAGCTGGCGGGCGAGTGACCTCAGCCCAGCTGCTGCTCCGCTACCAGGTGCTCGCCGAGCGCGAGCGCCAGCTCCGCGAGTCGATCGACGCGAGAGAGCAGAGGCTGGAGTCGGATCCCGCCGTCGTCGAGCGCGAGGAGGCCGCCGCGGCCGCTCGCAGCGAGCGCGATGCGATCACGGTCAAGCTTCGCGAGTCCGACCGCGAGAGGGAGACCCACCGCACCCGCCTGCACTCGCGCGAGCGCGAGCTGATGAGCGGCCGCATCCGCAACCCCACCGAGCTGATGCAGATGTCCAACGAGGTCGCGCACATGAAGGCGCAGTTCGCCGAGGAGGAGGACGCCCAGCTCGCGCTGATGGAGCAGGCCGAGGCCGCGGACGAGGCGCTCCGCGTCGCCCAGTCGGAGCTCGACGCGGCGAAGCGCGAGTCCGCCGCCGAGGAGCCCGGGCTGCGAGCCGAGCTCGAGGAAGCGCGCGCCGACCTCGCCGAGGTAGAGCGCGAGAAGGCGTCGGTGTGGGAGCAGATCCCGGCGGCGCAGCAGGCGATGTTCCAGCGCGTCCGTGTGCGTCCGCCGATCGCCGAGGTGATCGGAAACCAGTGCTCGGCGTGCCGCGTGGCCGTCACATCGTCGGGCATGCAGGCGCTGCGCAAGGGCGATTCGCTCGTGCAGTGCGACAACTGCGGGCGCATCCTGGTGGCGGCATGAAGGTCATCCGCCTCTTCACCGATGGCGCGTCGCGCGGCAACCCCGGGCCGGCCGGACTCGGCATCTCGATCGAAGACGAGAACGGGATGAAGCTGCGCACGCTGCACAAATGGATCGGCGAGGCGACGAACAACCAGGCCGAGTACATGGCCCTCATCGAGGGTCTCAAGGCCGTGCGCGCGTGGACCCCGGACCGCCTCGAGGTCCGCCTCGACTCGCAGCTCGTCGTCGAGCAGGTGAACGGCAAGTACCGCGTGAAGGAGCCGCAGCTCAAGGAGCTCCACGAGCGCGCGAAGGGGTTGCTGTCGGAGTTTGCGGAGGTCGACGTCAAGCACGTCGACCGCGAGCAGAACAAGCGCGCCGACCTGCTCGCCAACATGGCGATCGACGACCACATCAAGGAAGCGCACACGCGCCGCTGATGGCGCGCGTCACCTACTCAGTCGATACCGACCTCGAGCCCGCGGTCGTCTGGGCGGCGCTGACTGAGTTCGGTCCGCGGCGGGCGCAGCTGTAGCCGGACCTCTCGCCGGAATCCTTCTCGGTGCTGGAGCGCGGCGACGGCTGGGCCCGCGTTCGCGAGGGCACGGCCGGCCTCGGTATCTGGTCGATCGAGCGCTACGAATGGCAGGAGCCGGTGATCACGGCGACCGTCGAGGAGGCGAGCGCCGCGCAGCCGGGCGGCACGTGGCGGATGGAGGTCCGCCCGCGAACCGGCGGCGGCTCGATCCTCACCATCCGCATGGACCGCCGCGCGCGGGGCGTGCGCGGTCACCTCATCCACGGGGTCTTCCAGGTCACCAACGGCCGGTTCCTCGCGGCGCGAACGCGAAGAATGCTTGCGAACATCCGCGGGTAAGATTCAGGCGGGCCGAGGCGGACGGGTGACCGCCGACCTAATAAGCGGTTGGAGGAAAGTCCGGGCTCCAAAGAGCAGGGCGCTGGGTAACACCCAGTCGGGGCGACTCGAAGGAAAGTGCCACAGAAATTACACCGCCGTCGGGCGTCGTCTCCGGAGGATGGCCGGCGGTAAGGGTGAAATGGTGGGGTAAGAGCCCACCGGCGGCCGGGTGACCGGCCGGCCAGGCAAACCCCGCCCGGAGCAAGACCAAATAGGAGGACTGTGAGGCTGCTCGCCGAGTCCTCGGGTTTCGGTCGCTGGAGGCGCCGGGCAACCGGCGTCGTAGACAGATGGTCACCGTCCCGCGAGGGATACAGAACCCGGCTTACAGTCCGCCTCGACCCACCTTCTGTATCCCTAAAGCCCGCAAGTTGCGCGCGGCAGAGTACGGTCTCTGCTTCACGTCTAGCAAGGCGCGAGGCTTAGCGACTCGATACAGCCTTGCCGAGGCAACAGTAAGTCGCTGGCCAGCCTTCTGTGCGCGGTGCCTTACGCGCAGGGGCTAGGACCGTGATACACCCTGTACCAGATTCCCGTAGCGAGTGCCACTGACGCGAGCGATTTCTTAGAGAGCTCGGTTGCGGCCAAGACCCACGATACGACCACTCTTATCCGTCGGGACTGGTACCCGCCGCATAGGGGCCGCCTAGCCCTATTGAGTGATCGGCCGTTGGCCCAGCCTTGAATCTGGAGGTAGTTAGATGCCGATTCTCTTAGGGATAGTCGTGGCCATTCACGGACTAATTACGATCGCCATCGGGGCTGGCACCCTTAACGGTGGCCGCCCGGTGTCCACCCCTGGTATGAACTGGTACCCCGTCTCGCTGGGGCAATCCTGGCTGCTGTCCGATGGTGCAGCAAGGATTGGTAGTGGCTTGTGGATTCTTGCCGGTGTCGGTCTGGTTCTTACAGCCAGTGCTCTGCTCGGCATTGTTTTGCCGAGAACCGCCTGGCCGGTCCTAGGGCTTGGCTCAGCAGTTGTTGGTTTGGTCGCGCTCGCTCTCTTCTTTCACCCCTACTACGCGATCGGCATCTTGGCCAACGTTGCAATCCTCGGCGCGGCAACAGTATTTCGGTCAAACGCCAAGACTCTGTTGGGCATATGAACGAAACAACAGGTCAAGGCACCATTTGAGGAGCCAAGAATGTCATCACTAATCGCGATAGCTGAACCGAAAACCAGGTCACGCCAGCACGCAGAATCTCTCGGGCAAGAAGGGCGCATGAAGGGCGGCGCCCTCAATCACGTCGGTTTCTGGGCGGCGGCCTCGACGGCCGTTCTAACAGCGTGGTTCATCGCGGCCTTCGGTCCATGGATCGCGGGACAGCCCGCCTGGCACGGTATCGACGCTTTCGCTAAGGCGTTTCAGGTCGTGCCTTACGTCGCGTGGGTGATCCCCTGTCTCTTCCTGGCACTTATCTTTCCGGTGATGCTGTCGACCATCCATTTTGTGACCGCTCCAGAGAGGCGGATTTGGAGTTGGCTTGGGCTCATGTTCGGTGCCTTCTATGGGGCTGTTCTTGGCGCTGTCTATTGGGTCATCCTCACCGTGGTGCCGTCGAGCATAAGCAGCGGCGATCTTCAAGGCCTCGCGCCTCTGGTGGTGACCAGTCCCCACTCACTCGCCAATGCCCTGGAGGGAATCGGATATGGCTTCATGGGCCTAGCGACCTTGTTCGCAGGATTGGCTGTCGAATCGGGTGGACTCAGGAGCTGGATCCGCTGGCTTCTGGTCGCCAACGGCACCGCAGGATTGGTCGGCGTCGTATTAGGCGGGATTGGCATTGTTGTCGCGACGATGGTGGCCCTCGTGGTTTGGGCTGTGACTCTGCCAGTCGCGATGGTTGTATTGGCGGTCTTCTTCCGGCGGCGGCTTCGTTCAGCGGGCTGATGTCCATTCGCAAGGAAGCCTTCGACTGGTCAGTCGACCATCGACGGGTCACAGCCGGCTCACATTAGGGCTACACGATGGTGTTCTCGTTACCGCATCAGGCCGGGTGATCTTGTGGCGCATCGAACACCTCCAGTCCTGACTTAGCCCGTGAGGTGTTCAGCTGTCCACCCAACCAGGCAACTCAAGCTAGGCTGAGTCCGATCGAGTTCTGATGACAATACTTAGACGTCCAATGTGGGAATTGCTCGCATGGGCCGCCGCGATCCTGACCGCGATCGCCACCGCAGCGGGATTGTTCTGGTCGCCGCTCTATCGCGACGCTGCCTACTGGATTGAACAAGCGAGGGGTATTGACCTCGCGACCTTGTTTCTCGCGGTGCCCATCCTTGTCGTCAGCCTTTGGCTCGTACGCCGAGGATCGGCTCCGGCCCATGCGGCCGCGATTGGGGTTCTGCTCTACCTCGTCTACAACTATGTGATCTACTCGATCTCGGTCGCGATGAACCGCCTGGCCTTTGTATACATCGCGATCCTGGGGCTATGTGTCTGGAGCCTGATTCTGCATTTCCTCGCCCCCACGGCAGTCCCCAGCTTGCTGAACTTAGATTCGCCTCTTGCGCGGGTGATTGGCGGCTTCCTGGTGGTCGTTGCCGCGCTGTTTGGGCTTCTATGGCTTAGTCAAATCGCCAGCACAACGATCAGCGGGGTACCACCTGTTGATGTGAAGCGGACAGGCCTGCCGGCGAACCCGGTTTATGCCCTCGACCTGGCGATCTTCCTGCCACTGGCCGTTGTCGCGGCGGTCGGCGTGTTTAGGGGCTCGGCGTTCGCCGCAAGTCTTGCCGTGCCAATGCTTTTCTGGCTCTTCCTGACGTCAGCGGGCGTCCTCGGTGGCTTTCTATTTGCGGCCCGCGCCGGCGAACAAGTCCCCGCCGCGATTGCAGTACTGATCGGCCTGATCGGTGTGGTAGCAATCGGCCTGGCTGGACTCGCAATAGCGGGAGCCAATCGAGCGGTCAGCTGACCGCACGTTAGGCGCCCGGTGTCGGCCGATAGGCCCCCGTAAACCGGCCGGAAGACCCGTGTCGAGGTTAACGTGCGGACCTACGCTCTAGTTGATGGCTCTTCAAATGCGCTCCTCAATGAAACACTCGAGTGCCCGCTCGCTTCCCGGCATTGCTCGGCTCGTGGTCGGGCTCGAGGTCTTTCTCGGCCTCGGCGCACTGTTTGGAGGAGGCGCCTTGATCCTGGCGCCAGACGGTCATCTACTTGGGATGCCGGTCAAGCTGCTCGCAGGGTCACCATTCCCCTCCTTCCTGGTCCCGGGAATCATTCTTTTTAGCCTTCTCGGCGTCGCCCCGTTTATGGCCGCTGCCATCACCCTCCGCCGGCAGGCGCTAGCGCCGCTAGCGGCAGTCGCGGTGGGATTGACGCTTATCGGTTGGGTATCGGTCGAAATGGTCGTGCTGGCCGGGCTCGGAAGCCTGGCATGGGCCTTCTACCTAATGCTCGGCGCTTGCATCGCCGCTGTCGGCGTGGCGTGGTGGCGATCGTCCGCTAAGAGTGCCAACCGCATGGAGTCAAGATGAACGCATCGACTGGTCCATTCGGAATCGACCTCTACTGGATCCCGTTGGGCGCCGGCGGGAATTTCGTGCGGCTGAACGGACGGATCTATGAGGCCATCGCGGCCCGCCTCGAGCATCGCCCCACATGCGACCTGTACCACTCGGCTTTGCAGGTGTTTGTCCCTGAAGGTCGCTATGTCATCGAGCAAACGCCGGTCGTTGACGCGAACGGCGAAAGGCGCGGTGTGGTCGGCGAGGGGCCTGTGGGTGCGCGTTGGGCGGGCCGCTTTCGCATCTTCCGTTACGAGATACGCCGATGGCTCGAGGGTTCGATACCCGACATCGATGAGGCAGTCGAGCGCGTCCGGCTGAGCAACGACGTTGACATGGCCCGTCGGCTCTTGGACGCTGTAGCCGAGGTGCCCCTCCTCGTTTGGGGTCGTGATGAACTGAAGACGGGAGAGATGTGGAATTCGGACTCAATGATCGCCTGGATGCTGGAGCGCATTGGACTCGACGCCGAGTCGATCAAGCCGCTCGCCGGCGGACGGGCTCCAGGTTGGAAGGCGGGCATCGTCGCCGCGCGCCGCGAGTCGCCGTTGGCAAGGAGCCTGCATCTACACGCGAACCGATAGCCGCGTTTCGGTGGCGGCGGCAGGTGGAATGGGGGTAATGACGATGCGCACCGTAGCGAGAGTCCTTGGCATGGCCGGAGGCCTACTGCTCCTGATCGCAGGAGTTGACGCCTTGATCCGCGGTCACGCGGATACGGCGATCATCGGCGCCTGGGCGACAGTCGCGTCCGAATTGATCGGTATCGCCGGGGGAGCCTTCGCGATCGGCCGGCCTCGGTTGGCGGCACTCTTGACAGCTATCGCGGCTGCCATTGCAGGGCTTGTTGCGCCGGGCGTGATTCCCGCGATTGCCGATGTAACGCTGGTCTTCCTCGGGTATCTCCTCGCGGGCGCTTTACTCGTGGCAGCCGCGGTGATCGCCTTCCTCGGGCGGAACAAGGCGGCGACTGGAAGTCCGACGCCAAACTCCTGACGCGACCTGTCCGCGCGACGCCAACACGCTTGCTCGCCTTCTGACGCAGTCGCAAGATCGTCCATTTGCCGATCGTCGATAGCGTGGCGTCGAACCGGATTGCACCTGCGACAGTTGAGCTCGAACCGGTGAAGGAATGGCCCGAGCCGAGGGTGCCGCACGCGCCAGGAGAACTGGGAGATTCGGCCTGAACCTTCCACGAAGCAGCCTCTTGGAGAACCGGTACTAAGCCCCTTAGACTTCTGGCGGGCGACTGGATCGAGCCCTACCTGGGTATCAAGAGATCCGGGATGCCGCCATCGATCTTCCGCGGCGTTCAGCTGTCGCAGCGTCTGCCGCGCTACGCGACGTTGCGCGACCACCTGCTCCTTGACTACCCCGCCGCGGCTCGTCTGAGGAGGATCGTCGATGCGTGGGTCCGCGCTGATTCACCAGCCCTTCGGTCGAAGATCCGTACGGATCTGCTGGGGGAGGGCAGCTGCCCAGGTACGTTCTCGGAGTTAGTTCTTCGCGAAGTCCTCAGGCGAAAGTTCGGCACCGTTCAGCAAGAGCCGAAAGGACTGCCCGTGGGTGGGAAGACGCCCGATTTCGCAGTCCGCATAGGACGCCTCGGCAAGCAAGTCGTCTTTGAGTCCACGACCATCGTCGAGAAGGTGAATCCCCTTATCCATCGGCGCCGCGACATTATGCGGCGGCTGGATCGGATCTCGGGGCCATGGCACCTGATTCCGCATTGGGTTCCCAGCTCGGGCCTCGAGTCGGTTCGCCCGAGCCTCATCGAGGCGGCGGTAAGGAAGGCGATCGCTGGGTTGCCGCCGGCGGAGCACGAACTCGAGATCCCGATTGGCACGGCCTTCTTTAGAGCCGTTCTCGTTCCGGCCTCACGAAACCTCGAGAGCATTGCCGCCATCGATGCCAGCGCGCCGGTGGTCACCAATCCTGGGGTTGCATCGATCAAGAAGGACATTGAGACCAAGGTCGGTCGGTATCACCGACTGAAGGATGCTGGAATCCCCTTCATCGTTGCCGTCGGTTCCAGCGTCCAGGGCGTGGATTTTGAGGCGCTCTGGAGAGCGATGTACGGCAATGATCGCGTCACGATCAAACTCGACAGCCGAGGCCATGTAAGCGGAGCCGAGCCGGCCGGCCTCGACCTCAGCGGTGCGGTCACGCCGAACCGAGATGGGCAGCCGCGCTACAGCACGCTCTCGGCTGCATGGCTCATCCGGTGGATCTTCGACTCCAGCGTGATGTTCGCTGACGTCGTCCATTTCCCAAACCCGTGGGCCGAGAACCGGATCGCCATCCCCGGGCGAGACATCGCCAGGGTGCGCTTTCATCGGATCAACCAGCATCAGGTGAAGCTCTTTGCGCCTGAGCGGCGCCCCCTTCTGAAGCTCAGCTGAGCCCTCACAGATCAGGCTGGACGAGCGGCGGCTGTTGGCAGCGAGCTCCGCGGCGCCGGGGGCACAGCCGGGGCACTGATTCCGGCACCAGCAGGCTCCAGCACGACACGGACGGACACGAAGGCGTGGCAATTTGAGTTCAGACGGGCATCTGCCGAGCCGCCGGGACAGTCGAGGACATGCAACGAACACGGTTCGGGACTGTGAGGCACACTGGCTGCTCCCGTTGGGTGCCGAAAGGACATCTGATACGTCTTGCAAAGTCGTCCGTGGATACAGAAGGTTTTGCGTACCAGTACGCATCCAGTACGCAGCCGCACTCAATCAGAGGGTGTCGTAGGGTGTCGTTTCGTATTCAAAGTGGCTGGGTCGAACTCACCGACACAGAACCCGGCTTACAGTCCGCCCTCGGCCCACCTCTCCCTTGCTCCCCTGGCTCCTGTGGCCCCACCGAGCTCCACGGGGTTGCGCTCCAGGTGCCGACGACGAGATCTTGGGGCGGTCACTTCGCATCGCCGTGCGAATCGGCTCCCTGGCCGGGTTGAACAAGGCCGCACTCATAAGCGAACACGACAGCCTGCACCCGGTCCCGAAGGCCGAGCTTCGAGAGGATCCGCGCCACGTGGGTCTTGACGGTGCCTGCGCTGATGAAGAGGGCTCCGGCGATCTCGGCGTTCGAGCTTCCGCGGGCGACCTGCGAGAGCACCTCGCGCTCACGGGCCGTCAGTTCGTTCAACTCTGGTGGCGGCGAATTTGGGCGCCAGCTCGATACGAATCGTGCGATCAGCCGCCGCGTGATCTCCGGGGCAAGCAGCGCCTCTCCGCCGGCGACGACCCGCACTGCTTCGACAAGCTGCTGCGGCGATTCGGTCTTGAGGAGAAAGCCCGCTGCACCGGCCTTGAGAGCCCCGTATACATGTTCATCCAACCCATATGTCGTCAAAACGAGCACGCGGGCTCGGGTGCCTGCGTCCGTGAGGCGTCGAGTTGCTTCAATCCCGTCGAGCACCGGCATTCGAATGTCCATGAGCACGACGTCGGGGTCGAGCGCGGCGATGAGGCGCAACGCTTCGTGGCCATCAGGGGCCTCACCTACAACCTCAATACCGTCCTGCGACTCCAGGATCATCCGCAGGCCGGCGCGCACGACCGCCTGGTCGTCGGCGACGAAGACGCGGATCATCTGTCCAGGGGAAAGGCGGCCCGCAGCGTCCAGCCGCGGTTTGATCGGGGACCGACCTGGAGCTGGCCACCGAACACAGCCACGCGTTCGCGGATTCCAGCGAGCCCCCGACCGCTGCCGAAGCCATCAGCTGCACTTCCGCCCTCATCCGTGACCTCCACCGCGAGCTCGGACGGGCGATAGCTCACGATGACGTGGGCCGCGACCGGACCGGCGTGCTTCAGCGAATTGGTCAGCCCTTCCTGGACGATGCGGTAGGCCGAAAGCTCGAGGGCAGCTGGAAGTGTGCGCACCGTCCCTTCGATTGAAAGGTCCACGCGAAGGCCCGCCGCTTTTGTCGTGGCGACAAGCGCATTGAGGTCGGCCAGTGACGGCTGCGGTTCGAGGGACGTCTCAGGGTCACCTCGGACGAGTCCGAGCAAGGTGCCCATTTGCTCGATTGCCGCCAGTCCGCTCGAGCGAATCGACTTGAGTGCATCGCGGGCGCGATCGGGGTCGCGCTCGAGGACCTGCTCCGCCGCGCCGGCCTGGAGTACCACCACGCCGAGGCTGTGGGAGATGATGTCGTGCAGCTCGCGAGCGATCCGGCGTCTCTCTTCGGCCGCAGCCTCAGCCGCCGCCGTCTCGCGCTCCTGCCTCAGCTTGCCCGCCTCATTTTCCAGCGCCCTCGTCTGCGCCTGGCGCGAGCGCATTCCCAGGCCGACCAGGAAAGTCAGCGTCCATAGGATCGTGGTCCAGATCGCGTCGCTGAAGGTCTGGATCTGTGGGTCGCGCAAATCGTGGACGGCGACGGCGGCGACCATCAGAGCGACTGCGACCGGCAGCTCCCTATCCGATAGGTGTGCCGCTGCCGAGTACACGGCAACGACGGTGATGAAGACGAGGGTGGAGGTCTCGGAGCCCCCAAAAGCGAGGGAGAGCAGCACGACGCCGCCCATGACAATCGCGAGCATGACCAGCGGTCTGCGGCGTCGCCACGCAAGGCTCATCGCCATCACCGGAACGACAAGGGCGTTCACTCCCCGAGGCCCACGCCACAGGCCGAACCAGGCGTCAAGCTCGCCCAGCATGGCGAGGGCAATCGCCACGGTGAGGTCGACGGGGCTGACGCCGAGGGCGCGGGGGAGACGCTCGCGTAAAGCCGCGAATCTCACGACCGAAACATAGCCGCCCAGGACGTGGTCTACGTCAGCCTTGCGATCGATCGCGAATCTGCCGCAAGAGGTATGGAGAATCCCCTGCCTGGATGACGAAATCGGGCGCAGCCACGACTAACGTCGACGTGAAGTCCAACAAGGAGAACGAAAGCTGATGCTGTCCGACTCACGCCGATTCTTCAAAGCCGTTGTGGGGGTCTGCTTGATCGCCTCTCCGCTGATCCTTGTCGCGTCGGCACTGGTCGCGCCGGAGATAAAGAGCAGCGAGGCGGACCAGCTGGCCGTGGTCGCGCAAGACCCCGGTCGTTACTACCTGTTCACCGTGTTGATCTTCTTCTCAACCGCTCTGTGGGTTCCTCTCGTGCTCGGGCTCATGTACATGGTCCGAGACAGAGCCCCCGTGTTGGGCAACGTGGGTGGAAGCTTGGCCGTCCTCGGAACGCTGGTCGGCGTCGGTGACGCGATCAGCCAGCTTTTCATCTGGCAAATGGTTTCACCGGGGGCCGACCGCGCCCAGATGGTGGCGCTGCTCACGCGGTTCGACAACGCCAGCGGCGCGGCCCTCTTCTTCAGAATTGGCGGTCCCGCCCTGGTCGTCGGGATGGTGCTCCTGAGCATTGCTCTCTATAGGGCGCGCGCTGTGCCGGCATGGGCGGCTGCCGGTGCAGCAGTGGGAACGCTCTTGAACATCGCCGGATTCGTGGCAGGCAGCACCCTGGTTGTCCTCATCAGTTCCGTCGTGCTCCTGGCTTCGCTCGGATGGATGGGCCGGCTCGTCCTTGCCCGCCCCGACCAGGAATGGGAGCGCCCGTCCGCACAGCAAGGGTCTCGATCGGTGCCGGCAGCGCACAACGCCAGGGTCAACTGAAGGCGCCACGATCGGCTGTGCACGGGGCCAACTCCGCTGCGCGGCTTGTCATGCGGTCGAGCGCACTGCTCCTGATCTGCGGCGGCCTTTTGCAAATCCCGGCAACCCTCGCCGATCCCGACCTGTACGATCCGCGGTCGCTGGCGAATCCTGTCGAGGCACCCGATCACGTCCTCTACTGGGTTGCATATCTGCTGATCACGGCCGGTCTTCCAGGAGCTCTCCTGGGGCAGCTGGAACGCCTGGCAAGGTGGGGAGCCGTGGGCTTCATGCTCGCGTTGGCCGGCTCTGCACTCACCGTGACCGTGTCGGTGATCACGGCCCATGTGCTTCCAGCCACCGTATCGGTCTTCGGCCCCAGCGCGACCGTCGTTGGTCTGGTTCAACCCGGCGGCAGGTTGGACACACTCCTGGTGCCGGTGGCCTTGACTTCTCTCACCTTCTTCGTGGGTTACATGCTGTTCGGCGCAGCGACGGCACGAGCAGGTGTGTTTCCGCGATGGTGTGGCTGGCTTCTCGCAACCGGTGCGCTGCTGACGCTCGCTGCTGCGGCCGGACCTTTCGGCAGGATTCCGGTCGCTGTTGGGTCGGTGCTCATGGGGGCGGCTTGGTTGGGCTTCGGTCGCAAGCTGCTCAGACGCGATTCCATGATTTGATCGAGGCCATAACTCGATCGGCATGAAACCGTGTGCTCGTGGTAATCGCGCACCATGCCGTCGAATTGGTAGCGACAAAGATACAGACCACGAGAGGTGGTCGTCCAGGGACCGTTAGAGGGTCTTAGCCTGCGGCTCCGGCCGCACCAGGCCGACGATCCCGACGATCAGGCCGGCAAGACCGATCAAGAACACGAATCCGCCCATGCCGGACGACTCCATCGCAAGCACGACGGCGAACAGCAGCAGCACGATCGCAAACAGCAGGAGCTTCATGGTGGGCAATTGTGGCCTCAACGTGCCTCAGGGTATGCGCAGCTTCTGGCCCGGAAAGATGACGTCAGGGTTGCTCAGGCGGTCCCGGTTCGCGTCGAAGATGCCGCGCCACCACGCGGGATTGCCGTAGAACCGCGCGGCGATCGAGCCCAACGTGTCGCCGCCCCGCACGACGTAGGTGGGCAGCGGCTCTTTCGGTATCTCGAGGACCCATCCCGGTCTGATGAGGTTCGGGTCGGTCAGCACGCCGCCGCCCGGCTGCGGTCGCTGCTCGTTGCGCCAGAACAGCGGCAGGTACGAGCTGAGCCCGAAAGCGCGCGCGATGCCGGACAGCGTGTCGCCCGGCCGGACGGTGTATGTCGCGGGACGTGAGGGCGGAGGTGGCGGCGGAGTTGAAGCTCCCGACAGGCACACGCCGACCGGCGCAGCAGCAAGGTCGGTGACGCGGGTGAAAGTCCCGCCGGCAAACAGGAACACGCCGGCGCTGTTGCCGATCCAGATTCCGAGCCTGTCGCCGATCGCGGTGGACGCATGCGTGTTGGGCGTCACGAGGATCGGCTGCATCGCCGTCGGGACGACGAACACCGCCACGCTCTGCTGGATCACCGGCGCGCCCGACTCATCGAACCCGGCAATGTATGGGCTGCGGCTCCCCGCCAGGTAGAACCACTTCGTGACGGCGCCCGAGCGCGCGTCGACGCGGTTCATCGCGGTGCTCTTATCTGCCGGCGGGTTCGTATCGATGATCCCGTAAGCGGCGCCGTGGCTGGCCGCCTCCCAGTACCCGGAGTCGATGATCTGTCGCGCATCTCCGGCCGGATAGGACACGAGCCACAGCCCCGGCGCCGCGCCATTCGAACCGACCGTGATCGCGTAGATGCCGTCCGGCTCCCACGCGATCGGGTGCCATGTGTAGTTCAGCGACGCCGCGAGCTGGGTTTCGGCACCGCTCTCGACGTCGACGACCTGCAGGTCGCCGTAGACGTATTCGCGGCCGTCCGGCGACACGAGGTTCTGGGTAACGGGAACCCACGTGGACAGCGCCGCGTCGAAGGCATAGCCGTAGTTCGTCACGGCCGACCCTGCCGAGCTGGGCAGCACGGGTCTCGGACCGGGCTCGGCGGTGAACGTGCCCGCCGGATAGCTGACGAACCCGAGCTGAGTCCCGGTGCTCACCGGCAGCCGGCACACCTCCTGGTCTCCGCCGCCCGCAGACGCCGCCGGGGCCGGCGCCCACGCGACGACAGTCGCGAAGGCAACCGCCGCTCCAGCCACCCACGCGCGTCGACGACCCATGCCGCTTAAACGGACGCTCCGAACCGCCGTTACGCGCGCGTCACGCCGCGGAACACAGGCGCACGACGGCCTGGCAGAGACCAAGCGCGCCCTCGCCGGTCGGCGCCCTTCGAGTGCCCGGCTCCGGGGGATAGCGCCAGGCGAGCGCATCTTCAATAACCGCGCGGAAGTCGGGGAGCTCATCGGCGGCCCAGATCGCCGCCTCCTTCTTGGATACGAAGTCGCCCAACGTGCACGCTCGAAGCGAGCGACAGAACGTGAAGACGGCATGCGCGATACGGCCGGGGTCGGACTCGCCGGAGACCCACTCCGGCCATTCGCGAAGGTGGTCGCGAACGGCGGTCACGAACTCCGCCTGACCGATCGCCGGAATCAGCTCGGCGGGCGGTGGACCGAACAGGGTTACACCGCTCGTCTGCACCTGGTACCAGTCGAGGACCCACCGTCTGTCGATCTGTATCCGGTGGAAGGGTTCTCCCGGGCTGATGCGCGCCGCCGGCCGAGGCTCGCCGCGAAATTCGGCAAGAGCTCTCGCCGAGAGATAGTCGACCTCGATGCGGTCATTCCATGACGGTGCGTCGCCGGCAAGCTGCTCGTGCATCGCACGGAGCGCGGAGACGTCCTCGTCTGTTGGATCGCCGTCGAGCACGGCCACAACGTCGATGTCGCTGACCCCCGGCTCGTAAGCACCGATCGTCGCCGAGCCGAAGAGGTAGACGGCGACGAGACGTTCTTTAAGGAGCGCGCGCAGACGTGCGACAAGCTCGCCGAAGATCCCGTTGACCTCAGGCGGAATCCGCATGGCGGCCGAGAGTATGGACCGCGCAGCCGGCCGCCGGCGCTGGACCGCCTTGCCGATAATCGTCGACGTGCGCGACCGACTTGTCCCACCTCTCTTCGCGTCCACGGATCCGGAACCTGAGATCTACCGCAGCGTCCAGGAGTTCGAGAACTACGCCGAAGCAATCGACGTCGAGAACGGGGAATGGCGCGGATACGACGCCGCGGGCACGCAGATGGCAATGACGGTCGAGCGCAACACGGTGCGGGTCCTACCCGGTATCGGGTCTACGCCCGAAACATTGGCGGGTTGGTTGCGGTCTTCAGTGTTCCTGAAGAGCCGGCGCGATGCGACCTGGCTGGCGCGAGCCTCGCTCGAGGAGCTGGTCGCTGCTTTCGGGCTGGAAGACCGATGAGACGCCGCACTTCGGAGCCTGAATAGCAATGGCCAGGCTCATCTACGCCGCGATCGCATCGCTCGACGGCTACGTCGCCGACGAGCACGGCAACTTCGACTGGTCCGCACCGGACGAAGAGGTGCACGCCTTCGTCAACGACCTCCAGCGCAACATCGGCACCCACCTCTACGGCCGGCGTATGTACGACGTGATGGTGGCGTGGGAGACGATGCCCGCCGACGAACCGCCCGTCATCAACGACTTCAGCCAGATCTGGCAGCAGGCCGAGAAGATCGTCTACTCACGCAGCCTCGAAAAGGTCGCGAGCGCGCGCACGAGGATCGAGCGCGACTTCGACCCAGGCGCCATCCGCAAGCTGAAGGCCGGTGCAGAGAGCGACATCTCGATCGGTGGCCCGCACCTCGCCGCCGAGGCCCTGCGGGCCGGCCTGGTCGATGAGATCCACCTCTTCCTGGCTCCGGTGAGCGTCGGCGGCGGGAATGTCGCGCTTCCTGCCGGCGTTCGAATCGCCATGGAGCTTCTCGATGAACGCCGCTTCGCGGGAGGCACCGTCTACCTCCGGTATCGCGTCCGTCATGAGTCGTCGTAGCTTGTTCGCATGAGCGGCGCAGCGCGATATCGCGCGACCTGGAACGGCGCCACCATCGCCGAGAGCTCGGACACAGTCGTCGTCGAGGGCAATCACTACTTCCCGCGCGACGACGTACGCGCCGAGCATTTGCGCGCTAGCGACACGCACACGACGTGTCACTGGAAGGGAATCGCGAGCTACTACGACGTCGTGGTCGCGGAAGGCGTGAACCGGGACGCCGCGTGGTATTACCCGGAGCCCAGCACGCTTGCTGAGGCCGTCCGCGACCGCGTCGCTTTCTGGCACGGCGTGAAGGTCGAGCCGGTCCCGGCCTGAGTCGCCCGCGCTGGATCCGGCGGCCTCACAGCCCCACCGGGAGTGCGACGAACCGCGACAGCAGAAGCACGGCGGCGAGCAACAGCAGCGCGACGCCGGCCAAGCGTTCCGCGCCCTCGCGCACCGACTCGCCGACGCGCCTCCCGAGCGCAAACCCCAGCTGCGACGCGGCAAAGGCCTGCAGAGCGATGAGGATCAGCGCAGGAACGATGGGAACGCCCGTCAGGCCGAGCGCGAACCCGATCGCGAGCTCGTCCAGGCTGACTGATATCCCGACCGCGATCAGTGCGCCCCCGCCCGCGCTCGCAAACCGCGCGATGCGCGCCTCCTCGCGCTCTTCGTCGCCGAGGAGCAGGTACGCCCCGAGCCCGGCAAGCGCCGCGATCGCGACGAAGTCCGCGACGCTGCCGAGCACCGTGCCGAGCGCCGCGCCCACGGCCAGCCCGGCCATCGGCATGCCGCCTTCGAACGCGGCGAACAGCAGGCTCAGCTGCACCCGCCGGCGCGTCGGGAGGCCGATCATCCCGAGCGCCGCCGACACCGCGAACGTGTCCAGCGCGAGGGGCAGCACGACCGCGACGAGTCGAAGCATGTACGGCGAACAGGATCCGCTTCCGCGGACGGTCGCTACCTAGGCGGGCGCGAACGCGTACAGGTAGCCGTCGGTCGACCCCGCGTAGAGGACGCCTTCGGAGATCGCCGTCCCGCCCCAGAACACCCCGCCGCGCGTGTTCCGGTAAATGAAGAGCAGCCTGGCGGTGTCCGAGGTCAGCACCGCGAGGCCGCCGGCGGCGGACACGACGACGAGCCCGGGCGTCGCGGACACCGGCGCGAGGATCGGCGCGGGGGCGCAGACATACCACCGGACCTGGCCCGTGGCCGGGTCGACCGCTCGGAGCGTGCCGCCGCAGAACGAGCCCTTGACGGGCAGCCCGCCGCCGCCGATGTAGAGCGATGTGCCGTCGAAGGCGCTTGCCGAGATCGAGCCCTGCCCGGCCGTCGGGTCCTCACCCGAGAGGGCGATCGTCTCCTGCCAGACCGGGCCGGCCGGCAGGTTCGTCCGGTCGAGCACGTAGTAGACGCCATTCTTGTTCGCCACCCCGATCAGGTCGCGCGGCTGGCCGTTGATGACGGCGCTGAACAGGGTGGGCGTGGCGCCGAAATCGCTGTCGGAGTTCGGCAGCGCGCCACCCGGCACCTGCCAGTAGCCGAGCACTCCCAGGTCCGAAGCGCGCAGCGCGATGATCGCCGTGCTCCCGATCTCGGGTTGCGGGCATGGGCCGGCGTTCCCGGTCGCCACGTAGACGATCCCGCGCGCCTCATCAATGGCCGGCGACGCCCAGATCGTCGCGCCGAGGCAGGCCTGGGGCGCGATCCAGCGCACGTTCTGGACCGCCCCGGTCGACGCGTCGAGCCGCGCCAGCGCCCCGCGAACCAGCGGGCAGTCGTCTAGCGACGCAACGCCCTCATAGACGCTGCCACCAAAGACCGCGGGCGAGCTCCACAGGAATCCCGCCGGCGGGACGGCGAGCTGGGTCTTCCAGACGATCGACCCGGTGAGCGCGTCCAGGGCGTAAAGCCATCCGTCTCCGCCGCCGACGTACACGAGCGAAGGCGGCCCGAGCGTCAAGGCGGGGCTGCCGCCGATACCCTGGTTCACCGTGGCGCCGTTGCACGGCGCGCTGGTCATGCCCACAAACGTGGACCAGATGAGGTTGCCGCTCCGATCGACGGCCCGCAGGTTGCCGTCGCGGGCGCCGAAATAAACGAGGCCGTTGGCCGCCACGGGCTCGCCCGACACCGAGGATGCGGTATTGAAGCTCCACGCCAGGTGCAGGGACGGGGCGGTGGTCGCGGTCAGCGCCGTCTGCACGGAGTTCGATCCGGTCCGCGCGTTGCCGCCCTGGAGCTGCGGCCACTCGAAGGCCGACCCGGTCGCGCCGGCCGGAGTGCCGGCTCCTAAGAGCAGCGCGATCGCGGCGAAAAACACGGCTGAGACGCGCGCCGCGGGCCTCGGCATGGTTCATTTATGTACAGGTTGGCGGCAACAGCACGGCAACAGGAAGGGAGCGGCGCACCGGCCGTGGAGATCGGCGTCGAGGACGCCGGCTCGGCGGACGCCCGGTGGTGCGTCGACCAGTATTTCGCGGAGCTCGCGCGCCGCTTCGAGGGCGGGTTCGATGCAACACGAACCCTGTCGGCCGACGTCCGCGAGTTCACGCCGCCGGACGGGATGATCCTGATCGCGCGCCTCGACGGCCGCCCCGTCGGCTGCGGCGCCCTGCGCTTCCACCTGAAAACGAAGCCGGACATCAAGAGGATGTGGATCTCGCCCGAGGTCCGCGGGAAGGGCGTCGGCAAGCGGATGCTCCAGCAGCTCGAGGCCGAAGCGAGGAAGGTCGGAGCGAAGGCGGTGCGCCTCGAGACCAACCGATCGCTGAAGGAGGCGATCGCGATGTACCGGGCGAACGGCTACCGCGAGGTCGCGCCCTTCAACTCAGAGCCGTACGCGCACCACTGGTTCGAGAAGAGCCTCGTCAGGACGCGTCGATCGTGACCGTGAAGTCCTTCTGCGGGCACGACGGCATCGCCTCGCACGTCTGAGCGCCGCGCGCGAAGAGCTTGGCTTCGCCGGAGGCCAGCACGGTGAAGTCCGCGGTGTAGGCGACGGTCCCCTGGCGCGGTCGCTCGGCCGGGTCACGCGTCACCTGCTTGAGCTTGAGCACGCTGGGCGCCGACGAGGACACGTCCCACGTCAGCGATGAGCCGGGCACCGGGAAGGACTCGGTCAGCTGGACGCGCACCGTGTCGCCGACGTGCGCCTGCACGGTCTGCCCGGCGGCGTCCTCCTTCACGACGATGGTCGACGGCGTGTAGGAAACGGAGCTGGAACCGCACGCAGCCAGGGCTGCGGCCGCAACTGCGACCAGGAGAGCTTTCATGGGATACCAGACGGCGGACGCGGGCTTAAGGTAACGCCGCCATGCGCCTGCCCGAGCCAAAGCCCGCCGTCAGGCAGGCGCTCAAGCTCCTCCCGCACCGCCCGGGCGTCTACCTGATGCGCGACGAGACGGGTCGCGTCATCTATGTGGGGAGGAGTGGCGACCTGGCCAACCGCGCGCGCTCGTACTGGGTCGACCTCCGCGACCGGCCGCACCTGGCGCGCATGGTCGCGCGGGTCGCGTGGCTTGAGCCGGTCGTCTGCGCGAGCGAGCACGAGGCCGCGTTCCTCGAAAGCGATCTCCTCGACCGCCACCGCTCTCGCTACAACCGCACGCTCGGCATGGAGAGCTGCGTCTGGCTCCGGCTCGACTCCCGCCCGGAATCGGCGGACCTCTGGGTGGAGCACGAGGCAGCGCCCCGCGACGGCGCGAGGTGGTTCGGGCCTTACCTCGGCTGGGAGCCCGTCCGGCAGGCTGCCGCCGGGCTGCTGCGGCTGCATCCGGTCCGCTACGCCGGCACGTCGATCTCCCGCACCGAGCGGGAGATGGCGCGCAGCCTCGGCGTCGAGCCGGGAGACGCCGCCGCGCTGGCGAGCCGGATCGAGCGCGTGCTGTGCCGCGAGCCCGCCGCCGTGGCCACCGCGCTGCGCTCGCTCGAACAGGCTCGGGATCGCGCCGCCAGCCGGATGATGTTCGAGTTCGCGGCCGAGATCCAGGAGGAGATCCGCGGCCTGCGCTGGATCACCCAGCCGCAGAAGCTGGGGGGCCTCGACGCGGTCGACGCCGACCACGCCGGAGTCGCCGGGAACGTTCGCGTGGTCCTCTCGCTGCGCGGTGGAAGGCTGGCGCAGCGCGAGGTCAGCGTGCTGCGCGACGTCCCCTCCCAACCCGCCCACCGGAGCGGGGAACGCGAATGGGCGGAGCTGGCCCGCGAGAACGCGGACCTGATGGCTCGCCTCGTGGGCGCCGGCGCGGTCGGTCCGCTCGGCTGGCGCACCCCCGGCCGATCTCAAACCAGGCGCCGCGAAGCCGTAATCGCCACAGTCGCCGTCTAAGTCCGAGGCCCGGTTAAAGGCGCGGAAAATGGCCCGGTAGGCCGCCCTAGGCGGGGGTTCCTCTGATAGCCGGACGCCGGCCCGGCATTGCGGAGGAGTCGAATGGAAGCAGCGTCGACCTGGCAGCATGAGCTGACCGTGCAGCAGCCCGTCACCGAGCTCACTCCACCCGCGCCCGCGCGGAGGCCGGCGGTGCTCACGGCGCACGGGGACAGGCGGATCGACCCCTTCTACTGGCTACGCCAGCGTGCCAACCCGGAAGTCATCGCCTACCTGGAGGCCGAGAACGACTTCGCCGACCTGGTCACGGCGCCGATCCGCGACCTCGAGGAGCAGATCTACGCCGAGATCGTCGGCCGCATCCAGCAGAACGACACCTCGCCTCCGACCTGCTTCCGCGGGTACTGGCACTACACCCGGACGGTCGAGGGGCTCGAGTACGACATCTACTGCCGGCGCGGCGGCTCGATGGACGCCCCGGAGGAGATCGAGCTCGACTGCAACGTCCTGGCCCAGGGCCACGTGTACTTCGACCTCGGGTACGCCGAGCGCAGCCCCGACCAGAACATCCTCGCCTACGCCGCCGACTATACGGGCAAGGAGCTGCACCAGCTTCGCTTCCGCGACCTGCGCACCGGGGCCGACCTCGACGACCAGCTCGAGGGTGTGTACTACGGCTGCGCGTGGGCGGCCGACAACCGCACCTTCTTCTACGTCCGGCCGGACTCTTCGATGCGGCCATTCCAGGTCTGGCGGCACCGTCTCGGCACGCCCGAGGACGACGACGTGCTCGTGATGCAGGAGGACGACGAGCGGTTCGAGCTCGGCGTCGAGCTGACCAAGAGCGAGCGCTTCATCGTCTTCAGCAGCACGAGCCAGCTCACCAGCGAGAGCTCGTTCATCCCGTCCGACAAGCCGGACTCGGCGCCGCGCGTCATCGAGCCGCGACAGCACGGCGTCGAGTACAGCGTCGACCACCAGGGCGACCGCTTCCTGATCCTGACCAACGACGGGGCGCGCAACTTCCGCCTGATGGCGGCTCCGGTCGCGAACCCGTCGCGATCCGAATGGGTCGAGGTGGTGCCGGAACGGCCCGGCGTGCGGCTGAACGCGACCGACGTCCACGTCAACCACGTCGTCCTCGGCCAGCGCTCGGATGGTCTGCAGCGGCTCGAGGTGCTCGACACGCGAAGCGGCGAGCTGCACGTCGTCGAGCAGCCGGACTCCGCGTACACCGCGTACGCGGGATCGAACCCCGCCTACGACAGCCACGTCATGCGCTTCTTCTACACCTCGCTCACGGCGCCGTGGACCGCGCTCGACTACGACATGGACACCCGCGAGCGGACCGTGGTCAAGGAGCAGCCGATCCCGGGCGGGTACGACCGGACGAGCTACGTGACCGAGCGGCTGTGGGCCGAGTCGCACGACGGCGTGAGGGTCCCGGTCTCGGTCGTCTACAGGAAGGGGGTCGAGCTGAACGGCGCCAACCCAGCGCTGGTCTACGGCTACGGCGCATACGAGATCCCGAGCGACCCGATGTTCGACGCGGCGCGCCTGAGCCTGCTCGACCGCGGGTTCGTCTACGCGATCGCGCACGTGCGAGGTGGGGGAGAGCTGGGCCGCGAGTGGTACGAGGACGGGAAGTTCCTGAACAAGGCGAACACCTTCGAGGACTTCATCGCGTGCTCGAAGCTCCTGGTGGCGGCCGGGTACACCTCGCCCGAGCGCCTCGCGATCCGCGGGCGCAGCGCCGGCGGCCTGCTCATCGGAGCGGTGCTCAACGAGTGCCCGGATCTCTTCCGCTGCGCCGTCGCCCAGGTGCCGTTCGTGGATGCGCTGACGACGATGCTCGACGAGAAGCTGCCGCTGACGATCAACGAGTACGAGGAATGGGGGAACCCGAACGACGTCGAGTTCTACGACTACATCAAGTCCTACTCGCCGTACGACAACGTGCGGCCTGCCGCGTACCCCGCGATCCTCGCCACCGCGGGCCTCAACGACCCGCGGGTGCCGTACTGGGAGCCCGCGAAGTGGGTGGCCAGGCTGCGGACGGTCAACCTGTCCGAGCACCCGATCCTGCTCCGGACCCAGATGGCCTCGGGCCACTCCGGCCCGTCCGGCCGCTACGAATCCTGGCGCGAAGAAGCCCTGGTAAGCGCATTCATAGTCGACCAGGTAGGAACCTAAGTCCCCTCTCCCGCGCAGCGGGAGAGGAGGAGGCAGGGGATCCCCTCTCCCGCGCAGCGGGAGAGGGTTAGGGTGAGGGGTAGCTAAATAAAGCCGGAGTGGCTGGTTCGTCCCCTCCCGACCTCCCCGCAAGCGGGGAGGAGAGGTTCGGGGATCCCCTCTCCCGCGAAGCGGGAGAGGGCTAGGGTGAGGGGTAGCTAGATAAAGCTGGAGTGGCTGGCTCGTCCCCTCCCGACCTCCCCGCAAGCGGGGAGGGGGAACCGGGCGGGATTTACACCCCTAAACCAAGTTTCGCCCAAACTAATGTTCGTCACTATCACATTCGACCACAGCATCTAGGGCCTCTCACGCCGCGACCCGCAACATGCTGTGGGCACCGGACACTATGCCTGTTCGGACCCCTCTACATCTTGTGGTAAAGGTATTGACAGGGTTAGGCAGCCGGGCTACTCTCTGCGGCGAATCGCGGTGAACAGTGGGGAGAAGTGGTGAACCAAGCAACCGCCGAAGCATACGTCGCACCCTACGTCCAAGTAATGCACGCCATACACCTCCTCTACGCCACCTCTCCCCGCAGCCGCGATGGGGCCCCCAAGGCCCCGAACGTCCGGTTCGACAAGAACGGCATGCCCCTCCCGCTCGAGCGCGCCGGCTGCGGCTGCAGCCTGTGCGCCCACCTGCAGCGCCGCCACCCGCGGCGTGCCGGGACACGATGAGTGTTCACCGGAGCCCATCGGGTCCGCGTGGACGAGAAGGGAAGGCTGGCCATTCCCGCCGCGTTCCGGAAGCAGCTCCCGGAGGGGAGCTTCGTGTCGGTCGGCCAGGACCGCGTCCTGGCGATCTACCCGCCCGAGCTGTGGGAGGCGCTCGCCACGGAGCTGCGCAGCCCGTTGCTGGGGCCGGACCAGCGAGCCTTGGCACGGACGCTCTACTCGCTGTCCGACAGCTTCGAGCCGGACGCCCAGGGCCGGATCACGCTCTCGGCGGAGTCGCGCCGAGCGGCGGGGATCGACGTACCGTCGACAGCAGTGGTGATCGGGAGCGGATCCCGGGTCGAAATCTGGCCCGAGGACCGATGGAACAACTACAGCGAAGACGCGCAAGAACGCTTTACCGAATTCGCTGACAGGGTGATCTCGGGACGCTGACCCGCGCCCATCAGCCCGCACTTTCAAAAGAAGTAATAGAGCTGCTCGAGCCCAGCCCGGGCAAGGTCGCGATCGACGCGACCCTCGGGATGGCCGGGCACGCCCGTCAGATCCTGGAGAGGATCCTGCCGGGCGGCAGGCTTCTGGGGATCGATCGCGATCCCTCCGCCGTCGAGGCCGCCAGTGCGGTCCTCGAACCCTTCGGCCCTGCCGCAACCGCGGTCCACGGTCGCTTCGGCGAGCTGGACCGCCTGGCCAGGGAGGCCGGCATTGCCCGCGCCGACCTCGTCCTCTTCGACTTCGGGATTTCGAGCGTCCAGCTGGACGACCCGGAAAGAGGCTTCGGCTTCAGCTCCGAAGGACCGCTGGACATGCGCATGGATCCCACCTCGGACCTGACGGCGGCCCGCATCGTGAACCAGTACGCCGAGTCGGACATCGAGCGCATCCTCCGCGACTACGGGGAGGAGCGCTGGGCGCGCAGGGTCGCACAGTTCATCGTGGCGCGGCGCCCGCTCCGCACCACGCGCGACCTCGCCGCCGCCGTCGAGGCGGCGATCCCGCGCAAGGCCTGGCCCCGCGACATCAACGTCGCGACGCGCACGTTCCAGGGCATCAGGATCGCGGTGAACGACGAGATCGCAGAGATCGATCGCGGTCTCCGAGCAGCTCTTGAGATTCTCAACCCCGGTGGTCGTATGGCGACGATCAGCTTCCATTCCCTGGAAGACCGCCCCGTGAAGTCATTCTTCATCGTCGAGTCCAAAGACTGCATCTGCCCCCCCCAGCAACCAGTCTGCACCTGCGGCCACCGGGCTACCCTCCGCATCGTGACCCGCCGCCCCGTGCGGCCCTCACCCGAAGAGATCGCGCGCAACCCGCGCGCGAGGTCGGCCAAGCTCCGCGTCGCAGA
>Ga0070741_10006835_pt1 | contig 24166 bp, 25 predicted proteins | sample Coa_R1_4_FD_66440 | JGI IMG/M metagenome (GOLD analysis project Ga0070741, IMG submission 66440) | Surface soil microbial communities from Centralia Pennsylvania, which are recovering from an underground coalmine fire - Coalmine... | ecosystem: Environmental > Terrestrial > Soil > Unclassified ...
TTCTCGATCCCGTTGCAGAACCCGAGCTCGCGCATCATCTCGAGGTCGTACTCCGTCCGCTGGCGGATCCGGTGCGCCTCGAGCATCCGCCCCTCCGCCTCGAACTTCTTCACCTGCTCGTTGAGCTCGTGCTTGATCTCGACGATCGCACGCTCGATCGTCGGCTTGCTCGTCACGTACTGCGTCGCGGGGAACACCGTGATCGTGTCGAGACGTGACAGGACCTCGCCGGTGAGCGGGTCGAAGTGGGTGATCGTCTCCACCTCGTCGCCGAAGAACGACACCCGGTAGGCCGTTTCGGAGTAGGCCGGCTGGATCTCCAGCACGTCCCCCTTCACCCGGAACCTGCCGCGGCCGAGCAGCGTGTCGTTGCGGATGTACTGGATGTCGACGAGCTTGCGCAGCACGAGGTCGCGATCGCTCTCCTCGCCGACGTTCAGGAACACGACCTTCTTCTCGTACTCCTCGGGCGAGCCGAGGCCGTAGATGCACGAGACGGAGGCGACGATGATCACGTCGCGCCGCGTCAGCAGGTTCGAGGTGGCGGCATGCCGTAGCCGGTCGATGTCGTCGTTGCGCGAGCTGTCCTTCTCGATGTACAAGTCGGCCTGCGGGACGTATGCCTCGGGCTGGTAGTAGTCGTAGTAGGAGACGAAGTACTCGACCGCGTTCTGCGGGAAGAACTCACGGAACTCGTTGCAGAGCTGTGCGGCCAGCGTCTTGTTGTGCGCGATCACGAGCGCCGGCCTGCCGATCTTCTCGATGATCCACGCCATCGTCGCCGTCTTCCCCGTGCCCGTCGCGCCGAGCAGCGTCTGGTAGCGCTCGCCGCCGAGCAGGCCCGATGAGAGCTCCTCGATCGCAGCGGGCTGGTCGCCGGTCGGCGAATAGAGGGACGACGTTTTCAGCTGCGGCATCCGGGACAGGGTAGCCCCGGTACATGACCGGGACGACCAGCCGCCCGCCCTACCGCGCCTACGCTGCGATCATGTCCGCCTTCGCGGGTGGGCTCGGCATCGCCGGCGCGCTCGCGCATCTGCTCCATCGCGATCCGCGCGAGCACGGCGGCCTCGACCTCGTCGTCCTCGGCGCGGCCACGTTCAAGGCGTCACGGACGATCGCGCGCGACGAGGTGACGAGCTTCCTCCGCGATCCGTTCGTCGAGGGGCATGCCCACGAAGGCGGCGAGGACCCCGTCGAGACCGGCGACATGCGGCAGGCGATCGGAGAGCTCGTCACCTGCTCGCGCTGCGTCGGCACGTGGATCGCAGCCGGTCTCGCGTGCACGCAGATCCTCGCGCCGCGGTTGGGGCGGCTGCTGACGTGGACGCTGGCGGCGGGAGCGTTGAACGACTTCGCGCAGGCCGGATTCGCGGCACTGACTGCGAAGGCGAACGAACTGGAGAAGCGAAGCTAGAGACGGCGGCTCGGGTGCGCGAATCGAACCGTCGAGGTTCGCACACGCGCCCGCTTCGTGCGCGCTAGTCGCCCCAGTCGAAGTCGCGCGAGCGCGACCAGAGCGCCTCGTCCGACTGCTCTTGCTCCGCGTCGTCGTCCGTGGCGTTCGCCGGAGGATGGACGAAGGTGTCTTCGACCGTCGGCCAGTCGAGTGACGTCGGCTCGTCGACGATCGACTGCACGCCGTCCATCGTGTCCTCGACGCGCGCCTGCTCCTCGGTCTTGAAGAGCGGATGGTTCTCGAACGGGTCGTCCGAGAGATACCGCTCGAGCGGCATCTCGTGCTCGAGCGCAGCATTCCGCCGCTTCAGCTCCAGATGGTCCTGGATCACCTGCGCGAACATCGAAGGCGTATCGACCGCCATATCGTCCTCCTGCTCGTACGTCACGTACCGGCCTCCGGCGCCGAGTCTAGCGCGTCAGCGGGTCGACCGCGGTTGCGACACGGTCTCGCCCGTCGCGCTTCGCCCAGTAGAGCGCCTGGTCGGCGGCGGCAACGAGCGCGCCGAGGTCTGCGCACCGTGGATACGCGGCGACACCGAAGCTTGCGGTCACACGAACCAGCTCACCGCCGCTCGCGTGGATCTCGCTCGCTGCGAGCGCCTCACGCACACGCTCTGCAAGCGCGACGCCGCCGGCCGCGTCCGTTCCGGGCAGCACGAGCGCGAACTCCTCGCCTCCCCAGCGTCCCGCGCTGTCGACCTCGCGCACGACGTCCTTCAGCGTCTGCGCGAAAACAGACAGCGCCCGGTCTCCCGTCGGATGGCCGTAGCGATCGTTGATCGACTTGAAGCGGTCGAGGTCCGCGAGCACGAGGCAGAGCTCGCCGTCGAAGCGCGCCGCCCGCGCGAGCTCTTCCTGCAGCGTCTCCTCGAGCGACCGCCGGTTGGCGAGCCCGGTCAGCGGATCCACGAGCGCCTGCCGCTCGACGATCGAATGCAGCTGCGCGTTCTCGAGGGCGACCGCCGCCTGTGCCGCGAGCGACGACGCCATCTCGATCTGCTCGTCGTCGAACGTGCCACTGAGGACGACGACGCCGAACGCCTCGCCGCCGACGGTCAGCGGCAGCTCGAGCTTCTTCGCGCTCGCGTCCGGGTCGCCGACACGCGCGAGCTCGCCCGCAGGGCCGCGGACGAGACCGCCGGCCGCGCTCGCCGCCTCGACCATCGTCTCGACGATCACGCGCAGGAGCAGGTCGACGTCGTGCGTCGCGGCGAGCGCGTTCCCGAAGCCGGCCGTCAACTCGCGCGTCCGGCGCCGTTCGTGCTCGAGCTCGTCGATCCGCTGCTCGAGCTGCGTCGCCATCCTGTTGAAGGCGTCCGCCAGGTGGGCGAATTCGTCCCGCCCGTGCACCTGCACGCGTTCGCGGAAGCGCCCGCGTGCGACCTCGTCGGCGGCTTCGGCGAGCCGGCCGAGCGTGCGGACGACGGAGCTCCCGAGCATGTAGACGAGCATCGCGAAGATCGCGACGACGCCTGCGACGGCCACGACGAGCCGCCAACGCGAGGCGGTGATCGCCGCCGCCAGCTCACGCTCGGGAGCGAGCGACACGAACTGGACGTCGCCGCCGGACGCGACGGGCGTCGCGGCGAGGGCGCGGTACGCGCTGCCGTCGACGTGCACGCGTGCCGGTACCCCCGGGACGAGCGCGAGCGCCGACCCGATGTGCGGGCCGCCGACGATCGTGCCCCGCTCGACGGCGACGAGGGTGTCGCGGGGGTCGACGCCCGCCGACAGCCGCGAGACGACGGTCGCGAGCGGAAGCGGGAGCGCGCGGCGCTCGGCCCCGCCGAGCTGCTGCGCGTAGCCGGCGACGGCGGCGCGGACGTCGGCGCGCAGCCGGTTGTCGACCTTCTGGGTCTCGTGACGCTTCGCGAGGGTGTCGAAGCCGTAGAACGCGGCGCCGACCGGCACCACCGCCACGAGGGCGAAGTAGGAGACGAGCTTGAGCTTGAAGCTGGTCATCGATCGGCTAGGCGGCCGCAGGCGCGCCGAGTAGTCGTGTTTTCGGCAAGAATCCCGGCATGCCTAAGCTCGGACGCACGATCGGCCGCCGCGCCGGCCCCGTCGGGACGGCGCTCGCGATGTGGGATCTCTGGCGGCGGATCCCCCCCAAGCACCGCAAGCGGATCCTCGAGGAAGCGCGGAAGCACGGGCCGCGCCTCGCGAAGCAGGCGATCCGCGCACGGAGGAGCCGCCCGCGGCCCTAGAGGGTGAGCACGGCTCGAGCGATGCGGTCTTGCTCGAGCACGTGCGCCGTCGGATAGCCCTCGGCCGGGCTCGCCCGCCACGGCCTGCCGACGAACCGGACCGGAATCCCCGCTGCCGCCTCCTCGATCCGGTGGCGGATCGTCCGCCACGCGCCCATGTTCTGCGGCTCCTCCTGCGCCCACACGACCTCGTCGAGCGCCGGGTAGGAGCCGATCAGGGCACGCGCGGTCTCGACCGGGAACGGATAGAGCTGCTCGATGCGGGCGACCGCGATGCGGTCGGCGACCGCCGCCGCGGCCTCGTGGCCGACGATGTCGTAGTAGACCTTCCCCGAGCAGAAGACGAGCCGCCGGACGGCGCTCTTCTCGGCGACGACGGCGTCGAGGATGGCGTGGAACGCGCCGTGCGAGAGGTCGGACAGCGAAGACGACGCTTCCTTGTGGCGCAGCAACCCTTTCGGCGTCATCACCACCAGCGCCCGCGGGCTCGGATCGAGCGCCTGCCGGCGAAGCAGGTGGAAGTACTGCGCCGCGGTCGTGCAGTTCGCGATGCGCAGGTTCTCCTGGGCCGCTAGCTGCAGGAACCGCTCGAGCCGCGCGCTCGAATGCTCCGGGCCGTTGCCTTCGTACGCATGCGGGAGCAGGAGCGTCAGCCGCGACGTCTGCTTCCACTTCGCGAGCCCGCTCGAGATGAACTGGTCGATGATGATCTGCGCGCCGTTCGCGAAGTCGCCGAACTGCGCCTCCCACAGGACGAGTGCTTCGGACGCCGCGGTCGAATACCCGTATTCGAACCCGACGCAGGCGAACTCGGAGAGCGGCGAGTTGTAGACCTCGAAGGACGCCTGGGCGCCGTCGAGTGCCTGCATCGGGACGAAGATCTCGCCGGTCTGCGCATCGTGCAGGACGACGTGCCGGTGCGAGAACGTGCCCCGCTCGGAGTCCTGTCCCGTCAGCCGCACCGGGATGCCGTCGAGGACGAGCGACCCGAGCGCGAGCGACTCCGCGTGACCCCAGTCGATTCCGCCTCCGTCGAGCGCCTCGAGCCGGCGGTCGAGCTGACGCGCGAGCTTCGGGTGCACGCTGAAGCCGGCCGGCACGCGCAGCAGCTGCGCCGTCAGCGAGCGCAGCTCGTCCGCGGAGACGCGCGTGTCGATCTCGCTCGCGGCCTCTCGCGGCACGTGCTCGGTCGGAGACTTCGGCGGGATCGCCTGGCCGAAGCTCTCGCGCAGGCGGTCGTGCGCCTCGCGCAGCCGCTGCTCGGCCGCGGTCGCGATCCGTTCCGCCTCCTCGGCGCTGAGCACGCCCTCCTCGACGAGCCGCGCGCCGTAGAGCTCCCGCACCGTCGGGTGCGAGGCGATCTGCTCGACCATCAGCGGCTGCGTGTACGCCGCTTCGTCCTGCTCGTTGTGGCCGAAGCGGCGATAGCCGACGACGTCGATGACGACGTCGTGCCCGAAGCGCGCGCGGTACGCGAGCGCGAGCCGGACGGCCGAGATCGCGGCCTCGGGATCGTCGGCGTTGACGTGCACGATCGGCACGTCGAAGCCCTTCGCGAGATCGGAGGAATGCCGCGTGGAGCGGCCCTCCGCCGGGTCGGTCGTGAACCCGACCTGGTTGTTCGTGATCAGGTGGAGCGTGCCGCCGGTCGAGTAGCCGTCGAGCGCATACAGGTTGAGCGTCTCGGCGACGACGCCCTGGCCGGCGAACGCCGCGTCTCCATGGAGGAGAATCGGCATCGCGACGGCGGGATCGTGGCGGCCGGCGCCGGGCCCGCGGTCGGTTTGCTCCGCGCGGGTCCGCCCCTCGACGACCGGATCGACCGCTTCGAGGTGGCTCGGGTTCGCCGCCAACGTGACGCCGACCTTGCCGGCAGCCGTGTTGCGGACACCCTCGGCCCCGAGGTGGTACTTCACGTCGCCGGTGCCTCCTTCGGCGTCGGTGGCGACGACGTCGAGCATGCGCTCGCCCTCGAACTCGCGCAAGATCTTCTCGTACGGCATGCCGATCGTATGCGCGAGCACGTTGAGGCGGCCGCGGTGCGCCATCCCGATCACGACCTCGCGCGCTCCACCCGCAGCCGCGCGCTCGAGCGCTTCGTCCAGCATCGGGATCGTCACGTCGAGGCCCTCGAGCGAGAACTGCTTCTGCCCGAGGAACGACCGCCGCAGGTAGCGCTCCATCCCCTCGACCTCGCAGAGCCGCGTGTACAGCCGCCGCTGCTCGTCCGCCGACAGCGGCTGACGGAAGCGCCACGACTCGATCGCCTGGCGCAGCCACACCCGCTGCTCGTGCTCGCCGATGTGCTCGATCTCGTACGCCATCGACCCGCAGTACGTCTCGCGCAGGCGCGGAAGCGCCTCGGCGAGGCTCTCGCCGCCGACGTGCACGCGCAGGACCGACGCCGGGATCCGCCGCTGCAGCTCCGGCGTCAGCTTCGGCTCGAGGCTGAGCGGATCGAGGGCGGGGTCGCCGACGGGCTCGGAGCCGAGCGGGTCGAGCCGCGCGGCGAGGTGGCCGTGCATCCGGTGCGCCTTGACGAGCGCCATCGCCGCCGCGACGGCGCCGACGAGCTCGGTGTCCGGAGCAGCCTGGACGGCGGGCGGCGGCTCCGCGACCGCAGCGCTGCCGTTCCCGCCTCCGCTTCCGTTCCCGTGCCCGTTGCCGCTCGCCGACAGGCGCTCGATCAGCCGGCCGACTCCGGGCAGCCCGCGGACGAGATCGGTTTCGCCGCTCTCGAAGAGCACGCGCCACTCCGGCGGGACGGACTCGGGGTTGTCGAGGTAGTCGTCGAGAAGCAGACGCGCGTAACCGGCATTGACGCCGTCGACGTCGTGCATGGGCCTACCTGTTTTGTAGCATCGCCGCGATTCCTGCGGCAGGCGCCGAGATCAGGCGTCCGCCCGTTCGCGCCGGCGCCTCGCGCGTGCGACCTCGCGCGGGCCGTGCGGCGCGCCCCGGCGCGGCCGCGGGCCCTCCGGGCGCCGCCAGGGCCTCCAGTTCACCTCGCTCGCCTCGTCGCCGTCCGAACCGACGGCGGGCTCGGCCCGGATCGCCCACCAGACGACCCAGCAGACGTACACCATCGGGATCTTCAGGACGAGCACCATGAAGATGATCTCCCACATCGAAGGCCGAAAAGTCTACGGCACCCGTCACCGGTACCGTCGTCCCTCGTCCCGCCGGTAGCCGCAGAGAGCGCACGTTGTGAAAACCGCGGTGAAGCCCGCGAGCGCGCCGCAGGCGGGCCACGGGACCGGAGCGCCGGCAGCCGACGCGACGAGCACGTCCGCGAGGGCGCGCGTCGGGAGCACCGGCGAGATCCGCTCGACCAGGTGCGGCAGACTCTCCGGCCTGAGCCACAGCCCCCCGGCATACGAGAGCGCCAGGTAGAGCAGATTCGCGATCGGGAGCGCGCCGCGGGGCGGCGCCCAGTAGCCGATCGCGACGCCGAGCGCGGCGAACGGCACCCCGCCGGCGCCGAGAGCCGCGGCGAGCTCGAGCCACGACGAGGCGGCGAGCGAGGCCGACGTCGTCGCGACGGCGGTCGCCACGACGGCGCCGGCGGCGACCGCCGCGAACGCGCCCGCGGACAGGATCCGCGCGACGAGCCGCGCACACGCGCCGACCGGCAGCGTCCGGACGTACGCCTCCCACGGCGACGCACGCTCGGCCGCGATCCCGACGCCGAACTGGAAGAAGGCGACGCCGATCACGGCGAAGCCCGCGAACGTCGCGAGCCGCGCCTCCGCCCCGCCCGCAGCGGCAGGCGCGCCGAAGAAGAGGAAGAAGACCGCGGGGAAGAGCAGCGTCGGGACGACGTACGACGGCTGACGCGCGAGCTCGAGCGTCATCGTCCGGGCGTGAACGGCGACGAGCCTCACCGGCGCCTCCGCGCCACGTCGAGCGCTTCCTCCAGCGTCAGCGGCCGGACCTCGAGATCCGTCAGCGCGACGCCCCGTCGAACGAGCGACTCGACGAGCGCGCCGCCGTCCGGGACGTCGGACCGGACCCGTCGGCCGTCGGGCCCGCGGTAGGACACGCGCGTGAGGCCGGCCGAGCGAACGACCTCGGACACGGCACCCGCCGTGACGACGGTGCCCGACTCGACGACGACGACCCGCTGTGCGAGCGCCTCTGCCTCGTGGAGCTGATGCGTGGTGAGGAGGACCGCGCCGCCGGCACGCGCGTGCGCTCGCACGGCCTCCCACACCCGCAGGCGCGCTTCGCGGTCGAGGCCGCTCGTCGGCTCGTCGAGCACGGCGAGCGCCGGCTCACCCGCGAACGCGGCCGCAACCGCGACGAGCCGGCGCTCGCCACCGGAGAGACCGCCGAGCTGCCGCCGCAGCAGCGCACCGAGGGCGAAGCGCTCCGCCAGGCATGCAAGCGGCGGGCAGTGCTCGTAGTGCGCACGAACGAACTCCAGGAGCTCGACGGGGCGGAGCGTCGGCGGAAAGCTCGTCTCCTGCGGCACGAAGCCGACGTGGCGCCGCGCGCCTTTCCGGCGCGGATCGGCGCCGAAGAGGCGCACCGCACCGGCGTCGGGGATGCGGAGCCCGAGCAGCAGCGCGATCGCCGTGGACTTGCCGGCTCCGTTCGGGCCGAGCAGCGCGACGACGTCGCCGGCCGCCACCGTCAAGCTGAACCGGTCGAGCGCGGTGACCATGCCGTACCGCTTCGTCACCTCGACGAGCTCGGCGAGCATCACGGCGGAGCCCGCTCGGCGAGCGACGCCACGAGCGCGTTGTAGATCCAGTGTGCGGTGATGCTCGCGGCGAGGACACCGGTGCCGAGATAGACGAGACCGAAGGTCGCTCCCGTCGAGAGGTGCAGCGCCCGCGCGCGAGGGTGCGCGATCGCGAAGCCTGCCGAGCTGATCGCCAACGCAGGCGCCGGCCCGAGCCGTAGGAGCTCGCCGAGAATGACCCACCGCCAGAGCACCTCCTCGTTCGCCGCGCAGACCGCGAAGAAGAGCTGCTTCCACACGGCGGCCGCGCGCGGCCCGACGCCGACGAATGCCGGCGCTCGCCGTACAGCGGCGACGAAGAGCGTCAGGCCCGCGGCCGCTCCGGTGACGAGCCCGAGCGCCTCCGATACGCGCTGCGGCGGGTGCGGCGGTGCGAGCGCGACGGCGAGCGCGGCGGCGAGAGCGGTGGCGGCCGCAACACGTGTCCAGAAAGCGCGGGCGCTCACGCGCGTCCTCCGAGCGCGAGCGCGTAGAGGGACGCTTCGTTCACGCTGTCGGCGCCGACGAGGCGGTCGAGCTCGCGGTCGTAGAACCCGCCGAGCGGCACCGCCGGGAGGCGGAGCGCGGCGGCGGCGAGGACGGCGTTCTGCATCACGTGGCCCGCTTCGAGGAGCGCGAAGCGATAGCCCCGCAGCCCGTACTTGAAGCGAGAGCGCCAGAACATCCCGGTGATGACGAGCAGTGCCGCGAGCCGATCGCCGAGCTCGCCGTCGACGAGGCTCGTGCGAACGTCGCTGCGCTCGAGTGCACGCAGTCGGTGCAGCCGGTGGCGGTAGGGGTGGTAGTGGTACGCGCCCGCGTCGAGGCCCTCGACCGCGACCGCGAGAACGTACAGCTCGAGCGGGTACAGCGCCCCGCCTGACGGAACCGGCCGGCGCGCGTCGCCCGCGCGATACGCAGTGGCGGCGACGGTCGCAAGCATGTCGAGGGGAACGGGCTGCGCACCGCTCGGGCGACGTGAGCCACGCGCTGCGAGGACGTCGCGGAAGCGCGCCTGCCCGAGCGTCTGGACGGGCAGGTCGACCGCCGGCAGATGGTCGCGCGCGTAGCTCGCGCGCGCGACTGTCGCCTGGAGCGCCGGGTTCCGGGCGAGCTCGACCATCGTCTGCAGCCTGTGCGGCGCCACATCCGGATAGAGCGACGACGCTTCGTGAAATGCCTCCGCGCGGTCGTCGACGGAGACGCCGCCGGGTCCGAAGACGAGCGACGCGAACTCGGCAGTCGGAACGGCGGTGCTCACGGAAACGGATGCGGGTACGGGTTGAGCTCGTCTTCGCTGAGCACGTGGTCGTGGAGGCCCAGCGCCGCGGGCACCTCGTAGAGCCGCGAACCTCCAAGAAAGCGCGCAGCGTCGACGACGTCGAGCGCACAGAGCTCGGGCGCGATCACTTTCGTCACCACGAGCCCGATCGCCGCCACGTCCGGTGACGTGACGTCGACGGCGTACGCCGACGAACCCGCCGCCGCAATCCGTTCCGACAGCGCAGTCACCGGGTCGCCGCGAAGCGGCTGGATGCGATGCGCCGGCGTGAGCGCGTCACTCCTGTCGAGGAAGGCGGCCGCCTCGGCGCGTTCGGCATCGGCGTAGTAGCGGATGTGGTCCTCGAACGACGCCACCCTGTCGCCGGCTCGGCCCTCCGCGTGGAGCAGCTCGAGCTTCGCGCCCGCGGACCGTGCCGCAAACGCCTCTGCGAGCGCCTTGAACCACGCGCGACCGATCGTCGCGGCGGTTCCCGCGCCGATGCCGAGCGCACCGGGAAGCCCGGCCGGGGCGCGAACGACGCCGAGCACGCTCGGGACGCCGTGGAACGGAGAGAGATCGATCGCGGCGTATTCGAGCCCGGTCGGCGCGAAGTAGCGGCGGTCGAGCTCGACCAGCTCGCGATCGCCGCTCCAGTCGAGGCGCGGCATCGAGAGTCGCCCCGCCCACACGATCATGAACGCGTCCCGCTCGAGCACCTCGCAGAGGCCGCGCGCCGTTGCGTCGGCGGCCGTCTCCGCGCACGCGGCGCCGCTGCTCGTCGCGTATCCGACGGGACGCTCGCCCGCGCCGGCGTCGCCGAGGAACACGAGCTCGGCCGGCAGCCACGCCGGGTCGCCGGTCGCCAGCGCACGTCCCTCGACCCACGCCACGCGTGCATCGGCGGTGAACGGCCGGAACGGGAAGCCCGGCGTCGCGTGCTGCGCCTTCGAGAAGAGCGCGAACCGCTCGGGCGCGACCGCGCGACCGCCGAGCTCGCGCGCGGACGCGACGACGAGCCTCTCGAGCGGGACGAAGCTCGCCGAGTACCGCTCGAGCGCCTCGCCGACGGCGGCGGCGGCCGCCGCCGCCCGCGTCGTCCCGGCGCCGCCGATCCCACTGCAGTGCGCGAGGCCCGAGCCCACGAGCTCGGCGCCGCCGCGGACGTCGCACGTGGCACGGAAGAGCCGCGGCTCCGCGGACGTCGGGAGACATTCCTCGACCGAACGGACGATGCCGGTATAGGTCGAGACGGCACGCCGCAGCGGCGGCGTCAGGGTCGACGCGATCATGCCGCCGCCGCATGCCACGGAAGCGGCGGCGCCTGTTGCTCGGCAGCGGAGCACGACGGGCACCGCGGCACGCGTAGCACCGGATGCGCTTCGACGCTCGGCGACGGTTGCGCCGAGACCGTGTGCATCACTCCCGGCACCGTCGCATCACGCCCGACGACCCAGCGCACGGCGAGGTGCGCCGCGAGCGCGGCGGCAATCGCCGTCAGCGGGAGATCCGGCGCCGCCGCGAGCGGCACCTCCTCGACGTCGACGAGCTCGACGCCGTAGCCGAGGTTGGCGCCGCGGCGGAGGAGCACGCAGCGGTAGCAGCACGTCTGGTGCGGGAGGATGAGCGGCCCGACGGCGGCGACGCGTCCGTCCCAGGGGCGCACCGGGAGGTACGGCGTCCCCCGCGCGAGCGCCCGCTCGTTCCAGCTGCCGAGCCGGTCGAGCTCGCCGGCCGCCGGCGCGACGACGACGAGGTCGACCGCCCCGCGGCCTCGCCACCCGAGGCGTCGCAGCGTCCGGATTCCGGCCACGGAGAGGAGGCGGGCGATCTCGACGACGCTCCCCGCCGAGCCGGCCAGGCCGACGGCCGCCCGCCGCAGGCGGTCGGCTGCCTCCGCGGGCGGCAGCGCGAACGAGGCCGCGGCGGCGCGCGCAGGATCGCGGAGCTCGTGCGGCGCGTCGGGCCCCTCCACGACGATGCCGTGCGCGGTGAGCAGCTCGAGCGCCGCGTCGACGGCCGGACGCGCGGCGGGGCCGAGGCGGGCGGCGATCGCGTCGGCGTCGCGCGTGCCGTCGAGGAGCGGCAGGAGGGCTGGGAGAAGCGACCGCACGGCCGCTCCTTCGAGGACGACGAGCGACTGTGCGTATTCGAGCAGCAGCCGCTCGTCGTCCCCGACGACGCGGTACCACGGCGCGAGCAGCGGGAGGGTGGGAACCGACGTCACTCGCGGCAGCAACCGAGCGAGCTGCAACAGCAGCAGCAGTCGACGACCATGGCGAAGAACGCGTCTGCGGGACCGCGTACGTCCGCGCGCAGGTCGAGCAGGTCGCGCGTGAGCGCCCGGAACATCACCCGCACCAGAAGAGACAGCCGCAGCTCGAGCAGCTGCAACAGTCGATCACGAGCGCGAACAGCGACTCCGGCTCTCCGCGAACGTCGAGCGTCAGATCGAGCAGCTCGCGTGTCAGCTCTTTGAACATTGCCCCTCCTTCGTTTGTCGGTCTCACGACCGTAGCGAGCAATGTGCAACGTGTCTGTCACAGAAGTGCAACAAGAGTGCGACGTCTAGTGTCTGCTGGAGACATGTCGATCGAGATCGTGGACGACGCTCCGCTCGACGAGGTGCGGGCACTGATGCGGGAATACGTCGCAGGCCTGCCCGTCCCGGTCGAGATTCCCGACTTCGAGGCGGAGCTGGCGCGACTGCCGCACCCGTACGCGCCGCCCGAGGGCCGGCTGCTCGTCGCACGCGACGGCGACGCGAGCGCGGGCTGTGTCGCGATGCGCCCGTTCGAGAACGGCATCGGCGAGCTCAAGCGGCTGTACGTGCGCGAGGCGTTTCGCGGCCGTGGCGTCGGCCGCGCGCTGGTGGAGGCGGTGATCGCCACGTCGCGCGCGATCGGATACACGCGGCTGCGCCTCGACACGCACCGGTCGATGGAGGTTGCGCGCACGCTGTACGGCTCGTTCGGCTTCAAGGAGATACCGGCGTACTGGGACCACCCCGTGCCGGATGTCGTCTTCTACGAGCTCAGCCTCTGAGCGATCGCCCGAGGCCGCCGGCTGCGAAGGCGACACCGGCGACGACGCTCCACGCGCCGAGGTACAGAAACGCCGCCTCGGGCGAGACCGCCCGCCACAGGAGCCCCGCGACCGCACTGGCCGCGAGATTCGCGAACGCCTGAACCGCCGCGACGAGTCCGAACGCCGACCCGCGCAGCTCCGGCGGCGCGAGCGCGGCGACTGCTGCGGCCTCGGCCGTCTCGCCGAGGCCGATCCCGGTGCCGGCGAGCACGAAGAGGAACGCGAGCAGCGGGATGCTCGCTCCGGCGAACGCGAAGCCCGCGAACGCAGCGGCGAACGCCCCCGCCGCGAGCACGAGGACGACTGTCGCCCCCCGCCTGTCGGTCACGTGGCCGGCCGGGACGGCGATCAGCGTCGCCGCGAGGTTGTAGGCCGCATACAGGAGGACGGCGGTGCGCGAGTATGCGTGACCGGGCGCGATCAGCTCCGTCGTGCGGAGGATGAGGAGTGTCGCCGCGACGTTCGCGAGCTCGAACGCGGCGATGCCGGCGACGAGGCGCCCGAGCCGGCCGCGCAGCACCGGGCGGACGTGGATCCGGAGCGGCCTTCGATCGCGCGCTGCGACCCGTGGAGCGAACCGAATCGCAGCGACGATCGCAACCGCGGCGAGAACGCCCGGCACCACCGAGACGAGAATCGCCGTGCGGACGCCGAGGAGCGCGACGAGCGCGATCGCGAGCAGCGGCCCTCCGATCGCTCCGAGGTTGTCCATCGCCCGCTCGAAGCCGTACGCCCGCCCGTACGCGGCGGGCGGCGCGATGTCGGCCAGGAGCGCATTGCGGGACGGTCCGCGCACTCCGCGGCCGGCCCACGCGAGCGCGCGCAGGATCCCGACCTGCCAGGCCGCGGTCGCAGCGCCGATCAGCGACGAGAGCACCGCCGTGCCGACGTACCCGCCGACGGCGGTCGTCCGGCGGCGCTCCGGGTCGTCGGCGAGCGGGCCGCCCGCGAAGCGGGCGACGCCGCCCGCGCCGTCCGCGATCCCCTCGATCACGCCGAGCGCCGCGGCGGCGCGCGCCGCGCCGAGGCCGAGCGTGTTCGAGAGGAACGCCGGCAGCAGCGCCGTCGGAACCTCGTGCCCGAGGTCCGAGAGCAGGCTCGCCGCACCGATCGCACGAACGCCCGGCGTGAGCCAGCGCTCGCGCTGCGGCGCGTCGGCCACGCCCGGAGCGTATGTCGTCTGCCGCTACGCCTGCGGCTCCGCCTCGACGCCGACCGGAGCCTCCACGCGAGCCTCGCTCCCACTCGACGCGCTCTGTGCGGGCGCCGCCACGTGCCTCGTGACGCACCAGTTCAACGACGTGATCGACGGCGGCACCTTCGGGTCGGGGTCGTACTTCGTCGCCTGCACGGCGACGCCGACGGCACGCACGCGGTCGCCGACGCTCAGGCCGTGCGACTGGGCGACGCCGCGCCAGGGCGGGTAGTGCCCGTCGCGATCGGGCGGCTCGTACGACCACGTCCCGACCCCTTCGGCGTTCACGAGGATCTTGTCGTTCTCCTCGGTGAAGAACAGGAACCGGATGATCACGTCGCCGACGATCTCGTCGCCTCGTTCGGCGTGAATCCCCGGGTCGTAGGGCCCGCTGACCTGCAGCGTGCCGTCCCGAAGAAGGACCGGGTCGTCGAATTCCGTGCCTGGCATTTGTCTACCTCCCCTTGACGTTGACGGCGTTACCTCGCGACAGCGGCACCGAGGTACGAACGGGCTTGCGCAGCCGACACGACGTTTCCCTTCTGCGTGTAGAGCTCGAGTGCTTCGTGTGCGCAGTCGGCGGCGTCCGCCTGCCGGTCTTTCACCTGGAGGACGTCCGCCAGCGCGAGGAGCGCGTTTGCGTGGCGCAGCACGAGATCGGTTCGAGCCGCGAGCTCGACGGCCTCGCGCGCGCGCGCTTCCGCGTCGTCGAGGTTGCCCTGTCGCGCGAGCACCTTCGCGACGACGCTCCGCCAGATCACCTGCGTCCACAAGTCCTCCGCCGGCGCCAGCCGCTCGCTGATCGCGCAGAACCGGCCCGCGTCGGCGAAGCGCTCCTGCGCGAAGGTCGCCTCGGCGAGGATCGCCGCCGTCGTCGCGAGCAGCGCCTTCTCGCCCATCTGCTCGAGGCGCTCGTAGCCGACGCGGAGCCGGTCTTCGGCGGCGGCGGGGTCGCCGGCGAGCAGCTCGACGAGCGCTTCGTGATGCGACACCGCCGACTGCATCCGGCCGAGGTCCTCCAGGATCGCGTTCACCTCGCGGATCAGCGAGCGCGCCTCGTCGAACTCACCCTGCATCGCGTGCAGCGCGGCGAGCGGCTGCAGCGTGACGGCGACGGTGACGCGGCTCGAGCGGACCTGCTCGTGAATCTCGGTGCACGTCCGGATCGCCTCCGCAACCGGAACCGGTCCTTCGACGGTTGCCGACGCCCGCCAGCCGAGGATCTCGAAGAGCTCGCGATTCGCGCGTGCCGACTGCGCGTGACGCGCCGCGCGACGCCATGCGGCGTCCGCGTCGCTCGTGCGCGCTGCGACCCATTCGAGCCATGCGTGCAACCGCCATGCGCGGCAGAGGCCGAGGTCGTCGTGGTGCAGCTCGAACACGCGAATCGCGTCGGTCGCGACGCGCACGGCGTCGTCCGTCGCTCCCGCGTCCGCGTGGAGCCGGACGAACTGCTGCTCAACACGCGCACGCGCCTCGAGGAGCGGATCCGCCGCAGCTCCGCCGATTGCCTCGTCGAGAACCTCCTCCGCCTCGCCGAGCCGGCCGGCCTCGAAGAGCGCCTCGCCGAGCTCGGGCAGGAGCCGCGACGCCTCGTCGCCCGGAAGGAGCGCCCGCGCCCGCTCGAAGAGCGAGACCGTCGCCGGCAGATCGCCGCGTGCGAAGGCCTGCCGCCCGGCCGCGCGGAGGAGCCCACCCGCCTGCCGCCCGAGCTCCGCGTCCGGACGCCCGAGGTCGCGGCGAAGCCGGAACACCTGCTCGAGGTGGTAGCCGACGACGGCGTCGTCTGCGCTCTGGTCTTCGAGCAGTGCGGCCGTTCGCTCGTGCAGCTCGGCCCGAAGCGCCTTCGGCATCCCTTCGTACGCCGCGTCGCGGATGAGCGCGTGCTGGAAGCGGAAGCCTTCGTCCAACGCGATCGGGTCCGGCCGCACGAGCCGCTTGCGGACGAGCGACAACAGGTGCTCGTGAACGCGCTCCGCCTCGTCGGGCGGCGACAGATCGACGACCGACCCGAGCGTGAAGCTCCGGCCGGCGACCGCGGCGCGCTCGAGGACCGCCCGCTCGAGTCGATCGAGATGGTCGAGGCGCTCGTGAAGCACCCCGCGAATCGACCCCGGCATCGCGGTGCCGCCGTCCGCCTCCCCCGCGATCGCGGCCAGCTGCTCGACGAACAGCGGATTGCCCTCGGCGGTCTCCGCGATCCTCGCCCGGATCGCGGGCGGAGCGCCGAGCGCCTCGAGCATCAGCTCGGCGTCGGCGGCCGTGAGCGGCTCGAGCACGACCACGTTCGCGGGCGGCTGGAGCCACAGCGGTCGCGCCTCGGCGAGCTGCGGTCGCGTGAGGCAGAGGACGAGGACTCGCGCCGCGCCGAGACGCGTCGCCAGGTACTCGACGAGATCGAGGAACGTCGGCTCCGCCCAGTGCACGTCGTCGAACGCGACGACGACCGGCCGCGTCTGCGCGAGCTCCGCGACGACGTTGCGGACAGCCACGAAGACCTCGTGCGTCGGGCCGCCGAGCTCCACGTCGCGCCCCGCCTGGTGCAGGACCTCGCGCACCGGCCAGAACGTCACCCCCTCGCCGTACGGCGGGCAGCGACCGACGAGGACGCTCGCTTCCGGCTCCAGAGTCGCCAGCAGCTCGCGGACGAGACGTGACTTGCCGATCCCCGGCTCCCCGACGATCGTCGCGAGGCACGCCCCGTCCCCCGCGGCACATCGCCGGTAGAGGTCCCGCAGCCGCTCGAGCTCGGCCGTCCGCCCGACGAACGGAACGTCGTGACGACGGGGCACCGCCGAGGCGTGGACGTCGACCGAGTCGAGCCTGAACGCGGCGGCGGCGCGGTTCCCCGGCAGCGCCACGCGGTCGGCGGGCGTCGCCTCGGCGGCGTGCGTCACGAGCGCGTGGGTCGCCTCGCCGAGCAGGATCTCGCCGACCGCCGCCGCTTCCTCGAGTCGCTTCGCTCCGGTCACTGCGTCTCCGCTGACGAACCTGCGCCCGCCGCGGTTGCCGGCGACGACCTCGCCGGTGTCGACGCCGATCCGGAGCTGCAGGCGGACACGTGGTTCGAACTCGTGCTCGACCGCCGAGGCGTGATCGCGCAGTGCCGCCGCGGCGCGGGCGGCGCGCAGGGCGTCGTCTTCTCGGACGACCGGAACGCCGAACACCGCCATCAGCTCGTCGCCGACGAGCTTCTCGACGGTGCCGCCGTGGTGCTCGAGGGTCCCGGCTGCGGCGTCGAAGTACCGCTCCGCGACGTGCCCGAGCGTCTCGGGGTCGAGAAGCTGCCCGTCGGCGCTCAGCGCGACGAGGTCGCAGAAGAGGACGGTGACGGTCTTCCGGCCCTCTCGCACCTCCGGCGGCTGCGCCGACGGCGGTGCGGCAGCCGGCGCCGCGGTTGCCGGGGCGGGACGCTCGAGCTCGAGCGCGACATCCTGGCGGAGGATCGCCTTCTCGAGCTCCTGCAGCGCAGGCCCCGGATCGAGGCCGAGCTCGTCGACGAGGAGCCCGCGCGTCTCCTGGTAGACGGCGAGTGCGTCGGCCTGGCGGCCCGAGCGGTAGAGCGCGAGCATCAGGAGCGCGCGCGGCCGCTCCCGCAACGGGTGGTCACGAACGAGCGCCTCCAGCTCGCCCACGACCTCCGCGTGCCGGCCGAGCGCGAGGTCCGCTTCGAGGCGGAGCTCGCACGCCGCGAGCCGGAGCTCGTCCAGCCGGCCGATCTCGTTCCGCGCGAACGTCTCGTACTGGAAGTCGGCGAGCGGCGGGCCGCGCCAGAGCGACAGGGCTTCGCGGAGCCGCCTTCCCGCAGCCTCTGCGCTGCCCGCGGCGAGCAGACGCCGCCCCTCCTCGACGAGCAGCTCGAACTGCTCGCGGTCGAGCGTGCGCGGCGCGACGCGGAGGAGGTACCCGCCGGGCTGGGTCTCGAGGCTGCCGTCGCCGAGCGCTTTCCGCAGGTTCGAGACGAACACCTGCACCGTCTTGACGGCGGTGGCCGGCGGCTGCTCGCCCCAGAGCTCGTCGACGAGCCGCGGTGTCGGCACGAGCTCGTTCGGGCGGAGGAGGAGGATCGCGAGCAGGGCGCGCTGCTTCGCGCCACCGAGCGGAAGCTCGCGACCGTCGCTCCACGCCGCAACCGGGCCGAGGATGCCGAATTCCAGGCTTCGACCGTACCACCGCGTGCGCTGCACCTCCAGCCCGCTTACCGGCTCTTTGCCGCCGGGGAACCTCGGCGCTTACCGGCGCTCGGTCTGCTCCACGCACCGCAATCGAGCGAAGGAGACGTGGCATGAGCGTTTGGAAGAGCCTCGCGATGGTCAGCGCGACCCTGGCGCTCGCGGCACCCGCCGCGAACGCGACGTACGACCGCGGCGTGCCGGCGAAGACGACGCACGCGAAGGTGAAGGCGGCGAAGAAGGTCAAGCACCAGCGCCCGGCGACGTCGGGCGGCCGCGTGGTCGTGATCACCGCCAACATCCCGGCGACGGGACAGGCGACCGGCACGGACTACGACTGCGCCGTCTCCGGCAACGACTGCAGCGACGAGCAGAACTGCCTCATCTGGGGCCTCAACTGCGAGGTCGCGTTCGCCGCGACGCCGGCGGTGCCCGAGACGGCCGGGCAGTCGCGGACGGGCTGAGCGTTTCGAGGTGTCGTGCCCCGTGGGCAAGGGCGGTCGACGGACCGCTCTTGCCCGCGATCCGTCTGCCGAGATGCGAAGGCCCGCTTCCGCGGGCCTTTCAGGTGGGCGGAACAAGATTGCGCAAACCCGAAGCTGCTAAAGGCTCTGCGACTCGAACGTGTTTAGCCTGCGGCGATTCGTTCCGGTAGCGGCCGGGTCAGCCGGTAGATGTAGGCGTCGGGGACCAACTGGCCATTGATGGTGTTGTTGGAGAACCGGATGCCCGCCACAGCGTCCGCCGGCGTCTGAATCGCGTTGCCCAACAGGTCGACCAGCGGGCTCTCAGGCGGCATGAGCCCTATGGAGTCGAAGCTGAAGTCCTCGATGTCCGGGGCGTGCGTGACGATCTCCAGCAGGCGCGCGTAGACCGACTGCGCCGGATCCGCAGCCATCGCCGGAAGCGCGAGCAGGAGGCGCCAGCTCTCCTCTTCCGGAAAGAGAAACCAGAGCGCCGCGGTCGGATGCATCGAGACGTCGGCGGCATTGTCGAGCGCTCGCACAACCGCCTCACCTCGACGGATGTCGCGATCTACCAGTGAGTTCTCAGCCACGGCAGGACTCCGGCCGTCGGATCGCTGACTGCCTCGTACAGGCTACGTGCTTCGGTCTCGGATCTCGTTTCATAACGGGATGTCTCACGCCAGTCCTTGGCGACGAGCCAGTTCACATTCTGACTCGGGTTGAGCTGTCCGCGCGGAACGTCGTCACCCAGACCGGCCAACCCTCGCAGCCTGACGAGATCGTGGGTGTGGACAGCTTCTGCGAGCTTCTTGTCGGGAAAGTCGCCTTGGTTGACCTGCCCGGCGACCACCGCCTTGAGCGCGCACTCGACCGAGTAGCCGAATAGGTAGTAAGAGCCCGACCATTCGCCCGCGTCAAGGAGAACTTTCGCTTCACGAAACCGAGTCTCGGCCAGCTGCTGAAGATCGGCGCGGTTCAAAGATGCCGAGCAACGTACCGCCCCGATTCATCTTCCGACAGCTGTCGATCTCGGCCGCGTGCGGAAGGGGCGCCTTCCGCGCACGTTTGCGCAACGTCAGTTATGGACCCAGCCGGGCTCGAACCGGCGGCCTCCAGAGTGCCACTCTGGCGCTCTCCCAACTGAGCTATGGGCCCGGAGGCACTCAGTCTAGCTCCGAATTCGAAATCCTCGACGCCGTCGATCGGCCGAGCCCGGCGGAGATCGACGAGAGCGGTGCTGCCGCACGAACGTCGCCCATAAAGACAACGCCCTCTCAGGCATGTCCGTTCAGGCCGAGACCGCTTCGACCTGCTCGTGCGGCACGTCACCCCACAGGTCGTCGAGGCGGTAGAAGCCACGCGCCTCGGGCGTGAACACGTGCAGCACGACGTCGAGGTAGTCCGCGACGATCCACGTCGCCTCACCCTCGCCCGCAACCGACCGCGGCAGCAGCTGCTCGTCCCGCTTCAGCACCGTGTGCACCTCGTCCCAGATCGCCTTCGTCTGCCGCGGGTTGTTGCCGGTCGCGATCACGAAGTAGTCGGTGTAGCTGCACACCGGCTGCATGTCCATGATGACGACGTCTCTTGCGAGCTTCTCCTGTGCGAGCGCCGCGATGCGGCGTGCCTGTTCGAGCGACGTCAAGCTCGTTGAGTGTACCTGGGTCGGGTTCGGTAGAGACCTTCGCGCTCGATCATTCCCCAAACCGCCGGCGGAATCACATCGCGCACTTCCTCGCCCCGCTCGAGGCGGGCGCGGAGCTCGCGCGAGCTGACCGGTGCGACGAGCTCGAAGCACGTCATCCGCTCCGGGTCGTCGAGATCGACGTGGTGTCCCGGTCTCGTCGCGATGCCGAGGCGCACGAGCCGCAGCACCTCGTCCGGCTCCTTCCAGTCGTTGAAGTTCTCGAGCTCGTCCGCGCCGATGAGAAACGTGGCGCCGTGCCACTCCGGGTGCGCGCGCAGCGTGTCGATTGTGCGAGCGTGATCGTCGAGCACGACGTCGTCGTCCGGGAACGCCGCCTGCGCGAGCGCGAGCCGCGTCGCGCCGGGTGTCGAGACCTCCTTGTGCCCCGGTTCGTCGACGACGAGGATCACGACCCTGTCGAGGTCGAGTGCATCCTTCGCCGCACGCACGAGCGCGACGTGGCCCTCGTGCGGCGGGTCGAAGACGCCGCCGTACAACCCGAGGTTCATGCGAGCTCGAGCGTCTCCTCGCCCACCTCGACCTCGGCGCCCGGCTTCGCCCCCGCGGCGCGAAGCGCGCGCTCGAGCGCGTCTGCGTCCGGCGGCGTCCCGACGACACGGAAGCCGCGCTCCGTCCGGAGGAGGCTCCACGGATGCGGCTTCGGCTCCGGGCGATAGACCAGGTAGTCCACGAGCCGGTCGTGGTCCTCCGCGCCTGGAGGCCGCGCGCCGTCCGGCACGAGCGCGAACAGTCCGCGCGTGAACTCGGGGACGCCTTCGCGCGTCGCGGCAGAGAGCTCGAACACGCCGACGATCCGATCGTCCACGATGCCGAACGTGGGATGCGGCTCGAGGTCGATCTTGTTCAGGACGACGATCTGCGGCCGCTGCTCGAGCCCGGCGCCGTAGGCGACGAGCTCGGCGTCGATCGTGCGCCACTGCTCGTCGGCGTCCTTCGACGCGTCGATCACGTGGACGAGCGTCCGCGCGCGCTCGAGATGCGCCAGAAAGTCGTGGCCGAGGCCGACACCCTCGCTTGCACCCTCGATCAGACCCGGGACGTCGGCGACGACGAGCTGGCGCCCGTCGGGCGCGTCGACCGTCCCGAGCACCGGCTGGAGCGTCGTGAACGGGTAGTCGGCGACCTTCGGCCGCGCGTTCGAGATGCACGAGAGGAGCGACGACTTCCCGGCGTTCGGCAACCCGACGAGCGCCGCGTCGGCGAGCAGCTTCAGGTGCAGCTCGACCTCCCGCTCCTCACCCGGCATGCCCACCTCGGCGAACCGGGGCACCTGCCGGGTCGAGCTCACGAAGCGCGCGTTGCCCCGGCCGCCGCGGCCGCCGCGCGCGATCACGACCCGAGCCTGCGGGTGTGCGAGGTCCGCCACGAGGTCGTCGCCCTCGAAGACCTGCGTCCCGACCGGGACGTGGATCTCCGCGGCTTCGCCGTCCGCACCGTGCTTGCGCGCGCCGCGGCCGTTCCCGCCCTTCGCCGCCGCGATGCTTCGCCGGCGGCGGAGCGAGGAGAGGTCGCGCAGCGCAGCGCTCGCGACGAGGACGACGTCGCCGCCGTCGCCGCCGTCGCCGCCGTCGGGACCGCCTTTCGGCACGTACTTCTCGCGCCTGAAGGACAGCCCGCCGTCGCCGCCGCGGCCGGCCTTCACGTGGATCTGCGCGCGGTCGCTGAACGTGGCGTTACGACGCTGCCGCGTCGACGACCGCGATCGTGCGGCGATCGCCGCTGCGGCGGAACTCGGCGATCCCGTCACGGACGGCGAAGATCGAGTCGTCCTTGCCGATCGAGGTGCCGGGCCCGGGCCGGAACTTCGTGCCGCGCTGGCGGACCATGATCTGGCCGGCGCGCACGGTCTGGCCCGCGAAGATCTTCACGCCGAGGAACTGCGGGTTCGAGTCGCGGCCGTTCTTCGACGACCCCATGCCTTTCTTGTGCGCCATCTACTCCTCCTTCAGCGCTGCTTCCAGCGCCGCGACCGCACCCTTGCGCGCCGCGTTCGCCTGCTCGTACGCGAGCGCCGCTTCGACCTGTTCCGGGCTCCACGACGCGGCTGCGTCCTTGATCTGCGCGATCGTCATCTCTTCGTAGCCCTGCGGCGGGGCGCTGCCGCCGTCCGCCCTGCTCGCCCGTGCCGGTTCCTTCTTCGCCGGCGCCGAGCGCTTGGCCGCGCCGAACGCGATCTGGACCCGCGACGTCGCGGAGCGGTGGCCGTTGTGCCGCTTGTAGCCGGTGCGCCGCCGGTACTTGCCGATGCGGATCTTCGGCCCGCGCTCGTGCGCGATCACCGTCGCCGTGACCTTCCCCTCGCCGAACAGCACGTCGGGCTCGAACGTCGAGCCTTCCTCGCCGCGGACGCGGTCGACGACGAGCGTCTCGCCGTCGCGGACGCGGTGCTGCTTGTTGCCGAGCCTGATGATCGCGTAGGTCTCTGCCATGGCGTGGAAACGCGGGCGTGAGCCCGCGACGCGCGAATTCTAGCTAGTCGACGCCCCACTCGCTCATCGGCGTGTACTCCCAGCCGTCAGCGCCGCCGTTCTGCTCCGCGGGAGGCGCCTCGGTCTCGGGCTCCGCCGTGGCGGCCGGCGACGCCGCCGTCTTCTTCTTCCGGTTCCGCCCGCCGCGGCTGCCGCGGCGCGTCGTCCGCTTCTTCGGCGCTGCGGGCGCGTCGCCGTTCTCCGACGGCTCCTCGTCGAGGTCGCGGTCGGGCACGTGGATGACGGGCGCCGGCGGCGCCTCCCGGTCCCCCTCCCCGTCCGGCGCACGAGGCGCTTCCGGCTCGTCGCCGTTGCCGTCCGCGGCAGGCGCAGCCGCCTTCTTCTTCCTGTTGCGGCCGCCGCGGCTCCCGCGCCGCGTCTTCCTCTTCACCTGCTCGCCGGTCGCCTCCGCCTCGCCCTCCGCGGCTCCTTCCGGCTCGCCCTCGCCGGCTGCCTCCGCCTCCTCCGGCGCGACCTCTTCCTCCTCCGCGGGTGCGTCCACGGGCGGCGTGCGCGTCCGCGACCGCCTCTTCGGGGCCTCCTCCGGCTTGTCGGCCGCGGCCTTCCGCGCACGCGTCGGCCGCTCGGCCTCCGCCTCCGCGGTGATCGGCGACTCCGCCGCCTTGCCCTCGACCGCCTCGGCGTAGGCGACTCCGGCTGCGACGGCTCCGATCCGCACCTTCACCTTCTTGCCGACGAGCGTGGCGGCGTTCGCGACCACGACGTCGAAGCCGCCGACCTTCCCGACGCCCGCGTGCGGGTCGTGGAGGCCGACCTCGCCGAGCTTGAGCTCGAGCTCCTGGCCGACCTCGACCGGCGCAGGCGGCGCGAGACGCGCGATGTCGCCGCGATCGAGAACGCGGAAGTGATCGAGGTGCACGTCGTCGACGCCGACGAGGAAGAACGTCCGCTTCGTCAGCTCTTCGATCTCGCGCAGCCGGCGTCCGCCGGGCCCCGCGACGATCGACGCGATCCGCGAGTTCAGCTCCACCTTGAACGCCTTCGCGCGCGAGCCCGGCGTGACGAGCGCGCGCAGCTTCCGCTCGACCTCGACCGCCGTCGTCCCGTCGGAGACGACGATCCCGTCGCCGCCGCACGTCGGGCACTTCCGCGTCATCACCTCACGCGGGCCGTCGGTGACGTTCTGACGCGTCATCTCGACGAGCCCGAGCGGTGAGATCTCGACGACGTACGTCTTCGTCCGGTCGCGCTCGAGCTCCGTGCGCAGCGCCTCCTCGACCTGCGCGCGGTTCTTCGGATTCGCCATGTCGATGAAGTCGATGACGATGATCCCGCCGACGTCGCGAAGGCGCAGCTGCCGTACGACCTCTTTGACCGCCTCGAGGTTGTTCTTCGTGATCGTGTCCTCGAGGCGGCCGGTGCCGCCCTTCTTCGCGCGCGAGCCGACGAAGCG
>Ga0070741_10006836_pt1 | contig 24164 bp, 13 predicted proteins | sample Coa_R1_4_FD_66440 | JGI IMG/M metagenome (GOLD analysis project Ga0070741, IMG submission 66440) | Surface soil microbial communities from Centralia Pennsylvania, which are recovering from an underground coalmine fire - Coalmine... | ecosystem: Environmental > Terrestrial > Soil > Unclassified ...
AGGTAAAGTTGATCGCAATCTTGTTTTGACCAACCTGATTTGCGGTATCGCCAAGCGTCAGTCCCACCTTCGGATCAGAGACGGGAACGTCATTGATCGTTCCTGTGGTCGCGCCGGCCGGGTCGCCATTAGCGAGTTGTTGGGTAGTTGGCGCTTTGGCGGCACTATCTTTTAGCTCCGCGGCTGAGGGCGGAGCCGCGGGAGTGGCCGCAGAAGCCTGGGCGTGCGCCAATGCGCTCATGAACAAGCCGAGCACCAGCACGCAGAGAGAGGTACAACAGTAGCGTCGGGTCAAACTCATTGTGGTTAGCTCCATGAAGTTGTCTCGAGTGTCGAACTATGTTTTCCAAATCGCGTTCTTGTTAAAGGCGGCGGGCAGCACGTAAAGCATCCCGAAGAGACTCACCGCGATCCCGACCAGCGCGAGCACCAACCGTCCAGTTGTCGCGGTCGCGATGCGCATGCCAAAGAGGGTTATCACCCATCCGATCGCACACAGAAACGCCCCAAGTATCTTCATACCTGCAGGCGATGAATTTTGCGCCGGTTTACCCTCCAGCGGTTTCAGCTTCAGAAAGCCGAACATGCTGCCGATGAAAATCACTACACCGGCCGCCAACAGAAACTTACCGAGCCCAGTCGAGATACTTGCAATCCCGACGCAGGCCACAGTGAATCCCACGAGGAAAGTAGTGAAACTACGTCCCTGTCCAGTGCTTGCTGCCATGAAAACTCCTTTCTGCTCCCGCGGGAGCGCCTACCGATTGATCAGCTGCAAATCGTTTTCTTCCGAACCCAAACTTTCCAGTACGCCATCTGACACATTGAAACGAAGACCACAAAGCCTGGCTTGCATGAACAGGGAAGCTATCCTTCTTGGCGGCCCGTCTTCGCGGTTCACTGTTCCCTCGATGATGAGCTCTCGCGACTCCCACTCTGTTTGCCGATAAACCTTCAGGGCGGCGCGTTGGATTTCGGGAATCGCGCAAAACAGCAATTCGCGCACGCTGATCGCATCTCGCAATGCCTGAAACGTTGTGCCCTGTTCTCGTATTTCCCGGGACAAATGCGCGTCGAATGCATCGCTTGCCCGTGCTAACCACTCGCATTCCGCCAAGTCTTCGCGCAGTTCCAGGCGCAGCAACTTGAGAGGAGCCCGCGATTGTTCGCCAAAACGCAATTGATGGCGAAACCTCCGCACAAACTCCGCTGCGCTCAAAATCCATTTCATCTCCCTGCTCTCACCAGCGCCTGTACCGGAAGCGCAAGGAACAGCAGGAACATCACGGCGGCCATGATCTCGATTGCAGGAGGCAGTTGATGCTGTAGCCGCAACACAAGCATGATCACGACCATGGAGAACCATTGCCAACGTGAACGGCGAAGCCGCTCGATCCGTCCGCTCATGCGGAAGAATTCGGCGAACCGCATTTTTTGGCGCGAGTCGAAGGGGCCATGCGCGCGAACGCATGCCACGGCGAAAAAGCCAGCCAATAACAACTCAAGCAACGCGGTCTTATCCATTCCAACGCTCCAAATCGAAGTGCCGATGCCGATTCCACATACACCACACCCACTACTTGCGCATTAAATGCGCAAGCCTCGCCCTAGGGCGGACGGAGTTCCGCTTAGGCAAAAAGTCAGTAGTTATACAGATATGGAACTCGACACTGCGTCGTGTCTAAGAACTCTTTTCAGCGTGGAAAAGAGAGACTACTCACAAAATGTACGCGGATTATGTTTCGCGGAATCTATTTAGTCAAATTCAAAGTTTCTATCGCGTGGATTAACGAATATATAAGGGTCTGCGCGGTGCCGGGGGCAATAGTTATTGAATCCGACCCACTCGACAAACAGGTCGCAAACTCAATTGCTAAATTCGGAAAATTAATGCGAAGAGTATCTCCGTCTCGCGTTGATCCGGTGTTACAATCTGCGCCACTCACTGAGTTGAAACCATGCGGACCCCCGTTAATATTGGCGATCAGCTAGACCATTATCGAATCGACGATCTGCTGCAGCAGACGCCTTTTGCGTCAGTCTTCAGAGGTACTGACCTTCAAACCCAATCGGCAGTTCTTATTAAAGTCCCTCATCCGGAAGCTGAAGCTGATCCAGTCTTTGCTGACCGCTTTAAGCGCGAAGAGGAGATCGGAAAGTCGCTTCGGTGTCCCGGCCTGCTGAGCGTCTTGACTGACGAAGCTCGGAGCCGTCCCTACATTGTGATGCGATGGTTTGATGGACAAACTCTTCGCCAGTTTCTGGCAGCCGAGAAGAGACTTCCATCCGAACGGGCCATAAATATTACCTTGGGCATTTGTGACGTGCTTGAATTCGTGGAGAACCATGGAATCACTCATCGAGACCTGAGGCCAGAGAATGTCTTGATTGGCCGGAACGATGAAGTCAAGCTCATAAACTTCGGCATGGCAGCAAAGACGGGAGCGCGCAGAATAACGTTTGCAAATCTGGCGCAGTCGGTCGGCTTCTCTGACTATTTTTCGCCCGAGGAGTTGGCCGGCAAACGCGGCGATGTGCGCAGTGATATTTATGCCCTCGGAGTAGTGCTTTACGAAATGCTCACAGGAAGAACGCCGTTTCAAGGAATGGATCCGTTCAGCCGGATAGGAAAAGACCCAACACCACCGCGCGAACTTGATCCTGCGATACCCGCGCAATTGCAAGAAGTCATTTATCGTGCGCTCGAGTCGGAGCCTCGAAAGCGCTACGCAAATGCGCGCGAATTTGCGCACGACCTGCGGCATCTGGATCAAGTAAGCGTGTCAACGCGAGAATCGCGCGACCAGAAGCGTCAGCGCGAGGCAAGATCGAAAAAGCTACTTACATATACGGCACTAGCTCTTGTTCCAGTTGTAATTTTCGCCCTGTTACTTTTCTTTGCGCGCCATTAGAGGCGGCGAGCCGTTCCGTGCGAAAATCTGTGGTCGATGCCCCTTATAACCCTGATCACGTTCGTCAGTTTGGTCGTGGGTCAGTCAATTCCGGCAACGCAACATGCGGAGCGTCCAACTCCTCCCACACGCGACCCGCATAGCCCGGGCTTCGTCGAGGCGAAGGAATTACCAGATGGCGCAGTGCCTCCGGCAGATGCCGATGGAAATTTCATAATCGGGCCGACGCATAAACCTTCTCCCGAAGTTTCTCCGCAGCTCGATACGCCAAACGGAACCGTGATCGAGTTCACCATCAACTCCTCGGATAGCAAGATATACCCGGGTATTGCACGCGAGCCGGGCACGTTCGGAACTGTTGACCCGGAAAATCCTGCCAAGCTGATTGTCACCACAAGTCATCCTGCTCCGTACGCGCGGAAAGTCGCAGTGTATGTTCCGAAGCGATATGTTCCGGGCACAGTTGCTCCTTTCATTGTCGGCGCAGACGGGCCTGATCGCCTGCTGTTTTCGATTCTGGACGCATTGATTGCCGCGCAGAAACTGCCGGTAATGATTGCGATTTCTATTGCCAACGGCGGAGGCGATGCGCAGGGCAGCGAACGCGGCCTGGAATACGACACGATGTCGGGCCGATATGCCGAATTTGTGGAAAGCGAAGTCTTGCCTCGCGTGGAAGCCGCAGCGCGCGTGAAGCTGACGAAAGATCCGGACGGCAGGGCAACGATGGGCGCTAGTTCAGGCGCTGCCTGCGCACTAAGCATGGCCTGGTATCATCCGGAGCTCTATCATCGTGTCCTTTCTTATTCGGGAACATTCGTCAATCAGCAGTGGCCGTACAATCCCGAGATCCCGCATGGCGCGTGGGAGTTCCACGAGCATCTCATCCCGAACAGCCCACCGAAGCCAATACGGATCTGGATGGAGGTCGGCGACCGCGACTTCCTCAATCCGAACATCATGCGCGACGGCATGCACGATTGGGTCGTCGCCAACGAGAATATGGCGAAAGCGCTCGCCGCAAGGGGATATCACTATCAATTCGTTTTCGCGCGGAACGCCGGACACGTCGATCGTGGAGTGCGAGAGCAGACACTGGCCGAGGCGCTTCAATACATTTGGCACGGTTACCCAGCTGCGACTTCCGCCGGAGATATGGAATTCAGTGACAAACCTTCTTTTACCGTGGCAGGAGTCACAGACTGGACGGCAGCTGGAGGACATGGTTCAGACGCGAATCTAAGGACCAGTGAAGCCCTCGCCAGAGATACGCGTGGGCTCGCGGAAAAATCGAAAGAGGCTCCCTCGCACGATTCGAGTGAGTTGGCGCAACGCCGCAACCAGCTTCAGAAATTGCTTACTGACAAGGATGTCGCTGAGTTTCACCGCGAACTAGGCGACATCAACGAGAAGCTAAACGACTCTCTAGCGGCCGAGCGCGAATATGAACGGGCAGCGCAACTCGATCCAAGCGAGCAGAATTATTTCGAGTGGGCAACGGAACTGCTCTTGCATCGCGCAATTCAACCTGCGACCGAAGTTTTCACCAAAGGGGTGAAAGCCTATCCGCACTCCGAGCGCATGCTGGTGGGCCTGGGCACCGCCCTTCATGCAAGCGGCCTGTACGCGCAGGCAGCGGAGAAGCTATGTGCGGCTTCGGACTTGAAGCCATCCGATGCTACTCCGTATTTATTTCTCGGAAAGATGGTCGGGGCATCCTCACAGCCACTGCCTTGCGCTGAAGAAAAGCTGTCGCGGTTCGTGAGCGAACAACCGGCAAGCGGCGTCGCAAATTACTATTACGCTTTGGCGCTATCAAAGCGGGAAAGCAATTCGGCTGAGGACGAAACGATAAAGAAGATCGAATCGCTGCTCGATAGATCGATTCAACTCGATCCTCATTTTGCCGACGCGTACCTTCAGCTTGGAATCGTGCGCGCGAGTCGTGGCGATCTATCACGATCCATCGTTAGCTACAAAAAAGCCATCGCGGCAAACCCGGATCTCGCCGAGGCGCACTTCCGGCTAGCGCAGGCATATAAAAAGATTGGCAACTCGGCTAACGCACAGCGAGAGTTTCAAGCATACGAGCAAATACAGAAAAAAGAAGCCGCAACTATCGAGCAGCAACGCCGCGAAGTCCAGCAGTTCGTGATAGTGTTCAAAGATCAGCCGCAAGGTTCGGCGACGCCGAATCCATAAGTTTTTAGTTGCAAAGTTTCACAAGTTTCCGCTGTCGAGGGGGAATGATGAGGAACGTTGCATTTCTGCTGTCAATTCTGAGCTCTTTTCTGTTAATGCCAAACGCTTCCGGGCAGTCCAGCTACGATCTGCGCTCGCCAGACAACCGCATTGAAGTCAGAATTCGCACCTCGGGGCAGCTCCGGTACGACGTTGTCTACAACACCATGCCGTTTCTCGAAGACGCGACGCTTTCGCTCGATGTCGACCACAAAAATCTGGGGATAAATCCGAAGGTTCTCGACGCAAAGAAGAGTTCGCATGATCAGACCATCAAGCCGGTTGTGCGACAAAAATTCGCGGAGATTCGCGACCGTTACAACGAATTGCGGTTGACCCTGGACGGCGGCTATGCGGTTACATTCCGCGCGTACAACGAAGGAGTCGGCTATCGCTTCGAAACTACACTTCCGCAGAAGGAAGTCAAGATTTACGGCGAGGAAGCAAATTTCAAATTCGCCAGCAATTTCGTCGTTTACTATCCGCAGGAAGACAGTTTTTATTCGCACAATGAACGGAAGTATTTGCCGCAGCAGCTGAGCGAGATCCCGCACCAGTTTTTCGCTTCGCTACCTGCAGTCGTCGCAACGGACGGCGGTGAAAAGATCGCGATTGCCGAATCTGACGTCGAGGATTATCCCGGACTGTGGCTGCGTGGCTCCGCGCCGAGCTTCGCATTACAAGCGACGTTCCCGCCCTATCCGACCAAGCTAGTTCAGACCAGCGACCGCGACTACAAGCCGGTCGAGAACGCCGACTACATAGCGGTGACCACTGGCACTCGTACCTATCCGTGGCGGGTGATCGGTATCGCCGAGCACGATGGCGATCTGCTCACCAATGAACTCGTGTATCTGCTCGAACGCCCAGCGCAATTTGAAGACACTTCATGGATCAAGCCCGGCAAAGTCGCGTGGGATTGGTGGAACGACTGGAACATCGATGGCGTAGATTTTCACGCCGGCATCAACACCAAGACTTACGAATACTACGTTGACTTCGCCGCGAAGTACGGCATTCCCTACATCATTCTCGACGATGGTTGGTACAAACTCGGGAACCTGCTGGAAGTCACCCCCGACCTCAACATGGACGAGCTCGTGGCCTACGCGAAACAGAAGAACGTCGGCATCATTCTTTGGGCGTCGTGGAAAACGCTCGACGATCAGCTGATACCTGCGCTCGATCAGTTCGAAAAATGGGGCGTAAAGGGAATTAAAGTGGATTTCATGCAGCGCAGCGACCAGATCATGATGAATTATTTCTGGAAGGTCTGCCGCGAAGCTGCCAAGCGTCACATGCTGGTCGATTACCACGGAGCGCAGAAACCTGCGACCATGATGCGCACCTGGCCGAACCTCATCAATACCGAAGGCGTGCGCGGCATGGAGTGGAGCAAATGGAGCTGGGAATCGGAACCGAAGCACAACGTAACGCTTCCGTTCACGCGAATGTTTCTCGGCCCAATGGACTTCACGCCCGGCGCGATGCGCAACGCGACGAAGAACACGTTTGCGCCGATCAACCATCAGCCGATGGCGATGGGCACGCGTTGCCAACAGCTCGCAATGTATGTGGTCTATGATGCGCCGCTGCAAATGCTGTCTGACAGTCCATCGAATTATTTACGGGAGCCGGAAACGATGGAATTTCTTGGTCCGGTGCCTACGGAGTGGGACGACACGCGCGTGCTCGACGCGAAGATAGCCGAATACGTTCTCGTAGCGCGTCGCAACGGTCACGACTGGTACGTTGGCGCAATGACGGACTGGGATGCGCGCGATCTCGAAGTCGACTTCTCGTTCCTACCGGAAGGAAACTTCACGCTCGATGCATATCAGGACGGCGTGAACGCGGACCGCAATGCAAGCGACTACGTAAAAACTCGCACCCCGGTGAGTAAGACCACGAAGCTGAAGATCCACCTCGCGCCCGGGGGAGGATGGGCTGCGAGAATTCATCCATAGGCTATTTCGACAAAGATAGCCGTGTGGGTCGGACATTCTTGTCCGACTGTCTCGGACAGGAATGTCCGAGACACACAATCATGTTAAGCGGAATTATTTCGGAGCAGTTGCCTGAATAATTCCGCTCTCTTCTTTAATGGTGAGGATCTGGTTAGGCTTTACGCGTGTGAATCGTTCAACTCTTTGGGTGGTCGGCCACTTTACTTCGATCACGTCGATGATCTCTGCCTTGCCGATGCCGAAGTGAAGCCTGAGATCGCCTTGGGACATTACGCTCGACCCGCTGTGAACTTCATCGATCTGCGAATGTTTGCCCGTGACCACGCGGACGCGCGCTCCGATCGCAGTGCGGTTGCATTTCGTCCCGATCAGCTTGAGCTTGATCCAGTTCTGCTTGTTGCCGCCATCGTTTCGCAATAACGACGGCAGATCGTTCATGTTCAGCACAAGAACATCGATATCGCCGTCGTTGTCATAGTCGCCAAATGCTGCGCCGCGACTGGAGAAGTGCTCAGTTATTCCCGTTCCCATCTGCGCGGAAACGTCTTTGAATTGGCCATTTCCCAAATTGCGATAGACGAGGCGCGGATTCTTATAAGTCTGGCCAATGTTGTGGGAGTCGATCTCCGGATAGACGTGGCCGTTAATCTGAATAATGTCCTGCCAGCCGTCATTGTCGTAATCGATGAAACTGCAGCCCCAGGCGACGTAACTGTTGTTGATTCCAATTCCAGACGAAAAAGTTACATCGCTGAAAGTGCCATCGCCGTTGTTGTGGTAAAGGTTGCAGGTGTCGTCGGCAAAATTGGTCTTGAAAATGTCGAGCCAGCCATCGCAGTCATAGTCGCCGACGCCGACGCCCATGCCGGCCTGCTCGTGGCCATTCTCGCTGTAGGCACATCCCGCCATCACTGCCATATCGGTGAAGGTACCGTCATGGTTGTTGTGAAAAAGAATGCTGGCCTCGGAATCGACGGCAACATAAATGTCCGGCCAGCCGTCGTTGTCAAAGTCGTAGGAGACTGCTGTGATGGAGTAGCGCGGCCCGGGTTTCAGAATGCCGGCTTTCTCTGAGACATCAGTGAAAGTTCCGTCGCCGTTGTTATGGAATAGAACATTCGTATCGCCTGTGAGCCCGCGCGGGCCGCACATCACCGGGATGCCTTTCCATTGGCACACCGCAGGCTCGTTTGGCCCCGGCGTTTGGGCCGGATCGAGCTTGATGTAGTTGCAGACGAAGAGATCGAGGTGCCCGTCACGGTCGTAATCGAGAAACGTACAACCAGCACCCCAACGAATTTGCTCGTCGTAAACGCCTGCCTTCTTCGTTACTTCCGTGAACGTCCCGTCGCCGTTGTTGTGAAAGAGAATGTTGTGGCCCCAGAAGCAGCAGAAGAGGTCGTCCCAGCCGTCGTTGTCGTAGTCGCCGACGCAGACGCCAGTCTGCCAGCCGGTGCGCGCGAGACCAGATTTTTCCGTAACGTTCGTGAATGTGCCGTCGCGATTGTTTTTGAAGAGCTGCGAAGTCGGAGCTTTGCCGTCGGGCCACTTCTCGCCGAGCCGCGTGCCATTCGTTAGATAAATATCGAGCCAGCCATCATTGTCGTAATCGAAGAATGCAATGCCGCTGCCCTTGGCTTCGATGATGTAGCGTTTGCGATCAGCCTCGCCCCAAACGTTAGGGACATTGAGACCAGCTTCGCGCCCGACATCCACAAACTGTACAGGCGAGCTTGTCGCGGCTGCAGGCGTCGAAGTGAGAAAAAGCTGATGCCTCCATTTCCAGAGGGGAGTGGCCAGCGCATCCGCAAGAGTAGCGCTAAGCGTTACAAGTGAAGACCCAAGAAAAAATCTGCGAGAAGAGTTCATCCAACTGTTATCGAGATACTAATTACGATGTTCATTCCGAACCACTTCAGCGGTGAGGAATCTGCTGTTTGTCCCGAAGAAGCAGGTTCCTCGTCGCTTCGCAAGCCCCGCCTCGGAATGACAGCATGAACAGTTTATTTGCTGACATTGGAAATTCTCGGAAACGCCCTCGGCACAATTCCCGCGCCCTCTTTCACCGCAATAATCTGGTCCGCTGCCACGTTCGCCAGCTTATCAACCTGCCCACTCGGCCAGGTGATTTCAAGCGATTCAATCTTCGTCCGATTCCCAAGTCCAAAATGTATTCGCGGATCGCTGGCGGACATGTATCCCATTCCGCCCTTAGCCTGCTCAAACTCTGTTACGCCGCCAGAGGTAAGCTTCAATGAAGCTCCAATCCCGTCGCGATTCGATTTCGTACCGATCAACAAAACGGTAAGCCAATGGTTCGCATTCCCACCGTCGTTGCGCAACAAGGATGGGTAGTCTCCACGATTATTGGTTACGATGTCCATGTCGCCATCGTTATCGTAATCGGCCGTGGCAACTCCGCGACCAACAATCGGCCGCATGAAATCTGGACCTAAAGCTTCCGATACTTTCTCGAATTGCCCCTTTCCCAAATTGCGGAACATCAGCAAGGGTTCGGCATATGAGACTTCGTTGTGATAGAGCTGAATGTTGTCGAGCATGGCCCCGTTCAGCTGCAGGATGTCGTTCCATCCGTCGTTGTCGTAATCCAGAAACTTCATCGAGACACCGCTCAGGAGTATCGCTTTATTCCCGATTCCTGAGGTGTAAGTTGCGTCCGTGAAGGTACCATCCTGGTTGTTGTGATAAAGCCGGTTCAGCTCAAAATCGAGATGCGTAACGTAAAGATCTTGCCAGCCGTCGCCATCGACATCAGCCGCGTCGATGCCCATGCCTGCCTCATATCGCCCATCTTCACTCGCCGCAATTCCAGAAACCAGCGAATCGTCTTCAAACGTTCCATCATGTTTGCTGATGAAAAGAAAATTCGGCCACGAATCATTCGCTACCGCAATATCTGGCCAGCCGTCATTATTGAAGTCGGCCAGCACGACTCCCATTCCCTTCGCTTCCGGCTTGCCAACGCCGGAGGGATCGCTCACATCAGTAAAAGTCCCGTCGTGATTGTTGTGATAAAGCTTCACCCGCTGCCCTTTGTAATTTCCCGGATGACAGTAGGAGCGATATCCCGGGCGATGCTCGCCGCACCAGATGTTGTTCTTGGGCGACCACTCGATGTAGTTCGTCACCACCAGATCGAGCCCGCCATCTTTGTCGTAATCGAACCAACCGGCGCTGGTTGACCATCCGCCGTCATCGGCGACTCCAGCTTTCGCCGTCACATCGGTGAAAGTGCCGTTCCCGTTATTGTGATAAAGGATCGCTCGACCATATCCGGTCACGTAGATATCCGGCCAGCCATCGTTGTCGAAGTCTCCAACCGCAACTCCCTGGCCATAGTGGCCTTCACCAGCGAGTCCTGATTTTTCGGTCACATCGGTGAATGTGCCGTCTCCATTGTTGTGGTAGAGCGCGCTTCGCAGCGGATGCGATGGTTTGTACAGGTCAGTGGCGGCGGACTGAATGAAGAAAATGTCCATCAGCCCATCCTGGTCGTAGTCGAGCCACGCCACGCCGGTGCCCATAGTTTCGAGGTAGTACTTCTCCTCGGTTTGAGTCGAGTCCTGCCGGAACGTGATGCCCGCTTGCTTACGGACATCCGTGTAGCGCACCGCCGTTCTCGTCTCGCGCGTCTTGGTTTGTTCAGCGTGAGCGCCAAAACGAAAAACCGACGCCAGCGCGAAAAGGCACGAGACTCCAAGTTTGAACATCAGAACTGCGCTGCGTGTGGATGGTTTCCCCATTACCCAGGTCGAGAGGTCCGAATTGGCCGAGAGACGTACGCTTCCGGAGCTCGTGAGTTAAAGCTGTTTACGCATTCTAGCGCAATCGACGGCAACTCGATCACAATGTGCGATCGGCGATAGACAAGGCAAGTTGCAGCAGTTGTTGCCGCGCTTCCATCGGCATCAAGCCATCTCCAGCGGGGGAACTCGGCGGCGCATGCTCTAAAGCGTCTTCGATCCGGTTCACGTCCAGTCCGCCTGCGTTACTGCCCTTGAAGCGATTGAGAACCTCGCGCGCTTTATCGATCTGCCCGGTCTGATAATAAAAAACACCAAGCGTCGAGTAACTCCCCGCCCACTCCGGCAACAGCTCGACTGCCCGCTCCAGCTGTTGCGCTGCGTGCGTTGTGTCGCCCTGAAGAACGGAAATCAGCCCCATTCCCCAGAGAAGTTTTCCGGAAACAGGAATTCGCGCGAGTCCTTTGTTTAGTGTCTGCCGCGCGGCATCCAGATCTCCACCACGAAGCTGAACCAGCGCCAACGAGAGATAGTACTGGTCGTTATCAGGATTGCGACGAATCGCATCGCCAAAGATCTCAGCCGATTTTGCCGAATTGCCCAGATGCGCGTAGATGTCTCCTAACAATGCAAGGCATGCATCGTCCTGCTGGCCTGTGGCTGAAACGGTCTGCGCGGCGGCGAGCGCCTCGGCATAACCCCGTTTGTGAAAGTACGCATCCGCGAGATCGAACTTGATGTCGTCTGAATCGGGATTAGCTTTTTGCGCTGCTTGAAAATGCTGAATGGCTTCATCGTAGAGACGATGCCGCGCCAACAGCACACCAATTCCCGTCTGCATGCGGTAATCATTCGCGCTGGTCTGGTCAAGTTGCGCGATTGCTTTCGCTGCTTCATCTGGCTTGCCCAGCTTCAAATAGGTCTCTGCCAGCAGATACAAGTCCTGCGGCTGCCCGGGATTCTTCTGAATTCGCGCCGTGAGCTCCGTCACGTCGAGCTGAGTTCGTTCCTCCGAAGAAAGTTTCACGCGATTGTCGAGATAGTCGAATAGATGTTGAAACGGGAAAGGGCCCGTAGACGAATTCTTTGAGAGCGTCTGAAAGACATTTAAATCGCGTTGAGCGGCGGCGGTCTGGTGCATGCTGCGTTCGACCATCGCGAGTTTGTAATATCCCGACGCCGGATCGTGGCTGACCTTTACATATCGCCGCAAGAGCTCGGCCGCTTCTTCGAACTTCTTGTCTCGCGTGCGCAGGTTCGCCAGCTCCAGCAGAGCATCGGCGAAATCCGGGTTCGCCCGCAGCGCTTCCTGGAAAAGCACATCTGCGCGCGCGTAGTTTCCCTGCCGCTCTTCAATGAATCCAATGTTGAACAGGCAAGCCGCGTTGTGCGGATCTTTCTTGATGCCTTCCTCGAAGTATTTTCTAGCTTCATCGAAGCGTCCAAGATGGCGATAGGACAGCCCCATGAAAGCGTACGAACGCGCTGACGGATCGACTTCGAGCAGTTTCTTGAATTCTTCAACTGCCTTCTCCGTCTTGCCCGACATGAAGTAGCTTTCGCCGAGCGCGGCGCGCAGATCCGGCCGATTCGGGGCGACCTTCAGCCCCGACTCAAGAAGGGGGATCGCATCCTCAAAGAAATTCTGCGTCATGCTGATGCGCGCCATCAGGAAAATGACATCGGTGTTTTCCGGCGCCAGTTTGTGCGCGCGCACCAGCAACTCCAGCGCATCGACCGGTTTCTCCTGCTCCGATAAAACCTGCGCCAGCAGGTACAACGTTTCAGGTGACTCCGGTTTCAGCTTCAGGGCGCGATTCAGTACCAGGCTCGCGTTCGCGTAATCGCCGCCACGCAGGTAGGCTTGCCCAAGGTTATAGAGAATCTCAAACGTCTCGGGTTTCAGCACATTGGCTTTTTGCAGCTCGACCTCGCCGGCTTTGTATTGCTTTTCCGACGCCAACAACACGCCGAGCGAAAAATGCAATTGCACGTTATCGGCTGCTTTCGTTGAAAGCTCATTCGCGACCTTCTGCCCTTCAGCAATCCTCCCGGCGCGCAGATACGCGCGAACCAGATTCAGTTGCGTTTCCTCGGTCTGCGGGTGAACCCGCAACAGGTGCGGAATCGCCGGAGCCGGCGATCCCTTAGCCAGAAGTAGCAAGGCATAGTTGTAGTTCGCGTCGCTGTTCGCCGGCGCGAGCGCGAGTGCTTCCTTGAGCTCCTTTTCGCCCAGCTCTGGCTTGCCTTCTGCCAGATACAAGTTGGCGAGATTGTTGTGGGTCTTGACTGATTTCGCATCGAGCTTCAGGGCATGCTGAAACGCATCGAGCGCCGCCGCATAGTCTTTCCGGTCGGCTTCCACAATGCCGAGCAAGTTGTAGGCTTCGATGCTGCTCGGTTTTTCTTTGAGGCGTTGCTCGATCGTCTGCTTGGCCTCATCCAACTGGCCATCAGCGAGCAGCTTCTCTGCTTGCAGCAGTTGAGGATCTTGCTCTTGCTTTTTGGCAGGATAGTGCGGCGTTTGAGCTTGCTGCGCACGACCGAGGGCAGGAAACACAATGGCTAACACGAATGAGGCCAGAAGAAAAATACGCAGGAAATTCCGAGAGCCAAAACGGGATCGAAGGACCCGGGATCGAAGGACCAAGGACATCGGTGAAGAGCTCAATTTAGCACTTCAGACGCTTGCAGGGCCATTCGTCAGGAAGAAAGAACAGGGGCAGGGCCCGACGATCCGCCCAAGACCAGTTCTGCACTGATCTGATATTCGCGCCCATTAGGAGTGGCGGAACTGGAGAGCTCGTGCAAGGCGTCGGCTGCGATTTTTCCCAGCGTCGCGCGATGAATGTCCACCGTTGTGATCGTCGGATTGCTATATTCCGCCAGACGCGTTTTGTCAAAACCAGTCACCGAAACATCCTCAGGAACGCGGCATCCTGACTCTAACAAGCCTTTAATTACTCCGACCGCGGTCAAGTCATTCACGCATATGACCGCTGTCGGCCGTGGCGAAATGTTCGCGATCTCTTTACCCGCGCTCATGCCACCTTCAAAGCGCAAGTCGCCCGGCAATACGGGACCCGGTGCGAGACCAAGCTCCTTCATGCGGTTCTCGTATGCTTCCAAGCGAGCCACATTCGACTTCAGCCCCGGCCTGCCTGCGACGAAAGCGATGCTGCGGTGTCCCAGGTCGTAAAGATGATCGACAATGCGCTGCACGCCGGCGGTGTAATCAATCCGCAGGTTGCTCATGTAGGTACGCACCGGGGCCAGGTCGAGAAAGGTGACGGCGATTTTTCGGCGTGCCAATTCATGGATGAGCCGCAAGCTGATTTCCGAAGTCATTACCGCCACGCCGCGCACTTTGTGCTCCATCATTCGCTCAGCGGCCCGGCGGGTGCGGCGAGGATCATAATTCGTATCGCTCAGAATGGCGTCGTAGCCGAGTTGTTGCGCCCTCTGTTCGAAGCCCTTGATCACTTCGGGAAAAAACGGATTTTCTATGTCGGAAACAATGATGCCGAGGGTGCGGCGATCGCGCGATGCAAGATGGCGGGCATGAACATCAGGAACATAACCGAGCCGTCTTACGGCCGAGAGCACAAGACGGTGAGTGCTGCGGCCCACTTTGCCGGTCTTGTTTAGGACATTGGAGACGGTGGCGGTGGAGACGCCGGCTTCCTTCGCGACATCCCGGATTGTGAGGGTCATACCAGCGAATCTTTTCCGCTTCGGGCCGCCCGGCTGATCGATTTTGTGCTTACGCTGGGGTGAGTATAGTAGAAAAGAATTAGCTTGACAATCGATATTTCATCATGTTAACTCTCGCAACACAGTTTTTTTCAACGAGATTAAACGGTTAAGCGTTGTGGAGAGAGGTTAAGCGGTTAATCGAGCTTCTTAGGTTAAGCGGTTCACCTTCTCCGCCAGGGTTTTACGTGAGGTTGAGCTTCGAACCGGGAACCAAACACGAATAAGGACTGAGGCCGAAAGACCAAGGGCGAAGTCCTATTCGTGTTTTACCCGTAGGTTTCGCATTGTCTGCCGTACCCGGTCTTCAGATGGAAGATCGTAGGAGGAAGGTCATGAAGCGAGTTGCCGTTTCATCGTGCATCCTGCTGGCGCTCTCAGCCGCCGTTCTGTTCGTAACAACCGCACAAGCCCAGGTGGACACGGGTTCCATCGTCGGAACGGTTACGGATGCCTCTGGCGCAGTCGTTAGCGGCGCTAAAGTTACGTTGACGAATCTTGGAACGGGCACTGCTCTTTCCACCACTACCGCATCTGACGGTGTCTATAAGTTTTCGCCCGTAAGAATCGGAAGGTATAAGTTGGATGCCTCGGCGCAGGGCTTCAAGACTGTTACCCAGACGGATATCAGCGTCACGGTTGGAACAAACGTGTCTCTTAACTTTACGCTCACGCCCGGCAGTACTTCAGAGACGGTGGAAGTGACCGCTGCAGCGCCAGTCCTCCAGACTCAGGACGCTTCCGTCGGTCAGGTCATTGATCAGCGCAACGTCAATAATCTGCCCTTGAACGGCCGTAACTTTACCTTCCTCGCCCAGTTGGTGCAGGGCGTGAACTCGCCACAGGCCGACACTCGCGGCAATGCATCGACCGGCGCATTCTCTGCCAATGGCTTTCGTCCAGCGCAGAACAACTATATGCTCGACGGCGTGGATAACAACTCCGATACAGTGGATTTCCTTAACGGCACCAACTATGTAGTTCTCCCCCCTGTCGATGCAGTACAGGAGTTCAAAGTTCAAACGACAGACTTCAGTGCCGAATACGGGCGCTCGGGCGCGGCAGTCCTCAATGCAACGATCAAGTCGGGAACGAACCAGTTTCACGGGAGTGCCTGGGAATTCTTCCGTAACGACAAGTTGGACGCAGCGGACTACTTTGAACGCGTGCAGAAAAATGGTGTCTGGCAAACCCAGAAGGGCGAGTTGCGCCAGAACCAGTACGGCTTCACCATCGGTGGACCGGTACTGATTCCACACGTTATCGATGGTCGAAACAAACTGTTCTTCTTCGGCGACTACGAGGGTTTTAGAAGGCGACAGGGCACGGTGCAGACTGGGACAGTTCCCACCTTGGCGGAACGGAACAGTGGGTACACAGATTTTAGTGATTTGATTACAGGACAATCAGGAACCAGTACTGACGCACTGGGGAGGACCTTTCCGAAGGGGACGATTTTTGACCCAGCAACCACTCGCCCTGGCGGGAGCGGCTTCGTGCGCGATCCGTTCCCCGGAAACATTATTCCGGTGAACCGGCTGGATGCCAACGCCGTCGCGCTCCTGAACTTGTATCCCTTGCCAACGAACGGCAACCTGTTCTCAAATTACACGGCCTCCCCGGTGCTCCGAGAAAACCGTCAATCGTTTGACACTCGGCTAGATGTTGATTTCAGCCAAAAGGATCAGTTGTTCTATCGCTTCAGCTTAGTGGATGACCCTCAGGTGATCCCGAGCATTTTTGGCGGGGTTGCTGATGGCGGTGGCTTCTTCCAGGGCAATCAAACAGCACTGGCACAACAGAGTGCTTTGGCTTGGACGCACACCTTCTCGCCCACAACCGTTAACGTTGCACGCGTCGGACTAAATTATCTGCACACAACCCGTAACATTCCAGAAGCCAATAACCTGACTGATCTGCCTGGGAGCTTTGGAATTTTGGGCATTCCCCAACAGCACGAAAATGGCGGCTTGCCCGCGTTTGGCATTAACGGCCTGCAGACCTTGGGAGGCAATGCTTTTCTGCCCTCGGATGAGGTCAGTTCAACCATTCAGATCAACGATGACTTTACCAAGATCTACGGTAAACATACCTTCAAGATGGGCTTTGAGTATCAACACGTGAAGTTCTCGACGCTCCAGCCACCGTGGTCTCGCGGTCAGTTTAACTTTGATGGAACTTATACCGATGTTCCAAATGTGGGTGGCGGAAACACGGGCCGTGCGCAGTTCCTGTTAACTCCGATCCCGGCTCAAAATGGCGGCACAGTCGACTATGTTGGGGGTCCGAACAACGAGTTTGCCTCCAATATTTCGCTGAGTGATAACGGGAAGAATTACTATGGCAATTACTTCCAGGATGATTGGAAGGTGTCCTCCAAGCTAACTCTAAACCTGGGCTTGCGCTGGGATTGGTTCGGATTGGTTTACGACCACTTCGGGAAACAGGCCAACTTTGTGCCTTTCGGGCCTCCGAGCAGTTCGGCGATGTACCTGATCCCGCCGAGCGCTGGCGCGTTTAAACTCTCTACCAATGCTAGCTGTAGTCCTGGTTGTGTGAATGCTGGAGGCGGTGGATTTCTCGATCTCCTTGCTAAGGATGGCATTTCGCTGGCGATCACCAAGCAATATGGAAAAGGGCTAGGTACTTCTCAAACTACCAATTTTGCGCCACGATTCGGCTTTGCATATCAGATAACGCCGAAGTTTGTGATCAGGGGTGGCGCCGGAATGTTCTACAACGGATTTGAGAACCGCGGTTACTCCCCCAATCTTGGCGAGAACTATCCATTCCAGTTCTCGTTCCAGTTCCAGCAGAAGAATGATGCTACTCCCATCAATGAATTTGCTGGTTGTAGTGCAGCAACACCAACTGGAGGTCCAACGTTGGAAACTGGATTCGCCTGCATCCCATTGGATCCTCTTGTCGTTAATGCGGAAGGCTTGCAATTGCGTGGAATCCAATTTGCCTATCAGACCCCGTACTCAATCGGCGATAATTTGACCCTTCAGTACCAATTGACACCCTCCATGTCCGTTCAAGCAGCGTACGTGGGTACATTCGGGCGGCACTTGGAGGTGTTTCCCGGCTCAAATGAGCCAACGCGGTTGTTACCTCCCAATACCACCCTAACCGGCTCCGGTGGACTACCCGCCTCACAAGGTGGACTCCCCTTCCGTGATTTTGCTCAGGGTGCGAGCTACGCCACTACGCAGGGCAGCAGCTACTATCATGGTCTGCAAACCAGTGTTGAAAAGAAGTTTGGCAGCGGGCTGAACTTCCTGTTCGCTTATACCTATTCCAAAGTTCGTTCAGACGCGCTCGACCTGCTGAATGGATTTGCCGGGAACGGCTATCGCGCTCCCTACGTGCCGGGATTAGGAATCCATGCAGACTATGGATTGGCTAATTTCGACATTCGAAATGTTGTCCACTTCAGCGGCGGCTACGAATTGCCAATCGGCAAGGGCAAACGCTTCATGGGTGACGCAAGCGGTGTCTCCAACGCATTGGTTGGTGGATGGGCCATCGTTTGGGCGACCACCCTTCAGGGCGGACAGCCATTTAAGCTGGACTGCCCCTCGGCTACAACTTCCGGAACCAACTGCTATTCGTTTGTTGTCCCAGGGCAGAATCCGCGCACATCTCTACGTAAGACCGCCGACGGAAACGTAGCTATGCTGAATGCAGCAGCATTCGCTCAACCGTGCGCACTAGGGTCCTCCACCTCTCCTCCGGGATGCATCAGCCTGCCGGGTACAGGTGTACTTGGCGGCGATGAGCCTACGCAGATCGAAGGCCCTGGCTACCACAGACTCGACTTGTCCTTGTTCAAGAACTTCCAGCTTACGGAGCGCACACGACTCGAGTTTAGGTCAGAGTTCTTCAATATCCTCAACCATCCGAACTTTAACTATCCGGGATTCGGCGGAAACGGTGTTGTCGCCGTATCTGGTTCGACAAACTTCAACGATGCAACATTCGGCGAAATTGGCTCGACCCGCGATGCTCCATACGCCTCGCGCGAAATCCAATTCGCTCTGAAACTCTACTTCTAACCTTTTGCTCTAATCGGGGAGGCGTTCATCCGGGGACGCCTTCTCGACTGGACTTTTGAACGAGTTATCCCGCTCACGGTGCTAACATACGAAGGCTGTGACCCCACGTTATCGGCTGAAATGGCTCATCCTTCCTGTGTCATTGGCGTTGCTTCCTAACCTCATCGCCGAAAATCAGCCAGCGCAAGATCTAGACCACCAATTTCAATCAGCCGTCGCGCAGTACGACGCCGGTCATTTCCCCGAGGCCGCGCGGCAACTTGAGCTGCTTCTACCGCACGCTCCTGAAAGCTTCGAAGTCCATGAGCTCCTGGGCATGGTTTACGCCGCCGAATCGCAGGAAACGAAGGCCAACGAGCACCTTGCGAAGGCCGTGCGCCTGAAACCTGACTCGGTAGAAGCGCACACCAACCTGGCAACCAATCTGGTTCATTTGCGGAAAATGAATGCTGCCGAGGTTGAGTTCAAGAAGGCCGTTGATCTCGCTCCTGAGAACTACGACACCAACCACAATCTGGGCGAGTTCTACGTTGTCGCTGCGAATCTTGCCGTCGCGACACCCTATCTTGAGAAAGCCCAAAAGATTAATCCCGCTGCCTACGACAATGGGTACGACCTGGCCTTGGCGTACGCGGAAACCGGCAGGCTGGACGATGCAAGGAGTGCTGTTGCTAATCTTCTCAAGCAGAAGAACACGGCGGAACTCCACAACTTGCTCGGCCAAATCGAAGAGAAGGCGGGAAACTTTGTGACTGCGGCAACTGAATTCGAAGCTGCTGCTCACATGGACCCGAGCGAGAGCAATCTGTTCGATTGGGGGAGTGAGCTGCTGGTGCATCGCACGCTCGATCCGGCGGTCGACGTTTTTCAGCATGCGGTTGAGCGATATCCGCAATCACCGCGCCTGGCGATCGGGCTTGGCATGGCCCTCTATTCGCGTGGGAACTACGATGAGGCCGTGAAGGCTTTGCTGAAGGCGGCGGACCTGAATCCTTCCGATCCGCGCTGTTACTACTTTCTTTCGAAGGCGTACGACAGTTCGCCAGCTCAGGCGGAAGATGTGATTCATCACTTCCGCCGTTTTGTCGAGCTGCAGCCGCAGAACGGGCGCGCTCATTATTATTACGCCATGAGTTTATGGAAGGGCCGCCGCGCCGGAGACGCGAGCCTGGATGTGAACCAGATTGAATCGCTCCTGAAGAAGGCCATCGCTCTTGATCCCAACCTGGCCGAAGCGCACCTGCAGCTCGGAAACTTGTATTCCGATCAGCGCAACTATGCCGAGGCGATTCCGCAATACGAGAAGGCTTTACAGGAAAATTCTGATCTGGCCGATGCGCACTATCGGCTTGGTCAGGCCTACGTTCACACCGGCCAGAAAGATCATGCGCAGGAGCAGTTGCAGATTTATCAGAAGCTGCGGGCAGAACATTTGGCGGAGCTAGATAGGCAGAGGGCAGAGATTCGGCAATTCGTGTATTCGGAGAAGGAGAACGCCAAACAATAGCTGATACGCTCCTTTGCGGTTAAAAGCTTTTACCGCAAAGTTCGCAAAGGTTTCATGAGCCACTCGTCATCCAGTAGCGCCCTGATTTCCCGCACGCGCCGCGACTTCCTGCGCGACGCCGCCGGTCTCGCACTAGGGACCACGCTGCTGAATTCGCGATTCGCCCATGCTGCTGCCGCTTCTTCAAAGAAAAAAGTCATCGTCATCACCTTCGGCGGCGGTGCGCGCGACCAGGAGACCTTCGCGCCTGAAGGACAAGAGAACATCCCGCACATGATGCGCGAGCTGATTCCACAGGCCAGCTTCTTCACGCAGGTTGTGAACCGCGGCATTCTGGGTCATTATGTCGCGACTGCGAGCCTGGCTACTGGCGCATATGAAACCATCAACAACTTCGCCTCGCTTCCGCCGGAGAACCCGACCGTCTTCGAGTACTTCCGCAAGGAACTAAAGCGGCCATCCTCTGACGCCTGGGTAGTCGCGCCCAGCAACGGTTTCAACCGCATCGGCGAAAGCAGCAACCGATCTTATGGCCCGGGCCTCGGCGCGCGGGTGATTTTGCCCAAGCATCTCCTGAGCGCGGCCATGTCGGGGAGCAAGGCCAACTACGAGCATCTGCTCCGTGACAACTATGAGACGCCCCTCTACGCACCCGAGCTTGCGGGCAATGAATTCGAACTGGCGCAATTGGAAACCCTGCTGAAGCTCTCAGTTGACGACTTCAAAACCCACGCGCAGACGCTCTCGAGTCCCGACGAGCTTTCGGTATACATCGTGCGGCAACTTATGCGCCAGGTTGCGCCGAGTCTGCTGTGGGTGACGCTGCACGATATCGACGTTGCGCATGCGGGAGCTTACTCGCTTTATATCGAAGGCATACGCCGCACCGATCGCCTCTGCGCTGAGCTCTGGAAGATGATCCAGAGCGAGCCGGAGTACGCGGGGAAGACAACATTGTTCATTCTTCCCGATTTCGGCCGCGACAGCGACGAAGACGCCGCCGGAAACGGCTTCCAGCACCATCGCACTGGAGACGTGCTTTCTCGCACTACCTGGCTGCTTGCTGCTGGTCCTGGCATTCGCGAAGGAGTTGTCTACGACCGCGCAGTTGATTCAACCGATCTCGTCCCGACGCTCGGCTCCATGCTGGGATTTTCTCCCTCGCTCGCGCAAGGCAAACCAATCGCGGAGCTCGTTTAGCCATGCTTCCCCGCGATCTTAAAGCCGAGCAATTCAGTTCCTATCCGCCAGAGGCGAAGAAGCTCGCGACAAGCTATGTAAGTACCTTTCAGCAATTGCCACTGAGCTTTTTGCCGTCATTGTTGCGGGAAATTATTGAATTCGACTACAAATTTCCAGCTGAGCGCCGCGCGCTGGAACGAGAACTGGCAAACCTGCAATCGCTTTCGTCAACGGAATTGACCGAGTGGTGCGCTGAATTTGCCGCGATCAAGCTGACCTCGAAGCTGGAGCACTTCGATTGGATCAACTCGCCGGCGCAATTTGTCGAGCAATTTTCTGCGCATCTCTGGAGCACGCACCAGCAGGACACATTTCGCAAAGCGGCAACCAACTATGCCGATCGATTGCGTGAAGCCGTTCCTCCTGAGCCGCCCGCGGTCGCACGGCTCGGAATCACGATCATCGGCCAGAGTGTGAACTCGTACAGCGAACCTCTATTCCGGAAACTCCGGCCGCATGGAGCGTACTTCACTAAAGTAGATCCAGAAAATGGCTTGAAACTCTTGCTGGACACGGCTTCAGCGCGCGCGAAAGCCTATCCGCGCCCGTACGCGCACTGGTATATCGATGGCGGCAAGGAAGCCGAGCACGATCCGGCGCTCACAACCGTTTCCTACGACGGTCTCGCGCCTCTTCGTGCAGCTCTACTACGCAAGATGCAGGCCGAAATTTCGCGCCCTGGTATGGGGCCAGAGACTCTGCGGACGCTTATGGCCGAGATGCGGCCTGAAGATGTCGGGGTAACCAAGGCCGACGATCCAGTGCTTTCTCGCTTTCAAGTGAAGCTGCTTACGGAAGGTTCGGGTACGCAGATATTCAGCACTACATTCGCGCAGTGGGCTGCGCGTGAGGTGCTACGCCGGGCTCAGCCTCTCACGCTGTTGGTTCGGTTCGCGCCGCGGCAAAGGCAAAAGCCAATGAACGAACTGTTGTCGGCGAGCGCCGCCTCAGCTGAGCCAGACCCGATCGGCTCGCTCATCGACGGCGATATGGGCGCGTACTACAACTGGATCAACCAGCAACGACTAACAGGCGCTGAGAAATCGAGCTTTCTGGTGTGGTTCGAGGACCACAACCTCGCAGTCGTGATTGGGCCGTCGGTGCCTCGGGGCACAGAGTCATCTACCGCCACCGACGTTAAGCAGTTGCTTTCCTGGATTGTTTAAGTCTGTTGTGAAGCTGGCGAGAAGGCGCGCAGCTCAATGGGATTCGTCTGTTGCTGTGATTCAAGACAAGGAGATCGGAGAAAAAATGGATCGACGCGATTTCATTCGGAATACGAGTGCGGTTATCGCAGGCGCTACGCTGGTGTCCAATGCTCTTGCGGAGAGCGCAGCGCCGTCAGCTGGTTCGAGTGCCGCAGGCAGGCTGGTTCTTCCCATAAACCGCAACTGGCTCTACAGTCCGAAGTTCACCGAAGCCGCGTCCGGCAAGGATTTCGACGATTCCAGCTTCGACCGCGTGGTAATTCCGCACACAAACGTTCGCCTGCCCTGGCACGGATTCGACGAGAAGAAATACGAGTTCGTCTCTATTTACCGGCGGCATTTCAAGCTTCCGCCGGAGGCTAAAGGCAAGCACATCTTTGTTGATTTCGAAGGGGCGATGACAGCGTCAACCGTTTGGATCAATGGGCAGCACCTCGGCGAATACAAAGGTGGGTACACTCCGTTCTCATTTGATCTCACGCCGCATCTGAACTTCGACGGCGAGAACGTACTGGCGGTCGCAGTTGACTCGACAGAGCGACCAGACATTCCGCCCTTCGGGTACGAAATTGACTATCTCACCTTCGGCGGTATCTACCGCGAAGTGTGGTTGCGCATTGTTCCCTCTACTTTCATCGAAAATATCTTTGTTCGGCCAAAAGACGTGCTTTCGGCGCAACCAGGCCTTGATGTCAGTTGTTTCGTCCAGCACCTGGAAGCCTCGGGCCCGCTGGTGCTTCAAGCCGAGCTCCTTGACGGTGACAACGTAGTCTCCAAAGCTACTCAATCCATCCCCAAAGCTGCTGCTTCGGCTGATCCCACCTCGTACGATCTCCACTTTCCCGCACTGAAGGGCATCAAGCTGTGGGACCTCAAGGAGCGCAATCTGTACTCGGTTCGTGTGCGCGTGCTTCGCGGATCACAGGTCATTGACGAAGATTCCCGTCGTTTCGGATTCCGTCATGCCGAATTCACCGATCACGGCTTCGAGTTGAACGGCAAAGTCATCAAGCTGCGGGGCCTGGACCGGCACCAGACTTTCCCTTACGTCGGGCAGGCGATGCCCGCGCGCCCGCAGCGCCGCGATGCCGACATTCTTCGCAATCAGCTCAAGTGCAACATTGTCCGCACCTCTCACTATCCACAGTCGCGGCATTTCCTCGACGCATGCGACGAGATTGGCCTCCTTGTTCTCGAAGAAATTCCCGGCTGGCAACACATTGGCGACCGTGCCTGGCAGGACATTTCTGTTGACAATGTCCGCCGCATGATCCGCCGCGACTGGAACCATCCCTCCATCATCCTTTGGGGCGTCCGCATCAACGAGTCGCGCGACAACCACGACTTCTACACCCGCACCAACGCCGTCGCGCATCAGCTCGACACCACGCGGCAGACCGGCGGCATCCGCTACTTCCAGGAGTCGGAGTTCCTCGAAGACGTCTTCACCATGAACGACTTCGGCTGGCCGCTCAAAAAGCCCAACCATCCGCGCTATCTCAACACCGAGTT
>Ga0070741_10006837_pt1 | contig 24162 bp, 11 predicted proteins | sample Coa_R1_4_FD_66440 | JGI IMG/M metagenome (GOLD analysis project Ga0070741, IMG submission 66440) | Surface soil microbial communities from Centralia Pennsylvania, which are recovering from an underground coalmine fire - Coalmine... | ecosystem: Environmental > Terrestrial > Soil > Unclassified ...
CACGAGCGCCAGTCGACCGGTGTGGTGGCCGCGCGCCCATCGGTGGAGACGCGGGCGTTCGTGGAACCTGGCGGAGCGCTCTACGACAAGCTGCACTTATCGCACGACGGCTACGCCCGCGCCGTGCCGATCGTGCACAAGTCCGCTGCGGTACCCGAAGTGATCGCGCAACCGGCGATCGAGGCCGACGGCGACCACAAAACTCAGAATGCAAAGATCATCTCTCCGGGTATGGTTAACGCGAAGTACCCGGCCGCCCTGGCTCTCAATCCTGGAGATCAGCTTTTCCAGCTCTTCCATTCCCAGTCGCTGCGCTGCTACTTCGAAGTAGTGTTCGAGCAGCACTTCCAGAGGGCTTCTCCGCTTCGGATACACTGCTTCGTGTCTGGGCTCCTCGGGGTAGCCCTTGTATTCAAAAAGAATGCGATCGGGACGGTAGTCCCGATCCCACTTGTAGTTAGCGAAGAGGAATACGCCATGCTGCGCTTCAAGCCGCCACAGGTTAGGCACTTCCAAAATGATCGTTCTAAGCTTCACGCCGGCAGGCAGGTATCGCTGTGCAACGCCCCAGTATGTGTTCAAGTCGCGAGTGTTCAGACAATAGATGCAGGATACAGTGCGGGCTCGGGTGCTATTTGCGTGTCACATGCGAAGAACCCAGCAACTGACGGCTCCGTCGTGAAATCGATGTTATTCAGGAATACAACGAACAAATTGTCGAGGTAGGTCACAGCCCCCGAGTCGCGACCCCGATGTTGCCGGGTTGGTGAACGTTGCTGTCAGGCGGCGAACCCAGGTATCACTTTCGCCCTACCGGGACCCGCCGTTTCAACTCTGCGAACCAGTTCACCACCACATTGAGCTGCCGTGCGGGTTCCGTTTCGTTTTCCCTCACCATCAGGAAGTGCTGCCCGTCGCGGGTAACTGCGTATGACGGACTGTTCGAATGGAGGAAGATCGTCGTAAAAAGGAGCTGCGCCTTTCCCACCGCGAGCACCGGGTGGCCGGCGATACCCACCGCCAGCATCCGGTCGCCATTACGGTAAAACAGTTCGCGGCCGTCTGCAGCCCAGACCGGCTCGCTTCCGCCCTCGGTTGAAATTTGTATGCGGCCGCCGCCATCCGGATAACGCACCGCATACACCTGCATCGTGCCCGATTCGTCGGAGCTGTACGCTAGCCACCGGCCGTCCGGTGAAAATACCGCCGATTGTTCATTGAAGCGAGTTTGCAAAAAAATCTGAGCAGGGTGGACGCCGTCCAGACGCACCATCCAGAGATCGGACCCGGTTTTCGGATCGTCCTTCGTGCACACCAGCATCTTCCCGTCGGGTGAAGACGACGAGGGAAAGCATGCTTCGCCGGCAGGGAGGATCGCCTCAGGCTCGCCGCGAGGATCGATCCGGCGCCAGACCAGCAGATTGCCATTTCCCCGAGCGTCGAAGTAAGCGAGGTGCGTGCCGTCCGGCGCCCATGCGGGGTTGATCTTGTCGCCTGCTTCGAACGTGAAGCGGGAAGTAATCTTTCTCTTCAGATCGAAGATGTGGACGTCGTCATTCGCCTTCGCCACTCTAAACGCAAGTTGATTCCCGTCCGGCGACAGCGCGAGTTGATCGATTTCGGAGGAGTCGGCAAAAGTAGCCAGGGTTTCCACGGTTCCCTGCCGGCTGACCGAATCGAGGGCGAAGCGCCGGGCAACCGCGGCGGGCACATAGACCAGAGTCCCGGTATTCGAAACGGCATACCGCACCGAGCCATTGGCTCGCCGCATCGCCACTCCCTCCACTACCGGAACGGGGTTGCCGGCGACCCTATGCGGCGCGCTGTCGAACCCGGCAGCCAGCAGGGACTGGCCGTGGCCATAAACGATATGACCCGTGGGCAGGACCCGCCCGTAGGTTCCTCCCTTCAGAACCACGCGCGTCTCCTTCTGTTCCGTTCGCACCGCGAGGATGGCGTCATCCATCGAGGCGATGGAATCCGGGCCTATGGTGAAGAGAAGACCGGCGTGATTTGGCAGGAGTTGAGGCCATACGTATCCGCTCTCGCCGCCATTCGTATTGGGTTTGAGTAAAGGTTGTGGTGTCCCACCCGAAGCCGGGACTTTCCAGATGCCCGATTGGAAGCCAGGTACGTACAGAATGGAACCGTCTTCGATCCAGGAGAGTCCGCCATTGAGTGCTGGGGTATCGGAAATAACCACTGCCGCCCCGCCGCTCACGGGGACGCGCTTCAACTGGCGCCCGTCGTGAAAGGCAAGCCACAAACTGTCTGGTGAGAATTGCGGGTAATCGGCGCCTTCCGTGCCGGCCAGCGGTTTGAATTCCATCTGGTCCATCGCACGAAGCAGCAGCCGGGTGGCGCCTCCGTGCAGTCCGACGTAGGCCAGCAAGGCGCCATCGGGCGAGATCGTCACATCCGGATTCGTGGGATGCGAAAGCAAAGGGTCGGTAGCGGGAAGCGTAATGGCAAACCGTTGGACCGATGCGGGAGGCGGCTCGCGCATCCAAATCCTCCCCCACGACATCGCCGCTACTGCGGCCATTGCGGCCACCAATGCCCAGGCAATCCACGGCTTAGGTAGGTTTGGGGCCGCGAGGGGCGCGGCGGGTTCGGACTGCGCCTCTTCGATCTCTATGCGCGCGTCGCCGATGTGCTGGAGTCGGCGGACGGGGTCTTTCTGTAGGCAGCGCCGTAGAAGCGAGCGCACGAGCGGCGGTGCGTCCGCGGGGATAAATTTCCACTCGGGTTCGCCGCGCAGAATTCCCGCCAATATGTCGGAGACGGTTTCTCCGGCGAACGCACGGCGCGCCGTGAGCATTTCATAAAGTACGCAGCCGAACGCCCAGATATCGCTGCGGCGATCCGCCTCTTTGCCGCGTGCCTGTTCCGGGCTCATGTAGGCCGCGGTGCCCATGATCAAGCCGGCGCGTGTGGCTTCGATGGTGCGCGTAGGCGACTGCGAAGTGTCAACCCGCCCGGCGCCGTCATCTCCAAACTTGCCCAGGCCGAAGTCCAACACTTTGACGCTGACTTCGGAAGTGACCTTGATATTGGCCGGCTTCAAATCGCGATGGACAATGCCTTTGTCGTGAGCCGCTTCCAGCGCTTCGGCAATCTGCGCGGCGATTCGCAATGCGATTTCGATTTTAAGCGGGCCTCGATTAAGAAGTTCAGCCAAGGTTTCGCCGGGGATCAGTTCCAGAACAAGGAACGGAGTTGTGCCGTCCTGCAGTTCGAGCCCGTAGATGGCGCCTACCTTGGGATGATTGAGCGAGGCCAGCAATCGCGCTTCGCGCTCGAAGCGAGCCAAGCGGTCGGGATCGCGGGACACCGCCTCAGGCAGGAACTTTAGAGCGACCTCGCGTCGCAGCCTGGTATCGGTCGCCAGCCACACCTCGCCCATGCCGCCGGCGCCCAGCTTTGCGGTGATGTGGTACTGCGCTATGGTGCGTCCAGCGTACATAAACTGCGGCAGTTCTATCTTCGCAGGAAACGTGCCGGAAGTATCTGCTGACGCGTTCGCGCGCTCCATCGACGGAATCTGCCGGTGCAATGGAACAAGCACGGCCGAACGGAGGTGTCGTCTGTCACTCGGAGTCGATGCTCGCGAATTCAGCTTTCGGTTCGATTTCGATGCGATCTTTGACTGCGCCGCGAATGCGCTGCTTGCAGCCCAGATAAGACGCTGATGCCCATCCTTCAACAACTCGGGATTGATCCGGGATAGCCGACTGTGATGCCCGCGCACAAGGTCATCGTGCCTACGGCGAAGGTCACGTTGTCCCGGAAGCAGGCGAAAGCCCCTGCTCGCCGGCAGAAGCGTTGACAACCACGGGAGCATTCCGCCCCAAGGGGGTACAGGAGCCGCACCTCGACGGCGTCTCCGAACTGGATCGGCTCCGCCTCTCCAGTGTGCCGACCTTCGATTACGACAAGCCGCAGCCCATTATGGTCCAGTTCCTCGACCTCCGAGAGAAATAAGTATTCACACCCATCCAAGGCTACGATAGCTTCATCTTCCACGAGAACAGCGTAACGCGCCACGTTCCCGGTTGGAGCCGACAAGCGGCGTTGAAGTGTCTATTGCGGAAACACGCTACCGGAGAGGAAGAACTCGGGCTCGAGGTCTGTCCGACCAATCGATCGACAAAATGGCGCCTGATTGCAGTTCGCCGGCGCAGTCAAGAGCGCCACACCGCGCAATTCCGGGGTCAACGGCTGGCCGCGGAGGAGGATGACACTCGGCGCGGCCGCTCTATATGCGCAAGAATCTGCGGAAAATCAAGGTCGTTCGTCAGGAGCACGTACCCATGCTCGCGGGCGTAAGCGCAGATATCCCCGTCAGGGGTCTCGGGAGGGCCGATCATCGACCAATGAGAGCATTCATGCCCTGCATCGCTGAAGAACTGAACCCAACGAGGCGTCAGGTTCATATCGACAAGGATTCGCATCAACTGGCGAGACGAATGTCGCGTCCCTGAGCCAGACCGGCTGCGTACGCCAGCGCCTCCCGAATGTCTTGTTCTTCAAGGTACGAGAAGTCGGCCAATAGTTCGGCAATGCTGCGACCAGCGGCGATAGATTCGACAATCATGCCAACGGTCACCCGCATGCCGCGGATACAGGCCTTGCCTCCCATAATCGCTGGATCCACCGTAATGCGCCGCAGGTCCTGCACGTCCTCATCATAGCGTACCTCTGGCGCGACCTCGGACTGCGGTCGCGGCGCACACCGAGTCCAACGGGGTCCAAAACGCCCGCGTCAGGGTTCTAACCGCGCACGTAACAGTTCTACGGCGGTCCCAACGCTATCGCCTAAAGTGTTGTGTTTTCAAAAGGTGTGTCTGGAAATGGTGAAAAGGAATGGCGGGGACGACGGGGCTCGAATCCGTGTAGCGCTGTACCGGCTGGTATCGACTGGTTCTAACCTGTTGAATTATTTGGACCACCAAGATCCGGCTGTCCACCTGATATCGGCCTTTCGGGCCGTGATGTTTGCACGATGTTTGCACGGACAAGCAGCGCGCGCACAATCCGCCGCGGATCGCGCTCCGCTGGCCGTAGCTGCGTCGCGATGCTCGCGGCTATCGTCTCCTATCCCCGACCGGGCGGGGCGGCTCCGACTCCGTTGTACGCCGATCGCGGCGAAAGGCCACTTTCCGATATCGCCACTTATCGTTCCCATCCCAAGTGAAGAGGTGCGCCAGCACGCACCCGCACCGAAAACAAACCTGAATCGATTCGACTGCTTACGGAAAGCAGTGTGCTAAACGTGGATCTTGCCGAATATCTCCATCCAGCGTCGGCTCCTCGTTATAAGTCTTTCTGTAAAGGAACGAGCTTTCGATCCAGGCGGAGGTGCTTTAATTACGTCGCACGGTGTAGTTGCTAGGCGGTCCGAATGGTCTTTGTTTGCAGGGACAGACGTGAAAGTGAAAATACTTGTTTTAGTCGCCATATTGAGTGCCAGTTTACTTCGAGGCCAGTTCAGTAATCTGGTTGCGCCGGGTGATGGCCGTGCGCTTTACTTCTCGTCGAATCTGCCGTTGTTACCACTTCACTCCGGATATCTTGATCCTGGCCAGCCACCACAGCGGTGGATTTTGACCGTTGGGACGGAACCCCTTAGTGAAGTGGCCGGAACGCACACAGTCGGGATGCCGGATCTCCCACCTAAGTCTTCGGAAACAGTTCAGTACGTCAGCGACTACTATATCTTCGACAGATACGATGTCAGCAGCGATGGCGCAGTCGTCGCGATTACGTCGAAGCGAGCGTGCATTGGCGGTAGCGCGTGCTTTAGCGTTCCTCTCTACCAGACCACGGTGCATGTCGGAGGTAACAGCGATAGGGCCTTCCCCTGCGAAGGCTGGCTCAGCCGAAACGGCCGTTACTTGCTCTGTGGGTGGGCGTCGCAGCTTGGTCCTCCATTGCTTCTCTTCGATTTGGTGACCGGCGCTCAAACTACCTATGGCAGTGGGGGAGCAGGCCCGTTCACCACCGTCGGCCGTGCAGTCGCTGATAACGGGACACTCCTGACGGATCAATTTCTGGTACAGAACGGCCGCAGTACACAACTGCCAGGAATAGGGTATGCAAGGGAAGAGGCAGTGATCGACGCGGCAGGTAAGGTCATCTTGTACTCAGCGCGCCAATACGCGCTGAATGGGCGGCGGCACCTTCGGATCTATCGTGTACCGGATAATCAGGATTCCGTGTTTCTTCAGGGAAATGGCGATTTGTATGCGCCTGCAATCAGCTCTGACGGGAAGAAGATTGCATTTCTTTCGACGGTTCAATTCGGCACAACTGACGTTCCTTCCGTTCCGCAACTGTATCTCGTCAACATCGACGGCACGGGATTCACATCTCTCACCAGTGCGATCGAACCCTCCGGAGTGCTCTCGTACACGATGTCCGACGACGGCAGTGTAGCGTGGTATGTCAGCGGCCAAGGACGACTGGTTAAGGTGGATCTTATTTCGGGCTCGACTGAGGAACTGATCCCCGATACGCCACAAAATGTTCTCATTCCTTACGACGTTGTTCCCGGATCAGCGACAAAGCTGCAGACGATTGCAATCTGTGCGGCCCGTTCTCAGGTCAGCATCGCCGGATTGGCGGCTCCCGTTATCTCGGTAGATCCGGGTGCGGTTGTTGTGCAGACGCCATGGGAAATCATGCCTGGCAGCGGTTTGGCTCAGAAGGCAACATTAGACATCTTAACCGGTGTTGAGTCCCTGCTCGATACGAGCTTCCATGGGAGTGCCTGGATATATGCGATGGATGCTCAATTCACAAGCGCACCAATTCACCAGGATCGCAACGCAATAGTCAGTGCCGATGATCCGGCGCACGGTGGCGAGATCATATCTTTTTATGCCACGGGTTTGGGGCCAGTCGTGCCGCGTGTGGCGACGGGCTCACCCGGTCCAGACGATCCTCCGGCAGTCACAGCTACACCCGTAGCCTGCAACGCCAGCGTGCTTTTTGCGGGCCTTGCGCCTGGATTGGTAGGTTACTACAAGCTCGCTGTGCAACTTCCTGTTGATGTTCGCAGCCCCACCTTCGATTTTGCGTGTGCGCAACCTTTCGCGCAGTTACACAGCAGCATTCCGGTAATTTGAACTTTGTACGTCAGAAAAGTCTGGCAGCTTAGAGAATAAGTGCGTTCGTTGTCGCGAAACGGATAGCGGAAACTATCCGCGGACCCGCCGGAGGGGAGGGCGCGTCAAATCTCTATAGCCTTTCGGTCGAAACCATTGGACTACCTTTTTGGACGAAATCGCGATTTGTAGCAACTTTTCCGCAAATCGTGCTACCCGTCCCGACCCGTCCCCCTCCCGGCGACGCTCGCGGAGCGCGCGCCAGCCGCAGCACGAGGTGCAATCGTCGCGCATGTACCGCCCGCGGAGTCATCGCCGCGGCTTTCTTTTAGGCAGCGACGCCTGCGAGCCACTTTTCAAAAGCAACCTTCGGAATCAAGATTCTCTTGCCCAGTCGGAGGTGTGGCACCTCATTCCGGCTGATCGCCGCGTAAAAGCCGCCGCGACTGATTTTGTTCTGACCGACTCGTCGCCATGCCTCACCCACCGTCATCGCCCCGTCGTCGGGTTTGTTCTTCTGGTCCATCTGAACCCTCTCAATCAAATTGTGTATCGAACGGTTATTGACGTTCAAGGTGTTCGCGTGTTATTTATTCGTTCGGAGGGTTTCCGAGTGACAGACGGCTACAACCAGATCACATGGTTCGTCTCCCGCGGCGGATATCAATGGCGCTCGATGCGCCCGCTGAAGACGGAAATCGGCCCGCTCGACAACCGGTCGGCGAAATATATTTCCGATTTAGTGGCGGAGGGATCGCAAGTCGATGTCCGCGCTTATGCCCCGTTGAGCAATACAGGTCTGTTCCTGCAGTTTGCCGACCTAGACCCGAGCCAAGAAGACATCAAAACCTTCGTATCCGAATTTGGCCTTTTGACGCGCGGAGAACCGCTGCAATTGGAATCGAGCAGTGGTCGATCTCATATCACGCGTGGAGAATCCCTGCGGTTTTGGAGAGAAGAGATCGGCAACTTGCGGCGCGCCGTTGAGCTATGGACGGCGCTCAGGGACGGAGCCACCGACGTAATTGCAAGGCGGGTCCGATGGGATGGTTCGTGGGCGGTCGCGTACCATGACGAAAGCCTTCGGATGTGGATCGCGGCGGAGGAATTTTCCCCTGAGCTACTTCGGATCTTTCCTCCGGGCAATATTGTCAAGCCAGCTTGGCACGCGCTGTTGCGGATCGTAAATGCTAAGCTGCAGGACACCGCCTCGCCGCAACTCCGCTGGGCCAGTTCCGATATGACTCGGCCAGCGTTGTATCAATGTCCGCGTGACCTCTTGTCTGCCCTATGGCTACAGTTCGCGAGGGCGATCGATGGAAAACGAGCGTACGCCCGTTGCCAGGAGTGTCGCAACCGGTTCGAGATCAATTCTCCGGATGGGTCGCGGAGCGACAAACAATTTTGCACCACTGCATGTAGAGCACGTAATTGGAGAAAAAGGCGGAAAGGACAACAATCATGAGAGGCGGCTGCGTTTTCAAGAGACGACTAAAATCTGGAATAAGCTGGGGCTATTCGTTCTTTATCGGTCGTGATAAGACGGAAAACCGGAAAGGATCTTTGAGTCTGGTTTCAAAACGAAGACCGAAGCGGGGGCAGCGCAACGCGACGCGATCTCGAATTTCGAGAAGAGCCACGGTCGCGTATCAGAATACAGAGGGGTTCTCGGTCGCCCGCTATGGTCATATTCGATCGGCGACCAGAAGATCAGCGGATACGAAAGCCGACAAGCCGCCGAAGATGCACTTCGCATCGAGCTTGAGAACCGCGACAGGCAAGCCGCCGAGATCGCTGCGACGCCTCCCGATCCGACCTTCGCGGAATACGTGAATTTCTGGCTCGACGAACACGCGGCGCGTCGCTGCGCGCCAAAGACGTTAGAGAGGTATCGGGAGTTGAGCCGGTACCTGATTAAGCATCTCGGAGCGACGCCCATCAACACTCTCACTACGGCGCAGATCCAGACGACGATACATAGGCTGCACGACGCGGGCGGGCAGATAACGAAGGAATACCCGCACGGTCAAGCCGCTCGCGCCGAAAACGGTCCGACATATCGGCACGCTACTTTACACCGCATTGGCGGAAGCGGACCGACTAGGGATAATGACGATTCCGCATCCAATGTCGAACAAGCGCGTACGGCTCCCGAAATTAACGAAACGCGCGCCAGCTGTCGTGGACCAAGATAAATTGCTTGCCCTGTTAGAAAGGTCTCGCGGTACTCGGCTATATCCGCTTATCGTATTGGCGTCCGCGACGGGTTGTCGCCGCGGCGAATTGCTGGCGTTAACATGGAGCGACGTTGACGAAGCGACAGGAGACCTGCTCGTGTCAAGGTCGTTAGAACAGACGAGGCACGGCGGCCTCCGCGTCAAGGGTACGAAATCGGGAGAGCCGCGGCGTTTTTCTGTTCCGGAGGCCGCGTTGACCGTGCTGCGTGACCATCGCGAGGAACAAAACCGCGACCGTCAACTTTTCGGTCCGGACTACCAAGACCATAATTTGATCTTTTGCCAGCCGAACGGCGCGTACTATTCGCCGGATCGGGTCGGCGCTCGCGTGGTCGAGATGATGCGAGCGGTAGGGCTCGAAGGCGTCAGCTTGCACTCGCTGCGGCATTCGCACGCTTCGATCCTGCTCGGCAAGGGCACCCCTATTGCCGTAGTGAGCGAGCGACTCGGCCACTCGAACCAGAACATCACGCTCTCAATCTATAGCCACGCGCTACCGGCGGACAGCAAGACCGCGGCGAAGGTTTGGAACGACGCAATGGCGGACGTCATTGCAGACGCGCGCAAACCTGGAGCCGACCGGATGTTTGCAGATGTTTGCACGCTGAAGGCTTCAAAATTGCAAGTTGTTGAAAAGAAAAGGAAGAAGCTGGCGGGGACGACGGGGCTCGAACCCGCGACCTCCGACGTGACAGGCCGGCGTTCTAACCAACTGAACTACGTCCCCGCAATGTCACGCTTACACATTGATGCTAACACGCGCGTTTCCCACAACTCAAGCCGCGATTACGCCTTCCGCCGCATCGCGACCCGACCGCCGCGGGCAAAGATACTTAAACATCCAGCCATCGGGTGCGGCGTTGAGCACACCCGACCCGCAAGTTTGCACAACCAGGCTGCAAACCGCGATATTGTTGAATTAGTCGCCGATTTCGCCGACGACCTGCCCGGCCAGGTGCAGCGGTAGTTCCGGTTCGAACGGAGCAGGTTTACGAAATCAGCCACCGAAAACGAACTCAATGATGAGAGGTCGCGTTACCACAAACCCGCGAACAATCCGTTAACCGCCATGATACCCGACACCGCTGCGGCGCCCCTGATTGCCATCACTTCAACGTTTACGGCCGAGCCCGTACGAGAATCGCTGGCATTCTGGATCAAGGAACTCGGCTGGAATTACGAGATCCGTTTCGCGCCATACAACCAGGTTTTTCAGCAACTGCTCGATGCGGCCGGCCTGCTGCGCGCCAACCGCAACGGCGTGAATGTGGTGCTGCTCCGGCTGGAGGACTGGGCGCGCCTCAATGAATCCGGAGAGCCGGACCTCGACGGCCTCGATCACAGCGTCGCCCAGTTCGTCTCCACTCTCGAATCGACCGCCGCCTGCTTCCACTCGCCGATTCTGGTGTTCATCTGTCCCGCCTCGCCACTCTTCCTGGCCGATCCCGACCGCGCCGCGTTCCAGCAACGCATGGAGCAGCGTATCGCCTCCGCCGCCGCGCCTTTAAAATCCGTGCATCTCGCCGGATCGGCCGAAGCGGGCGATCTGTATCCGGTCGCGGAAGCGCACGATCCGCATGCCGATGAACTCGGTCACGTGCCTTACACGCCCGCGTACTTCGCCGCGCTCGGCACGCTTATCGTGCGCAGAATCCACGCGCTCCGCATGCCGCCGTACAAAGTGATCGTGCTCGACTGTGACGAGACGCTGTGGAAGGGCATCTGCGGCGAGGATGGTCCGCAAGGCATAGTGCTCGACGCGTCCCATCGCGCTTTGCAGGAATTCATGCTCGCCCAGCACGATGCGGGCAAACTCCTCTGCCTCGTGAGCAAGAACAACATCGAGGACGTGCTCGACACCTTTCGCCTCAATCCGAAAATGCCGCTGCATCTGGATCACTTCGTCTCCTGGCGGATCAACTGGCAGCCGAAATCGCTGAACATCGCCGAGCTTGCCGAAGAGCTGGAACTTGGCCTGGACAGCTTCATCCTGATCGATGACAACGCGAAGGAATGCTCGGAGATGGAGGCCAATCAGCCGGCGGTTCTGGCATTGGCGCTACCCGTCGAGACGGACAAGATTCCGGCGTTCCTGCGGCATGTCTGGGCGTTCGATCACCTGCGGGTCACCGAAGAAGACCGGCATCGCAGCGAGATGTACGCGCAGCAGATCGAGCGCGGCCGCGCCGAGAAGAAGGCGGCGAGCCTGCAGGAATTTCTGGATTCGCTCCAACTCGACGTTCGCATTGCGCCCATGACGGCGGAAGAACTGCCGCGCGTGGCGCAACTGACGGAGCGCACCAACCAGATGAATTTCACCGCGGTGCGCCGCTCCGAAAGCGAGATCCAGGCGCTTGTCGAGTCCGGCGAAGCGGAAGTTCTCACCGTACACGTAAGCGATCGCTTCGGCAGCTACGGCCTGACCGGCGTGGTCATCTATCGCACCATGGCCGCCGCGATCGTCGTCGACACGTTCCTGCTGAGTTGCCGGGTGCTCGGCCGCGGGGTCGAGCATCGAATGCTTGCGGCACTCGGGCGCGCGGCGTCGCAGCGGAATCTGGCGGCCGTCGAAGTGCCGTTCGTGCGCGCGCCGCGCAATATGCCCGCGCGGCTGTTTCTGGAGAGCGTCGGCCTCGAATTTCAGCAGGTGGAGTCGGATCAGTTATGCTACCGCTTTCCGGCCGATTATGCCGCAGCGTTAAAGCATAAGCCTTCCCAAGCGGCAGCGCCAAAAACGGAGAAAGCCGCGCCTGCGGCGACGCCCCGCGCCGCGCCCGTGCCCTATGCTCGAATCGCCAGGGAATTGCGTGATCCCAGGAAGATCCTGGCGCGCATCCAGGCGCAGGGACACGGCCCCGCGGCCAATGGCGGATCCTACGTCGCGCCGCGCACGGAACTGGAGCGCCGTCTGGCCGAGATCTGGTCGGAGGCGCTTCGCGTCAGCCCGGTGGGCATTCACGACGACTTCTTCGATCTCGGCGGACACTCGCTGCTCGCCGTGCAGTTGATGTCGCGCGTGCGCCAGGAATTCGGCGTCGATCTCTCGCTCGAGTTGGTCTACAGCGGCTCTTTCACAGTGGCGGAACTGGCCGAGGCCATCGAGGTGAAAGAGATCGTAGGCGGTGATCGCTACGAGGCATTGCTGGAGGAGGTGGAAGCGTTGTCCGACGAAGAAGTGCGCGCGCTGCTGGCCAAGGAAGGCGAGCAATGACGTGGCGCAGGCCTTCAGCCTGCCCAGTCGACACTCGTGTCGGCTCTTGTGCCGCGGTGGAAGGCAAGCGCCGGGACGAGTCTCGACGAGGCTGCGGCCCAAGTTGATCCGATGATGCGAATCCTCCTGACCGCGAACGCCTCTTACGTTCCGCCGCGCGGTGGTGCGACGCGCAGCAATCTGCTCTGGCTCCATCATCTGGCGGCGTCGGGACACGAATGCCGCATCGTCGCCGCAGCCCTGGCCGACACCGCCGAAAAGCGCGAGCAGGCCCGGCAGGAGCAGATGGACGTCGACTGGTCATCCGACGTCTCGCGCCGCGGCAACATTACCATCTACTCCGTCGTGGGGCGCGGACGTCAACTCGCCGTCCTGCGCGAGCAGATCCGCGACTTCCAGCCGGACTGGGTCCTGGTCTCTTCCGAGGATCTCGGTCACGTGCTGCTGCGCACCGCCTCCCAGCAGGCGCCCGGACGCATCGTCTATCTGGCGCACACGCCGCAGTTCTTCCCCTTTGGTCCGGCGAGTTGGAATCCTGATGACGAGGGGCAGGAACTCGTGCGGCGCGCCGCGGCGGTAGTCGCCATCGGCCGGCATATGGCGGAGTACATCGAGCGGCACACCGGACGTCCGGCCGCGGTGGTGCATCCGCCCATCTATGGCAGCGGCCCGTTTCCCGATTTCAGCTCGTTCGATCACGGACTGATCACCATGATCAATCCGTGCGCGGTAAAGGGCATCTCGATCTTTCTCGCCGTGGCCGACAGCCTGCCGCAATACGAGTTCGGCGCGCTGCCCGGATGGGGCACCACCAGCGCCGACCGCAAGGAACTCGAAAGCCGCGCCAATATCACGCTGCTGCCCAACTGCAAGCACATCGCAGAGGTGATGGAGCGGACGCGCCTGCTGCTGATGCCTTCCCTGTGGTACGAGGGCTTCGGCCTTAGCGTGATGGAGGCGATGCTGCACGGCATCCCCGTCATCGCGAGTGACGCGGGCGGCCTGGTCGAAGCCAAGTGCGGCACCGGATTCGTGGTACCGGTGCGCGCGATCCAGCGCTACCGGCCGGAGTTCGACGAGCGCGCCATGCCGCTGCCCGAAATCGAGCCGACCGGCGTTGAGCCGTGGGTCGAGGCAGTCCGCACCCTCCTCGGCGACCGTGCCGTCTACGAGGCGGAATCGGCACGATCCCGTAGTGCCGCGCTGGAGTTCGTAGGCAAACTCGACGCCGGCAAACTGGAAGAGCTATTGCGGTCGCTGGCGCCGCGGCCCGACAAAGCAGAGCCGCGTGTTTCCCTCGAGGGTCTGTCGCCGGAAAAGCGCGCGCTCGTTCTGCAGCGTCTGCGCCAGAGAGCGGCATTGAAGAGCTGATGCGGATCCTGCTGGCGCAAAATTCCCTCTACTATCCGTCTCACGGCGGCGGCGACAAGTCGAACCGCCTGCTCATGGAAGCTCTGGCCGCGCGCGGTCACCAGACTCGCGTCATCGCCCGCATCGGGAAGTTCGGTGAGCGCGCCCATCGCGAATTTCTTCAGGATCTGTCGTCGCGCGAGGTGCAAGTGGAATCCTCCGACAGCGGCGTAGTCGTCTTTCGCCACCAGGGGGTGGATGTTCACGTGGCGACTAACCAGCCGCACCTGCGCGCCTATTTCGCCGAACAGATCGCGGAATTCCAGCCGCACGCGATTTTGACTTCCACGGACGATCCCACTCAACTGCTGCTGGAAGCGGCTCTGCGGGCGCGCGACGCTCGCGTGATCTACCTGGCGCGTGCGACCCTCGCCGTGCCCTTCGGACCGGATTGCGCCTTTCCGAGCGAGAGCAAGACCGCAGTGCTTCGCAGCGTCGACGGTGCAGTCGGCGTCAGCGAGTATGTCGCCGATTACATGCGCCGCTGGGGCCGGATCGACGCCATCCACGTGCCGATTTCCCTGATGGAGCCGGGGCCGTGGCCCGAGTTGGGCCGCTTCGATAACGAGTTCGTTACTCTGGTGAATCCCTGCGCGGTGAAGGGCATCTCGATCTTTCTCGACCTGGCCGCGCGCATGCCGCACCTGCGTTTTGCCGCAGTCCCGACCTGGGGCACGAGCGCGCACGATCGCGCGGCGCTGGCCGCCCTGCAGAATGTGGCGGTGCTGGATCCCGTCGACAACATCGACCTGCTGCTGGGACGCACGCGCGTCCTGCTGGTGCCCTCGCTCTGGGCGGAAGCACGGTCTCGCGCGGTCCTCGAAGCCATGCTGCGCGGTATCCCGGTGATCGCGGCCAACGTCGGCGGGATTCCCGAGGCAAAGATGGGCGTCGAGTATTTGCTGCCTGTGCGCCCGATCGACCGATACGATCCGACGCTCGATGAACGCATGGTGCCGGTGGCAAACGTGCCGCCGCAGGATATCGGCCCCTGGCAGGAAGCGCTTCACCGATTGACGTCCGACCGCGCCCATTACGATGACGTTTCGCGCCGTTCCCGTGAAGCGGCTCTCCGATACGCATCGAACCTGACCGTAGAGCCGTTCGAAAAACTCCTGCGCGACGTGGCGGCGCGGCCGCAGCGCCCGCGCGTGCATCCACAGGCAGCGGAAGCGAAGCTCTCGCCGGAGAAGCGTCGCCTTCTGGCGTTGCGCCTGCACAAGCTGAATGCCATCCGCTGGTTCCCCAACGCAGAAGCCGGCGAAGTCACGCGCATGCGCCTGTTCTGCTTCCCGCACGCCGGCGGCGGCGCGGCGGCCTTCGCGCGCTGGAGCATCCTGCCCGACGTTTGTATCACCGCCGCTCATCTTCCCGGGCGTGAGAATCGGGCGCTCGAGCCGGCGCCGCAGAGCATGCACGAACTGGTCACTGCACTGGCCGAGGCAATTCAGCCTTTCCTGAACCGGCCTTATGGATTCTTCGGGCACAGCATGGGCGCGGTGGTGGCTTTCGAACTGGCCCAGCTTCTGCGCGACAGAAATCAGCCGCAGCCGAGGGCGTTATACGTGAGCGGCGCCCGCGCCCCGAAGTTCCGCCGTGGCTGGACCCCGCCGCCGGAGCCCTCCGACGCGGAGTTCAAGCAGGAGTTGCGTCGTCTTGAAGGCGTCCCGGAAGAGGCGCTCGAGAACGAGGATCTCCTGCGAGTCATCCTCCCGGCCCTGCGCGCCGATGCGCGCATCTATCGCAATTACATATATAAGGACCGTCCGCCCCTGAACTGTCCCATCCATGTATACGGCGGCGAGTCGGACCCGAACGTCAAGCCGGAGCACCTGCAGGCGTGGCAGGAGCACACCACCTGCGCGGTCACCGTGCGCCTCTTTCCGGGCGGCCATTTCTTCCTGCAGACGGCACAGAAGGAATTCCTCAAGGTTCTGGCGGCCCACCTGGCGGAGGTCGGATATTAATGTGGCGTAGACACCCGCTTTTTGTGGGGCAGGCATTTTCGCCTGCGCGAATTTTCAGGTTGCCCTATCTTGTCAAGCCGCGGAGATGGGCAGGCAAAAACACCTGGCCCACCATCTCAATTTCCTCGCCATCAGGAGTTCGGAGTCTCGACCCGGCAAATCGATCCTGAGCTATGCGGATCCTCCTGGCCCACAATTCCCTGTATTACCCGTCGTTCGGCGGCGGCGATAAATCCAACCGCCTGCTGATGGAAGCGCTCGCAGCACGCGGCCACGAAGTCCGGGTTGTCGCGCGCGTCGAACACTTCGGAGCCGAGGCTCATGACCGCCTGTTGGCCGATCTCGGCGCGCGCGGCGTCACGATTGACGCTTCACAGGGCGCCAGCATCCGCTTGCGCCTGAACGCGGTGCAAGTCTCGGTGCTCACGCGTGACTCCATGCTGCGCGCCAACTTCGCCTCACAGGTGCGCGCCTTTGACCCCGACGTAATAGTGACCTCCACCGATGACCCGGCGCACCTGATGCTCGACGCGGCCCTGAAGTCGCCCCGCGCGCGCGTCGTCTACCTCGTGCGAGCCACCATCGCGCTGCCGTTCGGGCCGGACAGTTCCTTCCCCAGCCCCGCCAAAACAGCCGATTTGCGGCGGGTCGACGGCGCCGTAGCCGTGAGCGAATATGTCGCGGCGTACACGCGCCGGTGGGGCGAAATGGACGCGGTACACGTCCCCATCTCTCTGCTCGAACCCGGCGAGTTCCCCTGCCTCGGCCGATTCGACAATCGCTTCGTCACCATGGTGAACCCGTGCGCGGTGAAGGGCATCTCGATCTTCCTGGCGCTTGCCGAACGCCTCCCGGCCGTCGAGTTCGCGGCGGTGCCGACATGGGGCACCACGGAAGCCGATCTCCGCGCCCTGCGCGGCCTGCCGAACATCTCTCTCCTACCCCCGGTGGACGACATCGGCGAACTGATGCGCCGGACCCGTGTGGCGCTGGTGCCGTCGCTGTGGGCGGAGGCGCGCTCGCGCATCATCCTGGAAGCGATGGCGCGCGGCATTCCCGTCATGGCGAGCGCCACCGGCGGGTTGGCCGAAGCGATGCTCGGAATGGATTACCTGCTGCCGGTGAATCCCGTCGTGCGCTACCGGTCGCAGGTGGACGCCTTGATGGTGCCGGTGCCTGACATCCCGCCGCAGGATATCAGTCCGTGGTTGGCGACCCTGGAACGCCTGCTCACGGACCGCGCGCATTACGAGCAGCTCTCGGCCCGATCGCGCCGGGCCGCGATGGCCTACGCATCAACTCTCAACGCGCTCCCGTTCGAGGCGTATCTCCGGAAGCTGGTGGAGTCGCCGAAATTGCGAAAACCGGGAACAGACGAATGTGCCCCTAACCGCGACCCTGCAATCAGCGAGACACAGGGTGGCACAGTGGACAGATCCGACTGTCCAGGCTTTTCGCCCCTGCCTGCCAGCCGGCGCAAGGCCCGGCTCTCTTCCGACCGCCAAAGGCTGCTGGCCCGGCGCATGAAGCTCGAGCAGGCCAATGAAGCGGCGCGCGCGGCACTGCCCGGTGTCGATATCGAGATCCTCTGGGAGGGCATGTGGATCCGCCGCGTCGGGCCGAATTACTTCCCGGATCCCGACATGTTCGGACCAGCCGGATTGAGGTGGCAACGCTGGGCGGCACAGGCCGAAAAGCACCTGCGCGATGCCGGTGATTACTGGTTCCACGTCTACAAGCCGCAACCAGGCGACGTAATCGTGGATATCGGCGCGGGCCGAGGCGAGGACGTATTCGCCTTCTCTCGCGCCGTGGGTCCGGCCGGCAGTGTCTTCGCCATCGAGCCGCACCCGGTGTCGTTCCGCACACTCGAAAAGCTCTGCGCGCTGAACAAACTCGGCAACGTGACCACGCTGAATTACGCCTGCGTCGACGAGCCCGCGCAACTGCAGATCGAGACGCTGCCGGTCTGGGAATCGAACTACGTTCGCACTGGAGAAGCCAGCGCGACCAGTCATCCCGTGGAAGGCGTGACGTTCGACAGCCTCTGCGCGCGCCACGGCATGGATCGCATCGATTTCCTGAAAATGAACATCGAAGGAGCGGAGCGTCGCGCGCTACCAGGCTGTCGCGAGGCCCTGAAAAGAGCGCGGTACGTCTGCGTAGCGGCGCACGACTTCCGCGCTGTCCGCGGCGAGGGCGAGGATTTCCGCACCCTTGCATTCGTGCGCGAGTTCCTCACCGCAGCGGGCTTCGAGTTGATCACGCGCGACGATGATCCCCGTTATTACGTCCCGTACCACGTCCACGGCAGGCGCCCCTGACACTCCGGCCAACAGCGCCTCCGGAACCGCCGGGTTGCAGTCATCGCAGTTCCGCGATCAGAACTGCCCGACGATCGCGATCTGCTGCATCAAGGCCCCTGCCTGGATCTGGAAAACGTTCGTGCCCTCGGCTTCGCCAAGCACGACGATCGCGTGGAACACACCCGGCGAGAGTGCGTCTTCGGACGTCACGCTCGCCACTGTTCCTAAGAGACTCACCGCGCGCACCACGGGCGCCGGGCTTATCAACGGCACCCCGGTGAGGTCCGTAATGCGGAAGTAGATATGCTGCGCGGTGCCCGGAGACCCGGCGTCGGGCGCCTGCAGCCAGGCGAAGTATTTCGGAACGCGATCGGGTACGCCGTACCACCAGGGCACGACCGTCTCGACCGCCGACTGCGTGCCGCGGATCCGCAGGAACCCTTGATAGCTGCCCGGCGCCAGCCCCGATCCCGAAAAGCGCACCGCCACGTTTTGAGTCGCTCCGGCGGCGACTGTTACCGTATTGCTCGCGAGCGAAACCGAGGCATCGGCCGAAATGGTGAACGTGTCGTTCGCCCCGCCGAGGTTGGTGATCAGCAAATCACGAGAGACGTCGGCGGTGCCTCCTCCCGCTCCGAAGCCCAGCGACACCGGGGCAACCGCGGCTTTGCCGGCGAGAGCCGCGCTTGCATTCAGTAAGCCGGCGCCCGTCCATTGCACCGGAAAACCCGCGAGCGGCCCGGCACTGTTGACCAGCAGCGAGCGGTACTGTGCCGCCGTCAACCCTGGACGCGCGGCTTTCAGTAGCGCCGCGGCGCCCGAGACGAGCGGCGCCGAAAAACTCGTGCCGTCAGCCTCCTTCAGGAAGCCGGTGGCGCCATACAGGAACGAGTTCGGATTCGTCTTCTGGGTGGCTGTATAGATAAACGCGCCGGTGGCGGTGAGATCGGGCTTGATGCCTAAGTCGACATTCGGCCCGCGGCTCGAAAATGAGGCCAGGGCATTCGGATCTCGCGGCAACGAACTCGTGGTGAAGTCGATGGAGAGCGTCGGCGTCGCGCCCTGCCGCAACTGCTGGCGCATATTTTCGGCAAACGTCGGATTGACCGCAACGGCGGGCAGCGTCGACGTCGAGATGTCCATCGTAACGACATCCGGACTGTCCGGATTCATGTAAACGATGGCCGCCACCGCGCCGGCGCTCTGCGCGTTATTCAGCTTGTAAGCAAACGAGCAGGCCTGACTGTTGCGCGGGCTGCGCGCGATCATCGCGATCCTGCCGGCAAGGCTCTGGAGCGCTAGCGGCAGGCACGCCTGACCGGTCCCGTCGAGCGCCGCGACGTCCGCCAGCGCCGCGGTCACCGTCGTCGCCCGGGCGGGGCCGTATCCGGGAATTGCAAAATACGAAGTTGTTCCGTCACGTACGAGCGCGGGCGCGAACATCCGATCGTTCGCGGACGCGCCCACCGCAATCGCCGAAGGAGCAGACGCCGGCGACGCGATGCTGCTGGGCGTATCGCCCGAATTGCCAGCGGCCACCGCAACCACTACGCCCATCGCGGCGGCACGCTCGACGGCGGCCACCAGAATATCGTCGGGCAGGCGCTCGGCGAGCGGGACCCCGAGGCTCAGGTTGATCACATCCATGCCGTCGTTGACGGCATCCTCGATCGCCTGCAGCACGGTATCCTCGCCGAACGGATCCTGGTTCTGATAGACCTTATAGCTGCCGAGCCACGCGCCGGGAGCGACGCCCGTGATCGTGCCCAGCGGACCCGCGACGGGAGCGCCGGCCGCCTCCATCGCCACCGCTGTGCCGTGGCCGAACGCATCCTGTGGAGTTCCGAGCGAAACATAGTTGCGCGCCACGATCACCTTGTTGTTCGTGTAAGCGAGGTCGCGCGCGGAGTTGGCGCGGGGAAAACCGGGCGGCATTGCCAGTGTCGAGCTTTGAAAGGCCGGATGGTCCTGCGCGATGCCGCTATCGATGATCGCGATCTTGATGCCCGCGCCGGCATGGGCCGATCCGCCGATCGCCGCCCAGGCGTCGCTCACTTTGTGCAGTGCCAGTGCGTGGTCCAGATAAGGCCGCGCCAGGCGAACCGGATGCACGCGTGCCACTCCGGAGACCCCGGCGAGCCGCGGCGCGAGCGTATCGGGCACGGCGACGATCAGAGCATTTGCCACGGTATCCAACGATGCCAGCACGCGCGCGCCCGACCGTTCCAGTGCCGGACGCACGCGTGCCTGTTCCGCGCGGGCGTTCGCGCGGGCGACGCCCACCGCGGGCCGGCTCGTCAACTCCACGATGTACCTGTCCGGCACGACTTGCGCAAAAAGCGCGGGAACGCACGCCGCTATCCAGACAAGTCGCATGAAGTCTCCCCCGGCAACACCGACGCGCCCACGCCACGGCCGCGGAAATAACGCCAGCTCGTGAGCAACAGTCTTTTGCGAGGGAATAGGTGCGAGTCTCCCCCGGCAACACCCACGAGCCCACGCCACAGCCGCGGTATAACGCTAGCTCGTGAGCAACAGTAATTCTGCGGTCAGTCTCTTGCGAAGGGGAATAGCTGTGAGTACGGTGATCGTAATGGTACCGACATCCTCAGGACGATGCCGCTCTGCGGACAAAGCGTTCAGGGGCTGGGGCCGGTTCTACACGTGGATCGGGCCCGGCCGCCGCCATCCGCACTTTAGTGCCGATTCCGCCAGCGCGCGTGCCGCTTTCACGGCGCTCTCCACCGGCACCGATCCCGCGTTCAGCCGCACGACGCCGCTGTGCCCTGGCCGCAGGTAGAAGGGCTCGCCTTCCGCCACTCTGACGCCCTCGGCCGCCGCGCGTTCCACGGCATCCCTGGCATCCACGCCGGGTGGCAGGTGCACCCACAGGTTCAGCCCGTCGGGACCGCACCACGTACCGCCGCCATGCGGCGCCAGTATCGCATTCACCTCGTCCGCCGCGTTCTCCCGGCGCTCCCGATATGCGTCGCGCGCGCGATCGAGGTCGGCGTACATCTCCTCATCTGCCAGCACTCCCGCCAGCGTCCGTTGCAGCAGCCGCGAAGTCCAGCCGTCGGCGAAACTCTTCGCCTCCGCCAGCAGTTCGCGCAGTTGCGAACGCGCAACCGCCACCGCGATGCGCAGGTCGGGTCCGATGGATTTCGAAAACGACCGCACATAAATTGTGCGCGACTCGACCCGTATATCGGACAGCAACGATCCGGGGCGGGTATTGCACACACCGGCGAACTGATCGTCTTCGATGGCGATCACGTCGCGATGATCCGACAGCACATTGGCCAACGCTGCCCGCCGCTCCTTGGACCACGACGCGCCTGTCGGATTGTGCGCCCGCGGCGTGAACAGCACGGCTTTAGCCCCTGCCTTAAGCGCCGCATCCAGCGACTCCGGCGTCGCACCAGACTCGTCCACGGCCATGCCGAGCAGCTTTGCCCCCGCACGCTCGAACGTGTCGAAGATGGTGGGATAGCCGGGTTCCTCGACGGCCACGATCGTCTTGTCAGCGCCCCAAAGCCCGGCGACGATCTGTAGACACAGCACCAGAAATTGTTGTGCCGAGGAGCCGATGATCAGGTCCTCCTGTCGCGCCGGGACTTCATCGGTTTCGAGCAGGGAGACAAGCCGTGCCGCCAGTGCCGGTACAGCCTCCGGTCCCGCGTATTGCAAGTCGCGGGCGGACGCCGATTCGATCGCCGCCGCCCACGCCCTCTGTATGGCGCGCAACGGCAACAGGTTCGGGTCCGGACGCCCCGTGCTGCAATCGGTCGATTCCGGATACGCCGCCCGCAGGCGCGCCCCGACACTCATCAGCGCCCGCCGCCGCCAGGGCACGCGGCCCGTGCCGCCCAGCGTTCCGCCGAGCGAGCGCGGGAAGCGCAGCCCAGGATCGACGCCCGCTTCGCGCGGCCGTTCGTTGACGAAGGTTCCGCGCCCTACCTCCGGGCGAATCAGCCGCCGTTCGGTCAACATGTCGAAGGCGGAGTTGATGGTGGTCGCGCTCAATCCAAGATCGGCGGCCAGACGGCGGACGGTCGGCAGCTTATCGCCGGGCGCGAGGCGGCCGTCCAGGATCGCGCGCTCGATGTATCGCGCCAGTTGCTCATAGCGCGGCGGCCCAGCCTCATCCAGGACCAGTTCCGTGAGAGTAAAAAGGTTGCCGCTCATATCCTAGAATGTTCTGCGATTGTTATCTATGTTAGCGACTCCGCGACCTCCGGTGCAACAGTTTTATCTTGACAAGCAGAAAAAACCGGCATATTGTCATCCCATGATCTCTCATTGATTGTAGGTTTCAGAAGGTGCTCCAAACTAGCAGGAAACATGAGGGAACGCTTTTGGCTCGTGGCCCTTTGGGTCGTGACGATCCTGGCTGCGTGCGCCGGCGCAGGCACAGCCCGGCACGGCTAAAGAGGTCGTGCCGGGGGTTGGGTTTCCAGACGACCTCGTCGTGGTCGACGCCAATTACCCCGAAGGCGCACGCAGGGTGATCGAGGCTGCGAAAGAGCTTTCACCCAAGCCAATCAAGTACGTTATCGATAGCCGTGCTGACGCCGACCACGCTTACGAAAACGCGATTTTCACCAGGACCGGCGCCACCACCGTGGCGTATGCAGCGGCTTTTGTGCGGCGGAACGAGCCAAAGTTCTGGAGACAGTCGTCCAGGGCTCGGAAGGACGCCGCCGCAAGACGTACGAGGAGATCAAGCAACGTAAGCCTTGGGGCATCATTGGCGACGGAGCGTAGCGCAAGCGCACGCACAAGCAGTTCGGAATAGCGCAAGAAAAGGAGTCCCGGGATGTTTGCTTCTCGATTCATTGCTTTTTTGTCACTTCTGATCATGGCTGCGGTATGCGCCATTGCTCAGCAGACAGCGGGTAACATCTTAGGAGCCGTAACGGACCCGTCCGGAGCCGGCATTCCCTCGGCCACAGTCAATTGCATTAGTGAGTTGACCGGCGAGACGCATGTCGGATCGATCCATCCTAGCGGCGATTACGTCTGCGCCGCGCTTCCCATCGGAGAATATCGCGTCGAAGTGTCGGCGCAAGGATTTAAGAGATTCGTGCGACAGGGTATCACCCTGGAAGTGAACCAGAATGCGCGCGTGGATGTCCACCTGGAAATAGGCCAGGTTTCCGAAGAGGTGGTCGTCAGGGGCGGCGCTCCTCTCGTCGATACGCATGAAGTCCAGCTGGGCCATGTCGTCGATGAAAAACGCATCGAAGACCTGCCGCTGAACGGGCGTAATGCGTACTCGTTGGTGAATCTGCTGCCCGGCGTGACGAGTTCCAGTTTGCCGTCGCAGCCGGACCTCGTGGAGGGGTCGCTATTCACCGTCAACGGGGCTAGGTCGCATCAGACGGATTTTCTGCTCGACGGGGGCATGAACATAGCTCCTTACCGCAACGGCGGCTTGATGTCTCCAAACCCGGATTCCGTGGAGGAATTTCGCGTCATTACCAGCAATTACAACGCAGAGTACGGCCGCGCCGCCGGAGGCGTGGTCACCGTCGCCACTAAATCCGGAACCAATCAGTACCATGGCAGCCTTTACGATTTTCTGCGCAATGACGATCTGGACGCCCGCAGCTTCTTCCAGCCTTCGGTATCGCCGCTAAAACGAAACCAGTTTGGCGGCAGTGTGGGCGGGCCGGTAATCCATGACCGGCTGTTCTTCTTTTTCTCCTATCAGGGCGACCGTGTTACCCAGGGCGTGTTCGTCAACGGCGCCCGGACCCCGACCGCGGCCCAGCGGCAAGGGAATTTTTCGGATTTGCCTCCTGCCCGATACCCGAAGGACCCGCTCACCGGTCAGCCCTTTGCCGGCGGCATCATTCCGCAGAACCGGATCGACCCCGTTGCGTTGAACATCCTGAAATTCGTCCCGCTGCCCAACAC
>Ga0070741_10006838_pt1 | contig 24159 bp, 17 predicted proteins | sample Coa_R1_4_FD_66440 | JGI IMG/M metagenome (GOLD analysis project Ga0070741, IMG submission 66440) | Surface soil microbial communities from Centralia Pennsylvania, which are recovering from an underground coalmine fire - Coalmine... | ecosystem: Environmental > Terrestrial > Soil > Unclassified ...
GCGCCCGTCGCTACACCGTGAAGGGTTTTCCATCTGAGAACCTCTGCGTTCTCTGCGCCTCGGCGGTGAAGCTTTTGCTTTATTCTTCCCACGTGGTCATCCAGGAAAACGTTCCCTTGGCGCCGCTGACTACGCTGAAGGTCGGCGGGCCGGCGCGCTACTTTGCGCGCGCAACGTCGGAGCAGGACGTGACCGCGGCGGTTTCGACGGCGCGCGAGCGCGGCTGGCCGCTGTTCATCCTGGGAGGCGGCAGCAACGTGGTGATCGCCGACGCCGGATGGCCCGGGCTGGTGCTGCACATCGCCGTGACGGGGCTGGACCATCGTCGCGAGAACGGCAAGGTCGTCTTCGAAGCGGGCGCGGGCGAGGAGTGGGACACCTTCGTCGCCTACGCCGTGAAGCACGACTGCGCGGGCGTGGAGTGCATGAGCGGCATTCCCGGCACGGTGGGCGGCACGCCGGTGCAGAACGTGGGCGCCTACGGGCAGGAAGTTTCCGAGACGATCAGCGAAGTGCGCGCGCTCGACACCGAGCGGGGCAGCGTGGTCGATCTATGTGGCGAGTCCTGCGGCTTTGCCTACCGCACGAGCATCTTCAACACCGTCGCCAAGGGGCGCTACATCATTACGCGGGTCAGCTATGCGCTCGTTTCCGGCGGCGCGCCGAAGGTCGAGTACGCCGACCTGAAGAACTTCTTCTCCGGACGCGGCGGCACGCGCACGCTGCAGGAAGTGCGCGACGCGGTTCGCCAGGTCCGCCTGCGCAAGGCCATGCTGATCGTGGACGGCGACGAGGACTCCCGCAGCGCCGGGTCGTTCTTCAAGAACCCGCTGATCAGCCAGGCCGAGTACGAACAGCTCGCGGCCCGTGCCGCGGCACGCGGGCTGACGCCGCCTGCCCGCTTCCCCACGCCGCAAGGCGTGAAGGTGCCAGCCGGCTGGCTGGTGGAGCAGGCCGGCTTCGCCAAGGGCACGGCGCGGGGACGAGTGGGCATCTCGCGCCGCCACGCCCTCGCCATTGTCAACCGGGGCGGGGCGACCGCGGCCGAGGTGGCCGCTTTAAAGGATGAAATCCAGCGCCGCGTGGAAGACGTTTTCGGCGTTCGGCTGCAGCCGGAGCCGGTTTTTGTGGGTTTCGGGCCCGCCTGAGCGAAAAAACAAAGAGAGAGGCTGCTTTCTCCAATCCAGACCGCAACTTAAGGGCACCTTTTGGGGTTTTTACTGGCGGCCCTGTGTGCCAGAATGTGACTTTCTTTTTTGGCCGCCAACGAATCCAAAAAGGGTGGGGAACAAACAGTGAAGCTCTCGAAGAAATGGCTGGCGATAGCGGGCGCGGTGATCGCCATCGCGCTGTTCGCGGCCTTCGGCCTGAACAAAAAGGACAAGACCCAGTACTTCACCCAGAAGGTGGAGCGCGGCGACATTCGTGAAGTGGTAGAGGCCACCGGCACCATCAACGCCGTCACCACGGTTCAGGTGGGCTCACAGGTTTCCGGGACCATCGCCAAGTTGTACGTTGATTTCAATTCCAGGGTGAAGAAGGGACAGGTGGTCGCCGAGCTCGACCAGTCCCTGTTCCGGGGAACGCTCTTGCAGGCGCAGGCCGACCTGGCCAACGCCCGCGCCAACCTGGCGGCGGCCAAGGCCAACCTGGTGAAAGCGCAGGCCACCGCCACCCAGACCAAGGCGGACTACGAGCGCACTCTCGGTCTGACCAAAGAGGGCGTGATGAGCCAGCAGCAGCTCGACCTGGCCAAGGCCAATGCGGATACGGCCGTGGCCGCGGTTGACGCGGCGCAGGCGCAGGTCACGCAGGCCGCGGCGCAGGTGCAGCAGAAGTCGGCGGCGGTCGAGGTGGCGCAAACCAATTTGAACTACACCGTCATCAAGGCGCCGGTGGACGGCGTCGTCGTGGCGCGCAACGTTGACGTTGGGCAGACGGTGGCGGCGTCGCTGCAGGCGCCCACCCTGTTCATCATCGCGCAGGACCTGACCAAGATGCAGGTCTACACCGCGACCGACGAGTCCGACGTGGGCATGATGCGCCCCAACCAGCCGGTCAGCTTCAAGGTTGACGCCTTTCCGCGCGACACGTTCCGCGGGCGCGTATCGCAGGTGCGCATGAACGCCACCACGGTGCAGAACGTGGTCACGTACACCACGGTGGTGGACTTCGATAATCCCGACCTCAAGCTCTTCCCCGGAATGACGGCGTACGTCACCATCCCGGTCGCGACGGCGACCGACGCGCTCCGCATCCCGAACGGCGCGCTGCGCTACAAGCCTGATATGCCGGCCGCCGACCTGCGCGCGCTGTATCAGAAATACGGCATCCCGGTGCCGGGCGGCGGACGCCAGCAGGCCGCTGGACAAGGCCAGGGCCAGAACCAGGACCAGCAGGCGCAAGCGCAGCAGCCGCAGTCAGGCCAGCCGCAGGGCGGCGACCAGAGCGGCCAGGGCGCCATCGGGCAGCAGGGCGGCCAGGGCGGCGGGCAGTTCCGCCGGAATGGCGGCGGCCAGTTTGGCGGCGGCGGCCAGTTTGCCGGACGCCGGCAGGCAGGGGCCGGAGGCGGCCAGCCCGGCGGCGGCGCCGAGCCCGGCGGAAACAGCGGGGGCAACTCCGGCGGCGGCAAGCGCGAGCAGCGCACCGACGTAGCGGTGGTGTGGAAGCTCGGGGCCGACGGCAAGACCATCCAGCCGGTCCGCGTGCGCACCGGAATTACCGACCATACGGTCACCGAGATCACGCAGGTGTTGAACGGCGAGCTGAAGGAAGGCGACAACGTGGTGGTCGGCGCATCTGGCGGCAGCAGCGGACCGCGGTTCACTGGCGGTCCGGGCGGCGGGCCGGGCGGAGGCCTGAGGCGCTAAGGGCGTCCGCTATGGCCACCACGCTCCAGGCAAACGCCGGACAGGCGCCGGCGGCGACCCACGCCGCCGTCATCCGCGTCGAAGACGTCCACAAGTACTACGAGCTGGGCGAAACGCGCGTGCATGCCCTGCGCGGCGTCACGGTCGAGATCACGCGCGGCGAATTCGTCGCCATCATGGGCGCCAGCGGCAGCGGCAAGAGCACCTTCATGAACCTGCTCGGCTGCCTCGACAAGCCCTCTTCGGGCCACTATTACCTCGACGGCACCGACGTTTCGCAGTTCAGCAAGCAGCAGCTGGCCGCGATACGCAACCGCCGCATCGGGTTCGTGTTCCAGGGATTCAACCTGCTCTCGCGCACCACCGCATTAGAAAATGTCGAGCTGCCCACGCTGTACTCCAAGCTCGACAGGGTCGAGCGCGAGAAGCGTGCCCGGGCGGCGCTGGAAATGGTCGGACTCGGCCAGCGCATGGACCACTTCCCGTCGCAGCTCTCCGGCGGGCAGCAGCAGCGCGTCGCCATCGCCCGCGCGCTGGTGAACCAGCCGGCCATCCTGCTGGCCGACGAGCCCACCGGCAACCTTGACAGCCGCACGTCGGTCGAGATCATGGACATCTTCCAGCAACTGAACCAGGAGCGCGGTCTGACCATCGTGCTGGTGACGCACGAGCACGACATTGCCCAGTTCGCCAAGCGCAACATCGTCTTCCGCGACGGAAAAATCCGCCGCGACGAGCTGGTGCAGGACCGGCCCATCGCGCACGAAGTGCTGAAGACGATGCCGACGATTGAGGACTGAACGATTGGTGATTGGGTGATTTGGAATTTGGCAGTCAGCAGTTAGCATTTGGCCCCTGAAGGGCACGGGCCCGGACGGCCAAATGCCACATGCTAACTGCCGGGCGACGATGAGTCGCAGAACGAGATTCTATGGATTTACTCGCTACACTTCGCATCGCATTCCGCGCGCTGGCGCGCAACAAGATGCGCTCCATTCTGACCATGCTGGGCATCATCATCGGCGTGGGCGCGGTCATCGCCATGGTCGGACTGGGGCAGGGCGCGAACGAACAGGTGCAGAAGCAGATCGCCGCCATGGGCTCCAACGTCCTGTTCGTGGGCTCGGGCACGGTGAGCCGGGGCGGCATGATGATGGGCTGGGGCGCCACCAAGACCCTGGTCTATTCCGATATGCAGGCGATCCTGCGCGAGTGCCCGGCGGTGGCCGCGGCGGCGCCCATCGCCAGCTCGCAGGCGCAGGTGGTGTTCGGCAACGACAACTGGTACACGCGCGTGACCGGCACCGAGCCGCAGTACATTGACGTCCGCGCCTGGCCGATCGCCGAAGGCGACATGTTCAACCGCGGCGACGTCGACACCGCCTCCAACGTGGCCGTGATCGGCGAGACGGTGCGCAAGAACCTGTTCGGCGCCACCGACCCGATCGGCCAGACCATCCGCATCAAGAACCTGCCCTTCCGCGTGGTGGGTATTCTCGTCCCCAAAGGGCAGTCGGCGGGCGGCATGGGCCAGGACCAGGACGACACCATCATTGTTCCCCTGACCACGCTGCAGAAGAAGATCACCGGGCAGGACTGGCTGCAGAACATCATGGTTTCGGCGGTGTCGCGCGAAGCCAGCTTTACCGCGCAATCACAGATCGAAGCGCTGCTGCGCGACCGCCACCGCATCCGCCCCGGCCAGAGCGACGACTTCTTCGTCCGCAACCAGGCCGACGTGGCGGAAATGGCCGACCAGACGGGTAAAGTCATGACGCTGCTGCTGGCCTCGATCGCCAGCGTATCGCTGCTGGTGGGCGGCATCGGCATCATGAACATCATGCTGGTTTCGGTGACCGAGCGGACGCGCGAGATCGGCATCCGCATGGCCATCGGCGCCACCGAGAGCGACGTCCAGAGCCAATTCCTGATCGAGGCCGTCGTGCTCAGCCTGATCGGCGGGGCCATCGGCATCCTGTTCGGCGTGGGATCGTCGTTCCTGATTACCCAATTGCTCAGCTGGACGGTGCTGATTTCGCCGATCTCGATCGTGGTCGCGGTCATCTTCTCCAGCGCGGTCGGCGTCTTCTTCGGCTTCTACCCGGCGCGCAAAGCCGCGCGGCTGGATCCCATTGAAGCGCTGCGGTACGAATAGAACTCTTCACAGTGCAGCGACGGGGCCTCCGCCGGCCGGCACGGCAGTGTAGCGACGGGCGCCCCCGCCCGTCGGCACGGTACCACTGCGCGTCAGGTACACTCCCTCCGCGCTTCAGGTACACTCCCTCCGCAGTCATGCCAGCGTTCGCAGATACAACTATCGACGCCGACTGCCTCACGTTCAACGCGACGGTCGTCCGTTGTTCGTTACGTTCTCGACGCGCCGTTTCGAGATTCTTCCACCAACTGCACGTGACATTGTTCTCGAATGTTGTTTGCGTGAAGCGGAAACGCGAATTGATCTGATCGTGGTAGTCGTTATGCCCGAGCATGTCCACATGCTGCTTACGCCGAGGATGGACCAAACCGGCGCGCCCTACTCGATTCCTGAGATCATGCAAAGCATCAAGGGAGTGTCAGCGCACCGAATCAACAAACTCCTCAGGCGGCAAGGGCCCGTCTGGCAGCAAGAGTCGTTCGATCATGTTCCTCGGCGCGCGCAGAGCGTGAACGTGCGGGTTGAATACGTTCGACAGAACCCGGTGCGCCGGGGACTGGCGAACAAACCCGAGGAGTATCGCTGGCTGTGGGTGAAGCCAGGGCTGCGTTAGGCGTTCTCCCGAGCGTCCGTGGCGGCGTGCCGACGGGCGGGGGCGCCCGTCGCTACACCGTGGAAAGCTGTGGGCTGGAAATCGACTACGCAGCGCGGACGGTACCTGAAGTGCGGTGGCGGCGTGCCGACGGGCGAGGGCGCCCGTCGCTACACGAAGCTTGGCTGGAAATCGACTACGCAGCCCGGAGCGTACCTGGAGTGTGGTGGCGGCGTGCCGACGGGCGAGGGCGCCCGTCGCTACACCGTGCAGATCTATTTTGGTCTGTTATCGTCTGTCGTATTCTGGCGCACCACCACCCAGCTACGCGCTTTCCCTTATCCCTGCAAGTTACTCATTCCTAGTCCGTTCTGGATGTAAGTTCCTGGATTGACAGGCGGCAGCGCTGGCAACATACTGTCACTCCCATTCAGCTCTGAACAGGTAACCCATGCGTATTGGCAGTGCTGGTGTGCGCGTCGCTTTAACCTGCCTCCTCCTCACCTCTTCCCTGTTGGCCGCCAACCCGAGGGCGCAGCGTGACCAAGACGAAGAGGCGGGCCGCGACGATCCGGAAGCGCGCGCCGCGTGGTTTCTCCGCGGACGCACCGTGATGGGCGAGTCCGCCGCCGCGCTGCGGCAGCGCGCCTACCAGCAGAAGCTGGCGCTGCGCGAGTTGCGCCGCCGCCAGCTCCAGCAGCAGGCCGCGGCGAAGTCGTTCGGCGATCCCGCCGGCGCACAGCAGAATCCCGATGCGCAGGTTGGCGCCGCCCAGGCAGGCGGCACCGGGCCCAACTGGACGCAGCTCGGACCGCGTCCGCTGATCTCCGATCCGACGTTCGCTGTTCAGGACTACGGCAACGTGGCCGGCCGCGTGACCTCGGTGGTGGTGGACCAGAGCGACACGACCGGCAACACCATCTATGTGGGTGCGGCGAATGGCGGCGTGTGGAAGTCAACCAACGCGGCCAGCGCCAACCCTGCCAACGTGACCTTCACGCCGCTGATTGAAGACCAGGCCACGCTGGCCGTCGGCTCGATCGCCATCAAGCCCGACAACAACCAGGTGATCCTGGTGGGCACGGGCGAGACCAACAACTCCGGCGACTCCTACTACGGGCTCGGCATCCTGCGCTCCACCGATGGCGGCGCTACGTGGAGCCTGATCACTTCAGGCGACGGCGGCACGCATCCGTTCCGCGGCATGGGCGTCGGCCGCATCGCCTTCAGCACCGACAACCCCAACCTGGTCGTCGCCTCCATGTCCAGCGCCGCGACGGCATTTGGCGCGGTTGCGGGCGCGGGCGCCAGCGCCGAAATTCCCGGGCAAGCCCTTCGCGGGCTGTATTTCTCCAACAATGCCGGCGCAACCTGGTCGCTGGCGACTGCCAACGACGTGGCCGGCACAGCGTCAACGTCGTCGGTGGTTTACAACCCGCAGGAACATCTCTTCTATGCTTTCATCCGGTTCCACGGGCTGTATTCCTCGGCGAACGGCTCGACCTGGACGCGCCTGGCGAATCAGCCGGCGCCCGCGGGTAGCGGCTTGAACGGCGCCGGCGTTTGCCCGGCCGGCGTGGGACCGACGACCTGCCCGATCCGACGCGGCGAAATCGCGGTGCGCCCCGGCGCCCAGCGCGAGATGTATGTGTGGTACGTAGACCTTAACGCTACTGACCAGGGTATCTGGCGCACAACCGACGGCGGCGCCACCTGGACGCAGCTCTCGGAATCCGGCCTTACCAGCTGCATCGACTCACAGGGCTGCGGCACCTCGCAGGGCAACTACAACTTGTATCTCGCCGCTGTGCCCAACGGCGCGAATACCGATCTCTACGCGGGCGCCGTCAACATCTTCAAGTGCAGCCTGGCGGGCGGCGCCTGCAATGGCTGGCTCAATCTCACCCACGTGTACGGCTGCTTCCCGTTCGGCTCTGTCGGCAAAGTGCACCCTGATCAGCACGCGGTGGACTTCTCGCGCACCAATCCGAACGTCATCTACTTCGGAAATGACGGCGGCATTTACCGCACGCTGAACGGGCCCGGGCTGAACATCGGCACGTGCGGGGCGGGCACGAATCCGTTCGACAACCTGAACGCGTCCATCGGTTCGCTTACGCAGATCAACACGTTCTCGCAGCATCCGACCGACCCGACCATCCTGCTCGCGGGCACGCAGGACAACGGTTCGCCTGCCATCGATGGAAGGAACGGCGCGGGCGCGGGCGTCGGCGGCACCGGTGGCACCATCTGGGCAGAAGCTAATGGCGGCGACGGCGGGTTCACGGACATCGATCCAACAGCGCCGAGCAATATTTGGTACACCGCTAACACAGGTGTGAGCGTTCAGCGCTGTCAGGGCTCGCAAAACGATGGCACTCACTGCATTATCCCTGACACCTTCCCCAACATCATCGGCGCCGCGAACGTAAACAACGACAGCAGCTCGTTCTATACGCCGTACATGCTCGATCCGCAGAACTCGGCGCGGCTGATTCTCGGCACGTGCCGAGTGTGGCGTGGGCCGAGCGTCGGCGGAAATGTGAACTGGCCGACGGGGAGTACCGCGAACGCCCTCAGCTTCAACTTCGGCACGGGCGACACGACCACGTGCTCTTCGAGCGCAGACTTCATCTCCGCGCTCGCCGCGGGAGGACCGACAACGGCCGCAGGATCGGAAGTGATCTACGCGGCCACCAGCGGCGGCAGGATCTGGGTGACCACCACAGCATCTGCCGGTCCGGCAAGCTGGGTGGACACCACTGGACCGATCAATCCCAGCCACTTTCCGATCTCCGACGTTTTCGTGGACCGCACCGTGGCCAGCGGCCTGACCGCCTACATCACGGTCATGGGTTTCGGCAGCGCGCACGTGCTCAAGACCGTGAACGGCGGCCAGACGTGGAGCAACATCACCGGCAACCTGCCCGACGCGCCCGCCGACTCGGTTACGGTTGACCCGGTGAACTCCTCCATCGTGTACGTCGGCACCGACGTGGGCGTGTTCATGACGAGCAACAACGGCGCCAACTGGACCGAGTACGGCGCCAACCTGCCCAACGTGCCGGTGTCGCGGCTGCGCACGTTCTCCAATTGCAGCGCGAACCCGCCGATCAGCAAACTGCGCGCTTCCACTTACGGGCGCGGGATGTTCCAGGTGGACCTGGGAAGCGCGCCACAGCCGTCACCCAGCAGCGTGACGTTCGCAAGCCAGCAGGTGAACACGCCCAGCGCCGACCAGATCATTACCCTTACCGCCGGCGCGGTACCTTTCACCATTACGACCAACGCCACCACGGTGACGGGCACGAACGCTTCCGACTTCCCCATCACGGCAAACACGTGCAACGGAACCATCCCAGCCAACACGAGTTGCACGATCACCTTCCACTTCACGCCGGGCAACACGGGCGCGCGCACGGCCACCATGAATATCGCCCCCACCGGCGCTGGCGTTTGCGCGTTGACCATCCCGCTGAGCGGCACCGGCGCCGCCGCGCAGGGACCAGTCACGCCGGTCATCACCTCCATCTCACCGGGAACCAAGGTTGCCGGCACTGGCGCTTTCACCTTGACCGTGAACGGCAGCGGCTTCGCCGCCAACTCAGTGGTGCGCTGGAACGGCGCCGACCGCACCACCCACTTCGTGAGCAGCACGCAGATCACGGCAGACATTCTGGCCGGCGATGTCGCGGCTGCGGGAACCGCGGTGGTACTCGTCAACACACCCTCGGTCGGCCCGTCGGCTTCGGCCGCATTCACCATCACGGCTGCCGCGGTCTTCCCGGCCAACGACACGTTCCCGTTCGCGCAATTGCGCTACTGGCCGCACATCGTGACCGGCATCGGCTACGTGACCAAGATGACGGTCACCAACCTCACCAACGCCAGCAATAACGTGATCGTCTATTTCCTCGACCAGAATGGCAACGTGCTGGAAAGCGACTCGCTCCCGACGCTCGCCGGCGGCGGCACGGCGCGCATCGCCACGCCGGAATCGGCGCGCTTCGGGCCGCTGGGCATCAAGTGGGCGATCGTGAACTCGCAGGCGGCGGTGACCATCAACCTGTTCTTCGAGATCAAGGCCGATCCCAACGCGGTCGCGGTGGTGAACACGATCGGCTTCAACGACTCGCCGCCGCTGACGGCATTCACGGTTCCGGTGGAATTCGAGCCGGCGCCGCCGGGACTGGGCATCGGGCGGACGATCGGCATCGCGGTGGCGAACCCGAACTCCACGCAGGTCACGTTCACGGTGAAGCTGCTCGACTCGAGCGGCAACCAGGTGGCCATTCTCAGCCGCAATGTGCCGGCGCGCGGACAGATCGGCATTGACCTGACCACGTCGCCGGAATTTGCCGCCGCGCTGCCCAACGGCAACTTCCTGGGCAGCATCGCGGTGACCAGCACGGGGGCGGTGTCGGCCATTGCGCTGGAAGACGACTTTGGGCCGTTCTCCGCCATTCCGGTGGTGCCGGGAACGGCGAAGTAGCCGCGCGGGCGAGCGCATCGCCGGCGTGCCGGCGGGCGAGGGCGCCCGTCGCTACATTCTGGACGTCTGTGCTCGCCCACCCTTCGCCAAAGGAAGGCGAAAGGGTGGGGCACCCGCAGTGTGGCGCCAACGCCCGAAAGGCGCTCTGGACGCCGGTTTTCGGGCGCGCCGCCCTGCGCCGGAGCGCCCGGCGGCGCTGTGTTAGAATCCGACAAATTCCGAACAGAACGGACCTGAATGACCCCATCCTCCTCCCCCGCAGGCGCAACCTCGCCCGCTCCGTCGTCCACGGCTTTGCTGAAAACATTGACGGCGCTCGCCTTGGTCGTGGCCTTCTGCGCTGCGGCCTTCGCCTGGTACGAGCGCCGGCATCCGCGGGTGTTCATACAGACGGTGCCGCAGGACGCCTCGTTGCGCGACAAGTTCCTGGCCGCTTACTACTCCACCGACGTGTGGGAGCGCACCTACTGGATGGGCGTCCCATCGCTGCAAACGCCGACCGACAACTGGAGCATGCAGGAGATCCTCTGGGAGATTAAGCCGGACTTCGTCATCGAAACCGGCACCTACAACGGCGGAACGTCCCTTTACTACGCCGCGCTGCTCAGCATCATCGGCGACAAGGGCAAGGTCATCACCGTCGACATTGACGACAGCCGCATCGGCGAAGCCTCGCAGCGCAAGCTCTGGAAAGAGCGCGTGGAATTCATCAAGGGCAGCTCTGTCGATAAGGCCGTGAGCGACCGCATCCGCCGCGAAGTCGAGGGACACTCGGTCGTCGTCACGCTCGACGCGCTGCACACGCGCGACCACGTGTTCAAGGAACTGGAAATCTACTCGCAGCTGGTGCCGGTGGGCAGCTACCTGGTGGTGCAGGACACCTCGGTCGGACATCCGATTCTTGCGGACGCAGGCCCCGGCCCGATGGAGGCCGTGCAGGACTTCCTCAAGACACACGACAACTTCGTGGTGGACCGCAGCCGGGAAAAATTCCTGCTCACGTTCTATCCCTCCGGCTGGCTGAAGCGGGTGCGGTGATCGCGCGCGGCACGTCCTCGCGCGACATGTCCTGTAGAGACGCAGCTGGCTACGTCTCCCGCCCATGATCTCGCCTTCGATCGACAAGGGCGCGAATGCCGGGCGGCCGCGGCCCGAACTCCGCCGCTCCATGGGCCTGGCCACCGCAACGGGCGTGGTCATCGCCAGCATGGTGGGTAACGGGATCTTCACCACCACCGGCCTGATGCTGGGCTTGGTTGGCGCCGGATGGCTCACGCTGGCGGCGTGGGTCGCTGGCGGGGTGGTCGCGCTCGGCGGCGCCATCAGCTATGCCGAGCTGGCGGCGATGATGCCGCGCGCCGGCGGCGAATACGAGTACCTGCGCCGCATCTACGGACCCGGGTGCGCTTTTCTCACCGGCTGGATCAGCTTCTTCGTTGGCTTTTCGGCGCCCATCGCGGCCACGGCGGTGGCTGCGGCGGAGTATCTGGCCGCGGCGGGTTCGCTGCCCGCCGGCGGTTGGCCGCGGAAAGCGGCGGCGCTGGCCATCATCGCCGCGCTCACCGCGATTCACGCGCGCGGACGCGCCCTCGGCGCCTGGTCGCAGAACCTGCTCACCGCGCTCAAGCTGGCGATCATGATCGCGCTGGTGATCGCCGGCTTCACTTCCGGCGCCGGAGACTGGCGCCGCCTCTCATCCGACGCGGGCTTTTTCGCTGCGCCGCGCTGGGGCGGACTGGGACTGACCCTGCTGTTCGCCATGTTCGCCTACAGCGGCTGGAATGGTTCGTCGTACATCGGCGAAGAAGTGCGCGAGCCCGCGAAAACACTGCCGCGCTCGCTGCTGCTGGGAACGGCCAGCGTCATTGTTTTGTATTTCGTGGTGAACGTCTTCTACTTTTATGCTGCGCCCGCTTCCGCCCTGACCGGGAAAGTCGCGGTCGGCGCGGTCGCGGCCCAGGGTCTGTTTGGGGCGCGGGCCGGCGCGTGGCTTTCGGTCATGATCGCCGCGGCGCTGCTTTCGTCGCTCAGCGCCTACGTGCTCACCGGCCCGCGCGTGTACTTCGCCATGGCGCGCGATGGCCTGTTCTTCCCCTTCGCCGCGCGCGTGGACCCGCAGTCGGCAACGCCGGTGGCAGCCATCGTGTTGCAAGGCGTCTGCGCGGCTGTGATGGCGCTTACGGGAACCTTCGAACAGCTGCTCACTTACATCGCCTTCGCGCTTGGGATTTTTCCCTGGATGGCGGTGCTTGGCGTCATTCTGCTGCGGCGGCGCGAACCCGCTGCGGCACGTCCGTATCGCTGCTGGGGATATCCCCTGGCGCCGCTGGTCTACCTTGTCGCCAGCGCGGCGACCATGGTGGTGGCGTTCATGGGCCGGCCCGGGCCGTCGCTGTTCGCGATTGGGACCGGGCTGGTGGGAATTCCCATTTACTACTTCGGATTCAGGCGCCCGCCCACGCAAAAGAGTTAGGGCCGGAAGTCCGTTCTTGCCGCACCCGAAGCGTTGGGATGGGTGCCGACGGGCGAGGGCGCCCGTCGGCACAGCGTGGCGGTTCCAGTCAGTTGCCGGTGCTGGGTGATGGAGCGGCAGGCGCGGCCGGCTTCTGCTTCCTGGTCTTCTTCTGGGTCTTCGGTGCGGCGGTGCTGCTGTCCTGCGCAGGGGCCGAGGCCGCAGCGCCCGCCGGCGCGCCCTGCTGCGGGGCGGCCTGGGACTGGTTCTGCTGCATCTGCCTGGCCGCCTTGTCGAGCGCCTTCAGATACTGGTCGGGATCGATGTGCTTGTTGCGTTCCTCGATCATCTTCTTCATGGTCTCGGGATCGCTGCCGCCGCCCACGGGCATGCGCCCAAACGGCGTGTCGATCTCGTGCGGCTTGTCGCTGTCGGGCAGATAGAGGTACCACTGCCCGTTGATGACCCGCCACTCCTGGGTGAAGTCGGCGTCAATCAGGCCCATGCGCGGCAGCATGAGCGTGCGCATGGTGGTCACCTGGGCCGAGTCTCCCGAGGGCTCGATTTTGACGCTCTCGATCTTGGCGGAGACGAGCGCGTCGTAGCGATCGCGAAAGAACTCCTTGCGCGATGCGGGAGCGACATACTCCACAGCGGCGGGCATGTCCTTCTCGGCCAGCGCCTTGTAGTGGGCATTGACGCGCTCGCGCAGTGAGGCCTCAGAAGGCAGTGCAGGCGAAGCCGCGGTGCTCGCCTCCGCCGTCGGGGCAGGCGGCGTCGCAACTGCCGGAGCAGCGGTGCTTGCCGCAGGCGCAGCAGGCTGCTGCATAGGGGTCGTAACCTGGGCCGCGCAAGCCAGAGCCAGCAGTCCGCTCGCGACGGCGCCGAAAACAGACGTGTTCAACTTCATTCTCTCCATCTCCCAGTGCTGTCCTGAATAGAACGATTGTAGCTGATTTCGTTGCGCGGTGCGGTCAGAGCAATCACCTGAGAAGCGGCGGCGGTTTCAGCTTAATTCGCGAGCCGGCGATGGCGAAGAAAAAGGCGGCGGTTTTCACCGCCGCCCGAAGGCAGTACTTGTAATTCCTGATTACTCAGCCAGGCTCTCAACCACACCGGACAGTGAGCCGTTGCGAGTGCCGCCGCCGATGATCAGCGCGTTGTTGGCGCTGAACACAGCTCCGGTCGCGGCAAACTGCGCCGAGAAGCCGTGCGCATTGTTGAACTGCGTGACCACGATGATGTAGCCATCAAACGTGCCCGCGCCGTTGGGCTTGCCAGCCGCAGCGAGCAGGAAGTTCAGAGCGGTCGCGAACGATCCGCCCGGGGCCAACTGTCCGCTCGCGTTCAACCCGCGGCTGCCCGCGAAGGCGCCGACGCCGGCGCTGGTGCAGGCCGGAGCCACCGGAACGGCCGTGGTGTCGGTGTTCAGACAGAACGGCGTGCCGCCGGTCGGGAAGAAGTAGAACGTCAGGCCGCCCGTTTGCGAGCAGGTCGGGGCCGCGTTGTTGAACGCGCCCGTATCGTTACAGGTGTTCACCACCGAGATGCCGGTGTTGAAGCCACCCACGTTGCTCACGAACGGATACAGCAGGGTCGTACGGACCGCGTTGATGGTAAACCAGTTCCCTGCGTTGAAGATGTTGCGGGTCGTGCCCGCAACGGCTGACGTGGTCGCAATGTAGCGCGGAATCGCCGCAGCGTTCACGTCATCGTTGCCGCCGCCCGAAGCCTCGCCAGGACCGAAGGACGCGTGCAGCGACGCCGTGCCGAAGCCCGAGGGTGAACCGACAACCACGCCAACCGCTGGGGTGGCACCGGTAGCACCGGTAACCGCGGCCGCAGCCGTGGTAACCGTCATCGTGCCCGCGGCCGTGGTGTTGTTGGCAGTCGTGTCATAGATGGCGAAGCAAGCCGCCGGACCAACGCAACTGCCGCCCGAACGGAGGGTAAAGATCAGGCCCGCCGTACCATTGGCCGCCGATGTGGTTAAGGTTGCCGGCCAAGTCACGCTGACGCCGGAAGGAACCGTTGTTCCAGAGTCGAAGATGACGCTGGTTGGCGTCGTGGCGATGTCACCAAACACCGTCGTGCCAGCGGCTACCGCTGTACGGAAAGCGTTCGGAAACAGCGGAGCAACCGCGTTCTCTTCCGAGAACGTGAAGGTCGCCGGAATCGACAGCGTAACACCCGAGCTCTGTGAACCGACACCGGGCACGGTTACGCCCGCACCCGCGTTGATGGTCTTCTGCGCGGTCGCCACGGTGGTGATCACCGGAGCAGGCAGCGCCGTAGCAACGTTCGAGGAGACGGTCGCCGTGATGGTGCCTGTTGCAGCGATCGAGGTTGCGTCCACACGCAGGTTCTTGATGCGGAAGGCAGAGCCAACGCCAGTCGGCGCCAGGATACCTGTCGCCGAGGCCGAAGCCGTACCCGCCTGCTGCACCGTCACGGTGATGACCGTCTGCGGTGTGCCGCCCGGTGCCAAACCTACCGTTGAACTGGCCAGGATCGTCAAGCCCGCGAGACCGGCGTTATCGTACACGTCAAAGTTCGCGTTGCTGGCAGCGCTGATAGACGACGGGTTGGTCAGCGTGACGTTGTAGGTCAGGCGCACAATGTTGTTCAGTGCGAAACAGTTGGTGGTGCCGATTGTGTTGTCGTCATAAACCAGCACGTCCGATACACGCTCGGTACGACCTTCCTGGTTGACGATCGCGCCGCTCGCGGCTGCGTTCGTCGGTGTGATGGGACCTAGACCGGAACCCCCGCTCGGATCGGTGGGTGCAATAGCGGTGACCACCTGCACATGGCAACCTGCAAACGCAGCGGTCGGCACTATTGTCGCGAGGACCCCAGCCAGAAGGAAGATAAACAATCTTTTTCCACTCATTCTGTGCTCTGCTCCTTAAAGCCTTCTATTTTTGATCTGACTTGTTTTGCGGTGGATAGCTCGGATCCCGAAGTTCTTGTCACTCGGCGCTCACGTGTTCCACCAGAACCGTACGACTCGATACCGCAACCACCTCATCGAAGCCACGGCCGAACTTAGGAACTTACAGTGCGTTTGGGGAAAACTGCGCGTTTTTTATCGTTCGTACCTGAAATTGTCAAGCCCTTTTTTCCCAACGTTAACTAACGTTGCACTCCCCCGCGAACGCCGGTACACTGGTGCGAATTCAATCGCTTCCAGCAATTTGTCAGCGCACAAATGACATCTTTTCGACGCCATCTGGCCGCCCTTGTGCTCCTGCTCGCCGCCGGCATTGCTGCTTACTCGCCCGCCCTGGGCAACGGCTTTGTGTGGGACGACAACTTCCAGATCGGACACAACCCATTCGTCCACGGCGCCGGCTCCTGGAGCCGGCTTTTGAGCAGCGACGTGTGGGGATACATGCGCGGCGGCGAGCATTCGCTCAGCAACTATTACCGGCCAATGCAGATGCTGACGTATCGCGTCACGGCGATGACGGCCGGGCTCGATCCGCGGGGCTTCCACGCCGCCAGCCTGATATTCAATTTCCTCGCCACCATAGCGGCTTACGCGCTGTTTTTGCGGCTCACCAGGCGCTGGGGAATTGCGCTTGCGGCGGCGCTGATTTTCGCCGTCCACCCGATGCACAGCGAGGCGGTAACCTGGGTCTCAGCACTCACCGAGCTGGGCTGCGCGCTGTTCTACTTTTTGGCCTTCCGTCTCTTCGTGCGCGCGTACCCGCCGGCGCGGCCTGAAACTGGGGCCGATTCGTCCCACAAGACCGCTCCCGAGCCGGCGCCGCAGGGTCGGATTTGGTCACTGGCTGGCGCTGGATTGGCCTACCTGGCCGCCCTCCTGTTCAAGGAGATGGCGCTGACTTTTCCTTTAGTTCTCGTAGCTTGGGTGCTGTTTACTGATCAGTTAAACCCGTGGAAGCGTGCATTACTGAGGTCGGCGCCCTTCTGGTTACTTACCGCCGCCTACATCGTGGCGCGCGTGTGGGTGCTGGGATACTTCTCGCGGGTGCAGCACGCCTTCACGCTTTCGCCGCTGCAGTACGTGCTGAGCGCGGCCGAACTCGTGGGACAGTACTGGCTCCGGCTGCTGGTTCCCGTCGGCTTCAATGCGTTTCACATCTTCCATCCGGCGCAGAAGCTGCTCGAGCCGCGCGCCATCGCCGCGCTCCTGTTCCTGCTGATTGGCGGCGCCGCGATCCTATTCGCGCGACGGCGCGCACCGCTCGCCGCGTTTGCCGCGGCGTGGGTCTTCATCACGCTCGTGCCGGTGCTGAACCTGCGCGGTGTGGGCGAGAACGTCTTCGCCGAGCGCTACCTCTACATTCCGTCGCTCGGCTTCGCGCTGCTGGTGACGTGGGCGGGGGCGGCGCTGATCGAGCGGCTGCCGCGCCAGGCCGCGCGCGTCACAGCGATCGTGCTGGTGGCGGGCATTTCTCTGGGCGGCATCGCGCAGACGCGCCGCCGCGTCCCTGACTGGAAAGACGACTACACGCTGTACGCTCGCACCGTGGAAGCGTCGCCTGATTCCCCGCTCATGCGTGCCTCGCTGGCGAACGTGCTGCGCGACCGCGGCATGCTCGACGCCGCCGAGCGCGAATACAACACGGCCATCGAGGTCGCGCAGGCGCAGTCGCCGCCCGACAATTACCAGACCGCCAACGCGCTCGTGGGCCTGGCCGGCATCGCCCATCGCCGCGGACAACTGCAGCAAGCTCTCGACTACGTCAACCGCGCGCTGGCCATCAGCAAGGACCTTCCCGGCGCGCACGTGGCGCTCGGCCTCATCTTGCTGGAATCGGGACGCACCGCCGAAGCGCGCGATGTGCTGCTCGAAGCCCATAAGTTTTTCCCGTATGACGAGGTCGTGATCAACGGACTCGGCGTGATCGCGCTCACCGAGCACAAATACGACGAGGCGATCGGATACTTCCAGCAGACCACGCAGATCGTTCCCAACTTCGCCGACGGCTTCAACAACCTCGGCATGGCCTATCGCGCCGCCGGCCGCGTGCAGGAAGCCATCCCTGTGTTCCAGCGCGCGGTTGCGCTGGCGGCGGAGAACGGCGGATACCATCACAACCTCGCGCTCGCGTTGGCGCAGGCCGGCCGCATGAACGACGCGCTGCCGAGCTTTCAGCGCGCCGCAGAGCTGGCCCCGCAGAACGCGGTCATGCACACCGACCTGGGCGTGGCGCTGGCGCGCCTTGGGCGTTATCCCGAAGCCCGCGCCGAGCTGGAGCGCGCGCTCCAGATCACGCCGTCGTATGCGCCGGCGGTCGCAAATCTGAACTTGCTGAAGCAGGTCGAAGCGCAGCAGGCCCGCCGCTAGCCGCGCGGCGCGGCCTCATCCCTGTGCTAGATTAGAAGTTGGTGTGTGGGCGCGTAGCTCAGCTGGTAGAGCAATGCCCTTTTAAGGCATGGGTCGCAGGTTCGAATCCTGCCGCGCTCACCAGTTCCGATCGCGGAGGACCCTGCCTGGCCCGCTATTCCTTCTTCAGCCCGATTAACCACAAGTAGATCTGGTCCACCTCGTGGATGTCGGTCTCCAGCGCGCTCTGGTCGGCGTATTTGCGGATGTCCGACTCGGGGTGGCGCTGCTTCAGCCGCATCACCACCTGGTATAGCTCCTCCACTTTGGAGTGCATGATTCGGAGATCGGCGACCAGCCGCACCTCGTCAATGTCGAGTGGCCGGCCACTTTGAAGATCTGACGAGCGAAGATTCTGGCGGGCTTCCATGGCGCGAAATATTACCGCAACCAGCGCGGCCCCACCTGTGCAGAACCCCGGAAATGACAGACGCACAGAAATAAGGGCAGCCTGGCGGCTGCCCTTTCAAGGACCTGCGTCGCCGATCTCAGAAGCGGAACGTCGGTCCCAGCGTCATCTTCAGGTTGTGCTGGGCGCCGTTGTCGAAGTAGATCTCGTCGCCGATGTCATAGCGGAACCCAAAGTGCGTCCAGCCGAACTCGATGCCGCCACCGGGATAGAACACGCCGTTGGTGTCACCGGCCGTGACGCTGTTCACGGCGGTGGGGAAGCCGCCCAGCGCACTGCCGCGCGAGACGCTGAAGTTCAGGAACCCGCCCTTCACCGTTCCGAACACGCGGAACGGTCCGATACCGGTCTGGATCTTCGGACCGAACATTCCGTTCAGCAGACGCAGCCGCGAAGTGTTGAACGACGTCGTAAAACCGTTGCTGAACGTGGTGGTGACGTTGCGCTCCGGGTCGTAGGCCATTTCGCCTTCCCAGACGAGGTGGTTGCCGGTATTGAACCCCAACCGTCCGCCCACGCCGACGAAGTTGGCGTCATTGGCGTTCTGCAGCCGGGTATAGTCGGCAAACACGCTGACCTGCCCGTGTTCTTCCGTCTGCGCGAACATCGCGGGTGTGAACAGGACAAACGCCAGCGCGAGTATGAGGGTTCCTGTGGTGCGTTTCATGCGAGCCTCCCAAAATTTCTCCCGAGCAAAGCTGGCACACCGCTGCTTGCATGGCGCCAACTGCGCCGTCGCCAGTGCGACGGCGGACCTGCAAGGGGACACTCGTAGGATGTGCTCAGCGCAGCCCGGGTGGGCTGCGCCAGCCCTCAGGAAATCAGTCAGTTAGGGCGCCTATTCGCTGGGTGAAAAGTAGCCACGGCGGAAGTACACCTGAAGGGGATTCGCCGACGTGCTGGCCTGCACGCGCACGTTGATCTTGCGGTACCTGCCGTCGCGCAGCGGGCGGCTGGGCCGATAGCCGAGCAGGTAGCGGCTGCGCAACTCGGTGCTGATGGCGCGGGCTGCCTCCGGCAGCCTGGAAATGTTGTCCACCACGCAGGTGCGGCCGCCGGTCGCTTCCGTGATGTGGGTCAGCAGGCGCCGTCCGGCGCGGTCCTCGGGCAGGGCGAACAGGGAGTCGTAGATATCGATGGCGTAAATCTCGACGTCGGCTTCCTGCACCAGGGCGCGGATCTCGTCGGCGCGATAGCGGCTGTTGTTGTCGGCGCCGTCGGAGATGATGAGCAGCGCTCTCCGCTTATGCCGCGCCGACCGCGCCTTCTTCACGCCCATGTAGATGGCGTCGAGCAGCGCGGTATGGCCGTCGGGCACGGCCGTGACCAGCTTCGATTCGATGGTGCCGATCGACTGCGTGGTATCGATCAGCAGGCGGGGTTTGTCGTCGAAGGTGATGACGAAGAAGTCGTCATCCGGATTCGAGTTCTTGAAAAATTCCGACACCGCCTCGCGCGCCATGCCGATCTTCTTGCGCATGCTGCGGCTCAGGTCGAGCAGCACGCCCACGGTGAGCGGCGCCTCGTCGCGGGAAAAGTATCGGATCTGCTGCTGCTCGCCGTCTTCCAGCAGGCTGAAGTCTGTTTCCTGAAGGTCGAGCACCGGCCGGTTGCGTATGTCGGTCACCGTGACCGGGATTTCCACCAGGTCAACGTCGATCATCAGCGGCTTGGCGCGAAGGCGAAGCGTTCCCGCCGGACTTGCCGAGGCCGCCTGCCGCGAGGACGGCGCCAGCTCCGGCGCTGGACTGTTTTGCGGAAAGGAGAGGACAGGAGGCAGCAGGAGAAGTGCCGCCAACCGCGCGGCGCCACCAAACCCCCGGGACCCGAATCGATTCACCACGGCCATTCGCCGAAAAACAAATCGCCGGTTGAGCGCGAGGCCGCGATACTAGCACAGCTCCCTCCGGGAAAAGCGTCCGGAACGCGTTCTTGTCGTAAGAATGCGGGTGGGGAAACCACTTTGATCCGCAGCATGGCAAGCGTCCGCTGGCGGAAAAACGGCCGGCCTGCGTCGCCGCAGACCGGCCGAGCCGGGTGGGGAGAGAGCCTACTTGGACGCGCGATCACCGTCGGTCTTGCGGGCGGCGACCTGCGTCATGGAAACCACGTTGTACTCGCGCTCTTTGCCGTCGCCTTCCAGCACGCGCAACACCATGCGGTCCTTCTTCATGCGGAACTCCGCCGTCTCGCCGATGGGCAGCAGCGCGGGATGCTTCTCCTCACGGGGACGAATGCGGTACAGCACGCGGTCGGTGCGGAGCACGTATTCGGGGCAGAGCGTCTGCCGCGTCTTCTTGTGCTCCGAGTCGGTGCCCAGCACCGCTCCGGCCAGACCCTTGCCGCCGTTCTCGTCGTAACCGCACTCCACCGACGTCATCTCTTCCAGCGTGCCCTTCTGGTAGAAAGCGTTCTCGCCGGCCAGCGCCGCCGAACTCAGCAACAGAAGCGAAAGTACCCAACGCATCTTCACAGGTGAACCTCCCTGGCATTTGCCAACCAGGGAAAATGCAAGCTTCCGGCCAAAGCTCCACGTGGAACAGCCCGCCCAATCCCCGGTGCAGCAGGGTCTTACGGAGGACGTCTCCGGTGTTTATTCATTGGTTAATAGGCAATTTTCCCCGGCCGCGGAAAGAACGCCATCGTTACCCGCGGACATGTCCGGGCGCGCTTACCGTTCCGCCAACGAATTGAGCGTCGGGAAAAACTCGGGATAGGAGATGCGCGCCGCGTCCGCGCCCTGGATTGTGCTCTCGCCGTCAGCAGCCAGCGCCGCCACCGCGAAGGCCATGGCGATGCGGTGATCGCCGGCCGAGTCAATCTCGGCGCCGCGCAGCCGCTGCGCCCCGGGGACGCGCAGGCCGTCTTCACGCTCTTGCACCTGCGCGCCCATGCGACGAAGGTTTTCCGCCACGGCGGCGATCCGGTCTGACTCCTTGACCCGCAGCTCGCGCGCATCGCTGATGGTAATGCCGTCGCGCGTGAGCGGAGCAATCGCCGCCAGCACCGGCAGCTCGTCGATGAGCACGGCGGTTTGCGCGCCTTTCAGGCTGATCCCGCTCAGCCCGCGGCCCTGTATTTTGACAGTCCCGACCAGCTCGAAGTTGCGCTCTTCGACGCGCAGCACCGAGATGGCCGCGCCCATGGCGCCGAGCACCTCGAGCAGCAGGGCCCGCGTGGGATTCAGCAGCACATCGTCGACGATCAGGGTCGAGCCGGGCAGCGCGGCGGCGGCGCACAGGAAAAAGGCCGCGGAAGAAATGTCGCCCGGAATCGTCGCCTCGATGGCGTGGAGCTTTTGTCCGCCGGCGATGCTGGCGCGATTGCGGCCGCGCTGCACTTCGGCGCCGAAGGCGCGCAGCGCCAGCTCGCCGTGATCGCGCGTGGGCAGCGGCTCCTCGACCGTGGTCTCGCCCTCGGCCAGCAGTCCGGCAAACAGCACGCAGCTCTTCACCTGGGCGCTCGCCACAGGCATTTTGTAGTGAATGGAGCGCAGGCGCGCGCCTGGGGTGGGGGGAAAGATGTGCAGCGGCGGGCGCTCGCCCTCGGCCGACGTTACTTCAGCGCCCATCGCGGTCAGCGGCGCGATGATGCGCGCCATCGGGCGCCGCGTGAGCGAGGCGTCGCCGCGCAGTTCGCTGGTGAAGTCCTGCCCCGCCAGGATTCCCGCCAGCATGCGCATGGTCGAGCCGGAGTTGCCGCAGTCCAGCGCCGCCGCCGGAGCGGACAGCCGCGGCCCGCGGCCTTCGATGTGGACGACGCTGCCCTCGCGCCGCACCCGCACGCCGAGCGCTTGCACGCAGGCCAGTGTGCTGGCGCAATCGGCGCCGCTGGAGAAATTTTCAAAGCGGCTGCTGCCTTCGGCGAGCGCGCCCAGCATGGCGTAGCGGTGCGAAATGGACTTGTCGCCCGGCAGACGTACGCTCCCCGCCACCCGCCGCGCGGGCTGAACCGTTTCGATCACGCCGACTTGCGCCATAGCAGAGTTGCCTGACCCCTGCGATTTTATTTGCCGCCGGTCACAGCGGCGAGGCCAACTAAGCGGCCTCGGCATCATCTTACTTTGCAGCGCGGCGGTGACTACGCTGCGCGGCGTGAACCCAGGTCCTCAGAGTCCCCTGCCTCCGAGCCGGTCCCCGCAACAGAAAAACGGACGGTGTTTCATGGTCCCACGGGCCAGACTGGTTCTTCCTCCTCCAGCTCTTTGTTTGATTCTTACCCTGGCCGCTGCGGCGCAGATGGGAAGCACGCTCACGGTGAACGTGCGCGGCGACCGCGAGCAGGCTGTGTCCGATGTCCGGGTGGAGCTGCGCAATCGCGCCACCGGACAGATTGTCGCCAACGGAATGTCCGGGATCGACGGCAACTACGACTTCCGCGGCGTGCCCAGCGGAAGTTATGAGGTGCTCGCCTCGCGCGACCTGCTCTCCGGCGCCGAGCCGGTGCAGGTGGCCGGCATCGAGACCAGCGTCACCGTGCACCTGAGCGGCGTCACCGCCCAGCAGCCGGCGGCCGTCACCGGGGGCCAGCAGACCGTTTCCGTCAGCCAGTTGATGGCGCCCAAGAAGGCGCGCGGCCTGCTCGAAAAAGCGCAGGACGCGATGAGCAACGGCAAACTCACCGAAGCCTGGGACAAGGTGGAGAAGGCGCTCGCCATCTACCCGAACTTCGCCGAGGCGCTCACCGTGCGCGCCATCATTGAGCTCGACCAGAGCAAGACCGACGCCGCGCTGGCCGACCTGCAGAAGGCCATCAACGCCGATCCCGGCTATCCCATGCAGTATTTGGTCATGGGCGCTGCCTTCAACATGCTCTCCCGCTTCGACGAGGCGATCCGCACGCTGGAGCGCGGGACCAGCCTGGCTCCAAATTCATGGCAGGGCTACTACGAACTCGGCCGCGCTCACCTGGGCAAGGCGGAATACAAGGAAGCGCTCAAGTACCTCAACCAAGCCGAAGACATGGCGCCGCGCGACTACGCTCCCGTCCACCTGGCCCGCGCCAACCTCTTTCTCGCGATGAAAGATTACCCGGAAGCAATGAACGAGCTGGAAAACTATTTGAAGCGCGATCCGCAGGGCCCGAATTCGCCGGCCGCGCGCGAAGCGCTGCAGGACATCAAGGCCAAGGCATTCGTCGCGCCGCAGGCGCAGCGGTGAAGGGAGCACTCAGCAGCCAGCATCAGCATTCAGCTCCTGAATGGTCGTGCCCGGCAGCGATCCGTTGCCTGGCACAGGGGCTGAATGCTGATTGCTGACTGCTGAGTGCTGGTTGCTGCTACGCCGACGCCAGCATTTCCTTCGGCACTTCCCTGGCCTGCAGGCCGAACTCGAACATCGGCGTCTCGGCGCCACGGCCCCAGCGGTTCACTTCCCAGTGCGCGCGCAGGAACTTCACATTGGGATTCTTCGTCAGATCAAGCAGCAGCGGATGCTGCCCGGCGTAGAACTTTTGCGGAAAGGCCAGCAGCGGCTTGTCGCCCCAGGCCTTGCCGTCGGCCGAGCCCCACACGCTTACGTCGAGCGACTCCTGCTCGATGATGCGCGTGATGTGCAGCGTGAGCAGGAAGACGCGGTTGGCGGGAGCACCGATCTCAACCGCCGGACCGTCGCCTTTGGCGGAAACCACAGTTTTTTCGGGAACAAGGGCCAGTTGGATCATCGAGTGGGATTCTATTTCGCGAAAGCGGAAATAGAAAGCGTCGCGAGGAAGCGGGTGACGTAACGTTGATTGTGTAAAAAGCGAGAGGGTGTAAGTTGGCTTTGCCTAGCAAGCGAAGCCGTTCCTGGAAAGGAGACCTACACCCGATGGCGAAGATAATCCGGATTGA
>Ga0070741_10006839_pt1 | contig 24154 bp, 28 predicted proteins | sample Coa_R1_4_FD_66440 | JGI IMG/M metagenome (GOLD analysis project Ga0070741, IMG submission 66440) | Surface soil microbial communities from Centralia Pennsylvania, which are recovering from an underground coalmine fire - Coalmine... | ecosystem: Environmental > Terrestrial > Soil > Unclassified ...
CGTCGAGCGCCTTGCGCTGATCGTCGACGCCGACGCCTTTGGTCGGCGTGCGGTTGTCGCCGCGCATGCCGTAGATGTAATCCTGGCCGGCGACCATCGACGAAGCCGACTCCACGGCGTAGCGGTGATACATGTAGATCGGCACGAGCGGTTCTTCGATCGTCGCCATCGGCATGCCGGCGCGGATCGAATGCTCGCCCATGTGATCCAGCGCGGCGCGCCGCACTTTCATCATCCGGAACAGCTCGTCGGCCTGATCGACGCCGTTCGACCACTGGTCGACTTTCGGATGCGCGTCCAGATCCTGGTTCGTCAAGTAAATCAGATCGTCCTTCCACGCATCGTCGAGGATCTTGGTGAGGGCTGCTTTCTCGTCGGTGCCCGGCGGGAACTGGCGGTAGCCGTAGTTGATAGTGACCTTGTCCCAGTCGCCGATGTGCTGCGGGTACGCGTCGTTGATGTCGATCGTCCCATCGGGGTTCAGCTTCTCGAGCGGATGCGGATAGTCCATCACCGAGATCCACCCCTTAGTGCTGTCGTAGTAGTTGTGGCCGAGGCCGAGCGTGTGGCCGGTCTCGTGCGCGGCGAGCTGACGGATGCGCTTGAGCGCCGCTTCGTACAGCACCTGCGGATGCTCGTTGCCGTTGACGTACGGCGAGAGGAGGCCTTCGAAGATCAGATAGTCCTGGCGATCGCGCAGCGAGCCGAGCGTGACGGTGGCCTTGATGATCTCGCCGGTGCGCGGATCGGCGATCGATCCGCCGGTCGACCAGCCGCGCGTCGATCGATGGACCCAGTTGATCATGTTGTAGCGGATGTCCATCGGGTCGGCGCCCTCGGGGAGGACGTCGACCTTGAAGGCGTTGCGGAAGCCGGCGGCGTCGAACGCCTGGCTCCACCAGCTCGCGCCCTCGACCAGCGCTTTCTTGACGTCGTCTGGCGCGCCCGAGTCGACCCAGTACTGAATCGGCTTGACCGGCTCGCTGATCGCCGCGTTCGGATCTTTCTTCTCGAGTCGGTGACGCCGGATGTAGCGCTGCACCATCTGATCGCCGATCGGCACGCTGTAGTCGACGTAGTTCAAGCCGCCGTAGCCGGCGCGCGGATCGTCGTAGCGCGGCTTGTAGCCGTCGTCGGGCAGCTCGACGAGCGAGACGTGCTCGCGCAGCGTCACGGCGTCGGCCGACGGCGTCACGCTGGCCACGGTGCCGGAGAAGAGTCCGCCGCCGCGTCCGCCGCCGCCGGCCGCGGGCGGTTCGATGCGCTGCGGTCCCTGCGCCGGACCGGCGCCGCCGCCGCGTCCGTTCGCCGCGTCGTTGACGAACGTGAGCGTCGTCTCGATCTCGGTGTTCTTCGGGAACGCTTTCGTGCGCGGCATGTAGATCGCGCTGCGTGTCTGGTCGACGCGGTAGGTGCCGGGCCGCAGCGCGCCGGCGGCGCCGAACACGTCGCGGACCAGGAACGGCGTCGCGTCGACGATCACGTGTCCGTTGGTTTCGCCGGCGACGGTGAATCCCCACAGAATCGATTTCGCGAACGAGTCCTCGACCGATTTGCGCTCGGCGACGTTGACGCTGCTCGAGCGGAAGTTCTCGTTCGGCTGGACGAGAAACACTTTCGGCCCGACGCGCTCGAAGTGGACGATGCGTCCGCCGCCGGCGATGCCGCGGTCGAGGCCGATGTCGTTGGATCCGAGTCCGGCGGCGAGGCCGGTCACGTACAGGAAGGGGCTGTCGAACTTCGGGATCTCGAGGAAGAGCGATCCGGTGCGGTCTTCCCAGTAGAGCGGAAAGAGGCCGTCGATCTTCTGCATGCTGGCGAGGCGGTCGCCGATCGAGGCGCCGCCGCCTTGTGCTGGCGTCTGACCGCCGCCGCGGCCTTGCGCGTGGAATGGCGCGGTGGTCAGCAGTCCAACGGAAAAAAGGACCGCGAGCAGGAAAACGAATCTTCGTAACATAAGGGTTCCTCTTGAAGAGGCCGTGATTATGACTGATATCGAGACGTTGAAGTATCCCGTCGGGAAACTGCCGCGTGTCGTGACGCCGCTCGATCGCGCGACCCGCGACGCGCATCTGCGCACGCTCGAGGCGCTGCCGGCGCGCTTTCGTACACTGACCGGCGCGTTGAGCGACGCGCAGCTCGAGACGCCGTATCGTCCCGGCGGCTGGACCATCCGCCAGGTAGTCCACCATGTGCCCGACAGCCACATCAACGCCTACGTGCGGATGAAGCTCGCCGCGACGGAGGACGCGCCGACGATCCGCACGTACGAGGAGCAGCTGTGGGCCGAGCTGCCCGAGGCGAAGCGCGGACCGATCGGCGTGTCGCTCGATCTGCTCGAGGCGGTGCATGGGCGGTGGCTGGCGTTTCTGCGCGCGTATCCGGAGTCGGAGCTGCAGCGCGTGTTCGTCCATCCGGCGTGGGGACGCGTGACGATCGACGAGGGGATCGCGATGTACGCGTGGCATTCGCGTCATCACACGGCGCACATCGAGCAAGCTCTGGCGCTGCGCTGACGCTGAACCGCCGCCGAGCGGTGCCAGGCGAGTGCCTGGCACGTGCCTGTCACGTGCCTGGCACTTGCCTGGCACTAGCTGGGCCGTCCGGGCGCGGAACGCGGAGTGCATTTCCGTTTCGCGCGGAGGCCTCCATGCGCCCTCTTTATCTCCTCGGCCGCGCGATTTTCGGCGGCTACTTCCTCTACAACGGCATCAATCACTTCGTGAACCGCGAAATGATGAGCCAGTACGCCGGCGCGAAAGGCGTCGCCGCACCTGACGCCGCCGTCGCGGCGAGCGGCGCGATGCTCGTCGCCGGCGGACTCAGCATTCTGACCGGACTCAAGCCGCGCCAGGGACTCGCGGCCATCGTCGGCTTTCTGATCCCCGTCTCGCTGCAGATGCATCGTTTCTGGGAAGAGCCGGACGATCAGCGCCGCATGGCGGAGATGATCAACTTCACGAAGAACATGGCGCTCGTCGGTGCCTCGCTGATGCTGCTGCAGCTCGAGCATCCGTGGCCGGTCAGTGTCGACGAGGCGCGCGCCGACGACGAGGAGATGTTCGTGCGCCTCGGCGGACGCGACCTGCGAGCCCTACCGGCCTGATTTATGCACCGGCGCCGTTCGTCATGAACGACGCGCAATCAGCCGTCACGCGAACGTCGGCGACGCTCCTCTGGTCGCTCGTGGCCCGTTCGTTCGGGCTCGCGGCCGGCGTCGGCGCCGCACTGCTTGCCGCGGCGGCGCTCCTTCGGGTGTCATGACCGTCGCCGCCGCGTTTCTTCAGTCCGCCTTGGATCCCGCGGGTCCACAGGCCGCGCACATCGCACGCCTGTGGTGGCTGCTGTTCTGGATCAGCGCCGGCGTCTTCGTCCTCGTGCTCGCATTTCTCGCTGCCGCGCTGCGCCACCGCGGCGCGCAGACCTCCGAACGCCGTCTCACCTTCGGTGTGTCCCTCGCCACCACCGTCACGGTCGTCGTCCTCTTCATCATCCTGGGCGTGACGATGTGGACCGAGCGCGTGAACGCGACGCTGGGCGCGTCGAGCGCGGTGACGATCGAGCTGACCGGACATCAATTCTGGTGGGAAGTGCAGTACGACGCCGCGAATCCATCCGATCGCGTCACGACCGCGAACGAAATGCACATCCCGGTCGGCCGCCCCGTTGTCTTGAAAGTGACGTCGCGCGACGTGATTCACAGCTTCTGGGCGCCGAACCTTCAGGGCAAGCGCGACCTCATCCCCGGCTACACGACGGCGATCTGGCTGCAAGCGGATAGGCCGCAGACGTTCCGCGCGCAGTGCGCGGAGTTCTGCGGCCGGCAGCATGCGCACATGGCGATGGAAGTCGTCGCCGAGCCGGAAGCCCAATACGAGCAGTGGCTCGCCGCGCGGAAGGCGCCGGCGCGCGAGCCGACGGACGCCGGCGCAATGCGCGGCCGCGAGGTGTTCCTGACGCGCCAGTGCGTGCTCTGCCACCGGATCCGCGGCACGCTCGCCGCCGGACTCGTCGGTCCCGATCTAACGCACGTCGCGAGCCGCGGCACGCTCGCCGCCGGCACGCTGCCGAACACGACCGGACACCTCGCGGGTTGGGTCGTCAACCCGCAGGCGTTGAAGCCGGGCAGCCAGATGCCGGACAACGAGATGACGTCGGAGGAGCTGCAGTCGCTGCTCGCGTATCTGGAGACGCTCAAGTGAGGGACCCCGACCACGAACTACCGCCCGTGCGCGAAGATCCCGAGCAGCTCGAACAGACGTGGGCCGATCCGCCTGGTCTCGTCGGCTGGATCACGACGGTCGATCACAAACGGATCGCGACACGTTATCTGGTCACCGCGTTCGCGATGTTCCTGCTCGGCGGCGTGCTCGCGTCGCTGATGCGGTTGCAGCTCTCGCGGCCGGAGAACACGCTGTTCGGTCCCGACTTCTACAACCAGTTGTTCACCACGCACGGCACGAACATGATGTTCCTGTTCGCCGTGCCGGTCACGCAGGCGCTCGGCATCTACCTGGTGCCGCTGATGGTCGGCTCGCGCAACATCGCGTTCCCACGGATGGTCGCCTACAGCTACTGGCTGTATCTCGGCGGCTGCCTGATGTTGTGGATCCCGTTCCTGCTGAACACCGGCCCGGACATGGGCTGGTTCTCGTACACGCCGCTCGCGGAGCTGCTCTACACGCCGACCAAGCGCGCCGACGTCTGGGCGCAGATGATCACGTTCACCGAGGTCGCCGGCCTCGCCGTCGCCGTGGCGATCGTCGTCACCGTGCTGAAGCTGCGCGCGCCGGGCATGTCGCTGAACCGCATCCCGATCTTCGTGTGGGGGATGGTGGTGCAGTCGTTCATGATCATCTTCGCGATGCCGGCGGTGATGCTCGCCAGCACGTGCCTGATTCTCGATCGTCTCGCGAACACACACTTCTTCGACGTCGACCGCGGCGGCGACGCGCTGCTCTGGCAGCACCTGTTCTGGTTCTTCGGCCATCCCGAGGTCTACATCATCTTCATCCCGGGCACCGCGATGGTGTCGACGATCGTCACGACGTTCTCGCGCCGCCACATCTTCGGCTACCTCGCCGTGGTGATGTCGCTCGTGTCGACCGGCTTCATCGGGTTCGGCCTGTGGGTCCATCACATGTTCGCCACGGGGCTGCCGAAGCTCGGCGAGTCGTTCTTCACCGCGGCGAGCATGGTCGTCGCCATCCCGACGGGGATTCAGTTCTTCTGCTGGATTGCGACGCTCTGGAGCGGCCGCGTGAAGATCAGCACGCCGTTCGTGTGGATTCTCGGCTTCTTCTGGGTCTTCCTCATCGGCGGCCTCACCGGCGTGATGCTCGCGTCGGTGCCGCTCGATCTTCAGGTTCACGACACGTATTTCGTCGTCGCGCACCTGCACTACGTGCTCATCGGCGGAACGGTCTTCCCGCTGTTCGGATCGTTCTACTACTGGTGGCCGAAGTTCACCGGCCGGATGATGAACGCGGCGCTCGGCGTCGCGTCGTTTCTGTGCTTCTTCGTCGGCTTCAACCTGACGTTCTTTCCGATGCACCTGCTCGGCCTGCACGGCATGCCGCGCCGCGTCTACACCTACCCGCCCGACGCCGGCTGGACGACGATGAACGGGCTGGAGCTGGTGGGCGTCGCCTTCATGACGCTCGGCGTCATCCTCTTCATCGTCGATGCGTGGTCGTCGCTGCGGGCCGGCGTGGCGGCGAGCGACGATCCGTGGCAGGCCGGCACGCTCGAGTGGGCGACCTCGTCGCCGCCCCCCGCGTACAACTTCCTGCATCCGCTGACGGTCGCCGGACGCGAGCCGCTGTGGGACAACCCGCCGGATCAGCCGATCGTCGTCGGCCTGCGCAGCGACGTGCGCGATGTGCTCGTCACGCACGTGATGGATGCGGAGCCCGATCACCGCGTCGAATTCCCGGAACCGACGAAATGGCCGCTGCTGACGGCGCTGTCGACGTCCGCGTTGTTCGTCGGATCGATCTTCACCGCGTGGGCGGTCGTCTACTGCGCGGTGCCGCTGTTCGTGTCGATGACCGGATGGTTCTGGCCGAAGCATCCGGGCGAGACCGGCACGCAGGCGTGGCCGATCGCGCACCGGACGCTGCCGATGCCGAGCGAACCGCCGAGCGGGAGAGCGGCATGACTAGTCGTCAGTCGGCAGTCGGCAGTCGTCAGTCGGCAGTCGTCAGTCGGCAGTCTCAGTCGTCAGTCCGGACGCTCGACGTGTCCATGCTCGCGCCGGGCGGCTTCGGGCACCGCAGCCTGATGTGGTGGGGCACGCTCGGGCTCGTATTGATCGAGGGGACGATGTTCGCGCTCGCGATCGGCGCGTACTTCTACCTGCGCTCGCGCAACACGTACTGGCCGCCGCAGAACATCGCGCCGCCCGACCTCACGTGGGGCACGCTGAACCTTCTCGTGCTGCTCGCCAGCGCGGTGCCCAACGAGCTCGCGAAGAAAGCGGCGGAACACGTCGATCTGCGCGCGGTGCGCGTCTGGCTCGTCGTCTGTCTGGTGTTCGGTCTGGCGTTCAACCTCGTTCGCGTGTTCGAGTTCCTGCACCTGAACGTGACGTTCTCGAACGACGCGTACGGATCGATCGTCTGGCTGCTGCTCGGCCTCCACACGGTGCACATCGCGACCGATGTCGCCGACACCGGCGTCCTCACCGCGCTGATGTTCATCGGACCCGTCGAAGAGAAGCGGTTCGTGGACGTCCAGGAGAACGCCGTCTACTGGTACTTCGTCGTCTTCACGTGGCTGCCAATCTACGGAGTGATCTATTGGGCGCCCAGGATCATTTGAGCGCGGAGTGGTCTACGTCGTACTCGGGCATCTGGACGCAGTGGACCGGTGTCCTCGCCGGACCGATCGCGTGGTCCGTGATGCTCGGGCTGGACTATTCGCTGACCAAGTGGAGCTGCGGCCACAGCACGGCCTATGTGCTCCAGGTGATCGCCGTGCTCGCGCTCGCGTGCACGGCGGCCGGCGCGTTCGCCGCGTGGCGGACGCTGATGCTCGTGCCGGCGACCGTGTCCGACGCTGGCCCGGCGACGAGCGCCGCGCCAGCGGTCGCCATGAGCCGCAGCAAGTTCATGGGACTGCTCGGCCTGACCGCGTCGGCGCTCTTCGGCCTGCTGCTCGTCGCCGAATCGGTGCCTATCTGGACGCTGCACGGTGTTTGCTGGTAGCGCACTCGCGGCGTTCGCGCTCGTCTACGCAATCGGCGTCGTCCGCGTGTGGCGTCACGCCGGCATCGGCCATGGCATCACGCGCGGCCAGGCGATCGCGTTCGCGCTCGGCTGGCTGACGCTCGTCGTCGCGCTCGTCGCCCTCGACGATCTCAGCGACACGCTGTTCGCGGCGCACATGGCGCAGCACGAGCTGCTGATCCTCGTCGCGGCGCCGCTCGTCGCGTTCTCGTCGCCGTACGTCGCGTGCCTCTGGGCGCTGCCGGCCTCCGCCCGGCTGCGCACGCCGCGTCTCCCGCTCGCCGGCTACGCCACCGCGCCGGCGGTCGTCTGGCTGCTGCACGCGATCGCGCTGTGGGTGTGGCACGTGCCGTCGCTCTACGACGCGGCGCTGGCCCACGAGCTGCTGCATGCGCTCGAGCACGCGTCGTTCTTCGGCAGCGCGGCGCTGTTCTGGTGGGGCCTCGCGCACGGCCGCTACGGGCGCGCGGGGTACGGCGCGGCGGTCGTGTACGTCTTCGCGACCGCGATGCAGAGCGGCATCCTCGGCGCGCTGATCACGTTCGCGCCGCACGTCTGGTATCCCGCGTACGACACCGCGGCGGCCGCGCGCTTCGGCCTGACGCCGCTCGAAGACCAGCAGCTCGCGGGGCTCCTGATGTGGGTGCCGGCCGGCTTCGTCTTCATCGCCGGCGGGCTGTACTTCTTCGCGGCGTGGCTGAAGGAGTCGGAGCGGCGCGCCGATCTCTTCGCCGCGCGATGAAGAACATCTCGAAGATCGGACTCGGCATCCTCACAAGCATCGGGGGCTACCTCGAAGTGGGATCGATCGGCACGGCGCTGCAGGCCGGCGCGCAGTTCCGCTACGGCCTGCTGTGGGCGCTCGCCGTCGGCACGGTGTGCATCGCGGTGCTGACCGAAATGACCGGGCGGCTCGCGGCCGTCAGCCAGCACACGGTCGTGGACGCGATGCGCAAACGCTTCGGCGTCGCGTTCCAGATCTGGCCGCTCGCCACGCAGGTCGTCGTCGATCTGTTCGTGCTCGCGTCGGAGATCGGCGGCGCGGCGCTCGCGCTGCAATTCGCGACGGGCGTGTCGATCCGCGTGTGGGCGATTCCGACCGCGCTGCTCGTGTGGGCGCTTCTGTGGTTCGGCACGTTCGCGACGATCGAAAACGGCGTCGCGCTGCTCGGCTTGATCACGCTCTGCTTCGTCGTCGCGGCGGTGACGCTCGGGCCCGACTGGCACGACGCGGCGCGCAATCTGCTGCCGCACACGCGCAGCGACCACGCCGCGCACTACGCCTACCTCGCCGTCGGCATCCTGGGTGCGACGATCAGCCCGTATCTCGTGACGTTCTATTCGTCCGGTGGCGTCGAAGAGCACTGGAAGGCGAAGGACCTGACGCCGAACCGGCTCGTCGCCGCGCTCGGAATGTCGTTCGGTGCCCTCGTCGCGATGGCGGTCGTCGTCGTCGCGGCGCTCGTGCTCGCGCCGCGCGGCATCCGCGCCGACACGTATCAGGAGGCGGCGTTCGTCCTCACGATTCCGTTTCCGCGATGGGGCTGGACGCTGTTCTGGATGTCGCTGTTCATCGGATGCGTCGGCGCCGCGCTGGAACTCGCGCTCGACGCGAGCTACATCGTGGCCCAGTCGTTCGGGTGGGACTGGGGCGAGAGCCAGCGCCCTGCCGAGGAAGCGCGCTTCGCGATGGTCTACACGCTCGGCCTCGCGGTGGCGCCGATCCCCGCGCTCGCCGGCATCGATCCGCTGAAGCTGACGATGTTTTCGATGGCGCTGACGGTAGTGGTGCTGCCCATCGTCGTCGCGCCGCTGCTCGTGATCATGAACGACAAGCAGTACCTGAAGTCGCACACGAACGGCGTCGCGTCGAACGTCGCCGTCGCGGCAATCGTGGCGCTCGCATTTCTGCTTGCGGCGGTCGCGATCCCGCTGCAGATCGTCGGAGCAGGATGATGGACCTCGTCCGAGATCTTCTCGACGTGCAGCTGGTGGATCGCGAAGGGCAGGGGCTCGGCCGCGTGGACGGCCTCGTGCTGCGTCTCCGCGAGGGCGCGCCGCCGCGGCTTGTGGCGCTCGACGTCGGCGCCGCCGTCGCCGCTCGACGCGTGCACCCGCGCGTCGCTGCGGTCCTGAGATGGTTCACGCGGCGTGTTCTGCCGTCCGTCCGCACGGTGCGCTACGCGCCGGCGCTGATTCGCGACGTCGGCATCGACGTCGAGCTCGACGTCGTCGCGTCCGACGACCCGCGTCTGCTGCGGTTCGAGAAGTGGCTGAGCCGTCACGTCATCGGCAAGATTCCGGGAGGACGGGCGTGAGCCGTCGCCGTACGGTCCGCGTCGAGGACCTCGTCGGGCAGCCCGTGCACGCGCCGGACGGCCGCGTCGCCGGACGGATCGAAGAAATCCGCGTGCACCGACACGGCGACGCGTACGAAGTGACGGAGTATCTGCTGGGAACCGGCGCGCTGTTCGAGCGCCTCGCGCTGGCGCGTGTCTGGTTCCGGCATCGGCCGGCGATGAGGCGCGCGCGTTGGGATCAGATCGACATTTCGCATCCGGAGCGGCCGCGTCTCTTGTGCGCGCCCGAGCAGCTGACACGTGAATGAACGGCGCATCGCCTGCGTCGATCTGAACGGCGTGCTCGACGCGTACACCGGGTGGCGCGGCGCCGATCATTTCGATCCGCCGCGGCCGGGCGCACGCGCGTTCCTCGAAGCGCTCGCCGCGTGCGACTTTCACGTCGTCGTCTTCACGACGCGGTGGCCGGACGATGTGTGGCGGTGGCTGAAGGAACACGGGTTCGTCGACGATCGCGCCGTCTGCTTCCGCGGCGATTTCGCCGACACGCTGCGCGAGATCGATCGATTCGCGGCGCACTGGGAATCATGACGCGCGTGTTGCTGATTCGTCACGGGCGCTTCGACGGCGTGGGCCAGAAGCACGCCGGCCGCGCGCCGGGCACGCACCTCAACGCGGACGGCCGCGGCGATGCGCAACGGCTCGCGGCCATGCTCCACTCCGTTCGCCTCGACGCGATCGTGTCGAGTCCGCTCGAGCGGACGATCGAGACGGCGCAGCCCGTGGCTGCCGATCACGGCTTGACGATTGAAGTGGAGCCGTCGCTCGTCGAATTCGACACTGGCGCGTGGACCGGACGCACGTTCGCGGATCTCGACGGCGATCCGCTGTGGCGCCGGTTCAATACGGTGCGATCGCTGACGCCCGCGCCGGCCGGCGAACTGATGCTCGCCATCCAACATCGCGCGGTCGACGTGCTGTTCGCACTCCGCCGGCGGTTTCCGGCCGGCACCGTCGCCGTCGTGTCCCACGGCGACGTGATCCGCGGCGTGCTGCTGTACGCGCTTGGCATGCCGATCGACTTTCATCACCGGCTCGACATCTCGCCGGCGCGCGTCAGCATCATCGAACTGGACGAGGATTCGATTCGCGTGCTGCAAGTGAACGGCGATAGCGCGCTGCCGCCTGCCTGAACCGTCGCGGCGTCCGGACGCCACGAGGCGCTGCTGCAGACGAGCGCGCTCTATCAGCGTCTGTGCGCCGGCCTCGCGCTCGACGACACCACGCACGCGTCCGCGACGCGCGCGCTATAACCGGGACGCCGTTTCGGTCCGCGCGCCCCGCGCCATCATCATTACGTCGATTCCGCAGCCGGCAGGGTGATCGCCGGCGCGTTCGCCGCCGCCACGCCGACCGGGCGGTGACGATCCGTCCAGCGCTGACGGACGATGCCGGCGAAGAAACAGAGCCACAGTTCGTGCTCGAACGCCGTCTTCACGTCGCGGGTCATCGTGCGCCATGCGGCGCTGCGCAACGAGCGGCCGGCCTTCGCGACGAGCGGCAGCGGCACGCCGCCGATTTGCGCGACGTCGACGTGGCGCGACCGTTCCAGTTCGGGCTCCTCCATGTCGAACCCGCCGTGTTGGAAGAGCATCGCGCGGCTGATGCCGTGCCAGTACAGCCACCGCCGAAAATACTGCTTCGTCAGCCGCTCGCTCTTGACGAGATGGTGCACGACCATGTCGGGCAGATAGAACCCGCGTGCGCCCAGGGCGCGTGCGCGCAGGTGCCATTCGCGCTGGGCCTGATTGCGCAGCGTGCCGGTCTTGCGTCCCAGCCGATTGTCGAACAGGCCGACGCGCTCGAACACTTCTCGGCGGTAGGCCACGTTGACCCCGAGCGGCCACGAAATGTTGCGGCCGAACTCGCGCACATTCGGTCCGTGATCGAGCAGCGCGATCACCTTGGCGTGCAGGCCACAATCTTCGGCGAGCCACAGCGGCTTCGGTCCGCCCCATAACGGCCGCACGCGTCCGCCGACGAAATCGCACGCGTAACGGTCGAGGCCGTCCATCGCGCGCTCGAGCCAGTCCGGTTCGAACCGCGCGTCGTCGTCGGTCGCGGCGATCACGCGGCCGGCAGCGGCGCGAATGCCGGCGTTCAGGGCCGCGTACTTGCCGTCCTCCGGTTCGTAGAGATAGCGAACCGGAAACGGCGCACGGTCGGCGGCACCCAGCACGACCGAACGCGTCTCGTCCGTCGAGTGATTGTCGACGACCAGCAGCTCAGCCCGACCCGGGAGGCGAACCGCGAACAAACTGTCGAGCGTGTCGCGCAGATCGCCGGCGCGATTCGCCGTGCAAATGACGATCGAGATGTCCATACCGCCCAGCTCCCCTTTCAAAGGATGGGCCATTCATTAACAAGTGATTAACGACCATTTGGGAAACTGTTGTGTCGTGCACTTCCGACGATCGCGAAAATAGTTCTGCTCTGCGCCGTTGACGCATACGGATCAGCGGGAACGGCGCTTGCCTCTCGCGTCGCCCATGCGACGTACCGTCGTGTCCGCTCTGCTGCTGGCATTTCTCCTCGGCTCCGCCTACGACATCGTCGCCGACGAGGAGCACTGGCCGTTTTCGCAATACCCGATGTTCTCCGGCGTGTGGCACAGTCCGACGTTCACGTGGCTGCGCTTGTACGGCGTGGCGAATGATGGCCACGAATTCGCGCTGGACGCGAATCGCTACGTGTCGCCGTTCGATCAGTCGCGGCTGCCGAAGGTGCTGCGCCGCATGCTCGAGCAGCGCGACGGCACCGCGCGCGTTCGCCAGGCGCTTGGCGACCTCGCGGCGCGTTACGAAACGCTGCGTCGCGACGGCGCACACGACGGTCCGCGGCTGGCGCAACTGCGGCTGTACGAGGTCGAGTGGACGATCGATTCGCAGGCGCGGAACGTCGATCACCCCGATCGCCGCCGCCTGATTGCGGAGGTGCAGCCGTGATTCGCCGCTGGAACGCCTTCTGGTTTGCGCCGGGCGATCCGGTGACGCTCGGCGTCTGTCGGCTGTTGTTCTTCGGCGGGCTGTTCCTGTGGCGGCTCCCGTACGACTTCAGCACCTGGGGCGCCTACTCGTCGGTCTTCTGGATGCCGATCTGGCTGTTCGACACGCTGCGGCTGCCCGCGTTTTCGCCCGACACGTTGATGTGGGTGCAAACCGTGTGGAAGGCGTCGTTGTTTCTGAGCGCCGTCGGCCTGTTCGCGCGGCCCGCGATGACGGTCGCGTTCGTCCTCGGCGTGTACCTTCTCGGACTCCCGCAGAACTTCGGTCAGACGCAGCACTTCGACACGCTCGTCGTCTTTGCGAGCGGCGCGCTCGCGATGTCGCGTGCGGCGGACGCGGTGTCGATCGACGCCTGGCTGCGGCCGCGACGCGCCGACGACGCCGGCGAGTACACCTGGCCGATCAAGTTCGTCTGGGTGGCGATGGCGGTGATCTTCTGCGCCGCGGGGCTGTCGAAGCTGCGTCACTCCGGCGTCGAGTGGTTTCTCTCCGACAACATGTCGTGGCTGCTGTGGCGCCAGCAGTACCACATCTCGGACGGCGAGCCGCTGACGCGCTGGGGCATCTGGGTTGCCAACCACGGATCGCTGGCGCGCGCCATGGCGGCAAGCGCCGTGTGCATCGAGACGTGCTTTCCGCTCGTGATCGTCAGTCGCCGCGCACGTTACGTGATCGCGCCGGCCGGACTGCTGTTCCTGGTCGGCATTCGCGCGCTGATGGGTCCGACGTTCGAGCAGTTCATGCTCTGCTACGTCTTCTGGGTGCCGTGGGGCCTGCTCTACTCGGTCAGGGCGAGGAGCACCGCGATCGGCGCGACGAGCAGCCCGACGACGACGCCGAGCATCGCGACGAGCGCGTGCTGCACGACGAGATCGGGCAACGATCGCCACGTGGAGGCGATCGCGCCGGCGGCGAGCGCGACGAGACAGGCGACGGTCGTCAACTGAACCGCGATCATCGGACGCTCGATCGTCAGCGCCGCCTCGGCACGCGTCCGGATCGTCGCTCGCCACCAGACGAGATCCGCGGGCGGCAGGTGCGCCATCTCCGCGACGCACGCCTCGTCGTCGCGTAGCGCGGCCGCCAGCGTCATCTCGTCGATGCGATCGCGATCGTCGGCTTCGTGCGTCATCGCCGTGTCTCCTCGAGCAGCGCCGCAAGCTTCCGCCGCGCGCGAAACAACAGCAGCTTGATGCTCGCCGCCTTCAGGCCGAGCGTGTCGGCAATCTCGCGGTGCGACGAGCCGTTCACGTAGGCGAGCCAGACGAGCGCACGATCGCGTGGCCGCAGCTTCGCCATCGCGCGGCCGAGGTCGACCCGGCGCGCGGCAGTCCCCGCCACATCGACCGGCGCGAGGGCCGTCTCCTGGTCGAGCGGTTCTGACGCCGACTCCGGCGACCGACGTCGCCGCAAATCGAGCGCGAGGTTCGTCGCGATCCGAAACAGGTAGTGGCGCCGATGCGCTTCGTCTTCGAGCGCCGCCGCTGACGATTTCAGGAAGCGGTAGTAGGTCTCCTGCAGGAGATCGTCGGCCAGCCGGCGATCGCCGCACACGCGCGCGAGATACGCCCAGAGCGGACGAGACGTCCGGTCGTAGAACAAGCGGAACGCGTCCTCGGTCATCACGAGGCCCTCGTCGGCCGACGCGGCCGCCTCACGCGGAAGGCAGTGATCGATCGTCATGGACGCGACTGGGCCGGCTCGTCGAGAAGACCGAGCCGGCGCGAGAGCACGAGCGATGCGGCGGCGGACAGCAGGAATCCGACGCCCACGGCCGTCGTCACGATTGCGACGATGCGGATGGCGTCGGCCAGCTCCTCCATGGCGCGCGGCGCGCCGATCCAGAGGCCCGTTCCGGCGAGCGCGAGCACGATCCCGACCTGGACGGACCACAAAATCCGTGAAACGGGCGACCGGACTCCGGATCGCGCGTCGGGCAGGTCGGCGGTCAGCACCATGGCGCGCTCGGCGGCTGGCGACTGCAGATAGGCCATCACGTCGCCGGCGGCCGTGAGGCGATCGATGATTCTCGTCTGCGCGTCGGTTTGCAGCTTCACGGCCCGCGTCCATCGCCGGTACTCGATCAGCGTCCGGGCGAGATACACGAGCCCCACGATCGCTGCGATGATCGCCAGCGGAACCATGAACGCCCAGATCATGTCTTCGTGTGCGCGGGCGACCTGTGCGGCCGCGGCTGGGTCCTGGGCCGCGAGCGGGGCGGCGCCGACGAGCAGCATGACGAGGGTGAAACGAATCGGTTGCGGCATCACCATTCCAATACGGGACGGTGGCCGTGAGGTTAACAAACGCGATACCCTAACCGCACACTCATGGCGGACCGGAAACCGGCCGGAGACATCACCATCTTGCTGTCGCGGTGGCGGAAGGGATCGCCCGAAGCCGAAGAGCAGCTGATGTCGCTCGTCCAGGCGGAGCTGCGGAAGCTCGCGGCGAGCTACCTGCGGCGCGAACGCGGCGGCCATACGCTGCAGCCGACCGCGATCGTCAACGAGGCGTACATCCGGTTGATGCCGCAGCGCGGCGTCCAGTGGGCCAACCGCGCGCACTTTTTCGGGATTGCCGCGAAGATGATGCGGCGTGTGCTCGTCGATCACGCGCGGCGGCGCCGCGCCGCGAAGCGCGAAGGCTTCGCCGGCGATCCGATTACGCTGTCGAACGTCGCCGATCCCGCTGGCGGCGAGAACATCGACGTGCTCGCGCTCCACGAGGCGCTCGCCGAGCTCACGACGCTCGACGAACGGCAGGCCGAGATCGTCGAGCTGCGCTTCTTCGGCGGACTGAAGATCGACGAAGTGGCCGAAGCGGTCGGCGTCTCGCCCGCCACGGTCAAGCGCGAGTTGACGACGGCGACGGTGTGGCTGCGGCACAAGATGCGGGGGCGCTAGGTGGACGCGGCCGGCTGGCAGCGCGCAAAGCCGATCATCGAGGAGGCGCTGCACCGTCCGCCCGACGCACGCCGCGCGTTCGTCGAATCGGCGTGCGCCGACGCGGCGCTGTGTACCGAAATCGTGGCGCTCCTCGAGTCGTACGCGCTCGAAGACGAACAGCCGCTGCCGCACGCGCAGAGTACGCAGAGCGATCTCGCCTCCGAGGTGTCCGCCGGCGCCGGGCAGCCGGTCACGTTCGAGTTTTCGCCCGGTCTGGAAGTGGGGGATCGCTACGTGCTCGTCGCGCCGCTCGGCAAGGGCGGCGGCGGCGAAGTCCATCGCGCGCGCGACCAGCGGCTGCAGCGCGACGTCGCGATCAAGATCCTGCCGCCGCGCGGCGGCGCCGAGGACTCGCGCCGCATCCGCGAGGCGCGCGCTGCGGCGCAGCTCAATCATCGCGGCATCGCGACGATCCACGACGTCTTCGATCTCGACGGCCGCGCCTGCATCGTCATGGAACTCGTCGACGGCGATACGCTCGCGCAGCGGATCCGCGATACGCCGTTCGCGCTCGACGAGGTCGTGCGCATCGGCGTCCAAATCGCGGACGCGGTGGAGCACGCGCATGCGTGCGGCATCCTGCACTGCGATCTCAAGCCCGCGAACGTGAAATTCGCCGCCGACGGCACCATCAAGGTCCTCGACTTCGGCCTGGCGCGGCGGACCGAGCAGAGCGCGGCGGCCGTGCGCGGCGTCACGGGGCTCACTGCCGGATCGCTCGACGGGCTCGCGCTCGGGACGCCCGGCTACATGTCGCCGGAGCAACTGCTCGGCCTGCCGATCGATTTCCGATCCGACGTCTACAGCCTCGGCGTCATCGTGTACGAGATGGCGACGGGCCAGCGGCTCTTCGACGGATCGAGCGTGATGTCGACCGCCGTGGCGGTGCTGTCGGCGCCGGTGCCCGATCTGCCGCGCCGCGTGTCGCGGCGTCTGCGGACGGTGATCCACCGCGCGCTGAGCCGCAAACCGGAGGACCGGTATCCGTCAGCGGCGGAACTGCGGGATGCGCTCGCGGCCGTGCCGCGCGCGTTCTGGCGAAACCTCGTGCGGCAGTCGTTCGTCTGATCAACAGAGGCCATGCATGACTGCGGATCAACTGATCGAGGCGGTGAAGAAGCTGGTGCACGAGGGCAACGTGCGCCGCGTGATCATCAAACAACACGGACGCTCGATTGCCGAGTTCCCCGTCACCGTCGGCGTCGTCGGCGCGGTGCTGGCGCCGATGGTCGCCGCCATCGGCGCGATCGCCACGGTCGCGACCGACTGTACGGTCGAGGTCGAGCGCGCGGACGACGAGACGACGCCCAAGCAGGGCGTGGCGTAGCGGACCGGCGCGCGTCACGCGCGCGTGAAGCCGAATAGCGTGTGATCGGCCGTCCGACGGCCCGCATGCCAGTCGAGCAGCAGCCGCGACGCGAGAAATCCGAGCGTCATGCCGTTGCCGCCGTATCCGAGCGCGAACAACTGGCGCGGATACCGGCGATGCGGACCGATGTACGGCAGTCCGTCGGGCGTCATCACGAAGAGCCCTTCCCACGCGTAGTCGATCGTGACGTCGGCGAGCATCGGAAAGCGCTCGACGAAGTAATCGAGGACGCGCATCGCGCCGGCGGCGAAGGCCCGGCGCCGATCGCGCTCGCGAACGCGCGTGCGATCGCCGCCGCCGAGCATCAACCGTCCGTCCGGCGTCCAGCGGCCGTAGTGATACGGTCGTCCCGTTTCCCAAATCATCAGCGGCCCCAGCCCGACGCGCTCGCGCTCCGCGCGCGTCAGCGGACGCGTCGCCGTGACGTAGGTGTGCATCATGCGAAAGCGCGCGGCGAGCGGCTCGAAGTACGGCGTCGCGTAGCCGGTGGCGACGATGGCGCGATCGGCGCGGACGCAGGCGCGATCCGTGCGGACGCGGACGCCGGCGGCCGACGCGTCCACCGTGCGGACGGGCGAACGTTCGAACACGTCCGCGCCTGCCGCGCGCGCCGCGCCGATGAACCCCAGGCAGCAGCGGTACGGATCGACGACGGCGTTGCCGTGCGTGCGGATCGCGGCGGCCCCCGCGATACCGGTGTCGCGCCGCAAGCGCGCGCGATCCAGCCAGCGCCCGCGGATGCCGGCGCGGGACCGCCGGTCGTGTTCTCGCCGGAGACCCGCGGCGGCGTCGCGCGTCAGCGCGTAGTACACCGAGTCGTGCTGCGCGAGATCGCAGTCGATGCGCAGGCCGCGAATCGACGACACCAGTTCGCGCGTGGCGTCGCGGCTGAGTTCCCAGACACGGCGCGCGCGCGCCAGGCCGTAGCGGCGCGCGAGTTCGCCGAGATCGACGTCCGGCTCCTGCATCAGGAGCGCAGTGCTCGCGGCGGTGCTGCCGCGGCCGACGCGCTCCGCCTCGAGCACGACGACGCGAAGTCCCGCCGACGCAAATCGCCACGCGATGGCCGCACCGGTGCCGCCCCCGCCCACGACGACGATATCTGCGGTGTGATCGCCGCGAAGCGACGGGAATCGTGGCGCGGTGGTCTCGCGATCGAGCCAGAACGGACGACTGAGTCGGAGGCGCGGACGCATCGAACGGCTGACCCATGTTTGGCGGTTGGCTTGCTTCACGTCAAGGTCATGACGCCGCGCACCGACACGCTGCCGCTTTGGTCCGACACCGCATCGCTTCCACGGTTTCCCAAGCTCGACCGCGATGAGGAAGTCGACGTCGCGATCGTGGGCGCCGGCATCACCGGCCTGACGGCCGCGTATCTGCTGACGCTCGAAGGCAAGCGCGTCGCCGTCCTGGATCGCGAGCGCTGCGCGCAAATCGATACGGGTCACACGAGCGCGCATCTGACGATGGTGACCGACGTCAGGCTGACCGAGCTCGTGAAGACGTTCGGCCGCGATCACGCGCAGGCGGTGTGGGACGCCGGGGCGGCGGCGCTCGCGACCATCGACGAGATCGTCCGCGCGGAACGCATCGACTGCGACTTCGCGTGGCTGCCCGGTTATCTGCACGCGCCGATCGGCGCCGACGGCGCGCGTGCAGACGCCGCGGCGTTCCGCGAAGAAGCCGTCGCGGCCGCGCAGCTCGGATTCGACGCAACGTTCGTCCGCGACGTGCCGTGGGTCGGCGGCGCTGGCGTGCGCTACGGCCGTCAGGCGCGGTTTCATCCGCGTAAGTACCTCGCCGGCGTCGCTCGGGCGATCGCCGATCGGGGCGGGATGATCTTCGAGCATACGAACGTGCAGGAGTTCTCCGACTCACCGCTCTCGCTCGTCGCCGCCGATCGCACCATCGTCTGCGACGACATCGTCCTCGCGACGCACACGCCGCTGATGGGGAACACGAGCTTGCCGCGCGCGACGCTGTTCCAGACGAAGCTCGCGCTGTACACGAGCTACGTCATCGCTGCGGAAGTGGAGCGCGGCCGCGTGCCCGACGCGTTGTTCTGGGACACCGCCGATCCGTATCACTATCTGCGTCTCGAGCCGCGGCGCGATCGCGACGTGGTCATCTTCGGCGGCGAGGACCACAAGACGGGGCAGGCGGACGACACCGCGCGTTGTTTCGAACGGCTCGAGCGCGCGCTCGCGATGCGGATCGACGGCGCGCGCGTCACGCATCGCTGGTCGGGGCAGGTCATCGAGACGCCGGACGGATTGCCGTACATCGGCGACACGGCGGCGCACCAGTTTGCCGGCACCGGATTTTCGGGCAACGGCATGACGTTCGGCACGTTGACCGGCATGATGGCGGTCGATCGGATCGTCGGCCGCGACAACCCGTGGCGCGAGCTGTTCGATCCCGGCCGCACGAAGATCCGCGGCGGCGCGTGGGACTACATCAAGGAGAACAAGGACTACCCGTACTACCTCGTGCGCGATCAGCTGACGCGCCGCTACCGCGACGCGCCGATCTGCACGCATATGGGCTGCACCGTGGAATGGAACGACGCGGAGCACACGTGGGACTGTCCGTGCCACGGATCGCGGTTCAAGACCGACGGCGCGGTGATCGCCGGCCCGGCCGAGTCGCCCATCGACGTGAAGTGATTAGGGGATATATGCTGCGCGGATGTGCGATCTGGCTCATGACCGCGCGCGCGACGCGCGCTACGGTTTTCTCGTCGACACGCCGGACATTCGTGCGCTGATCGGCGAGACGCGGCGGCTGTCGGCGGCGATCCCGGATCTCGCGGCGCGCGTCGACGCGCTGAAGCCCGCGTTCGCGGCGCTGCTCGCTCGAGACGGCTGGCTGCCCGAGAGCTGCGCGAAGCCAGACGAGACGAGCCAGATGGGCGGCGGCATCGGGCAGTACGCGCTCTATCGCGCCGACGACGGATCGCTGTGCCTCTTCTCGCTCGTCGTGCCGCCCGGCGCGTCGACGCCGGTCCACGATCACCTCGCGTGGGGGCTCGTCGGCATCTACCGCGGGCGTCAGGACGAAACGGTCTATCGCCGCCTCGACGACGGGCGCGATCCCGCGCACGCGCAACTCGAGGTGTGCAAGCGTCAGGAACTGGGGCCCGGCGAGTTCTACGCGCTGCTGCCGCCGACCGACGACATCCACGATGTGAAGACGATCTCCGACGCGCCGTCGATCTCGATCCATCTGCTCGCGAACGACACGGCGTGCGTGTGGCGGCACAAGTTCGATCCGGCATCGGGCGCCGTGACGCCGTTTCGATCCGGATACACGAATGCGCCGTGTCCGGACGCGCCGTAGATGTCCACCGTCTACCTGGTCGACGTCGACAACACGCTGCTCGACAACGACGCGGTCATCGAGGATCTCCGCCGGCATCTGCTCGATCGCTTCGGCCCCGACTGCGAACGGCGATACTGGGCGATCTTCGAACAGCATCGCCAGGAGCTGGGGTACGCGGACTATCTGGGCGCGCTGCAGCGGTTTCGCGTCGAGCACCCGCGCGACCCGAATCTGCTCGGCGTCTCGATCTACCTGCTGCACTATCCCTTCGCGGATCGACTCTATCTCGGCGCGCTCGACGTCCTCGGTCACCTCTCGCGGCGCGGGCGCGTCGTCATCCTGTCGGACGGCGACGTCGTCTTCCAGCCGCGGAAGGTCGAGCGCTCGGGCCTCTGGGCCGCGGTGGACGGCCACGTCCTCATCTATATCCACAAGGAGCAGATGCTCGACGACGTGGAGCGGAAGTATCCGGCTGATCGGTATGTGATGGTCGACGATAAAGTACGGATTCTGTCGGCGATGAAAGCGACGTGGGGCGATCGCGTGACGACCGTGTTCGTCCGGCAGGGACACTATGCACACGATCCGTCGTTGCTGGCCGCGTACGCGCCGCCGGACGTCACGATCGAGCGCATCGCCGATCTACAATTCACGGATGCCGACGATCACTTCAGGCGTTGAGCTGCGCGATCCCAAACTGTTCCGCCAGGCCTGTTACATCGACGGATCCTGGGTCGAATCCTCCGCTCATCAAACCATCGACGTCGACAACCCCGCGACCGGCCAGGTGATCGGCACGGTGCCGCGTCTGGGCCGCGGCGAAGCGCGTCAGGCGATCGAAGCGGCGGCACGCGCGTTTCCCGGCTGGCGCAAGCGCACCGCGAAAGAGCGCGCCGCCGTGATGCGCCGCTGGTTCGACCTCATGCTCGCGAACCAGGACGACCTCGCGAAGCTGATGACGACCGAGCAGGGCAAGCCGCTGTCGGAAGCGAGAGGCGAAGTCGCCTATGCCGCATCGTTTCTCGAGTGGTTCGGCGAGGAAGCCAAACGCGTGTACGGCGACACGATCCCGCCGCACCAGCCGGACAAGCGCATCGTCGTGTTGAAGGAACCGATCGGCGTCGTCGCATGCATCACGCCGTGGAACTTTCCGCTGGCGATGATCACGCGCAAGGCCGGGCCGGCGATCGCGGCCGGCTGCACCGTCGTGCTGAAGCCGGCGTCGCAGACGCCGTTCTCGGCGCTCGCGCTCGCCGAACTGGCGGAACGCGCGGGGGTGCCGAAGGGCGTGTTCAACGTGATCACCGGCAGCGCGAAGGAAATCGGCGGCGAGCTGACCGAGAACGCGATCGTTCGCAAGCTGTCGTTCACCGGGTCGACCGAAACGGGTCGAGTGCTGATGGCGCAGTGCGCCGGCACCATCAAGAAGCTGTCGCTCGAACTCGGCGGCAACGCGCCGTTCATCGTGTTCGACGACGCGGATCTCGATGCGGCGGTGGAAGGCGCGATCACGTCGAAGTACCGGAACACGGGTCAGACCTGCGTGTGCGCCAACCGCCTGCTCGTGCAGGACTCGGTATACGACGCGTTCGCGGAAAAGCTCGCGGCCGCGGTGCAGAAGCTGAAGCCGGCGCCGGGGCTCGAGGCGGGCGCGACGCAGGGACCGCTCATCGACGACAAGGCGATCGAGAAAGTGGAGAGCCACATCAGCGATGCGACGTCGAAGGGCGCGCGCGTCATGGTCGGCGGCAAGCGGCACGCGCTCGGCGGGCGCTTCTTCGAGCCGACGGTGCTGACCGGCGTCACGAGCGAGATGGCCATCGCGCGCGAGGAGACGTTCGGACCCGTCGCGCCGCTCTTCCGCTTTCGCACCGAAGAGGACGCGATCCGGATGTCGAACGCGACGGAGTTCGGCCTGGCGGCGTACTTCTACGGCCGCGACATCGGACGGATCTGGCGCGTCGCCGAAGCGCTCGAGTACGGCATCGTCGGCATCAACACCGGGCTGATCTCGACGGAAGTGGCGCCGTTTGGCGGTGTCAAAGAATCGGGCATCGGCCGCGAGGGATCGAAGTACGGCCTCGAGGAGTTCCTAGAGATCAAGTATCTGTGCCTCGGGATAGGATGACATCGAATGACGACGCTGTTCATCGCGCTCGTGCTCTGGCTGCAGGCCGACGCGCCGAAGAAAGGCGGCAACCCGGAGGCCGCGAAGATCGCGAATCCCGTCGCGGCGACGCCGGCGTCGATCGCGGCAGGGAAGCGCGTCTACCAGCGCCTCTGCACGAAGTGTCATGGGCCCGAGGGCAAGGGCGACGGCGAAGCCGCCACGGGCGCGCAACCGTCGGATCTGACCGCGGCCTCGCTGCAGTACGGATCGAGCGACGGCGAGATGTTCTCGGTGCTGCGCCACGGCACGTCGCGCGACATGGAGAGCTATGCGGAGCGGATCAGCGAGACCGACACCTGGAACGTGATCAACTACGTCAAGAGCCTCAGAAAGTGAAAAGTGAAAAGTGAAAACCAGAAATGCGCTCGCGCGAGCGTTCAGGGTTTGGCCTGTTGACGTTGCCGTTTGACTTTTAACTTTTGACTTTTCACTTCTAACTTTGTCTTCAGGATTCCGTTCAGCGCCATTGCTGCGATTGTGTCGGCGACGTGCGCCTGCGAGAGCCGTCCGTCCTGGCGGAACCAGCGTGGGAGCCACAGGATCATGCCGATGATGCTGAACGCGGCGACGGTCGGGTCCACGCCGTGCAGCCGCCCGGTCGTCTTCAGATCGGCCAGCGTTCGGCGCAGCAGATCCAGATAAATCCGCTGACGGCGCTCGATTTCTTTCCGCGCTGACGGCGGCAGCGCGCGGATCTCGTCGCCGAGATGCGCAACCGCTCCCTGACCGCGCGTGGCGATCCGTGCGTGGCGCGCGATCAGCTGTCTCAGACGCTCTTCGGGATCGCGAATCGCGCGGACCGGAATCAGCACTTCGTCGCGCACTTTGTCGAGACCGAACATCATCACCTCGAAGAGGAGCGCTTCCTTGCTCTCGAAGTGGTGATAAAGGCCGGCCTTGGTCAGACCGAGCGCGCGCGCCACGTCGCTGACCGACGTGGCGTCGAAGCCGCGATCGCGGAACAACTGCGCCGCCGTGCGGCACATGGCCGCGCGTCGATCGTCGGCCGGGCGTGAAGTGGTGCGCAGCGCCATGAATCAGCGGTATTATGCGTCGCCTGCCGACCGGACGGTCGGTTGGCGTTCGCACTTACTTGAATCGAACGCGGATACGGAGTTTTGGAGCACCGCGGCGATCGTCGCGCAAAAGACCGCGTTTTTTCGTCCTGTTTCGCGGCACGACTACTGCACAATACCGCGAAACTTTCTGGAGGGGGAAAGGCATGCGAAGTCTCGCACGATGGCTTGTGGGTGCGTGTCTCGTGCTTTGGCCGGCGCTGGCGTCGGCGCAGACGAGCGGCATCGCCGGGACCGTCAAGGACACGTCGGGCGCCATTCTGCCCGGCGTCACCGTCGAAGTCTCCAGTCCCGCGTTGATCGAGAAGACGCGGTCGGCCGTCACCGACGGCGCGGGTCAGTACAAGATCACCGAACTGCGTCCCGGCACCTACAGTGTGGTGTTCACCCTGCCGGGCTTCAGCAGCGTGCGGCGGGACGGCGTCGAGTTGACGTCGGACTTCACGGCGACGATCAACGCCGATCTGAAAGTCGGCGCCGTGGAGGAGACGATCACCGTCGCGGCCGAATCCCCGGTCGTCGACGTGCAGAGCATCACCCAGCGCACGGTAATGACGCGCGACGTGCTCGACGCGCTACCGACCGGCCGCAACATCCAGGCGGTCGGTATCATGATTCCGGGGACCTCAATCGCCGTCGGCGGCGGCGGCGCGCTGAACCGCGACGTCGGCGG